>OGQJ01000308.1_pt1 | contig 54049 bp, 82 predicted proteins | sample 1553161 | NCBI WGS metagenome assembly OGQJ01 (sample SAMEA2579923, study PRJEB22360) | human gut metagenome | biome: human gut; feature: human-associated habitat; material: faeces | place: Denmark | collected 2008/2010 | reverse complement strand
CTGCTGCGCTGCCTGCGCTGCTGCGCTGCCTGCGCTGCTGCCGTTGCCTGCCTGCATATGCGCGCGCGCGCGATTCCTCATATACGCAAGGGGGGACAGGGTATTGAAAGTGCCTCAGCGGGGGGGGGTGTCACCTCTACGTACAATTCTAATAAAAACGTAGTGGTAAACCTACTGTTATACAGGCGCGATTTTGGCTCTATTAATCTGTGTATCTACGTATCTACATATCAAGCCTTAGGAGCAGGAATTAGGGGGCGCGGGGCGGCTTGTGGGGTGCAAAAAGACCCCTAAAAATTTTTTGGTAAAAACGCTTGACATTGGGTCAAACTGGGTGTATACTGGGTGTAGAAAAAGACGAAAGGGCGAGAAACGGACGCTTGGAGTCACAAAACAGATACGCGGTATTGTAAATACTATGTATATTGGGCATTGCTGTTCTCTTTTGAGGTTTCCGTTTCCAGCAGTGTCCTTTCTTTATATGCCGAGGCAAACATACGACCTCGTTAAAAACCGTTGGTGTGGCAGAGCCTAAATGCGTAAAATCTGCTCGGGCAACAGAAGCGTGTCACCCCGTGGAGTTGTTTCGTGAGCAGGATAGTGGTCACCAAATTAACCTGCATAAAAGAATACGGTGCTTGTGGCTGGAAGCCTCTGACAGACAAATTGTTGGCAATACCCAAGGACAGAGGTGCGGGTGCTAACATCGGGCTGAAATGCTCGGACTGCGGGTGACTAATGAAATGGGCAGAAACTTCAAATTGTGGCAAGCCTATTACGTTATGCGGTATTTGCTTGTGTTGAAGCAGGCAAATACTGTCTAACTTCAAGAGCATTGCTTAAAAAATGGCAAGACGGTTGGTGAGTATGGAAAACAAGAGCACGAAAAACAAAAGCAAAAACTATATGAAGCGACAAATCAAATACCCAAGCGAAAAAACGCTTCAAAAACGAGTTGGTTACACAGAGTTAATACCAAAAGCAAAATACAATGGGATAGTTTGCCCAAAATGCGGTTGTCGTGAGTTCTCGCTTTACAGAATCAAGGTGAACACCGTGGCATACTGCACAAAATGCTTGTCGTACATCAAGTTTGTAAGCAAAGAAGACCTCGAAAAAATTGTGGAGCGGTACACGGGCGTCAAAAAATCACAAAAGTAAGAGTAAGCGTAAAAGCAAGTAATTACGACGGAGAGTAGGGTAACAACCTACTTTTTTATTAGCAAAACTGGTGGCGGCGAAGAAAGTCGCCCTCTGGCGTAAAAAAAGGTGTTGACAAGTCGAAAAACAAGTGGTAAACTTGAAGCGAAAATGAGGAGGCGAAAGGCTGTGAAAGTAATAACGAGTGGCAAAGACAATAGAGTGGTGACGTGCGGGAAGTGCAGGTGCGTGTTCGAGTTTGATGAGCGCGACGTTCAACAGTATGACTTACGAGACGACTTGTTCTCGTTGTTCATTCCGAGCACTGTCGAATCGAAGATTGAGTATGTGGAGTGTCCCGAGTGCGGGCACATAGAAACAATAAACCGTTTGAACAAGCGGAAAGAAATAACGGAAGACGACTATTCTATACGAGTTTTCAAAGACAAAAACTAAAAACGTGCCGCTTGGCTTATGGGTTTTCAACATTTTCTCCCTGCCGAGCCAACAAATAAACAAAAGCCAGAACACCTCACTGGCGGCGGCACTCCTCCTTGTATACGCTGGTAGTATAATGGAAGTACGACGGTCTCCAAAACCGTTTGTCGAGGTTCGAGTCCTTGCCTGCGTGCCAACAAAAAAACTAAGTCGGAGGAAAATACGACAATGAGAACAGGAACATTTATGATTGAAATGAGCAGTAGGTGCAGACAATGCCCGTACAAAGAGTTGGAGCTGAGCAAGTACAGCAGCGTTGTTGACGGGGAAAAAGTTGGAGTGCACTACGAAATTGAGTGCGTGCATAAAAACGTGTGCGAGTATTACATTATGAATTACTGCGGGGAGGGCGGCGACGATGAGTAAGTATATTTCGTCTGCGCTTAAAGAAGAAGTCAAGAGAAGCCACTACACATACGAGAGCTTGGCGCGCGAACTCGGCTTGTCTACAAAACAAAATATGAACTTTTACTTGAATCACAAAGATGACGCAGAGTGGACATATAACGACGTTAAGCGGTTTTGCCGCGCGTTGGGCGTGAACCACATACTGTTTTTGCAAGATGTCGACAGAAAGAGTAGACTGGGTTGACAAGTTGCGTGAGTCCGCTGGTTGCAAGACGTGGAAAGAGTATTGCGCGCTTATTGGGGCAAACTACCACGCGTTTATGTGTCGGCTTGAGAACGGGCGAGTGTCGCCAAGTATGGTCAAGGCGATGAGCAAATACCACGGAATAGATTTAAGTTTTCTTGAAAATGACGATACACATTGCATATGCACGAAAAGCACAAGTACGAGGGAGACGACCTCAAGGAAATAGAATATAACTTCAAAAAGGTTGCGGGGAAGAACCCATTGCGAACGTACAGCTTTGCGAAGTATTCACTGAAAGACGAGTTTAATGCTTTGGTGACAGAGTGTAGGCTCGTCAATTTAATGTACAAGTTGAACGATTTTCGGGCGAGTTGCTATGCTTATACTCATACAATGCGAAAAATAGAGGAAATGCTCGAATACTGTTACAAGTATTTTGCGACTTCTGCGTGGGTTAAAGAGTGGTGTGGCTTGCAAGACGAGAACACTGAACAACGTCAGCAAGACGGCTCGATAAAACGGTACAGCCACTTGGCATATATATACGACGTGTTGCGCTGGGAACAAATGGCAATAGCTGCTCGCTATTTTATTGAGTACAACATACAATATTTGGAGCGCGACAAGACCAAAAAAGCATACCCTAGTCGTAAACGCATACTCGAATCGGCAATTTGGTGGTTCAATCAAGGCTTGCTCGGTCGTTTTGGGCTAAAAATGCCGACTTCAGACCTAAATTACCAGTTCACGCCCTCAAAAATCGTGTTTTCAACGTTCCCATCGAGCGGAAAATCATATCTCGTCAACACGATGAACGAGATGTACTCGGAATTAGCGTGGATTATATACGAAAAAGGCGGATTCCTTCGTGTAGGTAACGAACAAGGGAATATCTTTGCACAATCAGCACAAACGAAGAACCTAATTGAGAACAAGAGAATAATTGATATATATCCAGAGAATCGACAACTGATAATCAAGGGAATGTATAGACCTTTTAGCAAGTCATCAGACGAAGAATGGATTATAAATGGTGTCAAGTACACCCCTACGGCTACTGTTTTTAAGACAAGAGACTCTGCAATTAACTCTGTTCGTTGTTGTGTGGCTGCAATGGACGACCCATCTCGCGGTCAACAAGAAGCAACGAACTCAAAACTGCATAACGACATTGTTCAACTGTTCAGAGGCGACTTTTCAGACCGTTTTGAAGAACAAGACGACCAGCTCATTTTGCTTACTGGCACAATGTTCAATCCGAACGACGTGTTTGCCCAAGAAATCGGACTGGCAATGAATGGCGCACGACCAGACCCACGCTTCAAGAATACATATATTAGTGCGGACAACAAAACGATAGTTATAATAAATGACTGCGAGAACGAGTTTGGTGAAAGTGCATACCCCGAGTTTATTAGCACCGAAGCATTAGTGCAAAAACGAAATGGTCTCGACCCGTACAGTTATGCGTGTATTTGGCGGCAAAAGCCAATTCCAGCCGAGGGACTCATTTTTGACTACGACTTCTTGAAAACATACGACGAATTGCCAACCGAAGACCTTAATGAACAGTCTATTTCGTACATCGACCCGACAAGACGAAGCGCAAAAGACTTTTTCTCAATGCCAATACTGCGCCAGAACAAGAAAGACGAGCTTTTCTACTTCACGGACTGCATTTTTGTGCAAAAAGCGTCAATCGACTTGTACGGAGATATTATAAATAAGATTATAAAAAACAAGATTGTTAAATTGATTATAGAAGAAAACGTAGATGGCAGTTTGGCAGAAGTCATTAAGATGAGGCTCAAAGCACTTGACATTCGTTGGTGCGAGGTTATTACCAAGTATAACACTGTCAACAAAGCCCAAAGAATAGCACTTATGGCTGGCACGGTTAAGGAAAACATTGTGTTCCCGTCAAAGCGCAGGTTCGCAGGAAGAACCCAAATGGGCATTTTTATGAACAATATGACGCAATACTCTGCTGACGTGTCTAAGAATTTGCACGACGACGCTCCCGACTCAATTTGTGGAGTGGCAGAGAACTTCATTTTCAATGTCAACTCGAGAAATGTGCTTAAGACATACAAACAACTTCCTTTTTGAGGTGAAAAATGGCAAGAAAACCGAAACTTGACTCGCAATTAGTGCCGAGAAAAAACCGAGAAATGGTCTATAACGACTTAGAGACCTGCAAAACAGAATATCTTGACGAAATCAGGCGAGAAATCTCAGAAATAGACTTTGATGACTTGCGGTGCAACAAATCTAATTTCATTGAGGGGAAAATAATAAAGCCAATGAAATATTTTGTCGAGAGAAAGGGAGGCAATACATCTATTAGTGCTGAAGATTTGATGGGAGCAATGGATACTCTACGCCAAATCACATTGATGTTGAGCGAAAGCACAAGATTCCAACCAACAATATATTCGCTGTGCAAGATGTTAAGCATATCAACTCAGACATTCAACAACTGGACATACGAAAACAATGATAAAGGAGAAGTCGCAAGGCAAATCCAAGATTGGTTCAAATCTATACTTGTTCAAGGTATGTTGACTGGTGAATATGATTCTCGCGCTGGCGCATTTTTAGGCAAAGCAGTTCTCGGAATGAAAGAAGATGACGGAAGCCAAACAAACATCAACATAATTGGTTCAGATATGAAACTCGAAGACATTTTGGCAGATTATCAAAAAAATCTAAAATAGGTGTTGACAACATAAAAAAAAGGTGCTATTTTTAAGACAAGAACCAAGCGAGGTTGAATTTTGGCGTTGGATACAAAGTATTGTGGTAGAAAAATCATATGCACGAACCGAGAGTTGACGGGCAATGCCGCTGTTGACGCGCTAACGGTTATGCAGATTCTCAATGACGTTCTTCCAGTGCACCAACAAAACGTGCAAGAAGAAGACGAATTGTTTAGAATTTTCTTCAACGACTCATCTTATTGGTCGAAAGACAAAAAGCAACGCAACGACATCAGCAACAAACTGACTGTTGACGACGCTTGGGCTGTCACAAGAACCATTAACTCGTATTGCTTTGGCGAGCCAATTAAGTACGTTTCAAGACAAACAGATAAGGAAAGCAACAAACAAAAAGAAGTGGAAATATTGAGCGAGTTCCTCGATTTTAGAGGCAACCACGACGCAACCATTATGGCGACGCTTTCTTCCAGTGTATGTGGACTCGGTTATAAACTTTCACTTCCCTCAAACAAAGAGGAGTTGGAATACAGCGGCGTTCCGTTCGTAATCAACAACAAGTTTATCAACCCGCAGTCCGCATTTTGCGTTTACAACACTTCTATTATAGGCGAAAAAGTGCTTGGCGTAATAATCGGCAAACATTACGACAAAGACAACCAATTTGATGGTAAAGAATACACTGTTTGGACTAAATACTATAAGTACAGACTTGTTGAAGATTCTATGAGCCAAACTGGCTTTAAGTTGTTGCCAGTTGAGATTAACGGCAGAGTGTATGACGCAGAGCCAAACACAATCGGCAGAATCCCACTTGTCGAAGTAGAAAGAAATGCGTTCCGCAAGGGCGACTGGGAGATTTGCAAAGACTTGTTCAAGTTCAAAAACCAACTTGTCAGCAACCGACTTGATGACGTCCAACAAATAGTCGACTATGTTTTGTTGCTCATTAACTGCGACTTTGAGAACGAAGAAGATAAAAAGACTGCGATAAGCGACCGAGTATTTGCGTTGACACAAAAAGACGCGAAAAACCCGCCCAAAGTAGACATTTTGAAGAACCCGCTCGACCAAACTGGCGTTCAAGTTCTTTGTGACTACATTGACCAACTTATTGAAACGACTGCTGGCATACCGAGCAGAGCAGAGAGAAGTGGTGGTGGGCACGACACTGGTAAAGCTGTAGTTTATAGAAACGGATTCCGCGACCTCGAAAACAATGCGGGAATGATTATACCGAAAATGGACAAGGCAGAAACCGAGTTCGTTGGTATTTGCATTTCATACTCACACAACCTAACAAGCGGCAAAGACAAGTTGGGCAACTTGCAACCGTTTGATATCCGCAACAAGTTCGTGCGTTCGTTGAGCGACGACCCATTGTCGGCAAGCACTGCATATGCGACGTTCAAGAATGCTGGTATGAACGACTTGGATGCGCTTATTGCAGCAAACGCTGTTACAGACCCAGCGGAAGTTCACGAAAACAACATTAAGTCGAAAGAAGAAATCGACGAATATTTAGGTAAAAATCAAAATACAAATACATCAAGTACAGCACAGGACAATGGCTCGGACGGCGACAAAAACGACGGACAAAACTAATTGGACTTTGTTGGAGGAGAGACAATGAACCTTAAAGATTTTATCAAGCAAAACAGTGACGGAACTTTTGAGTACGATGACGCGGCATTTACTTCCGCCCTCGACAGAGAAAGAACCCAAGCAAGCGACACGGCGCGTAAGAACGCAGAACAAAAACTTCGCGGCGAGATTGAAAAAGAACTCAAAACAAAACTTGAGGAAGAAGCAAAACTCACGGCAGAAGAAAAGCTGAAAAAGGATATGGAAGCGTTCGCACAGCAAAAGAGAGACTTCGACAAGCAGAGAATTACCACTATTTATAAAGACGCTGGCATTTCTGACGCGGAAATCGAGTACCTCACGACCCTTATAGGCGACGATTCAGACAAGAACATCGAAACCGCACAAAAGTTTGCAGAAGCGAGAAAAACCGCGAACGAGGAGTACAAGAAAAAACTCACAGAAGAATTCCAAACCTCGGGAAGCAGACCGAAAGATGGCGGCGGCGGTGACGGAGAAAGTGTCGTAAGCAAACTGGCAAAAGAGTTTTCAACACAACCGACAGCAGGTGGATATGTCGATTTGAAAGGCGATTCAGCTGACGTCAAAATATAAAACAAAAATACTAATATAGGAGCATACCAATATGGAAAATTACGTTCTCAACAGACCCAATTTTCTCGGCAGTGAAGTAGGTTTGGTTCTCAAGACCATTACCGTTCCCGCTTCCGCGACTGGTGCTGTTACAGAAAATGGCAGAAAGATTGTCAAAGCTGGTTCAATCTTCGCGACTCCGTATGCTGGACTTCTCTTCAACGACGTGGACATCACGGACGGTGATAGAATAGGCAGCCTTATGATTCGCGGCAGCTATATCGACGCAAAACTCCCCGCAACGGCAGCAGCCAAAGCAGAAGATTTTGCAAAACAAGGTCTCTACGCAATCGTCGAGGGCGCAGTAGTTAGACCCGACTTTGGTACGGTGGAGGTGTAATGTATGGACGTATTGAGTCTCATTAAACCGCAAGAACTCGCGGAATTTACCGAAAGTTATTCTTACAACAGAAATTATATGGGACAAAAACTCTTTACCCCTGTAAAGACCGAAAACCCGAAAATTTCTTACGAGCAACTCGTTGAGGGCGGCGAACTCCCCGTGATGGCGCAAGTGCACGCTCTTGACACCGAGGCAAGAATTGGCGAACGCCCGAACTTCCAAAAAGTCGAACTCGAGAAACTTCTCATCAAAGAGAAACTTCCCGTTTCCGAAAGAGTCGCCTACTTCCTCCGCAATGGTGGCAACCAAGACGGAGTTGTGCGTTACATTTTCAACGACGCAGCAAACCTCCTCTCAAGAGTTATCACAAGAACGGAAGTCGCAAATATGGAACTTCTCTCAACTGGTAAAATCACGGTTGAAGAAAACAATGCGAAATACACCGTCGACTACGGCTTCAAGTCGGACAACAAACTCACGTTCTCTGGTTGGGAAAAGCCCGCACACGGCATCCTCGCAGACCTCAATAGCGTGCAAAAGAAAGCACAAGCAAAAGGCTTCAAGATTGTCAGAGCAATTACTTCTTCGACTGTTATCGGCTATATGCTCGCTAACACCGAAATCAAGTCGTTCTGGAAAGACAAGACAGCTCCGCTTACACAAACTTCATTGCTTGCGTGGATTAACGACTACTACGGCATTGAGTTCGTTGTGAACGATGATGTGTACAAAGTCAACGTAAACGACTCCACGACCAAACGTTTCTTCGACGAAAAGGCAATTTGCTTCCTCTCGACGAAAGGTTCTCTTGGCAGAGGCTTCTTCGGCGTAACGCCCGAGGAAATCCAACTCCGCGACAAAGTTGGTCACAACATCAAAGAATCTTCGCTCTGCACGCTCACTATGTGGGCACAAGACGACCCCGCAGTCACGTGGACGAAAGCAACTGGTATGTATTTGCCCGCCCCGATTGCAGTCAACAAGATGTTCATTGCGAACCTCACGACTGAAGCGTAATGATTAGAGTGGTCAAACCAAAAAACGATGTCGTACTCTCCAACGGCATATTCCTCCGACGGGGAGCGGTGCGAACAGTTGACATTTCGGACAACGAGTGGCAACACATCGCTCCCGCAGTTGTCGACTTAACCCCGACTGGCGTAGAAACTCCTGCGCCAGAACGGGTGGAAAAACCAAACGGGGAGAATGATATACAACACACGCCCAAGAAAGGCAAAAAACAGACTGTAAAAAATGAGTTGGCTTGATAATATTAAAGAAATGACTATAAGGCGCGTTCCAGAACTTGCAGGCGACGATAATGAGTTTTTGCTCGAAGACCTCATTGATGACGCGTTCCAAAGCATTATGCAATATACCAACGCCGACTCATACAACACGGTCTGGGACAAAAAGCTGGTTAGGTGCGTTGCAATGCTCTATAACAACATCGGCACAGAGGGTTCAACCTCCCGCAGTTCGTTGAGTGTTTCTGACTCGTTCGACAATACAGACGTTATTGCGAGCTTCATTGTAGCGAACTTCCCGCAATATATAAAACCGACTGGGTATGTTTACCCCGCAGACAGAACCAAGTACCCCGACTAATATGGCAAGAAGATTGGCATTAAAAGACTGTTCCACCATCTACTACGCTTACAGGCTCGGAATCAACTCCAAGAGCCAAGAAGTGTTTGGTGAGGTAAAAAGCGTTAGCGCGTTTGTTGCCGACAAGTCTGGCACTGCTTTTGACAGCCGAATGGGCACTGAAACATCATACGACGTTCAGTTTATAGTGAACGCAGACGAGAACACATCGTTAATTGATGAATACACGAGAGTTTGGCTAAAAATGACTCCCAGAACTAGCGACGATAAGCCAGACTATGAGATTATTTCCTCGCCAGAACGCAGAAACGGACAACTTCAGTTTTCTTGTAGAAGCACGGCGACGAACAAATCAGAATTTTACTATGAACACAACGGTGAAGTTTTGAGATTTATGGCGGTCGATGACCTCGAAAATCTAAAATTCATCGTCCCAATAAATATGTATTTGCCTATTGACTTCGACACAAAACTTTGGTATGATGAACCCGAAGATACGAACGACACCGAGTTTTTAATGAAGCTTGTAGACAAAGAAGAAGCGAACGGCAACATTGAATACACGGTAGAACTGAAATGAGCAACAAATTTGTCAAAGGCACAACAAAAGTCGTGAAGTCGCTACAAAGACTCGACCAAGACATTGTTGAAGCTGCCGACAACTCGATTCAGCAACTCGGTCAAGAAGCCGTAACGGAAGCACAATTCCAACTGGCACTCGTTGCTAATACTGTTGGGTTCACGCAAAGATATGGTCTTAACCTCGTTGATGAGATTGGACTTCGCAAGATACCAAATGGGTACGAGGTAGCCGCGCCAGTAAGGAACACGACAAAAACAGTTTCTGAAAATATGTACTTCGCAGAATATGGGGCAGGTACATATGGTGCAAGAAGAACTTGGCGTTACCCGACAACACCAGCCGACCCGTCACCAATTCGAGAACTTGACAGCCGAAGCCGTGTGAGTGGAAGCAGAATCCCGCCATACAAGTATTTCAGCCCGAAAAAAGGTTGGATTGGCGTAACAAACTGGAGTAAACCAGCACACTATATGCGTAGAGCAAGAATATTTATCCGAAGAAATTGGAACAAGTATTTTAGCCGAAACATAAATACAGCAATATACAGATACAAGAAATGATAGTATTCGACGAGCAAGAAGTAATAGACTATTTGAAAAGCGTTGTGAAAAATGCGTTCAAAAGCCCCGAGTGGCGCACTATTTTTGGTGGCAAGAATATGAAAATTGTCGACGAGAATTTTGGTGAGCAAACTTCATTCCCCGTTGTCTACGTTGGAGTATCTGATTGCACACAAGCAGATGGCACTTACGATAACTCTGGCGACGAGCAATACACAGACGTCGAATTTGAGGTCGAGTGTTATAACCAAGAAGCGGGCAAAAAAACGAAGCGTGAAATAGGACTCGCAATTAACAAGCAACTTATGACCGCGCTTAAACAAGCAATTAACCCGCACATAACTATGAACCAACAGTTGGAAAGCCCAGACGAAAGCATTTATAGGCGCAGAATCGAGGGCTACACAATTTTTGATAATAAAAACAAAATCTTTTATAGATAAAGGAGATTACAATGCCAGATACTGTTTCTGTAAAATCAACATACGGCACTTATTTGAAAGTAAAAGTGACAGATTCAAGTAGCTCTACTTCAAATTATGAAATTCTTTGCCCCATTACTGATTTCCCCGACCTCGGTGGAGAGCCAGAAATGTTGCAAACCACGACTCTCGGCGACAAGGCGCACACCTACATCGAGGGCATTCAGTCTATGGACGCTCTTACGTTTACTACTAACCTTTACTTTGGTAGTGATTCAACAAAGGGTTCGTTCTTGTACATCAAAAAGAATTACGACTCAACGAGCGATTCTCACGAGTTCGCTATTGACTTCGTAAAAGACCCATATGGAACTGGCGCAGCAGGCGAGACTGGTCTTCCGTCCGAAAAAGGCAACAGCGAGGTTCTTCTCCGTGCTTCGTGGAAAGGTCAACTTTCAATTTGGGTCAATGGTGGCGGCGTTGACGAGGTTGTTTCTTGCACAATAAGCATTTCACCCTCGACACCGATTACCTACGAGAAGCCCGCTGAATAACAACAAAACGAATCTCAAACAACTGTTAGGAGGAATATATGGAAACTTTGAGAAAAAACACTAAACACTGCTCGGTCGGAGAGTACGACTTTGACGTAGCAATCAACAGACAAATCGTCTTGGACGGGTTCAAGCAATTTCCCAGCCTTTGGAAAGTTGTTGCACGAAACAGCAAGTATAGCGGGAACGTTGATGCACTTGAAGATATTTCTGCGTTCACAGACCTATTGGAGGCAAACGACATAATAGAGGAAGTAACTCCGAAATATGTTGCATATGTACTCCCCAAAATGCTTGAACTCGCTGGCGAAAAGGTTGACCTCGACGCGTTCTACAAGTACATTGTTGACAATGAGGTTGACGACGAGTTTAATTACGCGATTTTCCAATTCGCAATGCTGGGTTTTACCGCCGACAGAAGCGAAAAGAGAGCGAAAGTCAAGATGAGTCTGAAATAAACGGCGAACCAGAAGATGAGAGCGTGCTTGACGTAGTTGAGTTTTTCGACAATATGTTCAAGTGTGCTCTCACCTATGGAATGTCAAGTGCCGAATTTTGGTTCGGTGACCCACAAGACTATTTCGTATATCAAGACGCTTTTGTCGATAAAATAAAGATACAGCACGACGATGACGATATCAAGGCTTGGCTGTTCGGGCAATACAATCTGTTGGCTTACCGACAAGTTATGTCCGAGGTTTGGGGCAAGAAAGGTTCGAGTAAAAAAATCTTCCCCGACAAACCAAATGTCTTGACAAAACAACAAGAAACTGCTAAAACTGAAATAGACAGTCCGCACCCGCTTATGGGCAAGTTTATGCGAATGGCACGGGCTGTGAATAATAAATTTAAGGAATAACGCAATGGCAGATAAAGACAACAAGAACAATGGTATTAAGATAGATATATCATACAAATACGATTCGTCTGGGTTGAAAAGAGCCGTAGCGGATATTGAAAAAGTTGACACGCAAACAGAGCGTGGAATTAACCAAACAAAAAAGAATATCAAAGCCCTTGTTGCGGCGAGTCAGTCAATGGCTCAATACCTTTACAAAGATAATGAAAAGGTTGCAAAGGCATTAGAGCGTCAACAAAAAGCATATGAGGCTATTACAAAGGCGCAAAATGCGTACAAACGTACTCAAAGCCAAATAAAAGTTGCCAGACAAAATCTTGCAAGCGTTAGGAACTCAGTTGCATTTACAAAAGCAGGAAATGCAAGGAAAAATGTTCGCGTTGACGGAACTAATGTTTACAGAAAAACAAGAAAAGGCGAAGTTATTGATGAACAAGCGACAAAAAGACTTGTTTCCGCGTCAGAGCGTCTCAAAACTGCAAGGCTTGCTCAAAAAGACGTTACATTAAGCCTACAACGAGCGGAAAATTTATACAAAAATTCACTTATTAACACCGCGCAAGCAAATGACAAGGCGCACCTAAAACAGCTAAATAAAGAACTTGGACTTACTGCTGAACAACAAGAACTCATTGCCAAAAGCACAAAAAAGTTAGATTTAGACAAAATTCCGAACAAGCTTAAGTCAATTAGCGACAGAATAAAACAAATAGACTTGTTTAGACTCGTTTCTCAAGTTTATATTCTTTCTCGTGTTTGGAAACAAATTTTGAGATTTACAGAGGCTTCTTCGAGTTGGGTTGAAAACTTAAACTTATTGGAAGTAGTTTTCGCAGATACAGCTGATGAAGCAAAAGATTTCGTAAAGACTTCTGCAAACAATTTTGGACTTGACGCAAACTCTCTTGCTCAATATGTTTCTACATTTAAGCAGATGGCTAATGCTATGGGGCAGGCTTCTGAAACTGGCACGCAAATGGCTCAGGCGTTGACCTACTTGGCACTGGATATTTCCTCGTTGCGCAACGTCGATATGAAAACAGCGGCAAGCGACTTGGCAAGTGGTATTGCTGGTCAAGTTAAGCCAGTGCGAAAATACGGCTTTGATATCACCGAAAACAGTGTAGACGCGCTTCTTAAAGAAATAGGCGGCGGTTCAAGTTCGAGCCTATCACAAGCGAACAAACAACTTGCTCGTACAATATTGCTCATTCGCCAATCAAAAGACGCTTGGGGCGATATGGCAAAAACAATAAACACATTCGCAAACCAACAACGTGTTATGAACGACCAGTGGGAAACCACAAAACGTTTGGTTGGAACTTTGCTTATTGGCACATTCAAACTCACAGATAGTTTTGAGGAAGCAAGCAAGACGGCTGGAATTGCACAAAAAGCTATTTGGTATATCAATGGTGCTTTACTTGCACTAAACGATATTCTGGGCGCTATAATTCCTCAAGCAGAAGAACTAAATGGCGGTATTGCAACTGGGGTTGATGACGCGGTAGATGACTATGATAAACTTACAAGCGCAGTAAACGGTTCTCTTGCAAGTTTTGATAAGTTTAACACATTATCTGGTGGTTCTAGTGGTTTAGACTTGACTGGTGGTCTATCTCAACTTTTCGACAAAGAATATAAAGAATATATAGAAAAATTTGAAGAAAGTATGAAGTCAATAAATATGTATTCGCGCAAGATAGCGGACAACATATTGAAGATATTGTACCCCAAATATGGCACTTGGCTTCAAGAAAATGAAAACGGGACATTCGCAGAGTGGGCAAAAGAAACAAAAACTCTTGCTGGCGAAATTGACTCTTTCAAAAACGGTTTGTTTGGCGTATTAGAGTTGGTTCTTGCGCTAAAAAGCCCTGCTCTTGCTTTGGCTGGAATTGTTGCCAAAACAATTATTGAAGACCCAGAGGCTTTCTATCAGCTTACAGACTTCTTAGGGAAAACTGTTACGGCACTTGGCAAAATAGTCGAATTTTTAAGCGACACAAAATTGCTTATCCCCGCAATAGTAACATATATGAGCGTTATGTCTGGTTTCAAGATTGCGAACTTTATTCTTGAACACGAAAAATTGCTCGGGGTGTTTACAAAATTGGGTTCTGTAATAAGCAACAAACTTAATCCCGCGATGAATACGCTTATTCAAGGCGAAATAACAAAGGGAATACCTCGAATCAAACAAATGGCAAGCGAGATAAACGGCACTACGTTTGCTCTAAGTGCTTGCACTCTTGCTCTTGGTGCTTTGCTTGGAATGGCTATACTCGACCAATTTGAGGGCAAGACCAAAAAAATTGTTTCCGCAGTATTTCTTGCAGTTGGCGCATTTACGGCTTTGGCTGCTGCTGTACTTGCTTATCAAGGGGCACTCACTGCTGGCATAGCAGTTCCTATTATTACTGCGGCAGTTGGCGTTGGAATCGCTGGCATTAAAGGGCTTATAGATTCTGCAAAAGAACACGCAGATGGTGGCTTCCAAACTGGTGGCTTGTTCTATGCGGGCGAAAAAGGCGCGGAATGGGTTGGTAGGCAAGGAAGCACAAGCACTATTGTGAACGACACTCAAATGAGCGACATTATGCGTGAAAGCGTGGCACAAGGCGTTAAGAGCGGTATGGCTTCGGCTTATGGTGACATTTCGAGAGCAGGAAGTGGCTCTGGTGAGGCGGCGGTTTACTTGGACGGCAACAAGGTTGGTCGCTATGTGGCAGCAAGTGCTGGATTCCGCGGCGAGGCGAACAGACGCAATACTGGCTTGAATTGGAGGTAATATGGGAGCGACAGTTGACACCAAAAATGCAATAAACGTAAAAACAAGCAACCCTATAAACAAGGATGACGGGGCTGACGTAATATATATAACAGCTGCTGGGTACAGGCGTTACCCGTTTAAGTGTGCTACACCAGACAGCGACTTGGGGTGGGACGAACCTATTTGGGGTTCTGAACTCACCAGAAGCACGGACTTTGTGTTGACAAATATTCTTGACGTGGACTACGGTCTTGTGGCTCGTGTCGAAATCTCATACGCCTATATGAACATTGCCGACTACAAGGTGTTGTGCAAAATCTCGAAAGAACGCGTTTGCTATGTAACGTATTTTAACCGCGAGACGGCGACTTGGGTAATAGACCAAGAATTTGCTTTTACAAGCCAATCATTGAAACAACTTTATGCGTTCGGTTCATCATACTTTGGAGCACTTGACATTTCTATAGCACTCGTTGCAACAAATAGAGATAGAACGGAAAACAAGATTGGTAAGATGTTTACTGTAGAGTGGAAACTTGACAGCGACGGGAAAACGACTGGCTCTATTATGGACTTGGCTCAACGCGATGAAAATGGCGACCCAATAAAAGATGATAGCGGTAATATAAAATATAATAATCCAAAACAAATCGAGTGGGGTGGTGCTTGTTCTATGCCAACAAATAACGGCTTTTCAAGAAGCGGGTATACATTTGATGGTTGGTACTTGTCTACCAACACGAGTTCATACTATGGTGCGAAACACGCTGTAACAGTTTGGGGCGATATGACGTTCTATCCGAGGTGGAAATAATGGCGAAAATAGAACTTAAAATTGGAGACAAGACATACAACAGAAAGTGGGTTGATGACGTTTCAAGCACTTCGCAAACTTCTACTGACCCATCTGGCATAAATTATGGCGTTATTCCAAGTACTGGAAGCGCGAAACTTCGTGACGTTGACGGCGAAATTAGGGCAGACATCGAAAGCGGTGTGCTGCCTGTTTCTAATGCTACAACAAAAGTTGTCATCAATGGCAACCAAATCCAAGAACATATCACAAGCGACAGCAACTATAACATTATAGATAGAGAACTAAATTTGCAGTTTAGCGACAGGCTTTCATTGCTTGACAAGGTGACCTATGAGGGTATGCCTTTGCGTGACTATTCAATGACTGCATATGAAATGCTTGATGACGTAATTGGCTCTTATGGCGGATATTGCAAGGAAATGCCAATAAACTGGGTTAAGTACCAAAACGGCGACGCTATACTTGTCTCCTCTAAAAGTAACGCCATTGTTGTCAACACAAAAAGCGGGTATGAAATAATAGGCACGCCTATTAAAGTAACTCCCCATAAAAACGTAGAAATAGAATTTTCAATTAGCACAACAGCGTATACTGCGTTGAGCGGGAAAACTGGAATACCAGTGCAAGTGTTGAACTCGAAACCAACAGATAGTGACTGCTCGTCAATTTTGTTGGCAAGTTCTTATCTTGATAAATCTGGCAAAGAGAATGTCGGAATTCTTAGATTTACGCCGACCACAGATTTGGTATATCTTGTTATAAACTTTGGGTATGCAGCGGACAACCAAACTGGAATAACGGCACAAATAAATTATATCAGTGTTAATGGAAATGCTCTTTCTCTTGCGACAAAAAGCAAAGCGTTTAATGTTTTGCCAGCAATAGGAGCTGTTTCTGCAACTATTGGCGACAAGTTGTTTGGATTCGAAATTAAATACTCATATTTGCCAAAAGCAACATATCGTGAAACAATTGAGAAGTTTTGTGTGCTTGCGCAAATGACGCTTGCGCTTGATGAAGATGGTAGAATTGTTTTTTACGACGCTCGCCCGCTTCTAAAAGATAATGAGAAATCTACAATTGTACCAAACTCATACAAAATTACGAACCTGAACAAGACGCTGTTTTTGAAGAACAAAATAGATGGCGTTGATATAAAACAAACAAAATTCAACAAATCAACAAATTCAAACGCATTGTGTGGAACAGATGAATACAAGATTGTCAGTGTTGAAACTCTTGTGAAACAAGAATCTGATAACACAGCAGCTTTTGCTTCGGTTGTTATGATTACATATTATATGTCTATTACAGTAAAAATTCCAGAAAAAAATGAAACTGCATTAAGACAAATCAAACAAATGTATTCAGGCGTTGATGCAAATGGCTATCCAAAAATTCCTTATACTGTAGCGTGGCGTTATGAAAACGGCAACCACGATTCCGCAGGAGATTCTATCACTTATACAACAACATCTTCTGGAGATATAGCGGCAGCAAAATGGGTTAATTCTTCAGTAACTCCTCCACAAGAGATAGAACACCCTATGGCTGTTTTTATAAAAAATACAAGCGGACAAGAAGTTTGGACATCGCAACAAGATTTAAGCACAACTCTTAAAGACAATATGTTTTCGTATACAAATGGGTTTTATGTTGGGAGTTTTAATATACTTGTTGGGAAAGAGGCAAGATATATACTTAATCCAAACTCAAAAGAAATCTATGAATTTTGTCGTTTTATCCCAAAAGAAGTAAGTATATCATACTATGGTAGAGTTGAACAGATAGATTTTGAAGAAGTTGATTGTAGCAGCAAAAATATAGAAAACGCAGTTACGCCTGTTTCGATTCCAACAAATGAACTTTTGCAAGATGAAAAAGTGGTTGCTTCAATACGCGACAATATACTTGACGATTATAGTGTGGGTATACCAACAGCAGACATAGACTTGTTTTGCGGGCTTGGTAACTGGGAGAACGGAGAAATAGTACAACCTAATAAACTGCTAAAATTTGATGGCGAAGATGGTGAATGGCGCGTTACGGGAAGAACGTTCAAATATTCTGGCGAGCCAACTCTTGGGTTGGAGCTTCAAAAACAACACGACTTGCTTACTACGATTAAAAAGCCAACAAACGTTGAAGCAATATACTGGGTAGAGCCTGATGGAACAACCCCACTATACCAAGTAGATGTGAGCGTGTACAATAGCAATATAAGTGTTTTGACCTGCTACATAATAGCATATGACTCCACAAATGTTGCAAGAGACTCCGTTAGCTTCAGCATTGGAGCGATTTCGTCCGCAAAAAAACAGTTGAACATATCTTCTACTGATGAGGATGGGAGTCAAATAGATTGGGATGGCGGAACTGTATGGGTGTATTTTGAATATAAGAATGGGACAAAATCAGACGGGGTTGAGGTAGGATTTGTTAAGAAGATAAAAACTTATGGAACGCTGAAATCGCCAACAAACGTTGCTATAACGTGGCAAGAAGATTCTTCTCGCGGAGGGTATTTTGTCAGAATGACAGTAACAAATCCAAACGATGTTGCCGTAACCGCAAACTGGGATTCATATGCCGCAGCAAAAACTGGCACTTTTAGCGTTGGTGCTTCTTCAACAGAAACAGACGACCTATTCTGGGCAGAAACGAACCAAGACCAAAACAGCCTCGACGGAAGAGTATATTTCTCTGCGAGCGGATTTGAAGACAGTGCTACTGTAGGTTTTGACTAATATAGGTGTAATATGCTAACAACGAAACAATTGGATGAATTTAAGCCGTGGCTAATATCTGTTGCAAAAACAGGCTCAAGAACTTTGCCGTGGATAGAGCAACCAAGAGATACAGATTATATGTTCTATGTGAAAGACCTCAAGGACGGGAAACTTATGTCTAAGCTTTTTTCTATGAAAAGTGGAGAGTGCTGGGGCGTGTCCTTGTTAAGACCATTTGTTGGGACGTTCGCATATGAATATTCTTTTGCAAACCTAATATATGGGGATGAGCTGCCAAAATTCGACATATTTGAACACAGAGATGAATATGCGGCTTGTTTGGTACGAAAAGGGCTTGGTGATAATGATAAGTCAAAGAAAAGCTGGTATCACATTTTGACAGGAATTTATATGCTTGATAATTGTTCTTATATCCTAACCGAGCAACAAAAAATAAACATAAATCTTTGTCATCAAAAAAACACAAGCGATGAAATTTATGATTTTATACAAGAACGTTTATCTCAATATAAGTTAGAGCTTGGCGACAAATACTATTGACAAAACGAAAATTCAGTAATATACTTTTAGTATGAGGTAACAAGATGGCTGATTCAGTACAAATAAATTCAAAAGGAAGCCCGAGGTTTGACGGCAGAACGCTGAAATGGTTTAGCGGCAACACGTTCCCGTATGCTCTCGAAATTGAGCTTATTGACGGCGAAACAGGCGAACCAATCGTGCTGGGCGAAGATGACTATATAGTTGTCAGATTTTACGACCGCAGAAATAACCTAGTTCACGAGTTTGAGTTCAAGAACTTGACGACGTACGAGGTTGGCGGCAAGAAGTACGTTGAAGTCGTAATGAATTTCACGGACGAAGTTAGTGCGAAGTTCGCGGTTGGCAAGTATAATTATTGCACGACATACTACGGGACTTACGTGACGACAATATGGGACAACGCGGACGCGGAGGTTGAACAATGCCACTGACAGCTGACACCGACGGCGTGAGAGCCAAAATAACGGCTAGTGTGTCCTCGGTTGAAGCGACAGTCGAGGCGCAAGCCAACAGCGTAAAGGCGGGCGTTTCAGGGCGTCTAATACCGACCGCGCAGTTCGTTCCGCTTCGGCTTGGTAGTTTTGACGAAAGCGACGGCTTCACAAAGAACGGAATGCTATACGTGGACGACGGCAAAAAGGGCTACAGGCTCGGACTTGACACGCTCAAAAAAATGAACACAAAAATTTCATATACCGACGACTTGGCAAGCGTTGATATGACGAAGCTGGTCAAAGGCGACTATATATGCTTACAAAAACAGGAGTAAAACCAAATGGCGGACATAACAATTAAAGATAAGAAACGTACACAATTCTTGGTAGTAAACGACGACGAAAGCATAACCCAAGTTTTGTTGGAAAACAAGGCTAACAACGTACTTATAGACGACACGGCTGACAATTTCGTCTCGGACGATGTGGAGGGCGCGCTTGCTGAACTCGCAGGTCGCGTAGCGAATGCTGGTAAGGTTGATGACGTGCGCAATAACGCAAGTGACGCAAGTACGAGCATAGTCACAAACAAGATTGCGGACTTGTCGAAAGCAGTCGTGAAAGAGGCAGGTCAGGTCGGGCATACGCTTACAATCGAGAATGGTAGTCATAGTGTTGACTTCAATGGTGGCACTAATACTGCTGTTTCTTTGAACGCGGGTTATTTTGCTTCTGCTACCGATACTGCGTCTGGAACGAATAAACTTGTCTTAACGTTGGCAGACAGTGGTGTGACTGCTGGTACGTATCAAGGCTTGACAGTGGATGCGAAAGGTCGTGTCACTGCGGCAGAAGATAAGGGTTATGCAGTAAAAGCAAATGTTGATACCGAACTTGCCAAGAAACTTGACAAAGCGGGCGGCTCTGTAACTGGCAACCTCACGATTGGAGGAAACCTAACTGTCAACGGCACTACTACTTCTATCGACAGCACAACGCTCAAAGTGTCGGACAAACTGATTGAAGTCGCGAAAGACAATACGGTTAAACTCACAACCCCTGCTGGTATTGTAGTCCCGAAGTATGACGGTACAAAATATGGCGCACTCGTTATAGATGGTGACGGTAACGCACAAGTTGGCGATGTTGAACTCGACGCGAGCGGAAACATTGATGTCACGAATAGCGATTTGCAGACTTTGGCGACACGCGATGGGTTGACGGACGGCAACCTCGTGAAGTGGGACGACACAAAAAAGACACTTGTTCCCGATACAACAGTTGCCTCGAACGCAAGCTCGGCACTTTCAAAAGCAAACGCAAATGCGACCGAGATTTCGACAATCAAGACAACATATCAAACCAAAACCGACAACACTCTTGAAACCACTTCAAAGACGGTAGTTGGCGCAATCAACGAAGTAAAAGGCACTGCCGATAGTGCGCTCTCGAAAGCAAACGCAAACGCTACCGAGATTTCAAACCTCAAAAACGGCACGACAAAAGCCAAAAAAGCTGAAACCGCTGACAAGGTTGCAAATAAACTTACAGTCGGTAACGGTACTACTTCCGTTCAGTTCGACGGTAGTGCAGCAAAAAATGTAACGCTTGGCACTTCGGATTTTTCAGTAAGCGAAACTTCTGGTACTCTCTCGGTAGGTCTTTCTAACACAGGTGTTGCAGCGGGTACATATACAGCTCTTGCAGTCAATGCGAAAGGACGTGTGACTGCTGGTGGTCGCGCGATTGCTTTTATAGGTAAAGACGACCCGATTCCGAGCGACGTAATGGTAAACGGACTTATATTCAGAGCAAAAGCATAAAATTGGAGGTAAGCAGTGGCTACTTCACAAGAATACACAATAAGCCGAAAGGTTAGCGACACGGAAGAAGAGATAATTCAGATTCCGTATGACGCATTAGCGAACAAACCCGATTTGAGCGTGTACCAAACCAAGACCGACGCTAGCTTGGAAACGACAGATAAAACGGTTGTTGGTGCGATAAACGAGGTTGTGACAGGAGTCGCAGGAACTCTTGAATCGTTTGGTATGTCACTTGCACCACAAGAAAACGGAAAGCTCAACAAGAAAGTTTATGTGTTCCCAGACGGTAGTTTGGCAAGCGGGACAAGTTACGACGCGTCAAAAGATTTATATTTGTCGATTGGTGACGGACTTACACTTGAAACAATAGATGAGGCAAATAACATATGGAACATTAAATCTGGTAGCGCAATCACATCGGTTGACGGATTGGGTGGTGGTGCAATTAGCGGTGATGTAAGCACATCTGGTAGCTTGACCGTAGGTGGCAGCCTAACAGTTAACGGCACGACCACGACTGTTGATTCGACAACGCTTCAAGTCAAAGACAAACTTATCGAGGTCGCACACGGCAACACAACCAAACTCACGACACCCGCGGGCTTGGTAGCACCTAAATACGACGGTGCGAATTCGGGCGCGTTGGTGTTTGACGGAGACGGAACGGCTTATGTAGGCGACGTGAAGCTTGATAGCACTGGCAATATTGATGTGGCAAAGAGCGAATTGCAACCTCTAGCAACTAGAACTGGGCTTGTTGATGGCAACCTTGTGCAGTACGATTCGACTGCGCAAACGCTCAAAGATTCTGGCAAGAAGATAAGCGACTTGGCAACGACTTCGCAAGTAAACGCAAAGTACACGAAGCCGAGTGGTGGCATACCTAAAACTGACCTTGCAAGCGACGTGCAGACATCTCTCGGTAAAGCAGATACAGCATTGCAAAGCGCACCAGTAACATCAGTCAATGGAAAGACTGGTGCTGTCCAACTTGGTGCAAGCGATGTTGGAGCATTGCCGTCAAGTACAAAATTCGTTTCAAGTGTGAACGGAAAGACTGGTGCTGTAACTGGTCTTGCTACACAAGATGAGGTAAACGCAAAACAAAACACGCTCACGGAAACGCAACTTGCGGCTGTCAATTCAGGTGTAACGCAAGCAAAAATCACAAAATATGAAGGATATGATGCAACAATCAAACAGAAAGTAAATGTTTCAGATTTGGCTAAGGTTGCTACAAGTGGCAGTTACAACGACCTCACGAATAAGCCTACGATACCTACTGTCAACGACGGCACTCTTACCATACAAAAAAACGGCGAGACTGTTGGCACATTTACTGCAAACCAAAAAGACGGCACAACTGCAAACATAACAGTTCCTACAAAAGCAAGTGATGTCAATGCTTTGTCACTTGACGGCGGAACAATAAACAAGAGTAAGACTGTTAAAATGGACGCCTCTGCTAATTCTAACGGGGCAAACTTAAAATGGGGAACAGTTAATAGCAAAAATCCTTACATCGGTTATGCTTCCGACCAAGCAGATGGGACATTTGTTGTAGGTAGTTTGCTTGGTACTAACTATGCTTCTGGTCTTGCAATTGGTGGAGGTTCTGGTAATTTATTGTGGAAAGGGGCAAAGGTGGCTACAACAGGCGATATACCCCCGAAGGTTACAGAATCAACAGTATCTGGTTGGGGCTTTACCAAGAATAAAGGTACAGTGACCTCGGTTTCCGTAAAAATGAACGGTGAGATAAAGGGAACAATTACAAGTTCTGGAACGATTGACTTGGGTGCGTTAGGCGGCACTCTCAAATGGGTAAAACCGTCATCGCTTGACGAACTGAGTAGTATAACTACAATTTATATGGTTACCAATCTTGTTGTTGACCATTATAGTGTTAACGGTATATGTAAGGCAGTAAGCGGTTATACACCCGTTGCAGTGCTTAATTGTACTGATTATGACGATGAATATGTAAAAGGATGTGTGAGTTCGGAAATTAGCACAACTGACGGCACGATTAACATATACGGCGTGCTTGTGAACACATATAACAATCAAACTGTAAGCGTTAACGCAACAGGCAGCGTAAGTATTGATGACATATTGATTCTAAAATAGGGGGTAACAAATCCTCACGAGAGCCTGATTGTTTAACAACAAGAGCAAATTGAGAAGTTAAAGTCGAAACTTGGCGAATAAACTTTTTTCAAACAAAATTGACATAAAGTATTGACATTCTCGGATAAAGGGTATATTATGCGAGATGAGTAGGTAGAAGTATGATTGAGATGACAAATTTTGACGAAATCGAGAAAGAACAAGAGCAAAAGACCGAAAGCGAGAAATCGTTGACGTCGCAAACTGCTAAAGTTCCAGAAGTCGCAACCGAAAAGCGAACGGCTGAATCCGTCATCGAAGCACAACGCCAAATCAACTACGAGAAGATTTCCGAAAACAAGGACTTCCAAGAACGCTCGGCAGTAATCGATACTCGTGCTGTCGGCGCAAAACTTGACAAGGCTGACAACGAAACCTACCAACAAGAACTCGAAAACCAGTACGCTCGATACGAACTCGACAAAAAGAAAGAGGCTCTTGACTACCGAATGAAACTCGAACGCAAGACGACCAAAGAAAAGGTCAAAGCGGACGTGGCAGAGGTCAAGAGAGCGATTGCGCTTCAACGCTACGGCTACCTTTACAAGCCCACGAAAAAAGAAGTGTTGGACGCGGACGGTAACACTGTCAAAGACGAGAACGGTAATGTGGTGTACCAAGAGATACCCGCAAAAGACTTCACGCCCAGCAAATTCATAAACTGGACGAAAGAGTTTGCGAACTGGTACGGGAACTTGTCAAAATCAATGCAAAACGTAATAAAAACCACACTCAAAATTCTGTTTTTCGGTGGAATTGCGGCACTGCTCGTTTGGGGTGCTGTCACTGGAATCAAATGGCTCATCGACAGCGGAATCTTGGTTAGAACGGTTTGAAAATCATTTAACAGTAGGTAAATCGCGACCTTAACGGCGACAGTTAAAGTAGGAGTGTCCCTGCCTTACAAGTGGGAAAGTTAAAGGAGAACCAATGGAACTTATCAACATTGAACAACTTATGAGAGACAAACTCGATGAGTGCAATGCGTGGCTCGGTGGAAAGGACGAGGCTGTGTCCCGTCTTGACGAGGCTGAAAAAGCATATGAAAGCGCAAGATTGGCGTATGAACAAGCCAAGAATGACGTTGCAGACTATAATGACGAGAACATTGCAGAGGTTGAAAAATACAAGAGCGACCTCGAACATAGACTCGGAATTGTGGTTGAGCAACCAGAAGTCGTAGACGTCGTTGACGAGGTTGTCGCCGAACCCGTTGCGCAAGAAGAAACACCTATCGTGGGAATCATCGGATAACGTGAAAAAAATCGTGCTCCCGTCGCGCAGCAGGCTGGCAGCGGACTGGGGTTACGTAAAAAGCATAGTCTTGGTGCTAACATATGGCATAATTGAGGAATTGCTGGAGGAGGCTATTGCTTGGAGCATAACGGCGTTGGCGGCGAAAGCCCTATCGTTCGCAGTAACGGTTGCTTTGACTGGAATTGTGAAAGTGAGTGCCAAAAACTCGGTAAAGGGATTGGTGATACTCATAAAGCCAGTCGTAAAGAAGATAACTTATAGGCAAGGGAACGACAAAACCACAAAATTAGTATCTTTTTTTAGGAGCATATTTGGAATGGATAACAAAGAAAACAAGAAAGTTGGTGCAAAAAACTTCTTCATAAATCTTTTCGCATATCTCAAACGCAACGTAAAGACAAACACCGCAACAATCACGAACCTCATAAGTTCTCTTGGTGCTGGCGCATTGACATCTGGCGGTTTTATCATTGGTAACGTCCAAATTCCGCAGTGGGCAGTTTACGTTATTGGCGTTGTTGTGTCGGTGGTTATGTTTGTTCTCACACAACTCGGTGTAAAGGGCAAAGGACTTGAAACACAAGAACAGTACGACGCCCGCAAAGAGAGCGAAGCTGTTGAAAAGTCAATAAAGAAAGCCGACAAAGAGCGCGCAAAAGCAGAGAAAGCCGAAAAAGAGGCTATTAAGAAGCAAATCGAGGCTGACGAACAAGCCGAAGAAGACGCAAAAAAAGCGGTTCTCGAAGCAGAAAAAGCAGCCGAAGCGAAGAAACAAGAAGCAGAGCGAAATGCCAAAATAGCGCAACTCAAAGCAGATTACCAAGCGGCTGTTGCCCGAGGCGAATTCGCTGGAACGCTTGTTGATTACTTGGAGCGCAAATAATAACGCCGAACCCCGACTTCAATGGTTGGGGTTTTTTATAGGCAAAAAGAGGTCATAAATTGTATAGAAAAGCTCTAAAAACTTGTATCATTATATGCTGGTGTTTGCTCCTTATATGTATGGTGTTCAAGCTGTGTGGAAGCAACGTATTCGAAATCGCTGTTACCAATGAGCAGTTCATTAACGTATGCAACTGGCTCGATGGGAATGGAATTTGGTGTAACTATGTGCTTTCTGCCGTGATGTCAACCACAAGCACGGCTTTTTTAATGTTGGCTGCTGGTCACGACCACAAACCTACTTGGAAGCACTTGCTCTTGATTGGTTGCACTATTATACCAATTTGGGTGGTCAAAATATTCTCTGCGATTGCTGGATTCGTGTTAGATTGTGTGTCAATAATTGTTGTTCCAGCCATTATAAGCAAAAAGTGGTGGACTGGTTTTGTCGGGCTTGCATTAAATGTTGCATTCCAAGCAATATCTATGTTTATCAGAGGCATTGATTTTGGGCACACTTTTGACGATAACACTATATTATCTCTTATCTTTTCAATAGATTATTATATTATGATTGCACTATACTTCTTGTATATGGCGTCAATAAAAACTAAAAAGGAGGACGAAAGCAATGGGACGTTGGGGAACACTCTGGATGTCTGAAACTGTAACACAGCTCGAAGATTTCAAGAAAACACTCAAGAACAAAGATGAAATTGCGAAAATCGACGAGATAATCGCAAACATCAAAAAGAACGAAGCACAAGATGAGAAATAACTTGTTGCCTAAAAAATTGCGCATTAAATTCTTTGCGTACAAGTACGGACTATACGCCTTTATATTTTTGTTGATAATTGCGTTCTCGTTTTTACTCGGCAAGCATATAGAGGCGGTATTCCTATTTGTGGCGTTTGTGTTTCTGCGCTACAAATTTCCTAAAACGTTTCACCACCACAGCACTTACTGGTGCGTATTTTGGTCTGTTTTGTCGTTTTGGTTGTGCATAGTTGCGGTTCTCCCGCTGAAATACAGCGTGCTATCTGGTGCAGTTGTCGAGATGATTTTATGCTTTATATTGTACAAAATCCAAGATTATGTTGACATCAAAGCTGAAAATCAAGAATTGAAGACTCCAAGATTCTCGCTATACACGTGTTCGCACGACGAGTTTACAGCGTTTTGCCTCAAAAACAAGGTTCGCAACGACCGCGTTGAGTATGTGTGGGACTTGATTCGCGGCTCTGGCAACAACAACGAGTTAGCGGACAAATATTTCGTCGAACCTCAAACTATTAAGCAAGATAGGTGGCGTTACAAGAAAAAGTTTGCCAACGTGCTTGACAAAACAACAACGGAGTAGTACATTATAATTACACTTTTCGTTTCACTCTCCGAGAGAGCCGACCGTTTCCCGAACTTTTGGTCGGTTTTCTCATTTTCTATTGACTTTTGTGCCGCTATGTGCTACTATATAAGTACAATATTTATGTTCTCAAATGGGGGACAGCAGGTTCGAAACTGTTTGTCTTGTATGTACCTCACAAGGCATTACCCCATTAAAAGAGAGCAATAGAGGTACGTTTATGAAAGTTGTAGTTCAAAAAAGGACTAAATTTACGATGATTGAACAAATTACAGCAAGAGACGAAACAATCAGTTTAAGAGCACTTGGTTTGTTGACATATATGTTGTCATTCGATGATAACTGGAAGTTTACAATAGATTTTTTGGTTCAACACAGAAAAGAGGGGCGAGATGCCATAAGAACAACATTGCAAGAGCTTGTCGAACACGGCTATTTGAAAGTCGACAAGGTTTTAGACGAGAAAAAACGCTTTGCTGGTTACCAGTACACTATTTATGAATGCTCAGACCCAGATTATATATATAATAGTATGTTATAATATGATATAGAATATTGTGTTTATAGAATATTGTCTTATTGAGTGTCGGGCAAACCCGTTTTCGGAAAAACCGATTACGGCAAACCCAAAGATGGCTTTTACAAAAATACAAAAACAACAAACCCACTTGACAGGCTGCATATAGTGTGGTAACATAGGCTTGTAAAAGACGGGCGATTAGTTCAAAGGTAGAACGCTCGACTGTTAATCGACATATGTTGGTTCGATTCCAGCATTGCCCTCCAAACCTATTCGTCTAAACGGTTTGACCATAGGCGAGACGGTCTAAAAGTCTCACCGAGTGGCGGCTGGGGAGGATAACACGAGACGACGTGAAAAAGCCCCTTTAAGCCCCAGCGCAAATAACAACGCTATTGTGACGCTTGAGCCACAGGCATAGACCTCCCAAATGAAAAACCCGAGAGAACCGTCAGTTTTGGCGGTTTTTTCGGTTGTTGTAGACGACGTGTAGATTGAACTGCACGTTTTTTTATTTTACGCTCAAGTTGAACAAAAACAAAAGGCGGTGAGCCAATGGACATTTACGAAGAACTTGGGATAATTCAAGTTGAGCCGTTCGACACATTCAATGGCGACTTGGAAGAACTGGTAATGTATTATGGACGAGTGTTGCAGATTCTCGACAACGACGAGGCAATGCAAGAACTCCTCGAATATTGCGTTCAGTATTATAATTCACGAAGCTATTTGCGGTTTTTAAGCCAAATTCGCAAGTTAAAGGAGAAGTACAATGTATAACAACTACACAAACCCCTATTACACGGGCTACAACGGGGCAAATTTCAACGCTAACCCATACGGTAGTCCAAGTGTTCAATTCAACCCCAACTACGCTCAAAATGGCTCACAGGGCTTCGGGCAACAACAGGTACAGCAGCAGCAACAGCAACAAGCCATAGAATACGTCAACGGGTTGGAGGGCGCAAAGGGCTATTTAATGCTCGCAAACTCAACCAAACTGCTTATGGACAGCGACGGCAACTACTTCTACATCAAGTCAGCGAACCAAAACGGGCAAGCCAACATACGAATCTTCAAGTACCAAGAAGTGACGCAAGAAAGCCAACCCAAACTTGAACCAAAAGTTGAATATGCGACGCTCAAAGATTTGGAAGAACTCAAAAAGCAAATAGATGACTTAAAGCTCATAAAACCAGTCGTTAAGAGAGGTGAATAACTATGATTAGAATGAACCCAATGCAACTTATGAACGCTTTTAGGAGCGCAAAGAACCCACAAGCACTTTTACAGCAAGTAATGCAGAACAATCCACAACTGCAACAAGTGATGACGCAACTACAAAACAGCGGTGGTGGCTCAATGACCCCCGAACAAATGGCGCGTCAACTTGCAAAACAAAACGGCATAAGCGACGAACAACTTATGCAGATGTACAATCAATTTAATAGAAAGTGATATTATCCGTGGTGACGTCGACTAAATCGCGGTTGATATAAATACAATTATAAGGAGACAAAAATTATGTATATTGAGGGCGATATCCCCAATGTGGTAACTTCTACCAACGGCAACGGCTACGGAAATGGATTTTTCGGCGGCGACTGGGCTTGGATGATTGTCATACTTCTAATCTTCGGTTGGGGTAATGGCAATTACGGATTCGGAGGCGGTCAAGGCGCAGCGCAAGACTACGTTCTCGTAAGCGACTTTGCACAAATAGAGCGCAAACTTGACACCATTTCCAGCGGAATCTGTGACAGCACGTTTGCTTTGAACAACACTGCGGTCAACGGTTTCAACAGCTTGACGCAAAACTTGATGACGAGCGGATTTGAAACACGCTCTGCAATCAATGACTTGAGCGCACAACTCGCACAATGCTGCTGCGAAGCAAAAACGAGTATTCTCGAAAACAGATACCTCGACGCACAAAACACTTGCGCACTCCAAAACGCAATCGCAACTTCTACACGCGACATAGTTGATGGACAAAGAGCAAGCACCGACGCAATTCTCGGCTTCTTGACGAACGAAAAGATTTCCAGTTTGCAAGCACAAAACGCTTCGCTTGCTGCACAACTTTCTCAAAACGCACAAACAACGCAAATCATCAACACGCTTCGTCCAGTAGCAATGCCAGCATACATCACGTGCTCGCCGTATGAGAGCGCATTTGGGAAAACACAATACGGCTGTGGCTGTGGCTGTTGCAATGTCTAATAAGTTGGCATAAATCCCGCCAAGCGCGGTGACACACAAATAACTTAATACTTCGTGGGGCGTTGGTTAGCCGCTGACGCCCCGCTGACAAAAAGGAGAACGATTATGGCTTGTGAAAACGTTTGCAAATTATGCAACAAACTGATTATTAGCGACGCGGTTACTTATACCGCCGCAACAAACTCTCTCACAATCGATATTCCTGCTGGAACTTATTATAGAGGTCAAAAATATTGTCTTGTTGTTGCCCAAGCAATTCCCGACACCACGACAATAAATGCACTTGTATATGTAAGTATCGGCGGAGATACGACAACTCTTTACCCGCTTGTTCGTTGCAACTGCACCCAAGTTACGGCGTGCTCAATAAGAACAAGAACAAAATACTCAACCGTTGTTGTGACTGACAGCGCAACTGGCTCTTTCAGACTTCTCGGCGACGTGCCGTGTAGCCCGAACAGTGCTTTGGCGAGTTTGCCCGTGACGGCGGCTGTTTAATGGGGAGGCGCAATATGAACGATTTTGCAAGAGAACGAATGAGAGATAGAGATAGACGCGGCGAACGCGGAATGAGAGGCGGTCGTGGTTACGACGAACGACAAGGACGCTATGAATTTGAGGGTTATGGCGAATATGATGGTTCAAGATATGATATGCGCTATGGCGATAAAACCTATGACAGACCAGAGTATGATAGAGGCGGTAAATACCCTGAATATGGCGATGAATATGATTACGGTTATGACAGGCGTATGAGAGGTCGCGAAGACTATGGTCGTTATGACGAATACCGTGATTATGCTCGCAGACGCCGCGACAGTAGAGGTCGTTTTATGAGAGATAGGGGAGAATACGATACCGACTATTTCACAAAACACGACATAGAGTCTTGGAAGCGCGGTATGATAAACGAGGACGGAAGCAGGGGAGAACACTTCAATAAAGAACAAGTTATGCAATATGCAAAACAAGTCGGAGTTGATATTCAACAGTTCGGCGACGCAACTTTCTGCCTCGCAATGAATATGATGTACTCGGATTACTGCGGTGTTGCCAAGAAGTTCGGTTTTGATAGACCAGAAGTGTATGCAGACCTCGCAAAGGCTTTCCTCGACGACAAAGATTTCGACGGTGAACCCGAAGAAAAACTCTACCTCTACTACAAGTGCATTGTTGAAAAGGAATAAACCTTATGTCGCATTTTATATACTACAACCGAAACGATAGTGGTTTTGAAGAACCAGACTGTGTGGCAAGAGCGATAAGTCTTGGTACTGGTGTCAAATACAATGTGGCGTGGAATCTTTTGCGCCTCGTGGCAGGAGATTGCGAGTGCGATGCGCTGAATGTCGGGTGCTACTCATATCTTCTTGAAGAAATATTTGATTTCCCAGTTCGGTATTGCGATGACGGCGAAACGGTCGGAGATATTATAGGTATGTATCCAAATAATATCATGATTATTAGAACAGACGGTCATCTAACTTGTGGCTTTTACGGAGTTTTGAGCGACCTTTGGGACTGCTCAGATATGCTGGTAGATAGATATTGGATTGCCTATTGACAAATTGTTTGTTTCGGTTTATTATATAATCGCCCAGCGCATATTGGGCAGTAGAATAGGTGCGCAGTTGCCAGAACTAATACTGGATAAAAAAAGAGCGGTTTGTGCACGACCGCCCTTTTACTTTTTACTTGCTTATTCTTTGTGTTTCAGACTCGCACCACCTATCCAAGTCCGCAAAATACTTGTTTATTGTCGCAATTTTTTCGTCTTTTTGTAGCATTGTTATGTCGTTTTTCACGAGAAACAGCCACAACTGTTTTATTGCTCCCTCCAGCGCACACATTTTAGTGTACAATTCCTCGTTGCTCACTTGCATTGTTTCGCCGCTCCTTTCCTCATCTTGTTGAACGCTTTGGCGCAGTCGCTGTTTTCCACTCTGCTTTTGTGGGGTTGAACGCAATCGCCATTCGATTTTCTGAACACGCAGTAGCCACAATACGGCATTTGTCCGCTCAAATCAGTGCCTGCACTTTCGCTGCAATCCCACTTCTCTTTGTCCAATCTGTTTTGCAAATCTGTGTTTTTCATCTGTCTTGCTCCTTTTTTATTATCAAATCCCAATCTATTGGTTTTCTGTCGATGTTGTAAATCTTCCCGTCGCTCCCAAGCCACTTTTCTGTTGTTTCGTAAGTCGACTGCGTTGCTCTTATTTCTTTTATGCGTTTCAATAGTTCTCTGTCCATATTACACCGCCACACTATACCTACTTAAATCTCCGCTTATTAAGTACACGTTATCGATTTTTGTTGTTATAGTGCCAAAATTCGCAGTTTCAATAACGACAGAACCGTCGCTGTACTTTTTAGCTGATTTCACCAGTATTGCTCCGTTCATATTAAACGTGCCACCAATGACAGCCAATGTTGTTTCGCCGTTTTTCACGAGTTCCACGCAGTTGTCGGAGTTGCACGCACAAAGCGCAATGCACATAACAGCAAGCACCAACGCCACGCACAGAACCGCAATCATCTTTCTTGTTTTCATAGTTTTATCTCCTTTCTATTTTCTCGTTCTTGTGCCAACTTTTCGGCGCAAAATTTGTTGAATTCGTTTCGTATATCTTCGCCGAACTCGCCCTCGAAAAGCACCTTATCTTGTTCTGACATTTCCGTTTCGGCGTATTTTTGCCACGCCTCTTTCATTGCGCCCATAGCAACGTCGTAACCATTGCCTCGTGCCCAAAACCAGAACACGGCGTAAAGCGTGCTAAAACGGGCTTTAGCGCGTTCTAATGCGTATTTATCAATTGTGTAAGTTTTCTCGCAACTAATCATAAAAATCCTCCTCGGTTATATAAAAATATGAGTCGTCCTCGAAGATTTCTTGCTCCCAGCAACTGTCGTCGCCAAGAGTCCCGTCGTTATAATAGCACTCGGGACGTTTCCCGTCAATCTTCCAGCCGTTTTTTTCGCAAACCAACTCTTGCGCCAGTGTGCTTATTATTGCCTTTTCCTTTCATTATTCGCATCTTCCAATGCCTTACACCTCGCAATTCGGTATAAGTCGTTTTGTTTGGGGCGGTTCTTATTCTTCCCAAATTGCTCGCTTGATAAATTCCCTCGTAATCAGGTATGTCTTTCCAAATTTCTTCCATTATCGCTCCTAAAATGGTAAATCATCTTGTTCGTCAACATACTCCATATCGTCGAATATGTTGTCAACCGACTCTTGCTTTACCGTTCTTTTATATATTTTGTCAGCCTCTGTTTGGCTTATTTTCGGGGCTTGCTTGTATGTTTTTGTTTCGGCGTCGTATACAATACCCATTATACCGTTTCTATTGCCCTTTGTTTTAATGGTGTCAATAAACCCGTCACATTGGTCGTAGTCAAAGCCATTCGCTGCCAAATCGCGTTTTATGCGGTCAAGCTCTCGCTCTTGTCCTTGCTTTGCAAACATATAGTCTTTGCGGTACAACACCCAAATTCGGTAGCCTTTGTTTGTGATGTTTGACGAGCCAAAAGCGTCACGAATATTCACTCGTAGCACATCGCTCTTGTTGGTGTGCATTACCAAAACCCCGAACAGCCCATTTTGCACGAATACATTGCGTAGTTTGTTGCCGATACCAGTTTGCTCTTGCCATTGGTTTGACGCCTTGTTGTCGATTTCCATTAGGTTGTCTATAACCCAAAAGCGTATACCGTGTTCCTTGTAGCCGTACAATATTGTGCCTATAAGCGTGTCTATGTCCCTTTCGTCCTTTTCGACATTAAACAAGAATAAGTTGTCGTTGAACTTCTTGGCGATTCGCTCCTCGGCTTTCTCGTTGACGAACCAGTCTGCTATGTTGGTGTCGTTTCCGTTTGCGTCGTGGAACGGAATTATCTCAAACTCGCCTTTCTTCGCATTTTGTTGGAATAGCAGTTGTTTGTAGGTTTTCAAACTATGCTCGCCAGCGAATACACCTACCTTGTAGTGCTGGTCGATTGCACGACCTATCAATGACGATGTTAATATACTCTTGCCACAATTTCCAGTTATGTTAATTGCGTTTTCTCTGCGCAACACCAACATTCCGCTCGGAACTGTAAAGCAATACATAAAGCCGTCTTTCGTTTTGTAGTCCGAAAAACTAATAGGTCTTGAACTTTTCATAGCGATGTAGCAGTCGTTACCACCACAACTTCTTACAACGTAGCAGTAGTGCTTAAACTTTCCGCCCAATCTCATATCAGTGTGTATGCTTGTTCTCTTTCCGAGTGCAGAACACACAAACTGTATGAAATCAGCATTGTTCTTGATTATCGTGCGGTATACCTTTTGCCTTTCTTCTTCGCCGTCCCACTTGAAAATTTCGTCGTATATAATCTCGAAACAGCGTTTTGTCATATTATACCACGTTTTCGGGAACTCTTTGATTTTTTCGGGCGGGTAAAAAGTGTATGTGTCGAACTCTTGGTCTCTTGGGGTATTTTTTACTTTTCTATAAGCAATTCCACACCTTTCAAGTAACATTTCGAGCCTATCCTTTTTGTATTTGTGTTTCAAGTTTACACGGCAGTAGTTCGTCGAGTTACGCTTCGGGAAATGTCCGTCAGCAGAAATCGCAATGTACAATCTCAAAAGCCATTCGTCAATCTCGAAGTCGCCAAAACTGTCAAAATTGAACGCCGTTATTACTTCGGCGGCACTCGGCACACGCTCCTTTATATCACCAAATCTTATAGCCATAATCTTTTTTGTCTTGTGGCTTCTGTAAATGAACTTGTGGTCGTCCGACAAACATTGATTGATTGACTTTCTTCCGTTCTGCATAAGTGTAAGTGTTTCGCACTCGGTTTTGTGATATGCAAGCGGTGTTACCAACTCGGCTCTTTGGTCTTGCGTGAATTGTAAAACTTTTTCGCCGTCCGTGTACTCGCTTATTTTTTTCCACTCGCTACCGTTGAAGTATTCGGTGTCACAGTCGACGCAGTTTGTCTGCCCCAGTATTTCAGTCAACCCAACCTCAATCCCCTTGTTGAAGAAGTCGAGGTCTTGGAATCCAGTCAGCACGCGCTCGGTGCTTTCTCGCACATACGGAACGTCCGCAATGTTCACGAGGTATTGTCCAAAATCTTTAGCCATTAAGTTCTTCCTCCGTAATCATTGAACGCATTTTCATTACCGCTTTTACACACTTCGGGCAAATAAAAGTCATACTGCTGTCCCTCTGTATATAAAATTCTTCGCCACACACGGCGCAATGTATATAATAGTTGTTAGTCGCGGTTGTTCTCTTTATATACGTTTTATATGTATTTTTGCTCCAGTTGTGTTTGAACATTTCTACATAAAACATTTTCATAATTCCTCATCTCTTAAACAGTCTCTAAATTTTTGGGCGGCGATACGACACCTTGTGCATATGTGGTATGGAGAATAAGGGAGTGGCTCGCCACACACCTCGCACACCTCGTTTGAGCATATGCGCTGGCTTGTTGTTGTAATTCTAAAATCTTGGTTTGCAGTATTGCTTCCTATGTGTAAAACGCCATATTGTATTGCATCTATTGCATCATCATAATCTCTTGGCATTATTGTTCCTCCTTGTTGCAGTAGCAAATACATTGATTTTCTTTCCAATCGTCTTGTATTGTCCCTATCCAACCGCAGTGGACAGGCTGAATGCTGCCATCTGGTCTGTGAAACTTTTGTGCGTCTTTGCCCTTGTATAGCGTGACTCCAAATGTTGCTTTCCCGTTTTTAATGCTGTACCTAAGCACGTCGCTAACAATAATAACAAAGTCTATTTTTTTGTCTGCAAGCGTTCTTATAAACTCTCTAACTTGCGAAAACGGAGGGTTTGTGATAACTATGTCGTATTTGCTATAATCAACTTTTCTCCAGTCGGTACTGCTTTGCTTTACGTCATAATAGCAATCTTTTAGATACTTGTATATATTGCTTTCTTTTGTGTCGCACGGGCATATTATTTTTTTGCCTCTAAAATCGTACTTATGCAATTCTCGAACAACGTCTTTGTACATTGTGTAAAACTCGTCGTCATCGGTTTTTCGCCTGCACGTTTTTATTTGTTGTGGCATAACTTCCTCCTTATAAGTCAAATAGCGATAATTGGTTTGTTTCTCGTTCAAGATTCTTTTCGCCAATCTTAAACAGTTTTTCATCGAGTTCGCAAGATATGTATTGCCGCCCACACTTCCTTGCAGCAACACAAGTGCTAAAACTCCCGCCGAACCCATCGAACACAATGTCGTCTGGTTGCGAGAACGTGTTTATTAGTATCGACAGCAAATTTATAGGTTTTTGACAACTATGTATTAGGTCTACTACCTTGTCCGCCTTTATCACGTCGCTAATTGGCGTTTGCGGGGGGCTCGGTTTTCCTTTTAGGCACAAGTACATCGGCTCATATTGAGGTCGCGTATAATACCCTAATCCCCATACATTCTTGTACCAAATTGGCATACTCTTAATCGTGAACCCCGCTTTCGTCAAAGCGTCATTAAACGTAGGTATTGTGCTCCACCCCATAAACGACACCAAAAACTTGTCATTTTCAAGCACTTGGTAGCACCGCTCGAAGTAGTCGTAAATGAGTTTTACTTGGTTTTCGTCGGTAAAATCATCGCCTTGTATCCCACCAAAATCGTTACGCTGTGGCACAAAGTTTATTCCATACGGAGGGTCTGTTAGTATGAACTGAACTTGTTGACCGTCGCGTATCATCTCGTCAAGTACGTCTATGCAGTTTGCGTTGTATATGTTGTTTGGTTCGATTTTCATTGTTCCCTCGCTATGACAAGTGCGCTATACGAGCAGTTATTTATTGAGAACTGAACCTCAACAAAGTAATCTTTATCTTGAAATTCACTTATCGCTTCTTTTAATTTGTCGTCAAATTCTCTTGCATTATCGTCCGTGAAAAACGAATGCCCGATTATTTTGCCTCTTTTATTCACACTCATTTTATCTTACCTCGCTCTTTTTTAGGCACGTCAATCGACCACCTTATACTTTTTCCATCCATCACCATATTTCTCGACAACTCGTTGTTCAAAGTCGCTCGCTGTTTTTTCAGCATAATCATACACCATACTCGTCAAGAAGAAGTTGCTTTGTTTCACATACTGTACATCTTTACCATACTTACGACACTCTGCAAGGTATGCACCGTATGATAGGAGTATTTGAAGTGGGTGAAGTCGTTTTGACTTGTTTGTGTTGTTGCAAATAGTTTTAAGACGTGTAATTGTGTCTTTCTTTGCAAGTTTATCTTTGTAACCACACTTTTTGTACATAAACTCAATTTTCGTGTATATGTCGTTTAGTGCCGAAATAATTATGGTTTCAGTTCCTTTTTTAACCTCTTGTTGCTCAATAGGAGTTTCGTTAGGTGCTGTTAAAAGGGACGTTAAGTTAGGCTCTTCGTTTCTTTTTATATTTTCTTTATCTTCATATTCTTCTTTATTAGTATTATATTGTCCTTGATTTTCAAGCGTTAGAATTTCAAGCGGTAGAAAATCACCCTCTTGTTTTTGGTGCGGTTCTTCGTATATATTATATACATATTCAATGCGACCACTTTGTGTTGTGTTTGGCATACACTTGTCGATTGACAAATAACCGAACCGTTTTAATTCTTGCAATGTTGTTTTTATTGCGCTTTCTTCTTCCTTGCATATTGCCACAAGTCCATTTATTGAATACACCCAAGAATCTGGAAGAGATAACATCATAGCGAGTAACCCTTTTGCTTTGAGTGACATATCTTTTTCTCGCAAAAACTTGTTACTTATTATAGAGTAGTCTTCTGTTTTGTTAATCTTAAACACCATATTCGCTAATTCCTTTTATGCCTATATATGACTTTGTTTTACTATCTACTAAAAATTTAAGTTCAACCCATTTTGACACATCTTCTAATACTTCAGTATACTTATCAATATACCAAAGTTGAAGCTCAAAAAGTTTTATTCCACTATATGTAAGCTTTGTGCATAAATTGTTATTAAGGGCTGTTTCTATGTTGAGCCTTTCTCCGTGATATTTTGAGTGCAAATCGGCTGGTAATAAAAGCAAATTTTTAATATCATTATTGCTTCTGTCACCATCAATATGGTGTATAGCGAACTCTTTGCCAAAATTAATGCCATAATACCGCTTGTACTTCTCTCGGTAGTTTTTTAGTTTGTTAATGTCTTTCATACACTGCTCCTTTTATCAGAAAACCCCCTAACTCTGCCTAAAAGTGACACACGGCTTTGTTAGGAGGTTCTGTCCTCGTACTATTCAGTTGTTTCTCGAATTATCGGTGTCACTCAACAATACGAGGATTTTGTTTGGTATGAACTCTTGTCCCAAAGTTCCCCTTAATTATAGCACGGCGGCTCTTCGGTGTCAAGCACTTGGAGCAACTTTCCGAGCATTTTTGGGGTGACTTTTTTTGTTTTTTCGCCAACTATTGCATACAAAGACTGTTCGTGACAGCCGCACAATTCAGCAAATCTTTTATAGCTCATTCTATGTTTAACAACATACCAAGTTATTTTATTAGACCAAAACTCGGAATCGGTCGGTATTTTAGTAGCCATTTTTGTTGATTTTTCCTCCATTAAAATTTAGTAGTTTTACTATTTCGGTTGCGGTGTCTTTGCGCTTACAAAATCTCCATTCAATTCCATAATCTCTAGAGTATCGTTCCATAACTTTCATCAAGAACTTGCCAGATACTTTGGTGAATGGCTTATCGATATATTTCCCTTTGCGCGCGTCATAAACCTCGTGGGTTGGTGACCGCCAAAATTGAACGCCATACACATTATAGATGACTTCCTCACGGACGAGAACAATTAGTTTTTTCCCCTTGTCAATGCACCTTTGTACTTCTCGAAGAAACCTATCTTTACCGCTTTTTGTTCCAGCAATGTTAGATTGAACCTCGATTAGTCCGTTTTTCAAATCTATTACACAGTTTGGATTAAACGAACTTTGATAATCTCCCTCATCTAATTTGATTTCCTCGTAGTTGTATTGTAGTCGTTTGAAGTCTTTTAGCACATAGTCGTTGTCTTTTTCGCGCGTGTCAACTAAAATGTATGCCATAAGCACCACCGCCTAATTTGAGTTTTAAGCGGGGTTAAGCCCAAAACCGAACAAGTAGTCGAATTTAAGCCCAACGCCCGTTTTTGCCCTATTACACGCCGTCAGAATGGCAAGTCCGACTCGCTCGCAGGCTTGTCACTGTCAGAGGGAGCGTCCCCAAGCGTTTCAACACGGAAATTTTCGGGTGAAACAAACAGCGTACACTCGTTGTAAAACTTGCCGTTATAGTTTGTCGTTTTTTTGCGAACTCCGTCGATTATTGTGAAGATGATGTTTGCGTTCACATATACATCGATATCGTCATTGACGTATACCGAGTAGTACTCTGATAAAAACGAACCATCTCCTTTTGGTATAGACTCTTTAATTTTCACGATTGTGTAGTGCGAATTGTTGGTTTTGCCTTTGCGCACGTCGTAAACTTTGTAACTTTTGTTTGCTTTAATCATTGTTTTGTTCCTCCGTAGACTCTCGGTAGTTTTGCATTTTCTCGCAAATTGCGTCGTAGTCTTTAAGTTTTATTAGTTTCGTTGATTCAACACCCCACGAAATAAGCAGAGATTTTGCCTTTTCTCGTGAAATGTCGTTGATTGCAGCAAGTGCGTATATGCGTTGCGCTTGTTTTGTTGTGATGTAGTCATCGTCGCTTTGGACTTTTTTGTTTACATCATCGTTCACAAAATTTTCGTCCTCGAAGTCTTGTGTGAAACAGTCGCTTAAGCTGCCCAAAGTTAGAGCAAGGTCAACAACCGCCCTCTTTTTTGCTTTTTTGAGTGCCGAATTTGCCTGATTGAACCCGTTTGCAGTGCCGTTTGACGATTCACTCGTGTTTGCACAACCAACTCCAACTCGCACTGGTGTCCCGTTAAAATATGCGGTCGCCTTACACTCATAGTAAAAGAATCCAGACTTGTAGTCTTTGTAAGAATCTACAATTTGGACATCGTATGGGAGACCGAACGCCGTAAGAATCTTTTCCGCGCCAGATTTCATAAGCGACGGAGATTTTGCTTTCCCGTACTTGCCGAAGTCGATGTCACGTTTAAGCAATACCGACTTATCTCCAATCTCAACCACATAATTGTTGCGTTTGAGTGCCGAAACAACTGCTGGTTGCTCGTACATTATCAAATTATTTTCTGCCATTTTTACACCTCATTTTTTTATTGTGTGCTTGTAAAATATCGAACCATTCGTAGTCTGGCTCGATTTTTCGGTATGAGTATGCGCCCGTCTTTTTTAGGTGCAACACATATGCCTCGTCTATATTTATACCTCGTGCGTCTAACAGTCGTTTGTACCCAGCAAGTTGAACAGCCAAATATTTTACATCTACCGAAGATGTTGTCTTGAAGTCAATCAAAACTGTTTTTCCGTCCACCCGACCTATAAAATCGCACGTTCCACAATAGCCAAGATTAGCGTCGCCAAGTATGAACTCGCTAAACAGCGTTGTTGGGCGGTAAGTGTTCCACCATTCGATAAATGCGGCAAAGTACGGAATTAAGTCTGATTCCATTTCTTCTATGTCGTACTCGTCCGTTAAAACGAACTCGCTTATCGCTTCGTGAACTTTTGCGCCACGCCGTGCAGCATTATCCAAGATTTGCTTCGACAATGCGTCCAATTTCTTGAAACTTATGGGTTCACAAATCTCGGTCACGCTCGGATATGCCTCGTCGGCTATTGTGTATGTGTGTGTTTCTTTGTCAAATTTTACGTTTGCCATTATTTACCTCTAATAAAATCAGCAAGCAAGAATAGAATGGTCAAAAATATTGCAATCGCCATCGTCGCCTCCTCTTATTGTATTTATTATACCATAGAATCGGCTCAAAGTCAATAGTTTTGTTGGTTTTTATAGTGTCACCAAAGCCATACTTCCTCATCTTTTCCCCTGTTCAGCTCAACGTATTTCGCAAATTTTTGTTCCAAATCCTCAATCCACCTTATACATCTCTCCAAAGACCGAATGTCTTTTTCAGCCCAAGCAATTTTGCGTTGGTTTTTCTCTGGGTTTTTGCTCCACCGTTTAATGTCCTTTTTGTTCTTTTCAATCAATTTTTTTCGTTCCTCAATCATCTCTTGCGTGTACGGCATTGATGACAATTTGTAGTACGCGTGTCCTTTATTTGCGCACATAACACAAACAATTCTTGTGTAGTAAGGGAGAACATCGTCTCGGCACGACACCATAAAACGTTTGCCGTCAACCTCGATTTCAACGTTTCGGTTGTGTAATTCAAACCAAGCCTTAAAACCGCCCGATATAGACTCTACGTCATCGTAAAAGTCGCATTTTGTTGTAAAGTAACTCATATTATCAACTCCGTTCCTATGCATTTTTCAAGCCCACATTCCTCGACCAAAAAGACTTGACCGTCGCGTATAGTTTTATTTTCATCGATTGCTTGAATTGCATAAATAATAGTTTTGCTTGACGCCCTACTCGTGCCCACTGCTACCACCCTAAAAACAAGCGTTTTCGGCGGATATGGGTGTGTTTCAAAATAGGCATATTCAAACTTGTCTCGCAAATATCTAACGTTGTTATCATAAAACCAGTCCGTATATCTGGAGTACGATTTTCCCCAGTTTCTGACACTGACGAGTTGCCCCACTTTGAATTTGTACTCAATGGTTGGCATCGACTTTCACCTCCATATCGTTTTCGTCCGCCCAAACAAAAAACTCCGTGTACGAGCCGACGTCATAACACCACTTTTCGTTTTTCTTCCACGACCTCATATAGAACGGCTTGAATTTGTGCTGTTTGCAAAAATCATAGATTCCTACCATAACTTGTTCTTCCGTATCTGCGGGGTAGTCGAGCAACCTCGTGTTCCCATTGTTATCTTTGAAATAAAGCCGTTTCACCTGATACCACCTCCCAAAAGCCAAGTCAATCCAAGAAAACTCAAAATTGATAACAGTATTGCTAAAAGATTCATTGTTATTCCTCCTATAAATCTAACCCATATATATGTCCGTAAGTCCGTCCTCGTTGAACAGCAACTTGTCAATGCGCCACACAGAGATGTCTTTCTTGTGGTACGGCTCATACAGCCTTGACCGCATATAATCGGGCGGGTATATACGCACAACCTCTTTGTACGCAACGTCAATCGCTTTCTTTTTGCTGTCGGCTTTGACAATGAAATCGATACAGTCGTTGCTGTACTCTTTTACTTTTACGAGGTAGTAGTGCATACTCGTTTCCATACCAGTTTTGAATCCGTTATTATAAGCCTTTTGCACGCTGTCTTTTAGCAGTTCAATCGTTACATTGCCCATATTCAACACCTTTCCATATCTGCGAGCCACTTTGCGAGAACTGCTTGGCAAAACTCGTCCGACATATATTCGGTATCTTTTAGCCACTTGCCTGTCTTTTCGTTGTATTGAATATTCAAGTTGCCGAACCCTCTCCCTTTCGCAACCCATTCTATATTGAGTGCGTATGTGTCGGGGTAGTGGTCGTTGCATTTATACATCTCGCCAGTTGCCTCTATGATTTCGTATTCTTTGCTCATTGTTCTTCAATCTCCTTTAATATACTATGTATTTGCCTTTCTCATTCCAACAACCGTGCGGGCAGTGAAATGAGTATCGCCATTTACATTTGCTACAAGGCATTTTGTCCCAATCTACTTTGATTTCGGTTATAGTGCCGTCATCGTTGATACGCTTAATTGCTACTATGTTCATCTTTTACCTCTGCTTGTTTGCATTTGTCGCAACGCTCTGGCAATGCGTCTTGCTCTTGCAACACTATTGCGTTGTCGAATAGAGTACATACCGCAAAATCACTCGCTACATATCTACCGTATTCACAACCCAAGCAATATTCGCCATTTTGCACCTCCGCCATGAGTTCGTCTATCTCCATGTATATATCCTCTATTGTAAAACTGCCGTCTGCAATATGAGATTGTATAAGTGTTTTATTATGTGATATTCTTGCCCACAGTTTGCCCAGTACACTAAGTTGCGCTTGTTTGATTTCTTCTTTCAGTTTTTTATTTTCTTTTCTCAACACGCTATTGTATCGCAAGTTCGAGTTATTTTCCGTAACAAGTCTTTCGTTTTCGTCGGAGAGTTTTTGCCAAGCGTCGCATTGAATAGCGTTTAGTTGCTCCAACTTTTCGTTTTCTTTCTCTTGCTCGGCTATAAGGTTGAGTGCGTCTTTTTGTAAGGTTCTTGTACAATAATTATCGTCGAAGTACGGGCATTTATTACAGTCATTACAGCCTTCGTCTTTGAAACATAATCCCAATGCTTTCTTTATCTCGTCTTTTGTCATTTTTCTATCTCCACACCGTATTTTTTCGCATATTTGTTTGGCAAGCGAAACCCCGTTCACGTCAAATATTCTACAACATTCGAGTGTTTCCTTATCGATGCCTATATCATATAGCATATCCAAAATCTCTTTTGCCGTATCATTGCGGATATTGCTCGTTTCCGCTTTCAACCGCTCAATCTCGGCTTTGTACTCGGACACTTCGCCGTAACCTGCGTCAACGATTGCTTTTGCGGCTTCTTCCGTGTCTATATATCCGCCCTCGCTACCTTCTGCTGCAATATAAGAATCAACTTCATAACAGTTGTTGATGATTTCTTGTATTTTTTCGATTTGCTCTTGTTTAGTTTTCATCTTCCAACTCCTCTATGTATTCGACTATTATTTCTGGGATATATTCTTCATAAACCCCAGCGCAACGGCTTAACACCAATTTCAGAGCGTCAAGTTGCCCTTTTTTGTATGCCTCTTTATATGCTTTTTGCACATCGGTTGCCCATTTGCTAGTATACTTGTCTCCAACCATTTTTTCTCACCTCAATGCGTAGTAGTATTTTTCGAGTTTTTCAAAATCTGAAGCACTCAACCCGAACACCTCAAAGTATTCGTAGCCGTAGCATATTTTTACGATTAAATCTGCGTCGTCATTAAGGCGAACTGTTAAATCGCCGCTACAATTAGCGCAATCAAAAATTCCAAGACGTGCGTCATCGATGTTTTCCTCTATAATCTTTTTTGCTCTTTCAAGTTTTGTCATATAACTATTTCACCTCCCAACTCTACAACCTCAAAGATGTCGTCTGGTCTAAACGCAACGTATGCCCCAAACAAGTCCAACAAGTCCGCAAGGCTGTCCTCTGAATCGAACTCGCTATCATAGAACAAAAATGTTTTCCCCTCGTCGTTGTTCACATCGCGTGCGCTCGCATACGCTTTTAGGAAGTCCCGCAGGTCGTCAATGCAATCTACATTTGTTAAAACTTCGCCGTGACCGCCTGTTACGCTGTCCTCGATTTTTATTCTTTTTAGCACAGTCCATATCCTCCCAAGCACTTCAAAAACTCATTGAGGTCTTTGCTGTCATAATTCATTGTAGCATAGTCCTCTGCTTTTTTCCATAATTCATCGTAAAGTTCAGAAAAAGCGTGATTGCTAACTTTTTGCATAGAGGCTTTCACTTTGGCTGTCGACACCAAATCTGCCATAACCTCTGGGTTGTCCTTGTATTTATCGAACGCCAAACCGAACCTTGTCCGTATGCTCGTTGTGCCAAAAGCCTCGGCTTGCGTAAAATCCTCCCAAAACTTTGGAGCTGGCTCATCTTCTACGACCACTTCGTCGCAAACTTCCCAATTTGTGAACCCTATTTCGTCAAGTTCTGCTTTTGTGATTCCGATATCGTCTTTGATTCCATCTGCGAATGTTGCATAATCCACATCTGGATACCAAGTTTCATAGATTATCTCGACCGCATTGTACAACAAAATTTTGAGTCTTTCATTATCGTTTCCAACTGTGCCCATAGTTATCTCTCCTTTGCCATTGTTCGGCTTGCATTTCAAAAATCTCCTCTTGGTACAAACCGCAATCTACGCACCTATAAAACGCTTTTAGTCCTCTCGGTTGTGCATAAATCACAGTTTCGCCTTTCTTTATTGTCCGCCCGCACTTTTGGCAGGTGTGTTCTTGTCTACTTATCCGTTGTTCCAATGTCAGCCTCCAAGATTTCAACCGTGCGGTAAAGACTTCCGTTTATTATTCTGTTGCCGACACGAACATACGCTTGACGCTCAACGGCAATAACAATGTCGTCAATATCTCGCTTGTCAATCTCGACAACATCTTCGTCACCGCCCCAACTGAAAAGGTGCGCATAATATTTCATAACACCACTTTTCTTTCCTCCGTTATTCGTAAGAATATAAGTTTGTTCGGGATAAAACTCTGCAATATCGTTGTAGTCGAGGAAACTGCCGTCGATTACCGACACCAACTTTGCCCCCTCGTACTTTTGTTTGAGCCAAATGTCCTTGTAAATCGTGTTGCTCGAATCAATAAACACTCGGTCAAACTCTTTTTCTTCGCCATCTACCAACAACAATGCTTGCAAGTAGTTCACATAGTACGGATTTTTCTTCCCACAATCATCTTTTGTCCCCAACTTGTAAGTTTGTTTCGGGTAATCTCTCGTGACTCCCCAATAAGTTTGAACATAATGATATTGAGTCCCAATCAAAAATGCGTCTTTCAACTCGTGTTCCAAGTTTTTATCATCAAAGATTTTGCCTTTGTTGTTCATATAGATTCTATCAAACTCGACTTGCTTTTTACAAACAATGAGGATTACTTGGTCGGGTGTAAGCCAAATCGGGTCTTCTTCTTTTTGGGGTACGCTGTCGTGATACCACGTTTTGTCGTAGAACGATGTTTGGTAGTAGTTATCGTCAAAGTACGTGATTTTTGGCGTAACCACGCTTTTGGAATATTGCGGCTCGACATAATCGAACTTCTCGGTCTTTGCCCCAATCATTTTTGTCGCTCGCTCAATAATGTCGTACATCTCGTCAAGTTTCACATACTCATACCAACAATGTGGGCAATAGTATCCGCACGAAATGTTGACTGCCTCAATCTTGAACGCAGGCGCAATGTGCGAAATGTCTGAGCAAGAGCCTGTCGCTTTTACAAAACCGAACTTTTTGATGTGAGTCTCGAAGTCCTTATTGTAATCTTTGTAGAACACATAGTCGTTCCCGCCTTTTCTATCAAACTCGACCGCATAATTGATGTCGCCGAGGTCGATTCCTGCCTTGCAAAACTTGCGTGCGCCCACACAACCAATTTCTTCATCTTCCAAGAACACGACAGAACAATCGTATTTTTTCAAAATCTCGAGAATCATAATTATTCCACATCTGTCGTCACCACCGATTCCTTCCAACGACATGATCGTGTTTCCGTCTTTTGAGTACAAAATCGTTTTTGGTGATTCTTTGTGAACCGTGTCCATATGTGCCACGAGCAAAACAGGGTGCGTGCCTTTCGAGTACAAGAACCCATCTTGCGACAAAATCTCTCGCCCACCGCCTGTCAGATAGGTTTCGAGCGCGGATTTTAACTCGGTTTGTGTTGCTTTGAATATATTTTCAATCGTTTTCTTGTTCATCTTTGCATCTCCTAATTAATAGTATCTGTCGTGGCATCCGTCGCAGTAGCAACAGTGCGAATTATTGTTGTGTTCTTTTCCGCATTTAGGGCACACGATAGTTCCGCCAATCTCGGGGAGTTCAAACGGGTTCACATCGTCGTAATATTCTGGAATTGACGCGTCCGCTTTCGGTATGATATTTATATTGTAATCATACACATAATCTTGATAGTGAAGTGATTTCGGTGCGGTAACGAAAAACTTTCTCGAACCGCTCTCAACATTCCATCTAACCATTCCCCAAACGCCATCTTTGTCTTTGTTCCCCTCGCACTCTTCAATTATGCCTCTTACCGTATCTCTCGTGAGCGTAGAGTATGCTTTGTCTGTCCAACTCGGATACAATCTTGATTGCATTAAGAACTTCGACGAGTACATAAAGAGTTGCCTATGGAGTTTCGGGTATGTATAGAAGTCGCCATCCCCTTTAATGTTGTCAATAGTGAAGAGAATCATAGTCACTTTGTCCATTGGGTACGACATTGTGCCTGCTTGATAACATTTGTTTGAGTTTCCGTACTCCAAAAAGTGGCAACTGCTCCACGAGTTTCCGTTTGACATCAGCAAGAAGTCGAGCGGGTTGATTGATAAGCAGTATCTTCTCTTAACTTTTCCGTCCGAGAAAGCGTCGGAAAGCGTAGCGAATTGTTTTTCAAAATCATCGCACTTTGTTAGTCCTATCGCACCACACAATTGACGAATCGCCCTTGTGTACTTTGCGCCCACGCTTACTTTTGCGTCAGATATTAACTTCTCTGCTCTTTCCTTAAACGCAGATGTTACACTCTTGCATTGCGTGCAAAAACTTGAATCGCCACTGCAAAGGATATTGTACAATGTGCGGTCGGTAGAATTTTGATAAACCCAATTGGCAAAAGTCAAAACCGCGTCCCATCTCTTGCTCTCGGTTGTCGTGCGCTCTTCTTCAAAGATGTCAGACACGCACAAATTCTTTTCGTCCCAAGCGTGATGTTGTCTGAGTATGCTTGCGAGCCAACCTTTTGATTTGTTCCACTTTTTGAGCCACGCCATCACACCGTCGTGAGTTGCGTCCTCGTAACCGTGTTCCTTGAATACCGTGACCGCCTTGTCACACAAATCTCCGAGTTCACTTTCAGGCATAACCACTGCATCTGGATTCGGGTTAAACGGCGTGTACTCTACTCTTATCGGGTTCTTACATTCAAAATCAACGCTCGTCCAAGTTTCAACAGATGTGTTCCCTGCCCTTACTGCCGAAACAAAAATGCTGTTCGCATCTGTGATTTTGTAGTAGTAGCCGTTAATTTTGTATACATCGCCGACCTTGTATTTGCTTGTTTTGTCGTTCTCGTCTAAAACTCGTATCGGAGCATTGTAAAAAAGCACACCTTTCCCGTTCAGAGAAACAACGCTGATATACTCTTTGGCATACACTGTTGTCACCGAGATGTACAACGGTTTTTTCTCTGTTACTCGGAAAATCCCGCACTTGTATGCGACCAAATCTCCAACCGCAATCTTCTTAAAGTCGTCGCTCGCCTCTGACTCATCGACCAAAATGCAGTTTTCGGGCGCAACACGCTTTGAATAACAACCTTGATTGTATACAGTTCCTGTTAAATCATCGTTCTCGCCCAAAAGCATATAAACATTGTCACCTCCATCTTGCTCGCCTTTGATTTTGACAATCGAACCAATCGGTGGCAGTGTCGGAAGATTGATTTCCAATTCATCAAAACCATCAAAGCCTCTCGACCTCATTCTATTCTCAGTTGAAAGCCTTATGATTTTGTTTTCAGTGTCAACCGCAATAACACGAGGTGAGCCATCAGACAGTTGTGCCGTGGTGGTAATCGATAGAACATCAGTGGGCGTAAGCGGTGCGCCTTGCAATACCGCCTTGTATCCGTCCTTGTAAAGCTGGTGCACCATCTTTATGAGTGTTTTTTGACTCCCGTGGCTCGTGTAAATCTTGTCGAACTTCGGGAACTCCAAAAAATCGTCAATCTTTCGGTCAGGCTCTTTTTCTTGATAACCGCTCATCGCGCCAAAAGATAGTTTGCCCGTGTTTGTCTTGAAGCAAGTTTCTGCCTCATATGTATCGTAAATAGATATGTCTCGGTCAACATCAATTTCTCGGTCGTTCTTCCAAGCATATCCCTGTTTTTTCGCAAGTATTAAAAATTCTCGAACCGCAGATTTGGTCGAGCAGTGGTAGATTCTTTTTTGTTTAATTGTCATCATTTCGATGCCTCCGAAAATTTTGTGGGGTGTATGGGAGCGAGTTTTGCCCCGCCCCCATAGATTTGCGTGCCGTTATGCACGCTTGATTCTGAAACCGTATGTGTCGCAGATGTCTTTAAGCGAAATGTCCTCCGCCTCGTAGTCGTCATCATCGTCGTCCACATCGGTAAGGTCGCAAAGCAAATCGTTGTCATCGTAAAGATTGCCGTCTGCCTTGCTGTCCGTTCTGTGCGCATAAACCGCAACGATGTCAAGTGAGTCTTTTGATTTGTGCGTGAGGTCATCGTTGAAATTCGCAAGTTTTGTGAATCTCTCGCCTGCGCCCGAACCAAAAAGAACGTCGCCCACATCGAGGAAGTCAAGCACAACCAATCTGCGTTTGCCGTTTGCGTACTCGACAACCATTCCCGACTTCAAATCGGATTTCGTGAATTTTGATACTGATTTTGTTCTTGCCATAAAATCTACCTCCTGTATGGCTTTTATTTTTTTATTAAATCGTGACTTCCACGCTTTAACCTAAATTATTAATTCTGATTCAACATCGTCTGTCACAATCAGTTTTACCCAATCGATGTGATACCAATAATCATCACCGATTACTTTGAAACAATTATCGTTCAACGCTATTCGCTCTACAATGTGAATCTTGTTGTCAAAAACACCGATATATGGAATCGACAAAGTGGTTTCTACACACTCTTTTTTTGGTTTTAAGATTATCGCACTACCCGAGTGCAAATCTGTAATTCTCATATAAGCACCTCGTTTTCTATATCATTAGCAGTGATTCTCGCCTCAATCCAATCTTTGGCATATATATAACCATCGTCGATTTCAAAAACTGTAAAATTGTTGCGGTTGTGCACAGATGTTACAAGGTGCCACTTGCCGAAACATTCTACCATAAATTCGTTTAATCCCAAAACATCCATTGTATGTGTTCCACGCACATCTTTAAGCGGCTTTAACAAGATTCGGTCTCCAACCGACAGTTCTGCGCTCATTCCTCGCTCACCTCTACATCGCATCCGAACAGTGTTTTCGCTTGCACATAACAATCTCCGTCGTTGATTGCAAATGCAATGTGCCACTTGCCATCAAGCGTGAATAGGCTTACAGATGAAACTGTGTCTTTGCCGATTTTTGCACCGACAAGTTTGCTCGCTTTGGTCATCGGAATAACCAACACTTGCTTTACGTTAGAAACATCAACCGCCTCATCATCCTCGTCCTCGTCGGATGGAATCGTGGTGGTTGCAATCGGTTCGTCTGATGGATCGATTTTGTTCAAATATGCAAGCACGTCCGCAACCGCACGCTCAATCGCATTGATTGCAGGAATACTCGATGTTTTCAGCTCGGTTGAGTCGAAAATGAGTTCGGTGTCTATAATTTTGCCCACAAGCCTGCCGAGATTTGAAACCCCGCCATCGTGTCGGTGTGCCATTCCGACACGCACCACGACGTTATCGTTGCTTGCGCTGATTCCTCGCACAAAATAGTTTGCGTAAAGATACACGTTCTCGTTGCAGGCGATAATTTTGCTTATCGTTGATGGTTTTGTTGATTTTGCTCCTCTTGGCATAATGATACCCTCCAAAATGTTTTTTTTATAATCACGGCTTACGCCACGACTTCAAATATGATTCTCGCAGCCATTGTTTCACCCTGCGCTTTGAATAAAATCTTGTCTTTTGTGACAAACGATTCGCTACACGGAAGACCTTGATACTGTTTTTTGTACAGCTCATATGCCTGAATCGCGAATCCAACCGATTTGTATTGTTCAGTTACTTGTCTATCTGGCTGTCCGTCAAATGATACTGTCGTTGTGATTTTGTATTTCATTTTTTCACCTCGTTCAATTTTTTGTACGCCGACTTACAAAGCTTGATTGTGGTCGGGTTCACATAAAGCATAGAATCGAAAACAGGCTCGCCGTCTACCACCATAAATGGATTCGAGTTCGTTGCTCCGACTCTCGTCAAAGCGAATGTCGTTTGATTCAAACGCTTAACAACATACCCGCTTTTATATTCGATACTATTTTCTTTCACTATCTTTTTGTTTATCAACTTTCTTCTTTCTGCTATTGATAATATACACTCGTTCGTTTTTTGGTCATAAAAATCAACAGCAAAGCCGTTTTTTATAAAGCACTCAACCATATAAGAATCGCAAGTGTCGTGTCTCTCGATTTTATATGTTTTAGTCTTATTCCCCCTGCATTTTATTTTTGCGATAAACGGCGGTTTAAGCAACCTAAATTCCTCAATATCATAGAGATATGACTTTTTTGTGTTTTCCAAGCGTCTTAACAATTCTTGTTTGTCCGTAAACACAAGCGGTACGTTGATATGACCGTAGGATATTGGGGAATTGTCTAAAAGTTGCTCCGCAGTGTATTCATCGAGCCTATAACCGCCCTTGACTCTGATGGGCAAATAATATGTTTTCATATCTACCTCCGTTTTGTTTACCAAACGATGTCGCTTTTTGTTTTTATGTTTTTGTAAACATCGCTATTGCGTGGTTGTAAACTGTTCAGAACAGCATTATCTCGTTTTACCAATTCAAAATCTTGCGTAAGTCCCTCGTCGCCAAGTACGACACAGTCTTTTCCATTATCTTCGTTTGTGCAAATATATCGTATGGTTTTTTTGCTTTGATAAATTACTTGCTTAATTTTTAGTTTTACGGTTTCCCACCTATATCCGCCAGCATCTCGCCAACGACAACGGCAAACATTTGTGTAAACAGTATCGCCGACATTAAACAACCTATCTTTTAGTTTGGCTTTTTTGCAATCTAGCAAATTGTCAAAAATCAAGCAATGACCGTTTTTACAAAAATCGCACACCTCGCAATTAAAATCGCGTGGGACATTGACTGCCCCTACTCGCACCTGATTGTATTCCATATCAACCTCCACATATACAGCACACAATAATCTAGATAATCGCGCACGCTTTTATCTAAAAACTACTAATACACTATATATCATTGTATTTACTTATTATATAACTAATCGCGCACGAGCGCACACGTCCGCCCGCCCGATATACGCCTTGCTATTAAACGCACACTTAATAATCTACTACACTCTATATAGACTAATTGCACTTATTAACGACGTATAATCTACTATTTATTAGCATAGATACTGCACTATGATATACTCTCCGTCGGTTATATTATTATGTTTATCACGCACTTATCGCCACGTATAAATTATACTAAGATAAATTGCACTCATATATATATACATAGGCTGATAAATAACGCACGCGCATGTATCTATGCCTACATAATAACTAAGGATATACTGAGTATATATAGATAGAGGGATTTGGGTGTCACGCTTTTTGCGCCCGACGAGAGCGTGAGAACGCCGAGCCGATGGATAGTGGCTTACACATCAGCCCCGCCCCGAATGATAAACTCGGCTTACAACCTCGACATTTTACAGCGCGCCATATCGCGACTTACAACGAGGACTAATTTACTGCGATGTCAAACTCGGTTTGGTTTGTGGTGACGCACGAGAGATTTGCACTCCCGATTGCTGACTGAGAATCAGCCGTCTTACTTCTTGACCAGTGCGCCAGATGGTGGGAGGTTTGATTTTACGATGAACACCGCCCGAAACATCGTCACAAAAAGTGGAGGGCTATTAGTTCACGCAAATCGCTATGTCCTCGCCGATGTGGCGTAGGAACAGTTTGCGGATTGCCGACTCGAAAGAATCTGCGAATACCGCCTCACATCTTGCGTGGTTGTTGCAATCATAATAATGCACATAAAAATACTGTGATGTTATCATTTGCCTGAATCTCCATAAACTTCTGATTTTGCTTGGGCAAACTCGTCGGGGAAGAAAACACTGATTTGCGACAAAATATAATCCGCCTCGTCCGCTCGACCTTTGAGATATTCTGATTGTGTGTACGGGAGCGCGTCCCTTGTGACTTTTTCTCGTATCATAATAATTTTTGCGATACCTGCGATTGTTTTGTTCATATCAAACCTGCCTTTGTGAGTTCATCTCTGAACGCTCGCTTATAATTATTTATGATTGCTTTTCCGTGCGAATCAAAATTTACGCCGAGCGAAAGCGTGTCTTTGTATCTTTTTATTGAACTTCGCACATCGACGCTTTGGTTGCCGTAACGCTTGTTGATAACGTCGCGCCTCAAAGATAATAATTTTACATCTAACTCTGACGTCATAATAATTTACCTCGCAAAATAATAATTTGCCTCGTTGAATCGGGCAATCAAAAAGCTTAGCATTTATAAACGTCTTGACGCCCGACTCGGCAATACGCAAAAACGGCGGGCGTGATGCCCGTCCGTCTTGCCTGTGGTTGTGGTTGCCGTCGCTTGCGGTTACGCTTGCGGGAGCTCGATGTTTACGCTTGCCAACGCTTGCGCCATTGCCTCCGCCGTTGCGCGGTTCACACCGTATGCGCCCATAATACCGACAATAATTTTATCTTGCGCCGCCTCTCTTGCCTTGCGCTCACGCTCCGCGCGCTCCGCCGCCTCTCTCTCGCGTTCAACGGCGAGCTCCGCCTCAACGCTTGCACACAGCTTCGCGTATACGTCACCGTCCGCCAACGCTTGCACAGCTATCGCTTGCGCCCTCTCGATTTGCTCAATGCTTGCGCCGTATTGCTTGCAAGTCTCGCATTTTGCAAAAAATCCGTCACACAATAGAGCTGCTATGCGGTTGTCGCTTGCGCTTGCAAGTTTTACAAGATTTTTACTTTTCACCGCGCCGCCGTCCGCCTTGCGTTCTTTTTTCGGTTGCGCTTGCATATACGGCACTAGTTCGTCTGCGACTTGCTTAAACTCCACAGCTTTGAGTGAATACGTCACGCCGTCGACGGTTATGTACGCGCCTGAAACGCCCTCCGCGCCGTAGCGCGCTGTTATCGTGTAGTTGTTGCCGTCCTCGTATGTGACAATGCCGTTGTCAAGTGTTGCGTTAATGCTGTTGTTTTTGTTGCTAAAAGCAAATTTTTTCATTTTTTGTCCCTCCGACTTTTTTTTGGTTGTCAAATTTTTTAGGCTTAGCTGCCCTTACTGTCGGTTATGAGGCGACCGACCCGTCCGCAACGACCCGCCCTCGCTGCTAGCAAGCTTATAATACACCATGCGCAAGGAATTTGCAAGCTTTTTTTTTCTGTGTTTTGCCGACAGTTTTGCGTTTTTGTATTGTTATGCTATACGGTGACCGTTTTTTCGTGTGTTGGTGCTCCGCTTGCGTGAACTGAACCGCCGACGCCGTGTAAAGCGTTTTAAGCGGCGTTTGCGCTTGCGGTTGAGTTGTTGGTCGGTTTGCGTGTTTGCGCGCGTTTTTGCCACGCTTGGCGGCTTTATATTGCCGTCCGTTGCTGCCGCTGCTGCTGCGCTGCTGCCTGCACTGCCGCGCTGCCTGCACTGCTGCGCTGCCTGCGCTGCTGCGCTGCCTGCGCTGCTGCGCTGCCTGCGCTGCTGCCGTTGCCTGCCTGC
>OGQJ01000302.1_pt1 | contig 54535 bp, 46 predicted proteins | sample 1553161 | NCBI WGS metagenome assembly OGQJ01 (sample SAMEA2579923, study PRJEB22360) | human gut metagenome | biome: human gut; feature: human-associated habitat; material: faeces | place: Denmark | collected 2008/2010 | reverse complement strand
AGTTAAAATAAATTAGAAAGGTAAGAGAATCATGAATACAAAGAGTTTTTTAATTAAGGATACTACAAAAGAAGAACGTATTGCACTGATAAAAGAGTGGATTCCAGATGATGATGGCTGCAGCGATAATTGTGGAATAAGCCTGTGGGATATGTATGATGCTTATATTAAGGGAGAAAAGGAAATTTCACAGATCAATATGGAATTTAGAGCAAGCTATTACACAGAAGGAGAGCTTGAAGAAAAGGCACCTGGATGTGGACAAGGATATACAAGACGATAAGTAATACAAAAAAAGCTGATGCAGAACAATGAAAAGATTGTCTGTATCAGCTTTTTTTGTTGACAAATCATTGAAAATTTGATATAACGATAACATAAAAGTAGCATAACTTAATTAAAAAGAAATTTACTACCAAGTCAATAAAGGAGGCAGCTTATGGAGGAGAGTCAGACATCATCTAAAAAAAGGCGAAGAAATTCTGCAGAAAAGCTGTTGGCAAAACAAAAAGACTATACGTTCAGCAGTGAAGATTTGTTGACGCTTAATCATTGGGAACAAACATTAAAAAACCAGAGAACACGGTCAACATATATTGGTGCAATTTTGTTAGTTTGTGATTATTACCGAAAACCGATTCACGAGATTACACCAGAAGAATGGGTTTTGTATGTAAATAGTGTAATGCCAGATCAAATTGTAAAGCGTGAGATTTCTGTTTCTACATCGCGAATACGTTATTATGCCATTATTGGCTTTCTGGATTTTTACAGTATAAATCATCCATCGTATGCAGAGACGTCAGATCAGTTTTTAAATCCAGCGCATGCACCAACACCAAAGGTGAACAAATATCCAACGGCTGTGCAGATGGCATCTATTTTGCAGGCAATGAAGAAGGCAGATATTCAGGTGTATGTTGCAGCGCTTCTCGCTTATGAATGTGCACTTGCGCCGAGTGAGATTATTGAGCTTCAGACTAGCTCATTCATCAGAAATGGAGAGGATGGAACATGTATGCTGTCCGTTCCTGGTAAGGCAAAACGTTTGATAGTTATACGAGAAGACTTGATGGAAGAGATCGAGCACTTTTTTTCAATGGGCGGATATTATGGCGATGACTGGCTTTTACACAATAAATATGGCGGGCAGATGAGGGCGTCTGTTTTGCAGAGAGCATGCAGAAAGGCACAGCAGGAAGTAGTTAATGCAGGTATCATATTAGAGCCATATTCACTGATCTCAATCCGAAGTGCGGCAATTCATCGCTTCTTGATGTCAGATGGTGCAAAGGGTACTAGTACGGCACAATATGCAGGAATCAGTGAGGCATATGCGCTTCAGATGCAAAGTGTCGGGTTGGCATCAGCTGTCCAGCTTCCAGGAACGAAGCGTGGCTATACTATTTCAGATCTGCTTGATTCCTCAAATGAAGAAAGCAGCAAAAAAACACAACAGAAATAAGAAAGGAATACAGCGAATGGGACAAAGTGAAGAACAGTTGGAGAGTCAATGGGACAAAATGTTGAAAATTAAAACTACAGGGCGTGATGACAGTCATGCGGATGCCTTTTGTTATCCATATGAGCCAACACCATATTGTGTATTAGAGCGCTTGGCTAACAGCGGTTTGATTCAAAAAAAGCAGAAAGTCTTGGATTATGGAACAGGAAAGGGAAGAGTGTGTTTTTTTCTTTCATATCAGACGCGCTGCCATAGTGTTGGTATTGAGTATGATGAGCGTATTTTTGCAGGAGCAGAACAAAACAGAGAAAATGCGGTTTCAGGTGCGCGTACACAATTTGTTCTTACCAATGCAGAAAGTTATGAAGTACCATCAGATGTGAGTTTTTGCTATTTCTTTAATCCATTTTCAGTAGAAATCCTAAAGAGAGTAGTAGCAAGGATTCTTGAATCTTATTATGAGAATCCAAGGCCGATTCAGCTTATGTTTTATTATCCGTCAGATGAATATGTAAGTTTTTTGATGACGCAAGATGAGCTGATGTTTTCTGATGAGATTGACTGCAGAGATTTGTTTGATGGAAATGACAGCAGAGAGAAGATTTTGGTGTTTGATGTGGGGTAAGTTTGAAAGCTAATTTGGGATGGAGTATATAAAATACATAACATAAAAGTAGCATAACTTATAAAGAACAAAATTTTCCACCCAAAACTTCCCTTTCAAAAATACACACACTTACCCAACAAACCACCACTAAAATTTTGATTCAAAAATTTAATAAAAAGAAAGAGAACTGAAAGAAAACTATATGACAATTAGAAAACCAGAATATTATGATGAATTTGTCTGCACTGCCAATAAATGTCCATTCACCTGCTGCCGTGAGTGGAAAATCGAAGTGGATGACGAGACAAATGAAAAATGGAAGAAATTACAAGCACCAGAGAATGTATATCCAGTTCGAAAGAATATGAGCCAATACACACAAAAAAAGGACAATATGCGCGTAATTGCATTAAATAAAAAACATATATGTCCTTTCTTAAATGAACAAAAGCTGTGCCGTCTGGTATGTACATTTGGCGATGACGTTTTATCAAAGACATGCCGTGTTTTTCCAAGAGAAATTCATAAGTTTTTAGATCAAGAAGAATTTTTCCTTATGCCGTCATGTCCAGCTGTTATTGACTTGATGAAAAAATATCCAGATTGTAAATATATTGAAATGGATACTGAAAACATAGAAGGAAAGAAGAATACTGAATTTGGTGAATTAAATTTTTTAAGAAATGTACGCAGCATATTTTCTGATTGGATGAGAAGAAAAGAATTTGATCCACAGGAAAATTTAAAACATATTTTCTTTGCTGCACTTGAGCTATGGCGTATTTGGCAGGAAAACAGTAATGAAGATTTTTTATTTTCAGATGATTTCAATGCTCAGATTAAAAAGAATCTTAAAGAGTATAAAACACAAAAGCTTCAAAAAGAACTGGCGGATGCCATTTCGAAAATTCCTTCTGATCAGGAATCAGCCATTTTTGAACAAAATGAATTGTTTTTAGATTTGACAACTAATTATGAAAGAGAAGGCTTGTATAAGAGTGAGCTAAAGGATGTGCTTAACAAAGCAAGACTAATTGAGGAAGAAAACAGCACATTCCTTTTGGAACAGAAAAGAAAATTTAATGATCATTTTTCAAAATGGCAGGAATTATTTAGAAGCTTTCTGACAGCAGAAATTGAATCAGACTGTCTGCTTCCTGATGGAAACCTACAGGATTTTATTGTTCATCTGGAATGGATTGCACTTGAATATACAGCGATCAAACAATTTCTCTTTCTGGATTGGATGCAAAATGGTTCGTTGACATATGAAAAGATACGCGACACAATCACGTTAGTTTGTCGTATGACTGGATATGAGGAAGATGACATTTACGAGTACATGCAGGATTGTTTTGATGATGTTGTGTGGGAGTGGGGATATTTGGCATTTATTTTGACGTAAGGGAGGAATGATGTAATGAGGTTATTATTTCGACAGAGATTTTTTTCATGGTTTGACAGCTATGATATTTATAACGAGAATGAAGAAACTGTATACACAGTAAAAGGTCAGCTCTCAATTGGACATTGCCTGGCGATTTATGATGCAAATAATAATCGCATAGGAATGGTACAGGAAAAGTTTTTAACATTTCTTCCTAAATTTGAAATCTACGAATATGATCTGCAAAATAATTGTCGGTATATTGGACAAATCAGCAAAGAATTTACTTTTTTTAAGCCAAGATATAATATTGATTTCAATGGCTGGCAGATTGAGGGAAGCTGGACTGAGTGGGATTATTCTATCTTAGATTCAAACGGACGAAATATTGCGCAAATCTCAAAGGAACTGTTTCATATGACAGATACTTATGTATTAGATATTGCACGACCATCAGATGCATTGCATGTATTAATGTTTGTTTTGGCTATGGATGCAGAAAAATGTTCTAGAAATAATTAAATAAAGACCTTCCAGTTGTTCGTTGAAAAATGAACAGCGGAAGGTCTTTATTATTATAAATGCGATTCAGTTTTACCTGTCAGTGTATGGCGGTAAACATGGAAGAAATATATATTCTCCGCAATTGCAGTGATTCCCCAAGAGAATACATATAGGATGTAGAGCGACTGGATGGTATGGAAATAGGCGAATATTGTATATATCCAGATGATACGAAATACGCATGATCCCATAACAACAACAAAAGTAGGAACAGCTGTCTTTCCAAGACCTCTTGAGGCAGCAATGGAAGCATCCATAAAAGCCGAGGCACTATAAGAAAGCGCCATAATGGAAAGTCTTGTAATACCAGCTTCCACAACAGCCTTATCACTTGTAAACAGATAAAGAAACGGATATCTTGCAAGATAAATGCCTACACCAAGTACTAAGCTTGTAATAAAAGAGTAAAACAAACATATCAAATAGGTTTGCAGAATACGTTTCTTTTTCCGTGCACCAAAATTTTGGGCAATAAAACTGGAACAGGCTGTATAAAAAGCAGCCATCATATCATATACAAGAGGATCTGCATTTGCAGCGGCAGAGTTTCCTTCTACAAGAATATGGTCAAAGGAATTGACACTGCTTTGCACAAACAAATTGGCGAAGGCAAATAGTGAGTACTGGAAAGCAGAAGGAATTCCAATTTGTAAAATACCGACTGCTTTTCTTTTGTCTAAGCGAATTTCTGATAAATGCAGACAATATTTTTCCTTTCCTGTCAACAGTGCCCGCAAGATTAAAAATGCAGAGATGAACTGTGAAATCATACTTGCAAGTGCAACACCAGCAACACCAAGGTGACATACAATAACGAAGAATAAATTTAAAATGACATTTACAACACCTGCGAAAGCAAGATAATATAGCGGTCGTTTCGTATCTCCGGCAGCGCTAAGCACCGCATTTCCAAAGTTATATAATCCAAGTGCAGGCATACCAAGCAGATAGATTCGAAGGTACAATACAGCTCCATCAATAAGTTCATCCTTTGTATTCATTAAAGCAAGAATATTGTGAGAAAAAAGAATGCCAAATACAGTTATTAAAATACCACCTGCCAGACAGATAATTACCGCAGTATGTACAGTGCGCTTTACCCCTTCATCATCCTTTGATCCAATGTGAAGTGCAGTTAGTGCGTTTACACCGCTGGCAAGACCAAGCAAAATTCCAGTAAATAACGTGACAAGAATGCTGGTAGAACCAACAGCACCGAGTGCAATTGGTCCTGCAAATTTTCCTACTACTGCCACATCTGACATATTAAACAAAACCTGCAGGATGTTTGTGAACATCAGCGGAACGCTGTACACAAAAATTTTTTTCCAAAGGGATCCGCTGCATAGATCCATTTCATGTGATTTGCTGCTCATAAAAAATAGTTACTCCTTTTAGTAGATGCTCTCACTATCATAACGCTAAAATAAAAAAAAGCAAGCGAAAAAACAACAATATAATAATCGAAGAAAAATATCTCTTGTGCAACGCCTGTATTTATGTTATGATATTTTAGATAAAAACGAAAAAAGTTGAAATGGAGGAGAAGCAATGCGTATTTTGGTTGAAAATGGACGGCTTTTGGACCCTTCCAGGGAACTTGACGTTCAGGAAAGCCTGTGGATCGAGGATGGCATCATCTGCGAGAAACAGGCTTTTTCTGCGAATCAGGCTGATCGCGTGATTGATGCAGCCGGTGGTTGGGTTGTGCCAGGTTTGATCGATCTTCATGTTCACTTCCGTGATCCGGGACTTGAATATAAGGAAACTATTGAAACGGGATGCTTGGCAGCAGCACATGGCGGTTATACAACTGTATGCCCTATGCCAAACACAAAGCCTTCAACTGATTGCCCCGAGGTGGTAAAGGAAGTTCTTGACAAGGCATCAGCAGCATGTGGTGTTCATGTTCTTCCAGTTGGTGCTGTTACGGTAGGTCAAAAGGGTGAACAGCCAACTGATGTTGCAGCATTAAAGGCAGCTGGAATTGTTGCAATCAGCGAGGATGGAAAATCCGTTATGAATTCTGAGGTTTATCGTGAAGCAATGCTGCAGGCAGCTGAATGTGATATTCCAGTATTTGCTCATTGTGAGGATATTAATCTTGTTCACGGTGGCTGCATGAATGCAGGAAAGCGTGCAAAAGAACTGGGTCTTCCAGGTATCTCAAATGCAGTAGAGGATATTATTACAGCAAGAGATATTCTGCTTGCAAATGAAACAGGTGCACAGCTTCATTTGTGTCACTGCTCGACAAAAGAAAGCGTTAATCTGGTAAAGTGGGGCAAGGAGATGGGTGTTAAGCTGACGGCAGAAGTCTGCCCGCATCACTTTGCACTTTCAGATGAGGATATTCCATCAGCAGAAGATACGAACTATAAAATGAATCCGCCGCTTCGTTCTAAGGAAGATGTAGAGGCTATTAAGCAGGCATTAAAGGATGGTGTTATGGAGGTTATCTCAACAGACCATGCACCTCATCATGCTGACGAGAAGGCAAAACCATTTACACAGGCACCATTTGGTATTGTTGGATTAGAGACAGCAGTTGCACTTACAATAACAAACCTTGTCCGTACAGGTTGGCTGACACCAATGCAGATGATCGCTTATATGAGTACAAATCCAGCAAAGGTTCTTGGAATTGATAAGGGAACATTAAAGCCTGGAAGCTGTGCAGACGTCACAGTCATTATGCCAGATGAATCTTATGTCATTGATGCAGCTTCTTTTGCTTCAAAGGGAAAAAATACCCCGTTTGATGGTCAGAAGGTGTGGGGACGTGTTGCATTAACTATTGCCGATGGAAAAATCATTTATGAAAATTAGCAATAAAAATTGAAAATCAAATACAGGAAGGAGATAAAAAATGATTAACAAACTTGTTAGCAAAATCAAAAAAATGGGAGCACCAGTTGTAGTAGGCCTTGATCCAATGTTAAATTATGTGCCGGAATTTGTTCAGAAGAAGGCATTCGAGGAGTATGGAGAGACCTTAGAGGGAGCAGCAGAAGCAATCTGGCAGTTTAATAAGGCAATTGTAGACCAGATCTATGATATCGTGCCTGCTGTAAAACCGCAGATTGCTATGTATGAGCAGTTTGGTGTTCCGGGCGTTGCTGCATATAAGAAGACTGTTGATTACTGTAAGTCAAAGGATCTTGTTGTAATTGGTGATGTAAAGAGAGGCGATATCGGTTCTACCTCTGCTGCATATGCAGTTGGTCATCTGGGAAAAGTAACTGTTGGAAGCAAAAAAATTGCTGCATTTGATGAAGATTTCGCAACTGTAAATCCTTATCTTGGAACTGATGGCATCAAGCCGTTTGTTGATGTATGCAAGGAAGAAAAGAAGGGTATTTTTGTTCTTGTTAAGACTTCTAATCCTTCAAGTGGTGAGTTCCAGGATCGTCTGATCGATGGAAGACCGCTGTATGAGCTTGTTGGCGAGAAGGTTGCAGAATGGGGCGCTGATGCAATGGGCGACGAATACAGCTATGTTGGCTGCGTTGTTGGTGCAACATATCCAAAGATGGGTGAAATTTTACGTAAGGTAATGCCAAAGAGCTACATCCTTGTTCCAGGTTACGGTGCTCAGGGCGGTACTGCTGCAAGTCTTCGTCCATACTTTAATGAGGATGGTCTTGGTGCAATTGTAAACTCCTCAAGAGGAATTATTGCAGCTTATAAGCAGGAAGCATACAGCAAGTTTGGACCAGAGCATTTTGCAGAAGCATCAAGAGCAGCAGCAGAAGCAATGATCGCAGACATTGCATCCATCTTCTAAAATTGATTAGAAAGGGTTTTGATAACGTATGAAAAAGAAGGAACGTGCGGTTGTTCTCTCACAGGAATGTATCGCTACCGATATTTACAGTATGTGGATTGAGACACCGGACATCGCAGCAGAAGCGATTCCAGGTCAGTTTATAACATTATACACAAAGGATGCAGACAAGCTTCTTCCAAGACCAATCAGTCTATGTGAAATTGATAAGGAAAATGGACGTTTGCGCATCGTATATCGAATTGCCGGAGCAGGAACAAAGGAGTTTTCTGCCTATAAGGCAGGCGATGCTGTCGAGATTATGGGACCGCTTGGAAATGGCTTTTCGGAAATTGGAAAAAAGCCAATGGTAATCGGAGGTGGAATCGGTATTCCGCCAATGCTTGGTCTGGCAAAAAGCCTTAAGGAATCTGGAAGTGATGTGACTGCCGTTTTAGGCTATCGAAGCGAACTGTTTTTACAGGATGAGTTCGCATCCAGCAGCAGCGTTTACAATGCAACAGAGGATGGAAATAGCGGAACAAAGGGTACTGTAATTGACGCAATAAAGGAAAATAACCTTGATGCAGATATAATCTTTGCCTGTGGTCCAAAGCCAATGCTTCGTGCAATTAAAGAGCTTGCTGCACAAAAAAAGATTCCATGTTATATTTCTCTTGAGGAGCGTATGGCATGTGGAATCGGAGCTTGTCTTGCATGTGTATGTCAGACAAAAAATGTGGATGGTCATTCAAATGTGCATAACGCCAGAGTCTGCAAGGACGGTCCTGTATTTAAAGCAGAGGAGGTAGAGCTGTGAGTATGAATATGACTGCAGAAAAAAATGCACCTGCTTTTGATACAAGTGTTACAATCGCAGGTGTAACCTTAAAAAATCCAGTTATGACTGCATCAGGCACATTTGGTTCTGGTGCGGAATATAGTGAGTTTGTTGACTTAAACAAATTAGGAGCTGTTGTGACAAAGGGTGTAGCCAATGTACCGTGGCCGGGCAATCCAACACCAAGAATTGCAGAGACACATAGTGGTATGCTCAATGCGATTGGTCTTCAAAATCCTGGTATAGATCTGTTTTGCAAGCGCGATATTCCGTATTTAAAGCAGTTTGATACAAAGATCATCGTAAATGTGTGCGGAAGAAGTACAGAAGATTATTTAGAGGTAGTGGAGCGCCTTGGAAATGAGCCTGTTGATATGCTTGAGATTAACATTTCCTGCCCAAATGTTAAAGAGGGCGGAATTGCTTTTGGACAGGATCCAAAGGCAGTCGAGGCAATCACAAAGGCTGTAAAAGCAAAGGCAAAGCAGCCTGTAATTATGAAGTTAAGCCCTAATGTAACAGATATTACTGTTATGGCAAAGGCAGCAGAGGCCGGCGGTGCTGATGCAATTTCTCTTATTAATACTCTGACAGGAATGAAGATCGATATTAATCGTCAGTGCTTTGCACTTGCAAATAAGACAGGCGGTCTTTCAGGTCCGGCAATAAAACCTATTGCTGTACGTATGGTTTACCAGGCAGCAAATGCAGTTTCGATTCCTGTAATCGGAATGGGAGGTATTGCTTGTGCAGAGGATGCACTGGAATTTATTCTGGCAGGTGCAAGCGCAGTAAGCATTGGAACAGCAAACTTCTTTAATCCATATGCAGCAGAAGAGACTGTTCAGGGAATTGAAGCATATATGCGCGAGAAAAAGGTTGCCCGTCTGACCGATCTGATCGGAATTGTAAAGTAAAAGATGGAAAGTCTTGAATATTAAGGTATTCTATGATATAATCATTTGCCGTAAAACGCAAACAAAAAAGGAGATTTCTGGTATGGAACAGTACAAGAAGGAATTTATTGAATTTATGATTGACTGCCAGGTTTTAAAGTTTGGCGACTTTGTAACTAAGAGTGGCAGAAAGACACCATTTTTTGTAAACACAGGTTATTACCGCACAGGTTCTCAGTTAAAGAAGCTCGGTGAGTATTATGCAAAGGCAATTCATGAGAGCTTTGGCAGTGATTTTGATGTGCTGTTTGGACCTGCTTATAAGGGAATTCCACTGTCTGTAACAACTGCTATCGCTCTTAGTGATGAGTTCGATACCGATGTGCGCTACTGCTCTAATCGTAAGGAAGTAAAGGATCACGGCGATGTCGGCATTTTGCTTGGCGGTCCGATCAACGATGGCGACCGTGTTATGATGATCGAGGATGTAACTACATCTGGCAAGTCCATTAATGAGACAATGCCGATCATTCAGGCACAGGGCAACGTGACCGTAACTGGTCTTTGCGTTTCTGTTGACCGTATGGAGAGAGGAACAGGCGAGAAGAGCGCTATTGCAGAGCTTGAGGAGAAGTTTGGCATCCGTATCCGTGCGATTGTTACAATGCAGGAAGTAATTGAACATCTTTACAACAAGCCATATAAGGGCAAGATCATTATTGATGATACCATTAAGGCAGCAATTGATGAGTATTATAAGCAGTATGGTGCAAAATAAAAATCAAGCAAAAATTGAAGAAAGGTTTGGGTGATGATATGGAACAAAAGCTGTATAAAACGGTTAATTCCGCAGGAATCTCCAGTATTGTTACTGGTATCATTGCAGTAGTAGCAGGACTTGCCTGTGTGGCTGGCGGTATCCTGGCATTGATTCAGGGTGGCCGTCTCTTAGGGGCACGAAAGAATATCCTGTTCTGATAAGCCAAAGGGGTTTTTATGGAAGCACAGAAAGTTGAGCGCAGCAATGCCGCACGATACGGTGTGCGCAGAGTTTCCTGGCAGGGAATTGCTTCAAGTATACTTTTAATCATCCAGATCATTCTTCTTTTTTCTGCCGTTTATCTGTCATATCTGGCAGAAGGAAAGGGTGGACTTATTGTCGGTATACTAGGAGTAGCAGCCTTTGTTCTGGCGATTGTCAGTGTCGGACTTTCCATCTGGGGACTCTTAAAAAAAGAGCAAAATCATGCAGGCTGCATGGTCGGAGGAATCGGCAGCCTCTTGATTGCGGCAGGAATTATAATAATCTGTACGATATTGTAAATACATATTCGTTCAAATGATTTTAATTCAAATGATTTTATATTGAAAGGAAACTGTCTATGACATCAAATAGAAAGGAAAGGTTAGCACTCGTTACAAAAAGGCTGGAAGATGAACTTGTGCAGCAGAATGATTTTTTCCATTCCTGCTGTGAGCTGGCACTTGGCTGTAAAATCAGCGAAGAATCACACGCATACTTAAGCTATCGTGTATGCCGCGAAACACTAGGACATAAAAACGGTGTTTATCTGTGTCTTCTTTATGCACAGCTATACGCTACAAACTGCCTGCTGACAACATACGGCAGCCAGATTGATGAGCAGCTGCGTGACGAGTTTACCTGTGTTAACAGGGAGCTTCTTTCACAGATTCTTTTGATGACAGCGCAACATGACGGACCTGAGCAGATACGTGATGCACTGTATTGGTTTTACAGTGATTACTGTGAACTATTTGTACAGCTGCATGCGGTACTGCTTTCTAATAATGTTTCGCTTACATTTGGCGGTCCCTTTTTAATTAGTACATTACAGGACAACAATCTAAAACAATGGCAGCAGCATATGTGGGACTGTGGACTTTATCTGGGAAAACGCTTTGAGGAGCGCTTTTTTCAGTCAGTAAAAAGAGTCTTTTCTCAGCCTGAAAACACAAATTGTTTTGACTGCTATATAAACCTGTTTCCAAAGCAGGTATCTATTGATACACCTGTAAATGAAGGCTTTCTGCTGACTTTGTGGCAAAAAAAGCAGTGGGAGCAAATGACTACACAGCTTCGCCTTATGGCTAAGTGATAGATTAAGCAACACCAAAATAGCATTACCATCATAATAACAACTAGGAGGAATCAAAATGGAACCATTGGTAGGTATTATCATTGGCAGTGACTCTGACCTTGGTGTCATGAGTAAGACAGCAGAGATTTTAGACAAACTGGAGATCCCGTATGAGTTTAGCATCATCTCTGCACACCGGACTCCGGACAGAATGTATGAATATGCAAGACAGGCAAGAAAAAGAGGTTTAAAAGCAATCATTGCAGGAGCTGGCGGAGCAGCTCATGTTCCAGGCATGGTTGCCGCTATGACAACCGTTCCTGTAATTGGCGTTCCGATTCAGGCAAAAGCACTTGACGGCATGGATGCACTCTTCTCTATCTGCCAGATGCCTCCGGGAATCCCGGTTGCCACTGTTGCCATTAACGGTGCTTTAAATGCAGGTATTCTTGCAGCAAAAATCATTGCTACAAATGATGACGCACTGGCAGACCGCCTTGAGGCTTACGCTACAAATATGAAGGAAACCGTTGAGAAAAAGGCTGCAAAGCTGGAAAGCATCGGTTACAGCGAGTATTTAAAGCAGATGCAGTCAAAATAATTATTAAAAATGACTCGCACAAATTAAAAATCATAAAACACGTATACCACATCACTACTACATAAGTGCTGCAAAAAGCAGCAGAAGGAGATCAACATGGATTACAAGCACGCTGGAGTTGACATTGAGGCAGGTTACAAGTCAGTTGAACTGATGAAGGAGCACGTTAAGAAAACACTTAGACCAGAGGTATTAACCGGACTTGGCGGATTTTCAGGAGCATTTTCTATGGAGCGTTTCAAGCAGATGGAAAAGCCAACTCTTGTTTCTGGAACAGATGGTGTTGGAACTAAGTTAAAGCTTGCTTTCTTAATGGACAAACATGACACGATCGGTATTGACTGCGTGGCAATGTGTGTAAATGATATTGCATGTGCTGGCGGTGAGCCGCTGTTTTTCCTTGACTATATCGCATGTGGAAAGAATTATCCGGAAAAAATTGCAGATATCGTAAAGGGTGTAGCTGAGGGCTGTTTACAGTCTGATGCAGCATTGATCGGCGGTGAGACTGCTGAGCATCCAGGTCTGATGCCAGAGGAAGAGTATGATCTGGCTGGCTTTGCAGTTGGTATTGTTGATGAAAAGGATATGATCACTGGACAGGATCTTAAGGCAGGCGATATTTTAATTGGCGTTGCTTCCAGTGGTGTTCATTCAAATGGATTCTCTCTTGTTCGTAAGATTTTTGAGATGACAAAGGAAAGTCTTGATACCTACTATGATGAATTAGGAAAGACTCTTGGTGAGGCACTGCTCACACCTACCCGCATCTATGTAAAGGCAATGAAGAGTATGAAGGATGCTGGCGTAAAGGTAAAGGCATGCAGCCATATTACTGGAGGCGGTTTCTACGAGAATATCCCGCGTATGCTCAAGGATGACACCGTTGCTGTAATCGAGAAGAACAGCTACCCGATTCCGCCAATCTTCACTTTAATGGCAAAGAAGGGAAACGTTGATGAGCAGATGATGTACAACACCTACAACATGGGTCTGGGACTTGTTATCGCAGTGGATCCGGCACAGGCAGATGCAGCCATCGCAGCTATCGAGGCAGCTGGTGAGAAGGCATACCGTGTTGGAAGCATTGAAGCTGGAGAGAAGGGTGTTATCTTAAAATGAGTAAGTTAAAGATCGCAGTGTTAGTCAGCGGCGGAGGCACCAATCTGCAGGCTATAATTGACAAGATCGCGTCTGGCGAAATCACAAACACCGAGATCGCACTCGTTTTTTCAAACAACCGTAAGGCATATGCATTGGAGCGCGCAAAAATGGCAGGGATTCCTGCCAAAGCGCTGTCTCCAAAGCAGTTTGAAAACAGAGAGGCATTTAACGATGCCGTGCTTGAGGTGATTGAAGAAAGCAAAGTTGATTTGATCGTACTTGCAGGCTGTCTTATGTATATCCCGCCAAAGCTGATTGAAAAATATCACAACCGGATTATCAATATTCATCCATCCTTAATCCCGTCCTTTTGCGGAAAGGGTTATTATGGCCTGACAGTACACGAAAAGGCACTAAAGCGCGGTGTGAAAGTGACAGGTGCTACAGTTCATTTTGTGGATGAGGTACTTGATAATGGACCAATCATTTTACAAAAGGCAGTAATGATTGAAGAAGGCGATACACCAGAAGTTTTGCAGCGCCGTGTTATGGAACAGGCAGAGTGGGTTATTTTGCCAAAGGCAATTGATTTGATTGCAAATGGAAAAATATCGGTTGAAAATGGAATTGCCCATATCAAAGAGTAAATAAAAAGTGAAGGAAGGTTGCAGGCAATATGAAGGTACTGATTATAGGAAGTGGCGGAAGAGAGCATGCCATTGCATGGAAGCTAAGTAAAAGCCCAAAGGTAACGAAGTTATATTGTGCACCAGGAAATGCCGGAATTGGACAGATCGCTGAGTGTGTTCCGATTTCTGCCATGGAATTTGACAAGCTGGCTGATTTTGCACAGGAAAACGGCATTGATCTTACAGTTGTAGGTATGGATGATCCGCTTGTAGGCGGCATTGTTGATGTATTTGAGGCGAGAGGCCTGCGTGTATTTGGACCTCGCAAGAATGCAGCAATTTTGGAGGGTTCCAAGGCTTTTTCCAAGGATCTCATGAAAAAGTATGGTATTCCAACTGCCGCATATGAGAATTTCCATTCTCCAGAGGATGCAATCGAATATTTAAAAACTGCGAAAATGCCAATCGTATTAAAGGCTGATGGACTTGCACTTGGAAAGGGCGTTTTAATCTGCAATACAAGAGAAGAAGCCATGGAAGGTGTAAAGACACTGATGCTTGACAAGCAGTTTGGTGCTGCCGGTGATACTATTGTTGTTGAAGAATTTATGACAGGAAGAGAAGTTTCTGTTCTTACCTTTGTAGATGGAAATACCTATCGGGTAATGACAAGCGCACAGGATCACAAGCGTGCAAAAGACGGCGATCAGGGCTTAAACACAGGTGGTATGGGAACCTTCTCACCAAGTCCATTTTATACAAAAGAAGTTGATGCATACTGCAGAGAGCATATCTATCAGCCAACGGTTGATGCAATGCGTTCTGAAGGACGTACCTTCCAGGGTATCATTTTCTTTGGACTTATGTTGACCAAAGAAGGACCAAAGGTGCTTGAGTATAATGCGCGTTTCGGAGATCCAGAGACACAAGTTGTTCTTCCACGTATGAAGAATGATATTGTGGATCTGTTCGAAGCCTGCATTGATCAGACACTTGACAAAATTGATCTTCAGTTTGAGGATAATGCAGCTGTATGTGTTGTTTTGGCATCTGACGGCTATCCAGTTCACTACGAAAAAGGTCTTCCAATTTCTGGTCTTGAAGCTTTTGATGGCAAAGATGATTACTTTGTATTCCATGCTGGAACAAAGAAGCAGGGCGATACATTTGTGACAAACGGAGGACGAGTTCTTGGTGTAACAGCAACAGGAAAAGATCTAAAGGAAGCGCGTTCAAAAGCTTATCAGGCAACCGAGTGGATCTCATTTGACAATAAGTATATGAGACATGATATCGGAAAGGCCATTGATGAGGCATAATACAAAAAAGAACTCCTCTTTGAGGGGTTCTTTTTAATTCTGGTTTCTTGCAATTATCTTAACAATTCAAGCAAATCTATTGACAGAACACATTTTGTGCTTTAGTATAGACAAGTACGGTAAATGTTGATAAAACAAAGCAACACAAAAAAAGAACAGATAATTTGGAGGATGAAAACATGAGACGTTTTGCAGGGCTGTTTATGGCAGCATGCATGACCGTAGCTGTTCCTGCAGCAACGGTTTTCGCAGACGAAGTCGCAACCGAGTCAATTGAAGCATCAGCTGAGACTGATGGTGAGACAAACGCAGAAGAACAGGATTCAAACGCTGAGAGTCAGGAAGAATCTCAGGAAACAACAGATAATACGACACAGGAATTAAATATTGCACAGTCACTTGACGGAGTAACACTTCCGGCAGACTCTGAGCAAATTACTTATACTTATCATGGAAATGTATGCAACGCTGCTAAGACAGCAACAGGACTTTATCTGCTGCCAGTTGTACAGGATGATTCAAGCGTTGTATGGTATGTATACAATGAGGAGACGGATAAGGCTATCCCATATGTAGCATTTACATCTGTAACAACTTCTTATGCAATTGTTCTTCCTAATGATGATGTAACTGTTCCAAGCGGATATGAGCGCGTAGATATTAATGTCAGCGGCCGCGTTGTTCCAGCATGGTTTAAATCAGCAGCTGGTGACGAAAATATGTATCTGATTTATGCACAGGATTCTGATGGAAATCAAGGCTTTTATCGTTTTGATGGATCAAATGGTTCCTGCCTTCGCTATGTAGCTGATCCTGATACTGATCTGCAGGCATCAGCAGACAGCTTAAGTGCAGAGCTTTCAAGCTTACAGGAAGACTATAATTCAATGTCTTCCCAGAATAGTGATGAGATTGAGAAATTAAATAATTCTGCAAATCTGCAGCAGCAAAATTATAACAATCTGAAGGAAAAGGTAGAGAAGTATGGTATGATCGGTGTTGCAGCATTGGGAGCTGTGACATTACTGATGCTGATTTTCTTTATCCGTATGATCTCAAAGTCTTCTAAGCTTAAGAAAGCAAATAAGAAGGTTACTGAGCTTGAGAACGCAGCTAAGACACGTGCACAGCAGGCAAGACCAAGATCAAGCCAGCCATCTACAAGAAGAGTACGCAGCGAGCATATGGGTGATACAAGAATGACAGAAGGCCGTGAGGAGGGTACCTCCAGTGTACGTCGTGTTCCAAGAAATTCTGATAGAGGTTTCGAGCAGAGTACAACTACATCTAAGGTTACACGTGTATCAAGAGAAGAAAGTTCTGAGCGTACACAGGGGGCAAGACCTGTAAGACAGCAGCCTTCAAGCCAGGCAAGACCGGCTAGAAGACCAGAGACAGCTGCTCCAAGAGCACAGCGTCCGGCTAGACCGACAAATGCACAGCAAAGACCGCAGCGTCCGACTAGACCAGCTGATTCCCGTCCATCTGGCGAGACTAAGATTTTTGATAAGGCTCCTGCAGAGTTAAATGATCTTGATGATGTAACACAGAGCACATCTTCAACACAGTCAAACGTTGCAGCAGCTGATATTGATAAGATCAGCGAGCAGTTAAATAGTCTTCATGCAGCAGAAAGCTCACCGATTGAAGATGATTTCATCGAAGTAGAGAGCACAACTCCAGAAGATATTTATTCAGATGATGACGATGATGATTTTTCTTTAACAGATTTTAAGGATATCTGATTCTAATAAATTTTGATACTAATTTGATATTAAGAAGGAATTAAGCAAACCAATTGGCAGGCGAAATTCCTTCTTTTTTTTGTAACTATTTAAAGCAGTACAAAATTTACTGAAAGTAATCTTCTTTCTTAAACTTTTTGGATTCTTTTATACTTGCATTCTATGAAGATTTGTGTAATAATAAATTCGTTGCAGGCAAAAAATGCCGCTAGGAATAAAATAATCGAATATGCAGTTGAAACGAAGGAGAGGACAATGAGAGCATTAATCAGTGTATCAGACAAAACAGGCGTAGTAGAACTTGCCAAAGAGCTAGAGGCGCTTGGGATCGAACTTATTTCAACAGGAGGAACCTATAAGAAGTTAGCAGAGGCTGGCGTAAAGGCGATGGAGATCTCCGAACTTACAGGCTTCCCGGAATGCCTCGATGGCAGAGTAAAGACATTGCACCCAGTTGTACATGCTGGATTATTGGCAATGCGTTCAAACCCAGAGCATATGAAGCAGCTTAAGGAGTTAGGTATTGAGCCAATTGATCTGGTAATTGTAAATCTGTATCCATTCAAGGCTACTATTTTAAAGGATGGCGTAACAAGAGCAGAGGCTGTTGAAAACATTGATATCGGCGGACCAACCATGTTGCGTGCTGCTGCTAAGAACTATCAGGATGTTGCTGTTGTGACAGATCCATCTGATTATGAGAAGATTCTTGCAGAGCTTAAGGCAGACGGACAGGTAAGTCTTGATACAAAGTTTTATTTGATGCAGAAGGTATTTATGCATACCTCCAGTTATGACACAATGATTGCAGATTATTTAAAGAAGGAGCGCGGTGATGACAGTCTGCCAGAGACGCTGACTATGACCTTTGAAAAGGTTGAGGATATGCGTTATGGTGAAAACCCGCATCAGAAGGCTGCTTTCTACCGCGAAATCGGCAAGAAGAAGGGTTCTTTGGTTGATGCAAAGCAGTTAAATGGAAAGTCTCTTTCCTTTAATAACATCAATGATACAAATGGTGCATTAGAGCTTCTTAAGGAGTTTACAGAGCCAACTGTTGTTGCATGCAAGCATGGAAATCCATGTGGTGTTGGAAGTGCTGATACTATTGAGGAAGCATGGAAGAAGGCATTTGCAGCTGATAAGGTATCTATTTATGGTGGTATTGTTGTTTCAAATCGCGAAATCAATGAGACCATTGCAAAGGATATGAAGTCAATGTTTCTTGAGGTAATTGTTGCACCGTCTTATACAGAGGGCGCACTGAAGATGTTAAGCTTCAAGAAGGATGGTTCTATGAGAAATGTCCGTGTTCTTGAGCTTGCAGATATCAGTGAAAAGCAGCCAGCAGAAGCACTTGATTTAAAGAAGGTAAATGGCGGACTGATTGTTCAGAACATCGACAGCAAGCTTCTTGACGGAGATGTTAAGGTAGTAACAGAAAAGGCACCGACTGAGAAGGAGATGGAAGATCTGCTCTTTGCATGGAAGGTTGTTAAGTTTGTTAAGTCAAATGGTATTGCAGTTGCAAAGGATCTTCAGACTGTCGGTATCGGACCTGGTCAGGTAAATCGTGTATGGGCGATTGAGCAGTGCTTCGAGCATGCAAATGAGCTGATCGGACCAGATGCAACAAAGGGTGCTGTATTGGCATCTGATGCATATTTCCCATTTGCTGATAATGTAGAGGCTGCTCATAAGGCAGGCATTACTGCAATTATTCAGCCAGGCGGATCTATTCGTGATAAGGACTGCATCGACAAGTGCAATGAATATGGAATTGCAATGGTGTTTACAGGAATGAGACACTTTAAGCACTAAAAATGAAATAATAAAAGTACCAAAGGAGGTGCTGCGAAACAGCAGCATCTCCTTTCTGTAAAGGAACAAGTAACGTATGGAAAATTTGAGTTTAAAAGAGTTTGCAGCGGCGCTTTCTGGAAAAGAACCAGTACCGGGCGGCGGCGGTGCAAGCGCCTGCACAGGTTCTTATGGATGTGCCTTAGGAATGATGGCTTGCGCACTGACCCATGGAAAGAAAAAGTATGCCTGCTATGAACAGGATATCAAAAGGATTGAGGGTGAGTTAGCAGTATGCAGGGACACACTTCTTAGCTGTATAAATGAGGATGCTCAAGGCTTTCTTCCGCTTTCAAAAGCATATGGACTGCCAAAGGATACACCAGAGCAAAAAGCAAAAAAAGATGAGGTTTTGGAGAAAGCACTGCATCAGGCCAGTCTTACTCCTATGAAAATTTTAAAAAATTCTGCTTATGCCATGACACTTTTGGATGAGCTTTCGGGAAAATGTTCGAAGCTGATTTTAAGTGATGTTGTAACAGGAGCAGCTCTTCTTGCAGCCTCTGCCAATGGCGGCTTTATAAATGTCGGTGCAAACACGGGGCTGATGAAAAACACTGAAATAGCGCAAAAGCTTAATGAAGAAGCTAAAATGCTTCTTTCCCAAACAATGAAGCTTCATGATAGCATCAGTCAGCTTATGTCATAAGAATAAATTAAAAAAGGAAGTGTGTCTATGCAAATCTTAAAAGGTGCGCCGGTCGCAGCAGCGATCCGCGATGAGATAAAAAAAGAACTAGAAGGGTGTGAGACAAAGCCTTGTCTTGCCATTGTTCGTGTAGGTGAAAAACAAGAGGATCTTTCCTATGAGAGAAGTGCCCTCAAGCGAATGAGCGGTGTTGGAATAGAGACAAAACTGTTTGTATTTCCGGCAGACATTTCAATGGATGATTTTTCAGCAAAATTTGCTGCCATAAATGATGATTCAACGATCGATGGCATTTTACTGTTTCGTCCGCTTCCGGCACAGCTTAATGAGTCACAGATTGTTGAATCAATTGCTCCAGAAAAGGATGTAGATGGTATATCTAGTGCAGCGCTTGGAAAGCTGTTTTCAGGAGATAAACACGCATTTGCTCCGTGTACTGCGCAGGCTGTCATGGAAATTCTCCATTTTTATGGCATTGAGCCGCAGGGAAAACGAGCAGTTGTACTTGGACGAAGTCTTGTAGTAGGAAAACCGCTATCTATGCTCTTATTAAACGAAAATGCGACAGTAACAATTTGTCATTCCCGCACAGCTTCACTGCCAGAGGTATGCCGTGAAGCCGACATTCTCGTAACGGCGATTGGCAAAGCAAAATGGGTAGATGAGCGTTTTGTTTCAGAAAAAACAATTGTTATTGATGTAGGAATTAATGTAGATGAAAATGGAATGCTTTGCGGCGACGTAAACTTTGGACAGATTGAAGATAAAGTTTTTATGGCAACGCCAGTTCCGGGCGGTGTAGGTGCCGTAACGACAGCAGTTTTAGCAAAGCATGTATTGGAGGCGGCAAAAGGACGCCGTGCTTTAAACAGCAAAGGAGGAAAAAATGGGCTTTCTGCCGATTAATCGCCGTGAAATGCAGCGGCTTGGCTGGGAACAGCCAGATTTTGTCTATGTGACAGGTGATGCCTATGTAGATCATCCATCCTTTGGACATGCCATAATAAGTCGTATTCTGGAATCTCACGGCTATAAAGTTGCTATATTACCGCAGCCTGACTGGCGTGACGATAATGCAATTCATGAGTTTGGCAAACCGCGCCTTGGTTTTTTAGTGTCCTCTGGAAATATGGATTCTATGGTAAACCACTATTCTGTTTCCAAAAAAAGACGTCAGATGGATGCATACACTCCAGGTGGTGTGATTGGAAAACGCCCAGATTATGCAGATGTTGTTTATGGAAATTATATACGCCGTAATTTTCCAGACAGTCCAATTATTTTAGGCGGAATCGAAGCATCTCTTCGCCGCCTGGCACATTACGACTATTGGTCAGATAAGTTAAAGCGTTCTATTTTGATAGAAGCACAGGCGGATATCATCTCGTATGGAATGGGAGAGCATTCCATTGTCGAGATTGCAGATGCATTAAACAGCGGTCTGCCTGTAAGTGAACTTACCTTTATACGCGGAACTGTATGTAAGGTGCGTTCACTTGACCGTGTGCCGGATGCCTTAGTGCTTCCAACATATGATGAGCTGACAAAAGATAAGAAACAATATGCAGCCAGCTTTTATAAGCAGTACTGCAATACTGATCCATTTACGGCAAAACAGCTTGCTGAGCCATACGGATCACATCTTTATGTCATTCAAAATCCACCTGCCTATCCGCTTACAACACAGGAGATGGATGACGTGTATGAGCTTCCTTATATGAGAACGTATCATCCGTCTTACGAGGCGCTAGGCGGTGTGCCGGCCATCTCAGAAATTAAATTTTCACTTTGCAGCAATCGCGGCTGCTTTGGCGGCTGCAGCTTCTGCGCTCTTACATTTCATCAGGGACGAATCATTCAGACAAGAAGTCATGAATCATTGATTCGCGAAGCAAAACTGATGACACAGGAAAAAGATTTTAAAGGATATATCCACGATGTAGGAGGTCCAACGGCAAACTTCCGTCATCCAGCCTGTCAAAAACAGCTGACTAAAGGTGTCTGCACGGGAAAGCAGTGTTTATTCCCGTCACCATGTAAAAACCTTACAGTTGACCATCAGGATTATATCCAGCTTCTTCGAAAACTGCGCGCTCTTCCAAAAGTAAAGAAAGTTTTTATCCGCTCAGGTATTCGTTTTGATTATGTGTTGGCAGATAAAAGCGATGCTTTCCTTAAGGAGCTTTGCCAGTATCATGTCAGTGGACAGCTTAAGGTTGCCCCGGAGCATGTTTCTGACCGCGTTTTAAAATATATGGGTAAACCAGAAAATGCCGTCTACAAGCGTTTTACACAGCGCTACAAAGCAATGAATGAAAAGCTTGGACTCAAGCAATATCTGGTTCCTTATTTAATGTCATCTCATCCAGGCTCCCAACTTACGGATGCGGTGGAGATGGCAGAGCATCTGCGTGATTTAGGCTACATGCCGGAACAGGTTCAGGATTTTTATCCGACACCGTCCACGATTTCAACCTGCATGTATTACACAGGCATTGATCCGCGTACAGGAGAGTCTGTTTATATTCCAAAGGATCCTCATGAAAAAGCCATGCAGCGTGCGCTTATCCAATACCGTGATCCAAAACTTTATGATCTGGTAAAAGAGGCGCTTATAAAGTGTGGCCGTCAGGATTTGATTGGTTTTGGCAAGGAATGTCTGATTGCACCAAGAAATATCAAACAGGGCAGAAATACAAATACGCAGTATGCAAAGAAACACAATGACAGCAGCAATACAAGACAACATCGTAGTGACAGCAAAGGCAGATATTCTGCGGGCAAAAGGAGGAAGTAAACATGTTAGGATTTGAGGAAGTAGAGAAGTATGACCCTGAATTGGCACAGGCAATGTCGGATGAGCTAACAAGACAGCGTACCCATATTGAGCTGATTGCCTCTGAAAATCTTGTAAGCAAGGCCGTTATGGCAGCAATGGGAAGCGTTCTGACAAACAAATATGCAGAAGGCTATCCGGGACATCGCTATTATGGCGGATGCGAATATGTTGACGTAGTGGAGGAACTCGCAAGAGAGCGTGCAAAGAAGCTCTTTGGCTGTGAATATGTTAACGTACAGCCACACTCTGGCGCACAGGCCAATATGGCAGTCTTCTTCGCTGTATTAAACCCTGGTGACACCTTTATGGGCATGAGCCTTGATATGGGTGGTCATCTGACACACGGAAGTCCGGTCAATATGTCTGGTAAGTACTTCAATGCAGTTCCTTATGGAATCAACGCAGACGGCTTTATCGACTACGATGAGGTTCGCCGCATTGCTCTCGAGTGCAAGCCAAAAATGATCGTTGCAGGTGCCTCTGCCTACGCAAGAAAGATTGACTTTAAGCGCTTCCGTGAGATTGCAGATGAGGTAGGCGCTGTTTTAATGGTTGATATGGCACATATCGCAGGTCTTGTCGCAGCCGGACTTCACGAAAGTCCAATTCCTTACGCACATGTAACTACTACAACCACTCATAAGACACTTCGCGGACCACGAGGCGGCATGATCATGTGCAGCAACGAGGTTAATAAAAAGTACAACTTTAATAAGGCAATTTTCCCAGGTATTCAGGGCGGACCGCTTATGCATGTTATCGCCGGAAAGGCTGTATGTTTCAAGGAGGCACTTGATCCGTCCTTTAAGGTATACGCGCAGGGCATCATCGACAACGCACAGGCACTTGCTTCTGGCCTTATGAATCGTGGTTTTGATCTTGTATCCGGTGGAACCGATAATCATCTGATGCTTGTTAACCTGATCAATAAGGGTGTGACAGGAAAACAGGCAGAAAAGATGCTGGATGCAGCAAATATTACCTGTAACAAGAACACCGTACCGAACGATCCGCAGTCTGCATTTACTACAAGTGGTATTCGCCTTGGAACAGCAGCTGTTACTACCAGAGGCTTTAATACAGCTGATATGGATGTTGTCGCACAGGCAATCTCTCTTGTTATCGATGATATGGATAAGAACAAAGAAGAAGCAATGGCACTTGTTAAGAGCCTGACTGACAAATATCCTTTATACGAATAATTGTAATAAGTTTTAGTAATGAGGTATCATGGAAACATTAAAAATTCGATATTTGAGTGACAAAATTGAAAAACTCCGTTTCATCGACGGAAAATCTGATTGGATTGATCTAAGAAGCGCAGAGGAAGTAAATATGAAGGCCGGAGAGGCGCGTCTTATTTCTCTTGGTATTGCAGTGCAGCTTCCAAAGGGCTACGAGGCACATGTTGTTCCAAGAAGCAGTACATTTAAGAATTTCGGTCTCATCCAGACAAATCATATGGGTGTGATTGATGAAAGCTACTGCGGTGATCATGACGAATGGAAAGTACCTGTGATGGCGGTACGCGACACATGTATTCACGTAAATGACAGAATTTGCCAGTTTCGTATTATGGCACATCAGCCAGCACTTCAATTTGAAGAAGTGGAGCATTTAGAAGGCTGTGACCGCGGCGGTTTTGGAACAACCGGAAAGCAGTAATTGCTGCACAAAAATCTAAAAAAGGCGTCTCACAAAAATGTGAGGCGCCTTTTTAATAACAGCCATTTTAAGGCTCATTTAAGGCTCAAATGTTATAAGCTGTTCTGCATATGGAAGTGTTTCAATCCAATCACAAAATGTGTGCCACTCTGCCAGCTTATGATTCTTTCTTGCACGATAGATATTGATTAATGTCTCATAATTAAATGTGCAGGTGCGCATCTGGTTATAGCTACTTGGAAGAAGCTGGATCATATCATACCAGTCATCCTTTGATTTTGTCTCCTTAAAACGAAGACGGATGTTTTCAAGCTCGGCAACAACTGTTTCCATAAATTTTTTTGTACCGTCTGTCATATGATCGCAGGAGAAGTCATCCATTGAGAATGGTTTGCTGTGGATTTTATGCATAGTACTTGTTGAGTTAGCAACAGTAGCTACCTTATATGTATCATATTCCTTCCACCAGTAAAGTGGTGCAGTTACATCTACGCTGACAAAAACCATACGCAGATATTTTCTATGGTCAGAACCTGCCTTTGCAAGACGCATTGCCAGATCAAGATCATTTGGTCCAAAAATAAAGCTGCCGTCAGGCTCGGTATGGCTGTCCATACGGCCCCAGCTGTTTAAGGGATTTCTGGCTCCGCGGATGGCATTTTCAAAATTCATAACAGATGTATTTTTTAAAGTAAGCATTTATGTCATTCCTCCTGTTTTTTTGCATCTGACTTATCTTAACATATTCAGCAAATATCTGCAATATCATATTCAGTTTGCAGCAAAAGCATCACATATAAACTCTGCTGGTCCGCTTAAAAAAACAGCTTCTCCATTGCCATTCCAGCTAATAGTCAATGTTCCGCCTGGTACCTCTGCCAAAACCTTATTTTCCATTCCTTTTTGCTGTATGGCACAGACAGCTGCTGCACATGCACCTGTTCCGCATGAGAGTGTTTCTTTAGAACCTCGTTCCCAAATTCGAAGGCAAATCTTATTATGAGAAACTATCTGAACAAATTCAACATTACTGCGTTCCCCTAATTGTGGATGACACTCTAAAAATGGTCCCCACTTTTCAACCGGATATTCAGAAGGAGAATTAGGAACAAAACATACTGCGTGAGGATTGCCCAATGAGACAGGTGTTACAAAAAAGGAACCAATTTCAAGACTAGAAGAAAGAACAGGGACTCCCATATCCACACAAACTGATTTAACATACATTTCATCTTCAATATCAAGATAAAGTGTACGTATTCCACTTTTTGTTTCAACGCAGATGATATGCTTTTTTATTAGTCCGCGTTCATATACATATTTCCCTAAGCAGCGTATTCCATTTCCGCACATGGCTCCCTCAGAGCCATCAGCATTAAACATGCGCATATAACAATCAGCGATGTCTGATGGACAAATTAAAATCAAACCATCAGAACCTATTCCAAAATGACGGTCACTAAGACGTATTGCTATCTGACTCCAATTTGTCTCATTAAATATTTTAAAATCATCTGCGTCAAATAAATTTACAAAGATATAATCATTTCCAGTTGCCTGCATTTTTGTAAACTTTAAATTCATCTGATTCCAACCCATTTTATGTAATTCATATCATTATATGCAGTACTGCTCAGAAACATAACAGGCGCCCGCAAAATTAGGTTCGTCGACGAAACCATTGCACCTAAGGGCTTTCGTAACATGACGCGTGAACTGTAACAGCTACATATTTTAGTTGATTTTTAAAAGTCTGTATGGTAAGATACTGATATATGTATCTAGGTGAAATGATAACCAAAGATACAACCCACAGAAAGGACGAGATAAACATGGAAAAACAGCGCAGAGTTATGCTTAAGCTCAGCGGAGAAGCATTAGCTGGTGAAAAAAAGACTGGTTTTGATGAAGAAGTTGTAAAGGACGTTGCAAGACAGGTAAAGCTGTCAGTTGACCAGGGCGTACAGGTTGCAATTGTAATTGGCGGCGGAAACTTCTGGAGAGGCCGTTCCAGCAACGCAATTGATCGACCAAAGGCAGACCAGATTGGTATGTTAGCAACTGTTATGAACTGTATCTATGTATCTGAAATCTTCCGTACCACAGGCATGAAGACTGAAATCTTCACACCATTTGCCTGCAGCACCTTTACAAAGCTGTTTTCTAAGGATGCAGCAAATGAAGCACTTGCACAGGGAAAGGTTGTTTTCTTTGCAGGCGGTACCGGACATCCATATTTTTCTACTGACACTGGTGTTGTACTGCGTGCTATTGAGATGGAGGCAGACGTTATCCTTCTTGCAAAGGCAATCGATGGTGTTTATGATAGTGATCCGGCAAAGAATCCAGATGCTGTCAAGTATGATACCGTAACTATTAAAGAGGTCGTAGATAAGCGCCTTGCTGTTATTGATATGACGGCATCTATCATGTGTATGGAAAACCATATGCCGCTTGCTGTATTTGGCTTAAACGAAGAAAATAGCATTGCAAATGCATTAAATGGCAAGATTACAGGAACTCATGTAACAGCTTGAAAATGTAAAAATTTAAAAACCATAAAACCGAAGGAGCGTAACTATGAAGGAAGTTATTAAAAAATGTGAAGAGAAGATGACAAAAACCTGCGAAAATCTGGATGGCGAGTTTGCCAATATCCGTGCAGGACGTGCAAATCCAAATCTGTTAAACAGAATTATGGTTGAATATTATGGAACTCCAACTCCTATGCAGCAGGTAGGAAATATTTCAGTTCCGGAGCCGAGAATCATCCAGATTAATCCGTGGGAGAAGAGTCTGTTAAAGGCTATCGAGAAAGCTATTCTGGCATCTGATCTTGGAATCACACCAACAAATGATGGTACAAGCATTCGCCTTGTATTCCCAGAGCTTACAGAGGAAAGACGTAAGGAATTAGTAAAGGACATTAAGAAGAAGGGTGAGGCTGCAAAGGTTGCTGTCCGCAATGTTCGCCGTGATGCTAACGATACCTTAAAGAAGATGGAAAAGTCAACTGACATTACTGAGGATGAGCGCAAGGAAGGCGAAGAGAAAATCCAGAAGATGACAGACAAATATGTTGCAAAGATAGACAAGAGTGTTGAGAATAAATCAAAGGAAATCATGACTGTCTAATAATAAGAAAGTTTCAGGGCAGGCGTTTTGCCTGTCCTGTTTTGTGTAACAAGATAGAATAAGATTATACCTGTGAGGTACTCATATGGATGAACAAAAAAAGATTCCGCGTCATGTCGCGATCATTATGGACGGAAACGGTAGATGGGCTGAGCGTAGAAAGCTTCCGCGAAAAATGGGTCATGCAGAAGGCTGTAAGGTACTAGAGCAAACTGTGCGCGATGCAGCTGATCTTGGTATTGACTATTTGACTGTTTATGCGTTTTCCACTGAAAACTGGAAGCGCTCTGAGGAAGAGGTTTCGGCGCTTATGGTTCTTATGGGCTTTTACATTAAAAAGCTTTTAAAGGTAGCCGAAGAGGAGAATGTACGTGTTAAAATTATAGGAGAGCGAAGCCGCTTTGCACCAGATCTAGTGAAGGGTTTAAATAAGCTTGAGTATGAGACAAGAAATAATACACGCATGGTATTTGCCATTGCGATCAACTATGGTGCAAGAGACGAGATGCGCCGCGGAATGATTCGCATGGCAGAGGATGTGAAAGCTGGAAAGCTCGAGCCTACAGCTATTACGGAGCAGACAATTGGCTCTTATCTAGATACTGCAGATATGCCAGATCCAGATCTTTTAATTCGCACAAGTGGTGAGCTTCGTCTGTCAAATTTCTTGCTCTGGCAGCTGGCTTACACAGAAATTTATGTGACAGATGTTTTGTGGCCTGATTTTAACAAGGAAGAGCTGCAAAAGGCAGTAGATTCATTTGGAAAGCGTGAGCGCCGTTATGGAGGTCGTCTGACCAAATAAGATTTATATAACATTTTACTTACAGAAAGGCATAAAAATTTATGTTTATTACAAGAACAATCAGCGGAATCGTGCTGTTGGCAGTGACTATGTGTGCAATTATCGCCTCTGGCCCGCTTCTGTATTTATTTATGCTTCTGATCAGCCTGGTTGGCATGTATGAGCTGTACCGTGTTTTTCAGATGGAAAAAAAGATTCCTGCGCTTGTTGGTTATCTGACAGCAATCGGAATAGAATCTGTCATTCTGGCAGGAAAAAATGATCTTGTTGTTCTTATACTTGTCTTAGGATTTTTGGCAATGATGGTCTCATATGTGGCTACTTATCCAAAATTCACGGCAGAAGAGATTGCAAAAGCAACATTTGGAATGGTATATGTGGCATTGATGATGTCATTTATTTTCCAAACAAGAATAAGCAATGATGGTGCCTACACAGTATGGCTGATCTTTATCAGCGCATGGGGTTGTGATACATGTGCATATTTAGTTGGACGTGCGATTGGAAAACATAAAATGACACCTGTATTAAGTCCAAAAAAATCAATCGAGGGTGCAGTCGGCGGAATTATAGGAAGTGCATTAATTGGTGCGCTTTATGGAACAATTTTCAAGACAAATCTGACTGAATTTTCAAATCCGGCTGTTTTTTGTGCTATTATTGGTGCATGCGGCGGCTTTATCTCCATGTTTGGAGATCTTTCCGCTTCTGCGATCAAACGCCAGTACCAGATTAAGGATTATGGAAATCTGATTCCGGGACACGGCGGAATCATGGATCGTTTTGACAGTATTATTTTTACAGCACCGTTAATCTACATTCTCGTAACGCTGCTTCAGCGTATTGCGTAAGCGAATAATAATTAACGAAGAAAGGCAGGTTTTTATAATGAAAAAAATTGCCATTTTAGGATCTACTGGTTCTATTGGAACACAAAGCTTAGAGGTTATTCGCAGCCAGCCAGATATGGAAGCAACTGTGTTAGCCGCCGGAAGTAATGTTGAACTGCTTGAAAAGCAGATTCGCGAATTTCATCCAAAGCTTGTATGTGTTTATAAAGAAGATGCGGCAAAACTATTAAAACAGGCTGTTGCCGACCTTGATGTAACGATTGTAAGCGGAATGGATGGTCTTATTGAGGCAGCTGCATTCCCGGAAACACAGATCGTTGTTACTGCAGTTGTCGGAATGATTGGAATACGTCCGACTATAGCAGCTATTAAGGCAGGCAAGGATATCGCACTTGCAAATAAGGAAACACTTGTCACTGCCGGTCATCTGATTATTCCAATGATCAAGCAGTATGGAGTGCGCCTGCTTCCAGTAGACAGTGAGCATTCTGCTATTTTCCAGTCACTTATGGGAAGTTCTCCAGAAGGATCAACTGGTCACAAGATTGATAAAATTCTTCTGACAGCATCTGGCGGACCGTTCCGTGGATGGACGAAAGAACAGATGAAAAATATTCGCCCTGAGGATGCATTAAAGCATCCTAACTGGGTAATGGGAAGAAAGATTACAATTGATTCTTCTACCATGGTAAATAAGGGATTAGAGGTTATGGAAGCAAAATGGCTTTTTGGCGTTGAATATGATCAGGTTCAGGTTGTGATCCAGCCGCAGTCTGTTATCCATTCAATGGTACAGTTTGAGGATGGTGCTATTATTGCCCAGCTTGGCACACCTGATATGAAGCTTCCTATTCAGTTAGCATTGACATATCCAGATAGAAGATATCTTCCTGGAAAACGCCTCGATTTTGCAGAACTTGGAAGCATCAGCTTCTTTGCACCTGATTTTGAAAACTTCCCTGGACTGGCACTTGCTTATAAAGTTGGAAAAGAAGGTGGAAACAGACCAACAATATACAACGCAGCTAATGAGTTTGCTGTCAGCCGTTTTCTTGATCACAAATTGTCATATCCGGGCATTATTGAGGCAATTGAAGCCTCTCTTGATCATGTTGGCTTTGTTCAAAATCCGAATGTCGACAACATTTTAGAGACTGAGGCAGCTGTATACGAATTTTTACAGTCAGCGTTGGCATAGATTACAACAGGGTAAGAAACTAGTACTAAAAGAAAGAGGAAAGTATGAATCCATTCAGCATTATTGCACTTTTTTTAATTATCGGATTGGTTGTATTCATCCATGAATTTGGCCATTTCCTTCTTGCAAAGCAGCATGGCATTACTGTGACTGAATTTGCCGTAGGTATGGGGCCAAAGCTTCTTTCATTTAAAAAGGGAGAAACTGTTTATGCATTAAAGCTGATCCTGCCTGATGCTGGGGGATGACAATGGAATAGTTGATCCGGACGCAGAAGAAATTACAGACAAGGCACATAGTCTTGCTGAGAAGAATGTCTGGGCACGTATTTCAATTATTGCAGCAGGACCAATTTTTAATTTTTTGCTTGCCTTTGTGCTTGCTGTTATTGTGATCGGTTTTGCTGGAAGCGACAAGCCATATGTGCAGGGTGTTATTGACAAGTATCCTGCACAAGAGGCAGGTCTTGAGAAAGGCGATTTAATCACCTCAGTGAATGGCTCACGTGTCCATTTGTTTCGTGAAATTCAGATCTATATGGCAATGAATCCTGGCAAATCACTTGACGTTACTTATGTAAGAGATAACCAGACACATGAAACAACACTTGTTCCAAAGTATGACGAGGCAAATAATACGTATTACATGGGTATTTACTCTGGTGCTCGCTATGGATTAAAATGGTATGAGACACTCCAATATAGTCTTTACGAGGTGAAATATAACGTTGTTACGGTAATCAAAAGTCTTGGTATGATATTTACCGGAGACCTTCCGATGACGAGCTTTTCTGGTCCTGTTGGCATTGCGACTACAGTAAATGATATGGTTGAAGAGGTCAATACCTCTATGGCCGATGAATCGTTTTCAGACCGTGCGATGACGATGTTTTTAACGCTTGCAAATTTTGTTGTCATGATCAGTGCCAACTTAGGCGTCATGAATCTGCTTCCGATTCCGGCATTAGACGGCGGAAGATTACTGTTTTTACTAATTGAAGCAGTGCGGGGCAAGCCGGTGCCAAAAGAAAAAGAGGCAATCGTTCACATCGCAGGAATTATTTTCCTCTTCATTTTTATGATATTCATTTTGTTTAGCGATATTATAAAGATTTTCCAGTGAGGAATCATTTATATGTGAGGGGTAAAAATGGAACAAAATACAAAGCAAATTCGAGAACTTACAAAAGAAATACGAATAGGAGACCGTGTGATTGGCGGCAGTTATCCTATTTTGATTCAGTCTATGACAAATACAAAGACACAGGATGTTGATGCAACTGTTGAACAGATTCTTCGTCTTGAAGATGCTGGCTGCGAGATTATTCGCTGTACAGTGCCTGATATGGAGGCGGCAAAGGCAATTGGTGAGATTAAAAAGCGTATTCATATTCCGTTAGTAGCCGATATTCATTTTGATTACAGGCTGGCAATTGCCGCTATGGAAAATGGTGCTGATAAGATTCGCATTAATCCTGGAAATATCGGAAGTGATGAGCGTGTGCGTGCTGTTGTCGAGAAGGCAAAGGAATATCATGTTCCTATCCGTGTCGGTGTTAATAGTGGTTCTCTTGAAAAAAAATATATTGAAAAATATAATGGCGTGACGGCAGAGGGTCTGGTAGAGAGTGCTCTTGAAAAGGTGGCAATGATTGAACAGTTTGGTTATGATCAGCTTGTCATCAGCATTAAATCATCGGATGTTATGATGTGCGTAAAAGCGCATGAATTAATTGCCGATAAAACACCTTACCCGCTTCATGTGGGCATTACTGAGGCTGGAACAATTATTTCAGGAAATATTAAGTCCTCTATTGGTCTAGCATTAATTTTAAATCAGGGAATTGGAAATACCATCCGCGTATCACTGACTGGTGACCCTGTTGAAGAGATTCGTTCAGCTAAGATCATTTTAAAGACACTTGGTATTCGAAAGGGTGGTGCAGAGATTGTATCCTGTCCAACCTGCGGACGTACACAGATTGATCTGATTCGTCTGGCAAATGAGGCAGAAACGCTTGTCAGCCGTTATCCATATGATATTAAGGTTGCTGTTATGGGCTGTGTTGTAAATGGTCCAGGTGAGGCAAAGGAAGCTGATCTTGGCATTGCAGGAGGTGTTGGCTGCGGTGTTATCATAAAAAAGGGTGAAATCATCCGAAAGCTTCCGGAAGAGGAGCTGCTTGCCGGATTAAAGGAAGAATTGGATAACTGGCAGGCATAATAATTCAGAAAGGAACTTTCATGGCAAAGCGCTTTTTTGAAACATTTCCAGCGCTTATCCTAGAAGATGAGCTGAAGGATCTGTTTGAATTTGCAGAAGTAACTGCATTAAAATATAATCGTGACAGGACGGCGATTCATGTATATCTGCTTTGTCGCCGTCTGATTTCAAAGCCGCAGATTTATGCGGTGGAATCTAAAATTGAAAAGCAGATGTTTCCTGATGGTGATATGAAGATTCGTATATTTGAATCTTTTTCACTGTCAGAACAATACACACCGTCATATCTTATTGATGTCTATAAGGACAGTTTATTTGCAGAAATTAAGCGTCGAAGTGATCTGGATTATCATATTTTGATGCGCGCTGACTGGAAGGTAGCTGATGATGATTCACTTTTGCTTACATTAGAGGATAGTCTTTGGGCTAGAAATCGTGCTGGCGAGCTGCGTGAATGGATTCAGATGGTTTTTTATGACCGCTGTGCAATATCAATTCCTGTAGCAGTATCATTTAAAGAGCGTGATACAACAGCAATTGAGGAAGAAAAAAAGCGCGCAGAGGCACAGGCTATCGCACGTATCATGAAGGCCAACAGCGTGGCTTCCAAAGATAAAGAGGATGAATTTATTGATACAGCCTCTGCTGATACGAAAAAAGGCAGTGAAAAAACTACTCTTAGAAAAGGAGATCCCTCAAAAGCTGCCAAATCAGCTGGTGAAAAAAACGTTCAGACACCGCGCGAAATTCCAGGCGGCAATTTTCAAAAATCATCCTATAACAAGGGTAATAAAGGCGGATACAGCGCCAAGCGTCCTCTTCGTTCAGACGATCCAAACATGGTATATGGACGCAATTTTGAGGATGTCACACCAATGAAAATTGTTGAGATTCAGGAGGAGATCGGAGAAGTTGTCATAAATGGAAAGATTATTGCTGTAACTGAGCGTGAGCTTAGAAATGGCGAGAAAACTATTATTTCCTTTGCTGTAACTGATTACACAGATACGATCATGGCAAAAATCTTTGTTCCAAATGAGTTTTTAGCCGAATTAAAAAAGGATGTGGCTGTTGGCAAGGCTGTAACTGTTAAGGGCATCGCCATGATGGATAAGTTTGACCATGAAGTAACGATTTCCTCTGTATCAGGTATAAAGCGTGCGGAATGGAAGGAAGAAAAACGCGAAGATCACGCTCTTGTAAAACGAGTTGAACTTCACTGCCATACAAAGTCCTCAGAGATGGATGCTGTATCTGATGCGCAAGCGCTTGTAAAAACAGCAAAGGGCTGGGGACACACTGCTCTTGCCATAACAGATCATGGCTGTGCGTATGCTTTCCCAGAAGCTGCACATGCATTGTCAAAGGGTGATGATTTTAAGCTGATCTTTGGCTGCGAGGGATACTTAGTCGATGACTTAAAGGAAATCGTTGTAAATAGTAACGGTGCTTCTCTTGATGCTTCATATGTTGTATTTGATATTGAGACAACAGGATTTCATCCATCTAAAAATAAAATCATTGAGATTGGTGCTGTAAAGGTGATAAATGGTGAGATTACAGACCGCTTTTCTGAGTTCATCAATCCGCGTGTTCCTATTCCGTTTACGATTGAACGACTAACCGGAATCAATGATGCTATGGTTTGTGATGCACCAGGCGTAGAGGAAATTCTTCCTAAATTTTTGAGCTTTTGCGAAGGCTGTGTCCTTGTAGCGCATAATGCGTCCTTTGATACAAGCTTTATCCGCTATAATGCAGAGCAGCTTGGCATTGAATTTCCTCCAACTTACGTTGATACAGTTGGACTGGCACGTTTTCTTCTGCCGCATCTTGGACGTTTTAAGCTTGATACTGTTGCAAAAGAGCTTCATGTTTCACTTGAGAATCATCATAGGGCAGTAGATGATGCCGGGGCAACAGCAGAAATTTTTGTCAAGTTTCTTCCGATGCTTAAGAAGAAAGGCTTTGAAACACTTGATGATATTGTAGAAAAGGCTGTTATGACACCAGAGGCAATCATGCGAATGCCTACGTATCACATCATATTGCTTGCAGCAAATGAAGTAGGCCGAATAAATCTGTATCGTCTGATCTCAATGGCACATGTTAAATATTTTGCCAGAAGACCGAGATTCCCACGCTCAGAAATTATGAAATACAGAGAGGGACTGATTATTGGATCGGCGTGTGAGGCAGGCGAGCTGTTTCGTGCAATCACAGGAGGAGAGAGCGATGATGAAATTGCAAAAATTGTCTCCTTTTATGATTATCTGGAAATTCAGCCTACAGGAAACAATGAGTTTATGCTGCGTGAAGAGGATTCTCCTTATAAGACAAGAGAAGATCTTGAGGCTCTTAATAAAAAGATTGTTCAGCTTGGCGAGCTTTACGATAAACCTGTCTGCGCAACATGCGATGTGCATTTTTTAAATCCAGAGGATGAGGTTTACCGCCGTATTATTATGAGCGGTAAAGGCTTTAAGGATGCTGATTTCCAGCCGCCGCTTTATTACAGAACAACAGAAGAAATGCTAAAGGAATTTGAATATTTGGGAAGTGATAAGGCATATGAGGTAGTTGTCACAAATACGAATCTGATTGCAGATCGTATTGATCATCTGGCGCCTGTAAGACCTGATAAATGTCCGCCTGTTATTGAAAATTCAGATATAGACCTTAGAAATATGTGTTATGAAAAGGCACATTCAATGTATGGCGATCCGCTGCCGCCAATAGTAGAAGAACGCTTAGAGCATGAGCTTCACTCAATCATTTCAAATGGCTTCGCCGTTATGTATCTGATTGCCGTTAAGCTTGTTCATAAGTCAAACGAAGACGGTTACATGGTAGGCTCTCGTGGTTCTGTCGGATCATCATTTGTTGCAACTATGTCTGGAATTACAGAGGTAAATCCATTAAGTCCACATTATTACTGCAAGAAATGTCATTACAGTGATTTTGATTCGGAGGAAGTTAAAAAGTTTGGTGGTGGTGCAGGCTGCGATATGCCAGATAAAATTTGTCCTGTATGCGGTGAAAAGCTTGCAAAGGATGGCTATGATATCCCATTCGAGACATTCCTAGGCTTTTATGGTGATAAGGAGCCTGATATTGACTTAAACTTCTCTGGTGAATACCAGAGTAAGGCTCATGCCTATACAGAGGTTATTTTTGGCGCCGGACAAACCTTTAGAGCCGGCACTGTAGGTACACTGGCAGAAAAAACAGCATTTGGCTACGTGAAGAATTATTATGAAGAACATAACCAACATAAGCGAGAGTGCGAGATTAACCGCCTTGTCACTGGCTGTACTGGCGTAAAACGAACATCAGGGCAGCATCCCGGCGGAATAATTGTACTTCCAATCGGTGAAGATATTAACTCCTTCACACCAGTACAGCATCCGGCAAATGATATGACGACCAGCACAGTAACAACACACTTTGATTACCATTCAATTGATCATAACTTGTTAAAGCTTGACATACTTGGCCATGATGATCCTACCATGATCCGTATGCTTGAAGATTTAACAGGAATTGATGCAAGAGAAATTCCGCTCGACAGTCCAGAGGTAATGTCATTATTTAAGGACACATCTGCGCTTGGAATAAAGCCAGAGGATATAGGTGGCTGTAAGCTTGGTGCACTTGGTCTTCCGGAGTTTGGCACTGACTTTGCTATGGGCATGTTAATTGAAACACAGCCGCAGCATTTCTCAGATTTAGTTCGTATTGCGGGTTTGTCACATGGTACAGATGTATGGCTTGGAAATGCCCAGACACTTCTGCAGGAGAAAAAGGCGACCATTTCAACTGCTATATGTACGCGAGATGATATCATGGTTTACTTAATCAGCAAGGGCATTGAAAAAGGTCTTTCGTTTAAGATCATGGAGGCAGTTCGAAAAGGAAAGGGTCTTCAGCCAGAATGGGAGCAGACTATGGTTGAGCATGATGTGCCAGACTGGTATATATGGTCTTGTAAAAAGATTAAATACATGTTCCCTAAGGCACATGCCGCAGCTTATGTTATGATGATGTGGCGAATTGCATACTGCAAAATCTTTTATCCGCTGGCATTTTATGCTGCCTACTTTAGTATACGTGCCACTGCCTTTTCATATGAATTGATGTGTCAGGGCAAAGAAGCACTAGAACGTCATATGGCTGATTATGAAAGCCGAATGGACACGCTTTCACCAAAGGAGAAGGATTCCTATCACGATATGCGTATTGTTCAGGAAATGTATGTAAGAGGCTTTGAATTTACACCAATTGACTTGTTTAAGGTACAGGCAACAAGATTCCAGATTGTTGATGGAAAGCTAATGCCATCACTAAGCTCTATAGAAGGTCTTGGAAATAAGGCAGCAGAATCCATTGTAGAAGCAGCACTCGGAGGGGCGTTCCTTTCAAGACAAGATTTTCGAGAGCGCGCCAAAGTGGGACAGACAGTTAGTGATAAGCTTTTGGAGCTTGGAATTTTAAGCGATATTCCAGAGTCCAATCAGCTGTCGCTCTTTGACTTTTAACAAATATTAGAATAGAGGAAAACAAATGAAAATAGGATTTGATAATGAAAAGTATCTCAAAATTCAGTCAGAACATATCAAGGAGAGAATTGACCAGTTTGGCGATAAGCTGTATCTGGAATTTGGCGGCAAGCTGTTTGATGACTATCACGCCTCAAGAGTTCTTCCGGGATTTGCGCCAGATAGTAAGCTTCAGATGTTAATGCAGCTGTCTGATATGGCTGAGATCGTTATTGTAATTTCAGCGACAGATATTGAAAAAAACAAAAAGCGTGGTGATCTTGGAATTACTTATGATGTTGATGTACTTCGCCTTATATCAGAATATGAAAAAAAAGGTCTGTATGTTGGAAGTGTTGTAATAACACAGTTCGCAGGCCAGTCAGGTGCTGTTCAGTTCCAGAAGCGTCTTGAAAAGAAGGGTATTGATGTATACCGTCATTACCTTATTGATGGCTATCCATCAAATGTTTCTCTTATTGTAAGCCCTGATGGTTTTGGTAAAAACGAATATGTCCGCACAACAAGACCGCTAGTTGTTGTCACTGCACCAGGACCGGGAAGCGGTAAGATGGCAACATGTCTTTCTCAGCTTTACCACGAAAATTTACGCGGAGTACGTGCCGGCTATGCTAAGTTTGAGACATTCCCGATCTGGAATATTCCTCTAAAGCACCCTGTAAATCTGGCTTATGAAGCTGCTACAGCCGATCTGAATGATGTTAACATGATCGACCCATTCCATTTAGAGGCATATGGTGTTACAACTGTAAATTATAACCGTGATATTGAGATTTTCCCTGTTTTAAATGCTATATTCGAGCGCATTTATGGAGAAAATCACTATTACAAGTCTCCAACTGATATGGGTGTCAACATGGCGGGAAATTGTATTATCGACGATGAGGTATGCTGTGAAGCATCCAGAATGGAAATTATTCGCCGTTATTACACAGCCATGAATAAGATTGCAAAAGAGGATGGCGGTGAGAATGAGCTGTACAAGATTGAGCTTTTGATGAAGCAGGCAAAAATCACACCAGCTGACCGCAAGGTAACAGTAGCTGCCATGGACCGCGCAAACAAGCTTGGTGTTCCTACTGCTGCAATGGAGCTTCCAGATGGAACAATCGTTACCTCTAAAACAAGTAATCTTCTTGGTGCCTCTGCCGCACTTCTTTTAAATGCTTTAAAGCAGTTAGCACAGATTGATCACGACAGAAATCTGATCTCTCCAGAAGTTATTGAACCAATTCAGAAATTAAAGACAGGCTATCTTGGTGCAAAGAATCCACGTCTTCACACCGATGAAGTATTAGTTGCACTTTCTGTAACTGCTGCATCAGATCCGACTGCAAAACTCGCAATGGAGCAGATGCCAAAGCTGTCTGGATGCCAGATGCATACTTCTGTTATGCTTTCCGATGTAGACAGTAAGACACTTAAGCGCCTTGGTGTTGATCTGACATGTGAGCCTGTACGCGAATCTGCAGCAAAAGGAGAGTTCTGATTTGTTAACAATCAGCTGATAAAAAACAGCAGGGAGGAAAAAATGGAACGCATTGAAATTGTTGAAAATGGCTTGTTTCTCGTATTTGAAATTGCTGATGATAAATGTTTTAAATTTCTTCATTTTGGGAAAAAGCCATTTAATGAAAAAGATATTATTGCGCGATCTACATCATATGGTTTTAGATTTGTTGAAATTAATCTGGCCGGTTATGATCGTCCCTATGAGCGTCATGGAAACAAATATATTGTAACGGCACCTGGCTGGCATATGCGTTATGAATCTATGGAAGACGGCCGTAATCAAAACGGCCGTATCGTGATGTTTGTTCTGCGTGATGAAATAACAGATGTAATAGTAAAAAGCTACATGCAGTTTTATGACGGACTTTCCATTATTCGATTCTGGAACATAGTTGAAAACACAGGCAGCCAGACGCAGGTGTTAGACTATATTTCATCTTTTAATTATGAGGGAATTGACAAGGAAGGATCACTTCCTGCTGATAAAAAGCTGCAAATTCGCATACCGCACAGCGGATGGCAAAAAGAAGTCAATTGGAAAACGTATGATCTTTGTGACTTTGGTATGGAACGTATTCAGCCAGCGTGTGATCAGCGTTCCTCAAACCTTCTTACAGTAAGCAATACTGGAAACTGGTCAGCTAAAGAACACCTTCCAATGGGATATCTTGAGAACACGCAGACACATACGGGTATGCTCTGGCAGATTGAAAATAATGGTTCCTGGCACTGGGAGATTGGAGATCAGAATGGTCATCTTTATTTGGCAGCATCTGGTCCGAATGAAATTTATTCTCACTGGTTTAAAAATCTAAAACCAGGAGATACTTTTACAAGCGTGCCTGTTGCTGTAAGCCTAACTGATCAAGGCTTTGATGATGCAGTTGGAACAATGACAAAATATCGCCGTATTATCCGCCGTCCAAATACAGATAATGAATCTCTTAAAATTATCTTTAATGACTATATGAATTGTTTGTGGGGGCATCCGACGGCAGCAGAAGAGTTTCCACTAATAGATGCGGCAGCAGAGGCCGGATGCGAGTATTTTTGTATTGATGCCGGCTGGTATGCAGATGGTGATTGGTGGGATGCGGTTGGTGACTGGAGAGAGAGCAAAAAACGCTTTCCGAACGGTGTACGTGAAATTACCGATTATATTCGCAGTAAGGGAATGATTCCAGGCGTATGGCTTGAGCTTGAAGTTATGGGTATTAATTGTCATATGGCACAGGAGGTTCCTGATGACTGGTTTTTCATGCGTCATGGAAAACGTGTATATGATAGAAGTCGATATCAGCTTGACTACAGAAATCCAGAAGTTCGTGCCTATGCAGATAGTGTGATAGATCGCCTGATTAAAGAGTATGGCGTTGGCTATATTAAAATGGACTATAACATTGAGCCGGGAATTGGTACCGACTTACATGCCGATAGTGCTGGAGACGGTATGTTATCACACGAGAGAGCTTATCTAAAATGGCTGGAAGCAGTATTTAAACGCTATCCGGATCTTGTAATTGAAAACTGTTCATCAGGTGGTCTTCGTATGGATTACGCTATGCTATCACGATACAGCATTCAGTCTACAAGTGATCAGGATGACTATCGTTATTATTGTACTATTGCAGCAAATTCGCCATCTGCATTGACACCAGAGCAAAGTGCGATTTGGTCATATCCACTTCGTGAAGGAGATCGGGAAGAGGTTGTCTTTAATATGGTTAACGCCATGCTGCTTCGCATTCATCAAAGTGGTCATTTAGCTGAACTTACTCAAGAACGCCGTGATCTGGTAAAGGAGGCACTCGATATTTACAAAACTATTCGAAAAGATATCAAAAATAGTGTTCCGATCTGGCCAATTGGATTATCGCAGTTTCATGATGAATGGACCTGTCTTGGTCTGCAATCAGAAAACAAAATTTATCTGGCTGTGTGGAGAAGAAATGGCAATAAACCTGTCATTGAAATTCCATTCGAACAGTTAAATAATAAAGAAGTGTCTGTCAGCTGTCTTTATCCATCATATTCAGAGGTTTTGTTTTCATGGAGCAAAGAAAGCAATGTATTGACCGTTACGATGGAAAAAGAATTTATGGCAAGACTGTTTTGTATTGAAATAAAATAAATAATCGTAAATAAGGCAATTGCCAAAAGGAGCTGTTATGGGAAAATTAGATCAGTATTGTTTTGATGGAACAAATGCACTTTCACTGAAAAAACTGCCGACAGACAGCAAAAAAGATCAAGTTGACAAGGAAAAAATTCTTGCCAAAACAGAAAAAAATCAGGAAAAAATTTTTGCACTTCAGGATAAGCTTTACGCAGATGCAAAAGAAGGACTAATTATTATCCTGCAGGCTAGAGATGCTGCAGGAAAGGACAGTACTATTCGTCATGTCATGGGCGGTATAAATCCACAGGGAGTACAGGTTTTCAGCTACAAGCAGCCTTCTAAGGATGAGCTTGCGCATGATTATCTGTGGCGCTGCGTTACAAATCTTCCTAAGCGTGGAATGATAGCTATTTTTAATCGCTCTTACTATGAAGATGTATTAGTCGTAAAGGTTCATGAGCTTTACAAAGGCTATCATATGGCAAAACGCTGTTTAAATCCAGATACAATCATTGAGAATCGTTATCGCCAGATTCGCCATTTTGAGGAATATCTGTATGACAACAGCTACCGCATCGTAAAGATTCTGCTTAATGTTTCTAAAGAAAAGCAAAAACAGCGTTTCCTTGAACGTATTGATCTTCCAGAGAAAAACTGGAAATTTTCCCAAAGCGATATGGCAGAGCGTGCTCTGTGGGATCAATACGATGATGCTTATGAGTGTGCTGTAAATGCAACTGCTACAAAGGAAAGTCCATGGTATGTTATTCCGGCAGATCAGAAATGGTACAGCAGATATCTTGTATCAGAAATTATTCTTGATGTGCTGCAAAAAATTGATCCACAGTATCCAACTCTCTCACAAGAAGAAGCCGAGAAGCTTCCGCAGTATAAGGAGATGCTTCAAAATGAGAATATGAAGCATTCATGAAAATTAGATCTAGTATAAAAAGCCCGGCAGGAAGAGTAATCTTTCTGCCAGGCTTTTTTTAATATATTTTGATGTTTTTGACCCTGGTATTATTCAAATTGTTCTTTGTGCTTCTTTAACAATGTCTGAATCTTTTCTGTTGGAGATAAGCTGTTTCCAATCGGAACGTCATGATTAAGTGTATTGATGATAGCAGCAGTAAACTTACTCATGTCAGCTTCAATGTACCAGCTTCTCTTAAGCAGCTCTGGAGAACGATAATTCAAGTTAGTTGTGATAACATAATCAAAGTAACCCTGAGAATTGAAATCATCAAACTTCTCTAATCCGTCTGTGAAAAGACCAAATGTACAACATACAACAACATTCTTTGCACCGCGGTCTTTCAGTTCCTTTGCTGTATCAAGCATACTCTCTCCGGAAGAGATCATATCGTCAATGATGATAACAGTTTTGCCCTTGATGTTTGCACCCAAAAATTCATGTGCAACAATCGGATTCTTTCCATTTACAACAGTAGAATAGTCTCTTCTCTTGTAGAACATACCCATGTCAATGCCAAGGTTATTAGCAAAGTAAACAGCACGTCCCATTGCACCTTCATCAGGGCTGATTGCCATTAAATGATCCTTGTCGATTATCATATTTGGCTCTTTCTTTAACAGCGCCTTGATAAACTGGTACGGAGGTGTAAAATTGTCAAATCCGTGAAGCGGAATTGCATTCTGAACACGTGGGTCATGAGCATCAAAAGTGATGATGTTGCTTACACCCATGTCGATAAGCTCCTCTAATGCCAGTGCACAGTCAAGAGATTCTCTTCTGTTACGCTTATGCTGACGGCCCTCATACAAAAACGGCATAACGACATTGACACGGCGTGCACCGCGGCAGGAGCCGATAAGACGCTTCAGATCCTGATAATGATTATCAGGAGACATGTGATTTACTTCACCGCACAGCTGATAAGTTAAGCTATAATTTGTTACATCGACCATTGCAAAAATATCAGAGCCGCGAACAGACTCTTTTAATACACACTTTGCTTCACCAGAGCCAAAACGTGGACAGGAAAAATCAAGCAGATAGGACTTACTGTCATAGCCACGGAAATCCAGCATCGACTGACGCTGAGCAAGTGCCTCTGCATCATGCTGACGGAAGGAAACGATATAGTCATCGACCTTCTTTGCAAAATCCTTGCAGCTGTCAAGTGCAGCAATCTTCAAAGGACCAATAGGAATACTGTTTTCAAATGAATAATCAATATTTGCCATTTATAGGACCGCCTTTTTATGTTAGTCTTGCAGTCAGAAATTGCCTCTTGCTTCATATACAATTTTTGACATACACAATCTATTATAACCGCAAAGAAAAGCATAAGTCAATAGAAAAAGTCGACAGAAAAAAATAGTTGCATTTTTGTTTCCTTTGTGATACACTGATTTAAGTGTTATTCTCGTGTGATAACCAATTATTTTAATAAGGAATGGGGTTTGGCATGTCAGCATTAAAGATTATCGTTACTGTTATTTATTGCATTGTTGCGATTGCATTTACAGCTTCTGTACTGATGCAGGAGGGAAAATCCGCAGGTCTGGGCGCAATTGGCGGTATGGCTGAGAGCTACTGGGGCAAGAATAAAGGTCGTTCCATGGAGGGAAAGTTAGAAAGATTCACTCTGATTGGAGCAATCATTTTCTTTGTTGGAGCAATTCTTCTGAACATGAACTTTTAAGTTACAGTTCACACGTCTGTTAATGAGCAAAACAGAGCTGCGAAGCAGCGACACACAAAACGTGTGGTTTTGTGAATTGGCGTCCTGTGAACAGTTACTTTATCAACAAAAGAAGCGGCTGTCGCAGATTGCGGCGGCCGTTTTGTGCCTTTTTATAAGATCAGCACCCCTTACACGACTAAAGCACTAACATATAAGAATATATAAGAAAGAAGTTTAATTTAAGTGAAGCTATATAAAGAAAAAAAGAAAAAATATTATCGAAAAAAACAGCAGTATAGCGAATCTAGTGAAGTGTTCGATACATCTGCTGATGAAGATTCTCTTAATTCAGAGCAGGATCATGACGATTCAAATCATGAAGGCAATAAAAAGAAGCTGCTGTTAGAGTTAATGTATGATAAAAATTACCGCCCGATGAAATTTAGGGAATTGTGTGTGCTGTTAGATGTCTCAAAAGCACGCCGTTATGAGCTTGAGACTGCTTTGAATCAGCTTGTTGATGAGGGAAAAATTGGTATTTCTGCTCATGGAAAATATGGTAAACCAGAGTTATTTACGCTTAAGGGTTCCTTTAGCTCCACATCAAGAGGCTTTGGCTTTGTTACAGTAGAAGAAAAAGACAATGATATTTTTATTGCCCCTGATAACACCTTAGGCGCCCTTCCTGGCGATGTTGTCTTAGTATCTGTAATTTCCCATGCCAATGGAAGCAGACGCGAAGAGGGACGTATTGTACGCATTTTAGAACACACGCTTACAAGTGTTGTCGGTACTTTTCAGAAGAACAAAAATTTTGGCTTTGTCCTTCCTGATAATCAGCGTATTCTTCGTGATTTCTTTGTTGAAAAAGGAAAGGATATGGATGCACAAAATGGAGACAAGGTTGTTGCTACAATACTTGACTATGGAAATGAGCATAAAAATCCACAGGTTGAAGTCACTGAAATTCTTGGTGCAAAGAATGAACCTGGTACTGATGTGTTAAGTATTGTGCGAAGCTATGGTATTCCAGAGGAATTTCCACAAGAGGTGCTAGATAGTCTTGATTCCATACCAGAAGAGGTTACAGAAGCAGAAAAAATTGGCAGATGCGACATGCGTGATTTCCATACAGTTACAATTGACGGTGAGGATGCAAGAGACTTAGATGATGCCATATCATTGACTTTTGAAAATGGTATTTATCATCTTGGTGTGCATATCGCTGATGTTACTCATTACGTAAAGGAAGGCTCCTTGCTTGATGAGGAAGCAAAAAATCGAGGCACAAGCGTGTATTTGGCGGATCGTGTAATTCCGATGCTTCCAAGAAAGCTTTCAAATGGCATATGCTCTTTAAATGCCGGGACAGATCGCTTGGCTTTGTCATGTCTTATGGACATCGATGAAGAGGGTACCATTGTCAATCATGAGATTTGTGAAACTGTAATTTGTGTTGACCGCCGCATGACATATACTATGGTAGCTGATATTCTCGATGGTGCAGAGGCACCTGAAGAATACAAAGACTTTGTTGATGATTTCAAGTTAATGAAGCAGCTTTCTGATTTGCTTCGCAAGAAACGCTCTGGACGCGGAGCCATTGACTTTGATTTTCCAGAATCAAAAATTATTCTCGATGAAAAAGGTCGTCCTATTGAGATTAAAGCATATGAACATTCTGCTGCAACACGGCTGATTGAGGATTTTATGCTGCTGACTAATGAGACGATAGCAGAGGAGTATTACTGGCTGGAGCTTCCGTTTGTTTATCGTATTCATGAGACGCCAGATGAGGAGAAGCTTAGGACATTTGCCACCTTCCTCAATAATTTTGGCTATTCGCTTCATCTTACAAACCACACCATTCATCCGAAAGAGTTGCAAAAGCTGTTAAGCCGCATTGAGGGAAGTGAGGCAGAGGGGCTAATCTCACGCATTTTGCTGCGTTCAATGAAACAGGCAAAATATTCACCGGAAAATCTTGGTCATTTTGGTTTGTCAGCGAAGTATTACTGTCATTTTACTTCACCGATTCGCCGTTACCCTGATTTGCAGATACACCGAATTATCAAAGAGCAGCTGCACGGAACACTTTCAAAATCACGTCAGGAGCATTATGAGCATATCCTTCCAAGCGTCTGTGACAGCTCAAGCAAGCTTGAACGGCGGGCAGACGAAGCGGAGCGTGAGACAGATAAGCTTAAAAAAGCACAATATATGCGCCGTCATATTGGAGATATCTATGAGGGTGTAATTTCTGGCGTTACCGCATACGGCTTCTATGTAGAACTTACAAATACAGTAGAAGGACTTGTACGTGCTGCCAATTTAGATGATGATTATTATATCTATGATCAGGAGCATTATCAGCTGGTTGGTGAAATGACAGGACGTACCTTCAGCATCGGACAGAGTGTATCTGTTGTCGTAGTTGATGCGGACACACTGACTAAACAAATTGAATTTTTACTCTACTATCCAGAGGAAGATTGGTCAAAGGGGGAAACGAGACATGGCAAAAGAAAGTCGAAAACTCATCGCAAATAATAAAAAAGCATTTCACGACTATTTTATCGAGGATACCTGGGAAGCAGGAATTGCACTGGTAGGTACTGAGGTAAAATCTCTTCGTATGGGAAAATGCAGTTTAAAGGAATCCTTTATACAAATTCACAAGGGTGAAATCTTTATCTACAACATGCATATCAGCCCGTATGAAAAAGGCAATATCTTTAATAAAGATCCGCTTCGTCCAAGAAAGCTTCTTGTACATCGATATGAGATTAACAAGATTGTTGGAAAAATCGACCAGAAGGGCTATACATTAGTGCCGCTTCAGATTTATTTCAAGGGAAGTCTTGTAAAGGTTGAGTTTGCTCTTGCAAAGGGTAAAAAGCTTTATGATAAGCGTGCCGATATTGCAAAGAAGGACACAAGAAGAGAGGCTGAACGAGAATTTAAGGTATCAAATCTATATTAAGTAAAAAAAGAGATCCTTGGAAAACCAAGGATCTTTTTTAGTGGAGCTGAGGGGAATCGAACCCCTGTCCGAAAGCCCATTCATTAAAGCTTCTCCCATCACAGTTGCTCTACATTCATTCCCTCATCCGACTGCCGAACAACAGGCTGCCAGATTCAGTAGCTTCATAAATCTCTTACCACCGCAAAGCTTAGGCGGTAAGGTGCCCTGCAAAGTCGATGCCAGATTCTTAAGCAGCAGGTGACTTAAGGCTGACAGCTGCCATTAGGCAGCGTATGCTAATTCGTTGTTAGCGTTTATATTTAAATCCGACTTTTAACGTGGATCCGGACCACGGATGGCTACTCTAACTTCAAAACCCCCGTCGAAACCAGTACAACCCCGGGAATGCATTCCGGTACAAATTTGCACGGTCACTAACAGTTGCATACTATTTTTATATGATATCACAATGTCATTTATCTGTCAACTGTACTTTTTTGAAAAATCATTAGCCTTTTTTTATATGGTATGCTAAAATAAAATCCAATAAACCCCACAATTTAACAGAAAGGATAAGGTGACACTCATGCCAAACAACTCTACTAAACTTGCACTGGAAGCTTCTTTAAAAAATTTGTTATTAAAAAAGCCCGTTGACAAAATTACCATTACAGATCTGACAAATGATTGCGGCATCACACGCATGGCTTTTTATTACCATTTTAAAGATATCTACGATCTCGTTGAATGGTCATGCTATGAGGACGCCTCAAGAGCCTTACAGGGAAAGAAAACCTATGAAACCTGGCAGGAAGGATTGATGCAGATCTTCGAGGCTGTTATGGAAAACAAACCTTTTATCATGAATGTGTATCATGCACTAAGCCGTGAGCAGATTGAAAACTATCTTTTCAGGCTGACGCGTGATTTAATTATGAATGTTATTAAGGAATGCTCTAAAGGCATGAACATAACTGCCAGTGAGCAAAGCTTTATCGCAGACTTTTATAAATACAGCTTTGTCGGTGTTATGCTTGACTGGATCAAAAAGGGCATGAAGGAGAATTATCATGAGATTGTAAACGATATATGTATCACAATGAGCGGAAATATTAAAAATTCACTTCAAAACTTCGCTGATAGTAAAAAAACAGCCTAAGCAATGATAGGTTAATAAGTCAACACAGAAGTTTTTTATCAAAATAGGGGGTTTGATTAGTTTTTTGTCATTAATCATTTTTTGTATATGTATCTTTTTAATTTTATGAGTTAAGATAAGACCATCAAGAGAAAACAACAATGAAAGGTGGTACTGATGATGTCAGAAAAGAAAAATACATTAGGAAAAGCAGTAGCAGTTGCAGCAGGAGTAGGTGCAGCATATCTGGCACTAAAGAAGAAGGAAAACGAGAAGCAGGTTCTTGAACAGCAGGCTGCCCAGAACAGCAATTATAGAAACACTGAGCGCGGCAAATATGATAAGAACAGCAAGGGAATTTATTATACAAATGGTAATTACGAAGCATTCGCAAGACCTGAGAAACCAGAAGGCGTTGATGAAAAGCATGCCTATATCGTAGGAAGCGGACTTGCTGCTTTATCTGCAGCTTGCTTCTTAGTACGTGATGGTCAGATGCCTGGATCTCATATTCATATTTTGGAGGCTATGGATATTGCCGGTGGTGCATGTGATGGTATCTTTGATCCGTCCCGTGGCTATATCATGAGAGGCGGACGTGAGATGGAAAATCATTTTGAGTGTCTGTGGGATCTGTTCCGCAGTATTCCATCTCTTGAAGTTCCAAATGCATCTGTTCTGGATGAGTTCTATTGGCTGAACAAGCATGATCCTAATTATTCCCTGTGCCGTGCAACAGAGGACTGTGGAAAAGATGCTCATACCGATGGAAAGTTCAACTTAAGTCAGAAGGGCTGTATGGAAATCATGAAGCTTTTCATGACAAAGGATGAAGATCTGTATGATAAGACAATCGAAGATGTATTTGACGATGAAGTATTCAATTCTACATTCTGGCTGTACTGGCGTACCATGTTCGCATTTGAAAACTGGCATAGTGCACTTGAGATGAAGCTTTATTTCCAGCGTTTCATTCATCATATTTCTGGTCTGCCGGATTTCAGCGCACTGAAATTTACAAAGTATAATCAGTATGAATCTCTGATTCTTCCAATGCAGAAGTACCTTGAGGCTGCTGGTGTTGAGTTTAGATTTGGCGTTGAAGTAACAAATGTTATTTTCGAATTTAAGGATGGAAAGAAGATTGCATCTGCAATTGAGTGCAAGGAGCATGGTGTTGAGAAGGGTATTGTTTTGACAGAAAACGATCTTGTATTCGTCACAAACGGAAGCTGTACAGAAGGTACTATTTATGGTGATCAGAATCATGCACCGAATGGAGATGCAGAGGTTCGCACAAGTGGCTGCTGGAATCTGTGGAAGAATATCGCAAAGCAGGATCCGTCCTTTGGTCATCCGGAGAAATTCTGTTCCGATATTACAAAGACAAACTGGGAATCTGCTACCGTTACTACACTGGATGACAAGATTATTCCATATATCACTGATATCTGCAAGCGTGATCCGAAAACAGGAAACGTTGTAACTGGTGGTATTGTAAGCTGCGTAGATTCTAATTGGCTGTTAAGCTGGACAATCAACCGTCAGGGACAGTTCAAGACACAGGATAAGGACAAGGTTTGCGTATGGGTATATGGTCTGTTTACAGATAAGCCAGGCAACTTTGTTAAGAAGCCAATGAGAGAGTGTACAGGTAAAGAAATCACAGAAGAGTGGCTGTATCATTTAGGTGTTCCGACTGATCAGATTCCAGAGCTTGCTGAGAACAGTGCAGTCTGCGTACCGACTATGATGCCATATATCACTGCATTCTTCATGCCGCGTACAAAGGGCGACCGCCCGGATGTTATTCCGGATGGCTGCGTAAACTTCGCATTCTTAGGTCAGTTTGCTGACACACCTCGCGACACTGTATTCACTACAGAATATTCTGTAAGAACTGCTATGGAAGCTGTTTATGGACTGCTTGGTGTAGACAGAGGTGTTCCTGAGGTATGGGGCAGTGTATATGATATTCGTGAACTGCTTGACAGTTCTGTAAAGCTCATGGATGGCAAGTCTCCGCTTGATATCCAGCTGCCAGGACCGCTGAATGCATTAAAGAAGCCTCTGCTTCATGTCATTCATGGAACGGTAGTTGAGAAAGTGCTTCAGGATCATGATATTATAAGATGAGTTATTGCAAAATAGCAGCATCGAAGATGAATAGTTAGTAAAAAATCGGCAGGATTATTCTTGCCGATTTTTTCGTGATTCAGAAGAAAAATTTTTTACTTATTTCGCGCGTTTGCCTTTCTTCCTAAAGTAAAATTCAATTACACTTTTTAAAAAATGTAAAAGAATGGCTTAAATGCTGGGGATTTATAATAAAGTGCACTCTGTTTAAAATAGCACTTTTTAATGGATAGCACTTTTGGATAAAGTACCATACAGAAAGTAGTAAACGGTGCGAAAAATAAAGTGCTATGATCGGATAAAAAAGATATCCTATCACATAGCCAATAGTTCAAAAGAGCTGTGTTATAAAGTGCACTGTCTCAGCTACTGATAGTCAATTAATATGTTTTCATTTCCTGTAAAACACACCTCTCAATAGATCAGGTGTGTTTTTTATGCTTAACGATGAAGGTTGGAGATGGGATCGAGATTGCCTATCATAATAAAACCGTTAAGAGAGAATGAGCAGGAAACAACCCGCAAGGAAGATGTAAGTGAAATGCTCGAATATCTTTAAGTATATTGCGCTTTTAGGCTTTGTAGGAGTATGTAACACATGGGTGTGGATACTTCATCCATTCTAATAGTGTGAAATAGCACAACTAAAGCCGATATTTCGAATTACATTCTCTGAGTTGAATTCTTCACTTGATTTTCTCATACTACTGATATAAAATATAGCTGAGAGAATCCTTGTCATCAGGATCACTTTTCCTGAGTAGGTTATATAACTGGTATTTCTTGGATCTTTTAGTCTAGCCAATGCAGACATTAGTCCTGGGAAAAAGTGATTGATTACCTTGGAGAGTTCAACTGCAAGTTTCAGTTCCTCCAGACGTTTTCGGTTTTCCTTACGAGTGATTTTTTGTTTGAATTTCTTGACAAAAACCTCCTTCCTTTTGTTGGTTTGCGAAAAAATAGTTTGTTTGGTACTTCTATTATCGCATAAATCCGATCAAAGTTGGAGGTTTTTTTATATTATTTTTTTACTCGTCAAAGCTGAAAAAGTAAAAAAGATTGACATAATTATGTCTGACGTATATAATTTTATGTAAATACATGATGTAGGAGCTATGATAAAAATATTTCAGGAAAGGAAAGGTGGTACCATTGGAAATAAAAAATGAAGGAAGAGGAAAATAAATCCCCCAGTGGAAGAAGGTGAATTTGTGAAGTGGAAGCAGATTGGTGTAGGTCTTATATCAATAATGATGATTTTTACTAGTGTGCGTGGTGAGGTTAATGAAAATCAAAGAAGTAATTATCAAATGCTTGAACAAATTGAGAAAAGTTATGTAGTTGATAGTGGTTTTAGAGAATCAAATTATTTCTTTTTAGATATGGTAGACTCATATGCAACGTATTATTTACAATGTATTAAACAACTTATTGGAGAGGAAGATTCTGTAGAAAGAACAAATGTATCATACGAAATAAATTGCCTGTCTAATAAAGCTGTGGATCAGTGGAATTTGTTAGATGTTTATTCATTGATAATGTTAGTGGATGACGTAAAGCAAATACCAGAAACATTAGAATCATCAATAATAATGTATTTAGATAGTCTTTTTGATGAAAACAATGGTTGCTATCAATATTCAAGAGAGTTTTCGGTTCAAGATTCAATTGCACCAACGTATTATGTAGTTGTTGCATTGAAAAAATTGAATCAACCTGTTCGACCTATTAAGGAATGGATTATTGAAATTTCTACGAAAGCGTTAGAGAAAGATGCAAATATGCAAATTTATTATGGTGGTTATGCGATGTTGTATGAGTTAATGAGTGAGTATGAAATTCCAATTAGTGCAACAGACTTTGAACAGGTATTAGAATATTACCATGGTATATTAAAAGATAATACTGAATACGAATTGTCTGATATTCCAACAATAGCACTAGATTTTGTGAAACTATGTAAAAACTTTGAGAAAGATTTGACAGAATATAATGATGAAATATCTGATTTATTTTTGGATTCAAGCTTGCTTCAGAAATATTTGTTTTGGGAATATGACTACGTGAATTTATATGCAATCATAAATACATTAAAGCAATGTCAATTGCTTAATGAAAATCTGAAGTGGTTATCTGAAGAAGTTGCGTTATTTGATCAATTTCAGTTAGATAATGGAGAGTATATATCTCCGGGAATCTATAGAAGTAACCTTAATGCAACTTATTACGCAGATCAATTTATGAAACTGATGAATATTTCTAGGACATATGATGTAAAAAATTATTGTACAACAATAATTAATGGAAATCTTAATTTGGAACAATTTGGAATCTGGAGGTTGTCACAACTTTTAGAGTTATTGCAAAAATATCACATAGACTGGTTGAACAGTGATTTTGGAAAAAATGTAGAGAAATACATAACAGAGCAAGTACAACTTATATCTTCTTCAGAGAAATGGGAATTGCGAGAATTGAAAATAATTAATCAATTATTCATATTATCCCAGATTTTAAACGAGACATATAGTATAGAATTAGATGTACCTAAAATAAAAGAACAAGTAATTAAGCTTTTCAATACAGAAATATCTTATGAAGATGATATTAGTATATCGACAGAGTTATTAAAATTTCTTGTAACTGTTCAAGATACGGATTCTGAACTAATTGCCCAATTGTGTAGTCATGTTAATGAATTATTAGAAGTAATAGGTGATAAAAATGTCTTATTTAAAGTGACAATTACGTTTGATGCAGTAAAACAATTACAAGCGGTGAACTATTCTATTTCTGATAATGCAGAAATGGCAATTTTGGATATGCTTCAAGGTGCATATTGGAAGAATGGTTTCTTTAAGACAGGAGATATTTTAGGAGAAAAGGTATCATATCAGGCAACATATGAAGGTACATTTTTATCAAATTTATTTCAAGGAAAGGGAGGAGCAATATGAAGAAAATCTTGTTGAGTATTTTTTGAGCACAATATTTATGGCAAACGTGGTTGCTATGGCAGGAACTGGTGATGATTACAATATAGAAACGAGAAATGATAATGGTGTAGAAGTCTACAGTGTATTGGAAAATGATGAGTGTAACAGAGATGAAGCTATGGCAGAAATTTTACGGTTAACAGGAGATCCATCGTATACTCAACAGCCAAGTTTATTTAGAGCTAGTGATCCATTATACCAAAACAATCAGGGCTATCATGGAACAACAACAGCATATGGATGGAAGTGTTTATATAATTATGATAATTATTTTAACTATGTGTTTGAAGGTGGACAATCTGCGATGTGGACTGGCTCTGGCACATGTGATAAGATAATTTTATTTGAAAATATTACAGTAACATCTCAGACAAATGCAATTGCATGGCCATTTTCCATTACTGCATCGGTATCTGCATCCTCAGCAAGTTGGAATTCAGAAGCTTTTACTGGTACAAATATTGCTGGTGCTTCGTATTCAAATTTTAAAATATCGTCATCAGGTACATTAAGAGTATCATTTGTGGATGGAGCAGATATTTATAAGGGTAATATTGTGTATAGACCAATGGCTACAATTTATTATGGTATATAGGAAAAATAACATAATAAAGGTCAACTTTACAATGATAATCTTAACTTGTAAATGAACATTAAATGAGTAGATACAAACAGGGCGTGTTAAAAATAACTTTTTACACGTCCTGTTTGTTAGCTGCAAATGCGTAAGGAACAATTAAATACTTATCATCGTTTTTCGAGGGATTGATAAAAAAATGGATCATATTTCAAGATCAACCTTAATATTGGCTGATCTCGGAAGGGATTATTTGTCTTTGTAATATAGCGTACAAAACGTGGACAACACACAATACATCTACTATTATGATGAGGTTTTCGAAACATAACACCAACACAACCGCATACTATGATTATTAATATTCGAGTAAGAATATTAGAAAGAAATTTCCACATAATTATTTTCTCCCTTTAATAGGTAATCATCTACTCATATTATACAAAAATTGTAACATCTGTCAATTGAAAACCGTCGTTTTTATGATATACTAAGAATTAGTTCTTAGTATAGGAGGGTATGACAATGGATTGAAAAACGAGGAAGAAGGCTTTTGAGTATCGAGTTCATATGTGAATTCGAAAGCTGAGTTTTGATTTCAACGGCTTATTAGATGAATGTGAAGCAAACACAAAAAAAGTTTGCAAAAAGCAGCTAGATGAGGAACAAAAGCAACAGCAGCGAATGGACTGGATAAAACTATGTAAAGAAAGAGTCTGGAAGGTCATTGGCGAAAAATATAGCGTCACTTTTGATAGGAGACATAATGGATAAGGTAAAAGAAAAAGCAGCTATTATAGAACAATATATTTCGAGTTATCTGGAGTTACATGGAAAAAGCCCCAGAATTGTTGATATTGCAGAAGCGACAGGAATCTCAAGAGCATCTGTTTCCAGAATTCTTAATACTTACTTGAAGAAAAATGGAAGAGTAGAAGGAGATTTTAAAGGAAACATTATGACTAATAAATGGAGGCGTATGTTAGATTCCAGTATAATGGTTCCTGTTGTTGGACAAATTTCTTGCGGTTGTCCAGCATTAGCAGAAGAGAACATTGAAGATTACATACCACTTCCCAAACAAATTATTGGTACTGGGCATTTCTTTATTTTAAAAGCCCATGGCGATTCTATGATTGGCGCTGGAATCAATGAAGGAGATTATGTGGTTATTCGTCAGCAACAGACGGCAGAAAATGGTAACATCATTGCAGCTTTGCTTGATAACGAAGCAACTTTAAAACGCTTTTATAAAGACACGAAAGCGCATTGTTATCGTCTTCATCCCGAAAACTCCAATTACCCGGACATTTATACCGATAATTGCCAAATTCAAGGCATTGTAGTAAGTGTCATCAAAAATTATTTAAAATAATTCACCAAGAAAAAAGGAACAGAGCGGCTACTCCATTCCTTTATCTTTTTACAATATTAGTTACAGCCCACACCACAAATATCGGCAGTAACAAACACCAGAAACAGCAAGAGCTTTGCCAATTAGAACATCTTTTAATTGGCTTGGCTTACTTTTCTATTGCTTATTATAAAGCCATTCGTAAAAAAATGCAATAGAATTCTGGCGTTTTTCTGCCTATTTATAAGGAGACATCATGAAATCAGAATTGCATTTTTCT
>OGQJ01000286.1_pt1 | contig 55512 bp, 42 predicted proteins | sample 1553161 | NCBI WGS metagenome assembly OGQJ01 (sample SAMEA2579923, study PRJEB22360) | human gut metagenome | biome: human gut; feature: human-associated habitat; material: faeces | place: Denmark | collected 2008/2010 | reverse complement strand
TATGTTTGGGGGTCTGTCATCATAATACAAAACATTCTTGGAGCTAAATCATCTATGCTAGGATTAAGATATAATGTATCTTCTACTAGCACAGATTCTTGTTTAACCCATTCATACCTCCCATTACCATTTACTTTAATAGATCCAATGTATTCTTTTTTATAAGTATCAGGATCCATATCATATACATGAAGCTCGTTATCTAAATTTAATCCACTTTGAGAACTTATTGCATCATGAATAGATTTATAAGTTAATTCTTCGTCCCAATCACAATATCTTGGGTCTTTGAAATCGTTTAATAGATGAATATAACCTTCATTAATTCTAATGATAGGTTTGATCTTGGACATTCTCTGATCAAATGGACCTTCCATATCCATAAGACTATCTTTTAAATCCATCATTATATCAATTAACTGAGGCATATTATTATCAGTCAATCGTATATAATTATACATCTTAGAATCAGCTATAGCTTTCTCTTTAGCTTTCTGCTTTGCCCTATATTCAGGCATTTCTCTTTTATTAGGATTATTCCCTCCATCTTTTATATCTAATACAAGATTATAAGGAATATAATAAAAGTCAGTGATCCAAAAATGTTTCTTTCCTTCATAATAATATTCTATAGTGGGACCTGGAGCTTCGATATCTGAAGATTTTACATGTAAAAATTTATCCATGAATTCTAAAAAATTCTTCTCGTAAGATCCAACATAATCTATTTTACCACCATCGGTAAATTTATATGTTCCGGAAATAGATCTTCCTTTAAGCATCTTACTTTGAAATTCCGGATCATTGAGCATTTCAGATTTAGTAACCCCTCGCCTAGCCTTCAGCCGTTCTTCTGTCATCTTCACATACGCTTTATTACATGCAGGGTTATTACACAATCGTTCATATCTGCATTTATCTTCATTCCAATCAGTTTCATTTCTACATATAATACAATGACCCGAAGATTTTTTATTTACAGTATTAAATGCAATTCTAGATGCAGTGTATCCTTCTGGGATCATTTCTTTATGTTTCTTTTCTATATGAGATGCCATTTTGTTTCTTTCAATTCTATCTTCACAATATGGGCATTTATATTTTTTTGTATAAGCTACTTTGCTTTTAATGGCTGTAACTTGTTCCATAATTCCACCTCCATTTTTAAATTAATGGTATGTGAAATAGTGAAAATATCACATATATCTATCATATACAAAATTTTTTACCTAATATTTATCTTATATTAGCAATTTCTTGTCTATTTAAAGTTATAGATTGTCTTTTTGCCTCTACAGCTTCAACTTTATACCAATAAAGTATTCCATATAAGTTATTATCATTTTTAGCAGTAGTCATAAAATGACATATAAAGTATTCGGTATAATGAAAAAATCTAAATTGAATAGAAGTACAGTATGGGATAGTATCATTTATTTTAGTTACTGATATAGCTTCAACCAATGCATCGTACTCATTCAGATTGCCTGATACATCTATATCGGGAAGCCAATTTTGTTGGCAATGTACATTAATCATTATAGATGTACATGGGCTTGTTCTATTCATCAATCCAACAATTCGGTCTATAGTTTTCACCACATCTTCTATTTGGGATGGTTGATTTAGATCGATCCATCCTCTATTAGAATTTGGATCTACAAATTCTATTTTATCATTATATGCCATCTATTATATACCTCCCTAACATTCATGAAATTCATGAATGTTAGGTAAGAAACTAAAGTTTCTTACCTATTTTATTGGACATATAAATAAAATATAGCAGTGGCTATGTTTTATAGTTATCTAATCTTATATTATAAGGAGGAATTTGTATGAGTGCTACAGCGCAAGACGTATTAAATGTCATGAGAGGTTGGCTTGGTTATTCTGAATATAATGGAAAATTCAAGCAGATAATCGATCTATACAATAGCGTAAGACCTTTACCTAGAGGGTATTCTGTTAAATATACAGATGAATGGTGTGATACTACTGTTTCTGCAGCTGGTATTAAAGCAGGAGCGCAAGATCTTATCGGCAGAGAGTGTGGATGTGAACAGCATATAAATATCTTCAAGAAACTCGGAATTTGGATTGAAGATGGTACTGTTGTCCCTAAACCTGGTTATATTATCTTATACAATTGGGGAGATTATTCTCAACCAAATAATGGAGTTGCAGATCATATCGGAATTGTGGAAAGCGTATCTGGACGGACAATTACTGTAATTGAAGGTAATAAAAACATGTCAGTGGAAAGAAGAAGTATTCCTGTAGGATGGGGTTATATTAGAGGATATGCTGCTCCTAAATATGGAACTTCTACCATTAAACCGCCTCAAGCACCTAATAAGACTATTACTGAAATTGCTCATGATGTAATCAAAGGTGTATATGGTAATGGAGATACAAGAAAAAATGCTATTGAATCTATGGGATATAATTATGATGAGGTTCAAAAAGAAGTTAATAGAATTCTTAAAGGAGAGACTACTGGTGGAAGCGGATCTTCTGTGAAGTATACTGTTGTATCAGGAGATACTTTATCAAAAATTGCAAATAAATTTAATACCACAGTGGATGATATTGCTAATAAAAATGGTATTGTTGATCCTAACAAAATATATCCTGGTCAAGTATTGACTATATCTGGTTCATCAAGCGGATCTTCATCTTCTAGCGGAGAGTCTTATAAGACAAAACTTATTAAAAAAGGTCAATCCGAAGGTAACAGATTCTGCGGCACATCATATGCAGTAGATGGTTCTGTTGGACCTAATACTAAGAAACTTGTTGTAATGTGTTTACAAGTCGCACTTAATAAAGATTATGGAGCAGGATTAACTGTCGATGGAAGTTTTGGACCTAAGACAAAATCTGCTCTTGGAAATCATTATGTTAGATTTGGCGAAACTCAGTGGCTTGCTACATTTGTTCAAATTGCATTATATATCCACGGTTATGATCCTAATGGAGTTGAATATCCTGGTCATATTGGATATGGATGTGATGCAGCTATCGGAAGTTATCAATCAGACCATGGATTAAATCCTGATCATTCTGCCGGAGAGAATACAATAACATCTCTGTGTTATCAGTAAAGGCAAAAATTCTCCCTCTAGGCTAGGCCTAGAGGGAGTCTTTGTGGTTTACTTAACAGCTATATTATATTCAAGGTTTGCGCAAAAATCGATACATCTTTTATTAAGATAGAAATTAATATAATAATAAAACTATTAAGTGCTGATCATTATAATATTTTTTAATGATTATTTATTAGTTCATATTATTGTAAATATTGATATATTATTACAATGTATAACAAAAAGAAAGGACTGAATTTATATGCAAGATTATTTATATGATGCTTGTAAAATTATAAAGAAAGATAGAAATAAAAATATATCTAAATACTTACACTTACAAGAATCGGATATTCAAACTATAGATGATATAGATATACATGTGATTTATGAAGAAAAATATCTTCATAATTATAGTACTATTATTGCAGGATTAGTTACGCTAGACAATGGCATGAATGCTATTTTAGTAGATCAAATATTTGAAGATGCGCCTATATATGTAAAAAAATTCTTCTTATTTCATGAAATTGGTCATTTTAAGAATAATGATATTGATTTGAATATGATGATTACAAAAAATATAGAAACAAAAGATTATTAGGTTTTTCAAAATATATTCAATCTAAAAATAGAGCTGATGATTATGCAGCTAAAAATATAGGATACACTTGGGCATATGAATCTTTATCATGGGTACTAATAAATGTGAAACTTCCCATATTGAGTAAAATTTAACTGATAAGAAGAAAATATAGATTAGAGGAACATTGCATAACTATCGAATGGTGATTTGATAAACAGGATTGATTAGATCAATCCTGTTTATTTTTTGTCACATTCTATTAATTTTGGAGGTGATAAGCAATGTCTGGTATATTTAGAGAATATAATATATCCACTAACGACTTTAAACAGCCTGATATATCGTATGGTAAAAAAGCTATCGGTATACTTATGGTACGATTATTATTACTAGAACCAGGAACTGATCCAATGAGACCAGAGATGGGAGTTGGGTTGGTATCTAAATATAGATATATGTTTCCTGACAGATTAGCTGATCTTAAAAAAGATATTTATGATCAATTGAATAGATTTTTATTTCCGTATCAAAAGATTGCAATAGTGATGGATGTTCAAGATAAGGAACTACACATGCAAATAACCATCAATGATGATACATATAAATATGTAACCGTAGAACAAGAAGATAATACTATAACTTTAAAAGAGCTTATAGATACAATATAATTTAAGGAGGAAATACTTATGGCGAACAATACTATTGATATTTCTCAATTAAAGTCCGGAAATGTTCCTGCTAAGAATATCGATGGCAAAGAGCAAAGAGATTTTGGTAATGGTATGAAAGAATTTGATCCTGCAGCTAATGGGTTTAAGAAAGAAGAAAAACAACTTAAACCAAATGACAAAGATAGGGCATTAATGACTTTTGATGAACAAATGAAAAGTAGAAGAGAAGAAGTAGAAACATATAATGAACTTCTTGATCAATATGGCGGACAGATATCAGAAGAAGAATTAAGAGCAGAACTTAATCAAGAGCACATTACAGAAATTCTTCATGATGGAGCTGGAGATAAATTTGAAGATAAAAATACAATACATGCTGCTGAAAATGCAGAGATTACGAAGGAAGAAATACACATGCAACAATCATCGGAATTAGATGAACTTGAAAGGGAGTTAGATGACGATATGGCTGATGAACACATTGTAACACCAGTACAGAAAGTTGACACTGCAGAAACTAAATCTACAGCAGTACAATCAATTCAAGAAGAATTGAAACCGGAACCTCCTAAATATGTACCAGTTCCGGATAAAAAGAAAGAACAGAATGTTCCAGAATTATCAGATGAAGATAAGGATCTTGCGGCTCTTGAGGGAGAAGTAGAAGCTCCTACTGAAGATTTTGATGCTAAACTTAAAGCAGAATTATCTAAGAAAATGAAACCTGTAACAAGAAAATTTGATTTATCTGCAGTAGCAGTATCAAATAAACCAATTACAGTATCAAATGCGACTAATAAAGTTGTGAGAATGGATAAGAAAATTTTCACATGGGCACTGCCTAGATCAAAGAGACCTGTTACGGTTAAGGCGTTTACTGCAACAGAACTTAATGTTCTCCAATCTTATGTAGAAAATAGATCCAGAAGTAGAGATGTATTCAAAACAATTTGGGATCATATTGTTGGAAATAAAGGAAATTCATTCGAAACATGGGCTAAATGTACAAGCTATTTCGATGTGGATCATTTATGGTTTGCGATCTACGGTGCTTGTTTTAATGGAGCTAATTATTTACCATATACTTGCCCGGAATGTAATGAAGTCACTGTAGCTAATGACATTCCTCTTGAAAATATGTGTAAGAGTGAAAAACCTGGAGCAAGAGAAGAAATCGAACAATTGAGACATATTGCCGATAATCCTGATTTCGGTAATGTATTTGCAGGATATAGAGTTCAAGTTTCAGATCAATTCGTATTTGAATTTAAAGAGCCGTCTATCTACGATACGGTTATTGTTCCTAATATGTTTGATGCAGAGTTCTCAAGAAAATATAGCGATATTATAGGAATTTGTGCATATATTTCAAATATCTATTGTCTCGATATTGAAAATGATGCACCTGTTCTTAGACCTATTTCGGTTAAAGAATTTATTAACAATGAAACCAAAACACAAAAAGCTAAAGTTATTCAATATGCTAAAATTATCAGAACATTGGAATCTGACCAGTATAATGTAATTATGGGTCATATTAATGCAATGAATGAATCTGATTCAGTATATTATTGCTTGCCAGCTGTAAGCTGTGATCATTGTAAGAAAGAGATCGAAGAAGAAAGAAGTGCGGCTGCTGACTTGGTTTTTATGCGTCATCGGCTCGCAATACTGGGAGTCTAATACGAAATTTATTATTCATATCAACATGGTTCAGGGGGAAGGCTATAACATTGCCTGACCTCCTGAATATGGACATAGGATATGTAACTACATTAAATAGAATAGCGTATGAACAGTCCAGATCTAAAGAAGAAATGGAAAAGAGAAAAGCTCAAGAATTAAACGATGCAATGGTCGATGAAGGTGTTATGTAATTTGGAGGTTTATATATCATGAATAGAGAAGAATTCGTACACAATATCGACAATATAAAAGAAGTAGATATCATATCAGCTTTTGATAATCTTATGGCTATGTATTGTCTATGTAATGGAATGAAGCAATATGGAAATATAAGTATATCAGATATATCAAAAGTTGCATCGTTTGATATTACTTTTGATAATCCTGAAGATGCATACAGATCAAGTATTGCTTATAACAATATCAATATCCCAATATACGGAATTGATTATACAGTATCATGTAAATTGGACATGAATGTATTACATATACAATTAAATCGATAAAATTACCTGACAGGAAATTTCCTGTCAGGTATTTATTTGTCCACATTTTAGTAAATTGATGAAAGGAGGATTTTTACAATGCACGATAATAGTATACTGTCGTATATAGAGAATGCTCAATATATTGCCAATAGAAAAGAAACTCTATTAGAATCAGAAGTGTCGAGTGCATTCAGAGAAAAACATTTAAAAGTAAAACTTCCCGATGTAGAAGATTTTATAAAGAAAAATAATGTCAAAGAAATCACAAATCCAGTATTTTTTGTACGTGATGGTATTCCTACTTCAGATGGATTATTATCTAATGAAATATTTGGAATTACAAGAGAAGAACGTGCAAATATTTGGGGGTATATTGATTTACAAGGAACGTATTTACATCCATTAGTATATAAATTATGGGGAAGAATGGATTCTTCTGTAAAAAATATAGTTCATGGGTTAAAAGGATATACTTTAGACTCTAATGGATATATTGTGGAAGATATAGAGAATGGAGAAACAGGTTTAGATTTCCTTGTAAAAAATATTGAAAAAATAAAAATAAAACAGACCGATTCTATGGAAAGAAAAAATAATATAGAATTTATTATGGCTAATAAGCATAGGATGTTTATCAAGAAAATGCTAGTTCAACCACCATTCTATAGAGACGTTTTATCAGGAAAAGGTAAAGTAGAAGTAGGTCAATTGAATAAATATTATGCATCTCTTCTTATATCTGCAAGATCTTTAAAAGAAACTCAAGATCTAGGATTCTCTTTAGGAGATGCCACAAAAGGAAGAGTTCAAGAAACATTGCTTAGCATTTATAAATGTTTAACAGGAACATCTGATGTTCCTGAAGATGGAGTTGGATTAAGTGGTAAACTAGGTATTATTCAAGGATCAGCATTATCCAAAACAGTTGATTATGGTACTCGTCTTATCTTATCCGCCCCAGAATTAAAAGTAGAAACTTTAGATGACTTAATGGTAGATACAGAACATTGTGCATTACCATTATCATCTGCGATAGTAAATTTTAAACCATTTGTAGTGTTCGCAATTAAACGATTCTTTGAGAATGAATTTGGAGGAGGTACTTCAGTACCAGTAATAAATAATAAAGGAAAACTTGTTTATGCTAGAGTAAAGGACCCTCAAATCACATTTTCAGATGAACGAATTGAACATGAGTTAAAAAAATTTGTTTATGGATTCTCAAATAGATTTGAACCAGTAACAACAGAAGCAGTAGATGAAAATGGTAAAGAATATACATGTAGTCTTGTATTTAAAGGAAGAAATGTGACTCCAGATCAATTTGAAAAAGGAGAAGTATCTGGAGAATCGTCATTAATAAATAGAAGACTTACATGGTGTGATATATTATATATGGCTACAAATGAAGCTATCGAAGATAAGTGCGTTTTAATAACTAGGTATCCGATGAACGAACGTCGGCTATAGTAGGAATACTATATGAAAAATTCTTTTAATTGCTGGAAAACTCTAAAGCCTCAGGGACCACAACGTGACTGGTAACAGTGAGCGTGATGGTTGTCGAAAGACAGAAAAAACTCCTGAGGATTCCCTATGATGATAGTAAATCTAAGGGGAGAAACAATGAGCAATCAGCAGCTAAGCAATATTTATAAGCACAATTACATTGTAATAAAAATAAAGGGAGGTAATACTTATGGTACCATTTATACGTGATTATAATCAAACAATATTGATACCACAGCTTAATGATTCTATTAAGCCATGGTATATAATAGATACTCAATGCAATATATTCAGTTTACGAAGTAATAAATATTTAGAACCTCAAATGTCAGAGAATTGATATTTAACTGTACATTTGACTACAGAATATGGAACTGCTGTACGAAAAATTCATAGATTATGTATGATGAGTTTTCTATGGTTTCCGGGATGCGACCAGTATCAAGTTAACCATAAAGATGGAATAAAAACTCATAACTGGATTGGAAATTTAGAGTGGTGTTTACCGAGTTATAATATACACCACGCTATAGAAAATAATCTCAGAATTCCATTCAAAGGTGAGTTTAACCCTAATTCAAAAATAACAGAAGAAACTGCTAAAAATATTATTGCACTACTATTGGAAGGTAAATCAGATACGTATATAAGTGAGCTTTTAAACGTACCTGTATCGATAATTCAAGAGATTGCTAGAGGTAATACGTGGACATATCTCACAAAAGATATAATAGACCAATTAAAATCTACAAGAAGAGGATATAGAGTTACCAATAAGCAGTATCATGATATTTGTTTATATTTTCAAAATAATATAAACAAATATGATGGTTTCGGTAAAGTAAAACGAATATGCGAAGATGCACTTTCCAGTGTAGGGTTACCTATAAATGATAGATTTATGAGAATAGCAAAAAGACTATTCTATAAATATGATAAACATGAGATTACTTCTATATATAAATATTGAAAGTTCAACGACTAGCTATTATAGCGTAGGGTTCAAGTGAACTCGAAATGGAGAATATCCCAATGATCATAAAACGATTAATGGATAAAGATATAGTCTGGTATCCTAATGAAAGTTAGGGAAGTTCATAAGAGAACTGCATAGATTAACGACCTATGTGAACATTGCGAGATTCAGCATATAACCAGATACCGCAAATACCAAGAATATCTACATTAAAAGAAACTGAACCTGTTTATGTAGGGGGGAAATTTTATAGATGGTATCCTAAAATTAGAGAGAATGATATTGGAACCAATACATCAAATAGATTTATAGATACATTGAATATATGTAATCTGTTGATTGGTGGCATGGGTGCTGATTATGATGGTGAAAGGTAGGTATTTTTACCTATAATATTCACAGCATATCCAGTAATGGGTGTGTTTCCCTGTGTTAATTGCTTTGAAGTTGGTCAAGAGTCGTACTCACCACAACGTGACTGGTAACAGTGAGCGTGATGGTTGCGAAAGCAGAAAAAAGTAGTACGAATGATAATATGGTGAAATAAAATCCTTATTTAGCAGGTCCTAAGTTATCATTAATAAGCCAATTTTTAGCAGCGAAATATCTCATACAATATTATTATATAGAAAGGAGGTGAGATATACGTTCAACGATCATCCCTTGACGAGGGAGTAGAACCTCAAGCTAATGGAGGAAGAAAAATACAGCTCCTATTTTATAATAAAATAGGATGGACAAATGATCTGCTCACGCTCTGTAATGGAGGTGACTAGGAATAGACCTAGCAGTATAGAGTTGCGTCTATATTGAAACTAAAGGATAGTGTAGGAGTTAAAGGAGTTTGGATTCAAGAGTCTAATAAAGAATTACGAAACTTTATTAAATCTAAATCACACTATATTAACTTCTCAGGAAGCAATATTAGAACTGGATCAAATGAAGCTATACAGTCATTATATAGCATGACGAAGGTTTTAGATCAAGATAAGTCTATATTAACAGAACCTATATTTTGATAAACAATAGGTAGTACATTTATAAATGTACTACCTATATAACGTTATATATAAAAGGACGGTGAAATATATGAAAAAATCATTTAATATGTTACCAATAGACTATGCAGCCAAAGCATATTTATTAGGATTTTTAGCATGTGATAGCTCTATATATGATAATAAAAAATACAATTAGAAATAACAGATGAGTCTATAATAGATATGTTTTGCGAAATAACTAATGCACATTATACAGAATATTCCAAATATGATAAGAGGACTGATAAAATATATAGTGGATTTGGAACATATAAAGTTATTAATGATATATTAGACATATATGGAGGTAGATTAAAAAAAAGATAGAATTATACCATTGGAAATTGTACCACGAGAATATTATTCATTTGTAGTTCAAGGTATTTTTGATGCAGATGGAACTCTTCGAGGTACTATATATTCTAAAAATAGAATAGATGTAGAAATCCAAATAGCGTCCTCTTATAATATAATTATATTATTGAACAATATACTGTCAAATATAGGAATTAAAGGGTATATACATGAGGCAAAAAAATACTATACTTATTATATATAATAAGTATGATTTTGCCAAATTCATTCAATATATATATATTCTTTCCAATCTTTTTTACCTCTAAAAAGAAAATATGATAAAGCTAAATTTATATTAAATACAATTATCAATATGAATAAAGAGAGCACTTATTGCCGTATATGCAGCCTAATATTAAATACAACTCTTTCAAACCAATAACCATAAGACTATTTTATTATACTGAATAAAAAATAATATTCCGCATACTTTATAAAGTATGCGGATTTTTAATTGTATATTATAACAGTGATACAGAAAAATATAATTGATTATTTTAATGAGGAACTTGATATGTTTAAAATTAACAGTGGAGAAAAATTAACTATTAGAGGAAGCATTATAGGTGACGAAGTGATAGATAACTGGGAGTATCTTGATAAATACGTTGTTGAATGGGAATACCCAGGCAAAGGTATTAATATTGTATGCGGGCAAGGTAATGACTTTATAGTTGCTAATCATATCCATAATAAACTTGTAGGAAATCAAAATTATATTGATTCTCATATAGTTTTAAATTTCGATAAAGGTATAGTAAAGCTGTATATAGCAGATAGCTCTACGGATGATATCGAAATCGATAAGCATCTTAATATTTCTATTATCAGAAGGAATCCAGATAATGTAAGGTTAAAAATAGGATTAGAATTCATGATGGAATTAGATATAACTCGTATTGAATCTTACGAGAACGATATTAGACCTGTTATTGAAGAACTTATTAAACAAATTAACGCTGCAAATATTGAAGGTTTCAGAGGAATCGATAAAACATGTTGGACGGTAGATCGTGATCCTGATTATTATAAATCTAAATTAGATTTTACTTTGTAAAAGTATATCTTTTTAATCGTATATTATAACAGTGATACAAGAACATATTCAACAAATATATCAATTAAGGAGGAATTTATTATGTTCGATTTTTTAAGAAACTTGAAAGACGAGATTGCAGCTGAGATTACATTGATGGGATTTCATAATAGCGGTACAGATAAGCTGGTATTAATCAATCTTGATTCAGATGACGCAGAGTATTTAAAAGCAATTGGATATAAACATGGGTCCATATATCCTATAATGATGAAAAAAATCATTGATAAAAATCTGCAGCACTCTAACCCGGAAACAATTTCAGAAAAATTAAATCTTTCACTTTATACCCCTGAACGCATTAAAGATGTTTTAGAAGCTTATTCTGTTATGAATTTCCTTAAAGAAAAGGAATATTCAGCGGAAGATGCAGGGAATATCATGAATATTGCAAATATTTATGATACAAACAAAGATGATAAGTCGATTTCAGAAATTGCAATTTTAGCTGACTGCACAGAAGATTCTGTTAATGCTGTCGTTAAGTTATTGGATGAATATAGAAACAGAGTTTGCGCAAAACCATTTACTATGGAAAAAGCTACTCCTAATTCAGGACAGACACCTGTAGCGCCATCTCCGAAACAGACAGCTTCCAAGACAACTAAGAATAAGACAGCCAGTGCATCTGCCTAGGCAGATGCATTAACATTTTAAATAGAGAGAAGTAAAAACTTCTCTCTATTTATTTTTTCTATTTTTGGCTAACCAAAACATCATATTAAATTAGTATAAGAAAGGAGAGATATTTTTATGTCTTCAAGAACAACTATTAGAATAGCTGAAATGTTAGAAAGAACAGATATTGCTGATTCAGATTTAATGATCGTAGAAGATGATATAGATACAAAACGAGCTACCGTTAAAGAATTAAAAAGAGCTTTTAACGGAGATGGTATGGAACCATCTTCTTATAAGTTTTATTCATCTTTACAGGTTCAAGATATTATAAACAGAATTGAGATTCATATGTCAACTCTACCTTCTAGAAGAGAATTTGATAATCTCGAACAGCAAGTAAAAAATATAATTGGATCTACAGGATCAGGAAAAGACTCTGAGCTTGTAGCTGCAAGAGGAAAATACGAAACTTTATCAGATAGATTAGCAGGGGATCAAAAAGATTTAGAAAAGAAATATATTCAATTTCCTGTAGCAGAACATTCAGGAATGTTTGTGAATTTATCAGATATAGAAGAAGCTAAAGTTACTATTTCTTGTCCATCATATCCTAAAGATACGACTCTTTATGTGAAAGGAAAGAATAAGTATACTTATGGAGATACTGGTTATTCTCAAGTAACTAAAGTAAATGAAAATGGATTGAAATTTGTATATACGAAAGCTCAAAACGCTTTCAGCATTCCTATAGGAAACGTTCTTCCTGCAGGAGAGTATGTACTGTATGGAAAAGCCGAGTTCTCTGATAACTTTGTTAAAGAAGGAACTGTACTTAAATTAATCCATAACGATAATTCTGTAACTACTGTTAATTATTCATATTCTAATATAATTAGGGTTAATGTGAATAAACCTATTAAAGCATTCCAAATATCACCAAATGTCTCTACTATAGTAGACGGTATGTGGGTAATTATAAACGAAATGATGATTTCTGAAGATGGATCTCTTTCTAAATTTTATCCATATTGCGATACAAGTTACTCTATACCAAAAAATCAAGTAATTACTAAAGAGCTTACTTTAAACAGATGCAGTATCAGTAGATCTGAAAGCACAATTAAAGTAGTATCAATAGACACTTCGTTCACAGGAACTAGGATAAAAGAAGAAATAGAAAATCTTAAAAAATATGTATCTGACCCAGAAGATTATTGTGGATTGATCACTAATCCAGGTAATTATATCTATTCTGAAGATACTTATTATAATAACAGTGCAGACATGTGTAGATTATCGGTAGATAGACATATGATGAGAAACCATAGACCAAGCGTTAAAGTAAATATCATGGACTATAGTGAAGATGATCAACCTAGGTTTTCTATGATATTAGAAGATGTACTAAATCTTCAAGATGCTAGAACAATAAGTTTCCAATTATATATTGATAAGGATCTCTCAGAAAGATTTAGTGAAGAAGATGGATTAAAAATCATGTTATCTAGTGATAATATCGTAGCTAACCCAGCGACCAATTATTACTATTTCAATATAGGAAAAAATTCATTTGTACAAGGATGGAATACTATCAAAATTAAAATTGCAGACTTCTTACCTCATGGAAATCCAAATCTTGGAAATATCACTCAAATTAATTTTAGAGTATATACAAGCGAATTTACTAATGGTAAATATTTCTGGATGAACTCTATAATCATCGACCAAAAAATGAAACCAGTGGTGTTATTTGCTTTTGATAATTTCTATGACACTGCATTTGATTATCAATTCCCATATCTTTATACAAGGGGGATACCGGCTACTGTATTTGCAAATAATAAACAGACTTTAACAAAGTCTTATATGGAAAAAGTAGCAATGCTTCATTATAAATATAAATGGGATCTTGGTAATTATGGGTGCAATCCTAACAAAGAAATTATGATAGAAGACGACAATCCAAGAGAGCAATATATGGCTGTAAAAGATACACGTCAATGGTTCTATGACAATCTTACCTCTGATGTAGTATCGTATGCAGCACCATTTGGAAATCTTAGACCTATTACAGAACCGATTCTTAGAGAACTAGGATTTAAAATTGCTAAAGTTACAGCGGATGCATATTGCTCATTCTTCTCTGAAAATGATTTTGCCATCCCTATGCATCTATTAAGTAATGCTCCAGGAAAAGGTGCTGATGCAGTATGTGCTAAAATAGATGAAATTGTAGAAACAGGGCAGGTATTATGTATATATACAGATAACGTTACTAAATATGGTGATGATTTATCTGCAACAAAAGTATCTTTTGAAAAGGTAATAAATCATATTCAAAAATATATTGATCAAGGATCGTTAGAATGCATGACATTTTCAGAATTTTATAAGCAATGTGTAACAAGATAATATATTATAACATTGAAGGGCAGGAATAATATTCCTGCCCTCTTATTTTTTACAAAGGAGGTAATTATAATTGATAACAACAATATTTCTAATTGCTGGTGTTATACTTATTGTATATGCAAATAAAATACAGCAAAAACACCCTATAGTGGCTAGTATATTATGTGGCATTGTTATATTAATATTAGCTATATTGATATTTTGTGATTAATCGTACATTATTATATCGATAACCTAAAATTAAAAATATAAAGAGAGGTGTGCTTAAAAAATGAATATATTTAAAAATACTAGATACTATAAATGGGTATCGGTAAACGGAAAAGATGAACTTAAAGAAGTCCGTGTAGTAAGGATTCAAAATGAAAATATTTGCACAATAGTCACAACAAAAGGTCAGAATATAGGAGAAAGAGTCAAAATTAAAATTGATACTCTTCAACAAGAGTATCAAAAATTATCTCCTGATGGATATATCAGTTTTAATATAGCATCTATAGGAAAAGGTCTTAGAGACGTAGCTGCTATAATTACAAGAACAAAAGATATTAACCAAGGAGCCAAACTTCCATTTGGAATTTGCAGACAGTGCGTATCTGATTTATTTGCAAAACAGTTAACCCCTGATCATGTTGATTATGTAGGAATATCAATTAGTCAAGAAACATGTCCAGCTGATGTTCAATTTGAAAATTATTTGGCATGTGATGGGATTGATATAAATGAAACTGTAGCTTATTATATCGGAGATAAACTTACCGATATTCTTAAAGTATTAAAATATACAAAAGAGTACGATCAGGCATTAGTGGACTTATTCAACAGCCATTGTATGTGTTTGTCTAATAATAATAAATTTATAGCAGAATCATACAAAAATAAATCTGACGTAGACGGGTATTGTAAATCGCTAAATCAATTATTAGAGATGAATAATTTTGAATACGATTTATTAAGAGCATTTGATATTATTCCTACTGATCTTGAAAAGGAAAATTTTACAGAAGGAACATTATCACCACTTGCAGCTGAAATATTATCTGGATTACTTACAATGACTATTGATAAATCTATTGTATTGAAATATGATAAGGACATAGATTTATCAAAAATCAAAAGAAGATATTGTCTTGTAGCAGATAAAGAGTCAAACGTATATGTAGTGGGATATACAGTATGCGGAAAATATCATGTTCCTATTGAAAATACAGAATCAGAACAAAATGTTGAGAAGCTTAATACTCTACTAGCTTCCCCTTCAACGCAGCTTGCTTATTCTCATCTTAAATTCAGACAAGATAAATATAAGTAATCTGAAATTTAATTATATATTATTGTAGTGCTATAAAAATGTATTGGTTCAACAACAATACATTATATAGAGTAATATATTACAAATCTATTTTTAAGGAGGACCATAATTATGGCAAACGAAAACAAGAAAACATTTTTCAAATTGGCTCAGAAGCCAAAATTCCCGAAGACAAATGATTCAGCATTAATGACTAGCTATGATTTGTCAAAGCATGTAAATGCTCTTATGTCAAGAATCTTTACAGACTATGCAGGTTGTAGAGTGTATGTTGATCAGTCTCAGACAGCTAACGGATATCAGATGATGGATCCAAATCATCCTGTACATGTAGATCTGTATTTTGCACTTGGTAAGCAGAAAAACCCTACAGACAAAACAGTATATGCGTTCCGTCAGATTTCAGATCAGGTTAAAGAAGCAGCAGGTGCAGGAAAATCAAACTATGTTGCAGCATGTATCGGACATAATGTTGCAGTTACTCAGAACAAATCTTCTGAGATTACTCAGGAAGCAATGGATATTCTTGGAAGTATGTTATGGTACAATGTTGCTATGGGATTATCAGCAAAACCATCAGCAAAAGAATTTAACAACAAAGGTATTGTTGTCGAAGCTTCTACAACTCAAGGTAATACACCTTACATGACACCTAATACACAGAAGATTGTGTATAATATCGTAAGATATGTAGATATCAACAGCATCCTGAATACATTGTTTACAGATGAAGAGGAAGAAGAGCAGCTTATTTATCAGGTAACTCCAATCAAACCTATCATCCCAATGCCAACAGGATATGTTGTACCAAACACTGCAGAACAGAAATGGCTGTTCAATGTTAACAGACTTAACCAGAGAACATTCTCTGATCTCTGTAACGAGCTTGGTGGTTTCAATACCACAAACGGAATCAATATCTGTACTGATTCTTATTAAGAACTTTGAGGGCGAGATTAATCTCGCCCTCAATTATTTTTTAAATAATAGGAGGATATCATGATATCTTATAAAATTTTTAATAAAACTATGATTATCAAAATGGAGAATTGTTCTCTCTTTGATAGAACTAATGTAGATATGATACTATCATTGGACGAATTAGATGATATGGATAATATTATCATAATAGATGTAAGAACATTTGCGGCAATGAAATCTAAACTTATTAACGATAGTATAGATGAAAATATAAATAAATTTAGACAAAAAATTGGAGATAAACTTACAATATATGATAATGAATCTCTAAATAGTAAAAAACCTATAAAAACAGATTACGGATATATTCATCCATGCATAATACGAGGCAGGATACTTCTTATAGAAGATGATTCTCCGGAATCGTTGACTCAAGAAGAAATATACTGTACTTTATTATATGATAAAATCTCAAAGGAGGGTTTATAAAATGGGAACAACCAAACCATTCACTTATGAAGTAGATCCAAACTTCGATCATGTTCTTGAGGAGAAAGGAAACACTTATACTGCACTAAGAAAAATTAGATGGGGTGATCGAGAAGATTTTAAAGTAGATGTAAGAAAATACTACGCTACTGAAGAAGGAGAGAGAATGTCAAAAGGTTGCTCGTTTATGAGCGATGAAGGTGTAAATGAAATGGTAAATATTCTTATCGACAATGATTACGGAGATGCTAAAAGAATAGCAGATTCTATTGTTGAAAAAAGAATGGATATATGTGCACGAGTATATGATCATTTAGAAAATGATCAATCTTTGAAAAAAGATTTAGATAAAATGATATCCGAAGGATTCATTGAAGATGAAGAAACAGAAGAATATTATGATCTGGAAGGGGTAATATAATGAATACACCTTATAATTATGCAAATCTAGATACTCTTGTATCTAATGTGATATATGGATATTATACAAAATATGAAAGGTTAATATCTCTCATAAATGAAAATTTTGTAGGGTCTACAGCTACTACATTAGATATATTTATCGATGTAATGGATATTTTTAGAAAACTAGATAAGGCTTCTTCTAAAAATAGTTATCTTATTATAACTAATCCGCTTATAATAACATCGGGTATAATTAACATGGTAGCTCATTATAGATATTTCTTTAGAACAAGATATAAATGTGAAACTAGATTTTGGCTAATAAGTTCTAAAGGAAACTCACTAGCTTCTATGTATTATCCTGGATTCAAAGTACCGATATTATCTACAGAAATGTATAAACTATATACACAAAATGTGGAATTCATAGCAGCGTTATGTAACAACATTCATAATGCCCAATTTGAATATACCGATGTAGATTTTGTTACTAAATCTATGGGTATAAGAGCAATAGAAGGATATAATAATCCTGTAATATTAATCTCGAAAGATCCATTTGCATTGCAAAGTTGCGCAGCTCCAAACACATTAGTATTAAGACCAAAGAAAAATAATACAGGAGACGTATCTACATTATCCAACATGAGAACAGCAGTTACTGATTATATTAATTCTATCTCTAATAATAAATTTGATCATGTAAATATAAGTGCATGTCAATTATCGTTATTAATGGCATTAACTAGAGTCCCATCTAGAGGATTACAAAGTATATTCAATATACCAACTGCTATAAAATATTTAAACAATGCATATGTAAAGAATGCTACAACAGCATACCCTTGGGATATTGATAGTTTCATGAATATCTTTATATCATCTAATGGAAAACTCTCGAAAGATCCATTTGAAATTATATCAAGATTTAAAGCATGTGATACAGTATTCTTACAGTATGCAGGATATGAAAATATGCCAGAAGCTAAACTATATAAAGGTATAGTAAATCTATATGATGCGGATGGTATGAAGAGAATAAATGAACAATATTTTAAAGATTGTCCATTGGACCTTAATGTGCTATAGCCAAAACATTCCACTAAAGAGTTTAAACTCTTTAGTGGATTTATTTTTTATAAGGAGGAATAAGATCATGGCATCCTTGATAGCTTCATATAAATTTACAGTTCAATTGGAATTATTATTAAAAAACAAATCATATCCTATACCATCTAGTTCAATAAAATCTATAATGATAAACTATGATTACGATAAAAATAATATGCCGGTATTATACCTTAATGTACGTCTTAGTAGCACTATTTATAATAAAATGGTACTTAATGCGGATACAGCCACATTAAGTTTCAGATTATATAAATTCGATGAACTTGGAAATAGTATTATAAATGAACCTTATATAGAAGATAATTTCACATATGTGATGTCTTCAGATCCAAATTATGATGAAACACTGGAACAAGTAGTTTCAGGAAAAGCTATGGCTGATAATGATAATGCTGACTCTTATCTAGAAGGGTATATAAGCATCTTAAGTTTAAAACTTATAAATGATAATAAAAAATTTATAAATGATATCGTGAAAGACACAGACCCGCTATCTATAATACATAAGTATACTAGCCACATGCCTATGTGTATTGAACCGTTGGATAGCTCTGTTCATATTGATCAGTTTATAATACCTCCTATCACAAGTATAACAAATCTCATAAAATATATAAACAATAATTATTGTTTATATCGATCTGGGTATAGATTTTTTAGAGATTTTACAACTACTTATTTATTAAGTATGAAAGGTAAACCTATTAGCAGTACCAATAATAATTTTAATACTATAATTATATCCATAAGAGACCCTATGGATAGATTAAGCAAAGTAAGTTCTATGGAAATTGATAGAAAAAACCATGCATATATCATATATGTAAATGCTAAAGATACTTCTATAAAAATAGATAGAACTACAAATAAACAATATAATTCTATTCTAGGGGTAGATACATTGGGAAATACTGTTAAGGAAGAATTAAAAATTCCTGACACCCCAGATATATCAGAAAAGGTCATTATAGAACGTGTTCAAAATAATAATCTTGAAAAGATATATAATTCCAAAGCAACGATAGAATCATTATCCGTTATACTTACTATAGCAAAGAATGAAATAGATAGTACATTACTTACTCCTAATAAGGAATATCAAGTAAGAAACTATTCTGGATCACAACAATTTGATGGTAGGTATGTGTTGTCATACAAAAAAGAAATTATGTATCAACAAGATAAAAATTTTATCGATAGTGTAATGTTTGGATTACGAAGAGTATCAGAGGAATAGGGGAAAATCCCTATTCCTCTGATTTTTATTCATAATCATCTAAAAGATCAATATCCTCTTCATCAAGAAGATCTTCAACTTCTTCTGTTTTGGATTTACATCCTTCGGATTTAGTTTTACAGCTTTCTTCTTTTTCTTTCTTTGCTGCACAACTTTCTTCATAATCTAACATTGCTTCTAATAACACATCATCTTCGAAATCATTAAACATATTAATTTCCTCCTTCTTGAGAATTATTATTTGCATCGTTATTCGGATTTGGTTCTATCTTAGCACCCTTAATTTGAGCCAGCTTCTGTAAAAATACTATATGCTTTTTCATAGCCATATTATAAGCATTCATTACTGCAACAATAACTTCAGAACTTATTGAAAAATATTGTTTAACAGCATCTGATTTTGAATCTTCTTTCTCTACGTTTTTTACATCGCTAGTATCTTCAGAAAAATATGTAAATATAGTATTTTCTAATAAAGAATTTTCCTGATTTACAATATTTTTCGTAGATGTTACTGTTTTATCTAACGAAGTCTTTGCTTTTTCAATATTAGCAATAGCTTTCTTATACCCAGCTGTAACAAAGGTAAAACCTTCATTTCTATCAGTATTAGTATATTTTGACTCGTTTTCTTGATAGATCTTTTTCATCAATCTATCTTTTGCTGATTCATTAGCTTCAGATGGAGCTAATATAGATCCATATTTTTGAGTAAGATATTTAGTTTTATCTTTTACTAATTCTGCATCTCCATCTGACCATGGAACTAAGTTAAATTGATCAAGAACTTTAATATCAATTTTCTGTATAGTCCATGTATCTGGAATCTTAGCAGACATTATTTTTTCTTTATTCTTCAGAATAAAGTTTATCTGATACTCATAATTCTTTGTAAAAGAACTAACAAATTTCTGTACCATATTAGTAATCTGCTGAGCTATATTTTGAATAATAGCCTGAACAGATTTTTTCTTTTCATTGATATTAGCTGTTGCATTACCACCAGCTACATCTTCATTAATAGATTCTAATATAGATTGTTTTATAATCATATTTTCAATAGATCTTGTTTTTTGGAATAATTCTGCTTCAAAAAGATAAAATTCCTGTTCGATCTCTTGTTCTGATTCATCTTTCTCTATAACAGTTTTATCCTCATCTTCATTAGATTCAGGCTCATCATTTACATAAAAATCCTGTAACTCTGGATCTTCCATATCATCTGAATCAACAATATTATTATTGTCATCATCATTATCACCAGGATCAATTTCAGTATTAGGAGTATTATCAACTCCTGATGCTGCTGTATTGATAATATCCTTGCACTGCTGCAGATATTTGATAATACAATCCATCTTGATAGAAATAGCAACGAGATATAAGTTACAAATTTCATTGATTTGAGATATTTTAGTAGAAATAAAGATATTCATCTGATTAAATGAATATGAATTCATTCTATATGTGTTATCTTCAACACCATCTTCGTCTGTTTTGATTGGAAGTTTGTTATCTTGATTTCTAAAGAACATAGCTCCCACTTCATCTGCAACTTTTTCTAAACCATCACAGAATTCTGTCACGGATTTATTTATCACGTTTATATAATTGACATAGTTAACAATATCAAGCTTAGCTTGTTTTACACACCCAATATCAATTTCCATATCACAAGATGGATTCTTTACAAATCTATTATATATAGTTTTTGCAAACGAGTCTCTTGTGCATTTTTCACAACCAGTAAGCTTTTCAATACATTTTTCTAACCATCCATCGGATATTTCTGATGACAAGTTATTACATACCGTTGCAATTATCTGGGCTTTCTCTTCTTCCGTCCCAATAGGCCCAAGATCTTGAAATAATTTGCCAATAAAAGCAAATTCTTTCTTGAATATTTTATACGGTTCTATTTCAGGAACATCATCATTTAATAAGTTATCATATTGAACCCCTTTGTACGTCTGAGTGTCCATGATATTTGCATTGTCTGGAATATCTAAAATGTCCTTATTAGCATCAGCAAAATTTTCAACATTGATCGTAAATTGCGAAGCTAACTCCTGAGCTTTGAGAATATATTTATCTATAGCTTTTTTATACTCTCTAAAGAATTCAGCAAATTTTTCATTTTCTGCTTGTTTGGAATCTGCTTCTAATATAGAAGAATACAAACAACGAGTAATATTCATAATATTAGAATCTGATTCTCTAAGTATATTTAACCCAGAAGAAAGAAAAGTTTGTTTATTGAATTTATTTACTAACTCAGGAGAACAATTTTCTGTAAGTATACGAGTAAAATTAAACAAATTGCTCATGATATCCTCCTTATAAAAATAATATTTAATGTGGATAGGTGGCTCGCACCTATCCACTTTGTCAAGCCTAAATAAGCTTAAAATGTCATTCCACCAATCTCTACAGCATCGATAATACTTGTAGATTCTGTTTTTACATCTTTAGCAGCAGCCGCAACAATAATTGCTTTGTACTGCGCTCTTGCCATATTAATAAGTTTAACAAAAGTTCTATTGGTCAATGTCATTAAAGATCCTAATTTATTAAGAACTTTAACTGTTCCATGAATAGCTTTTGAAGTTTCAGTATGAACAACTTTAAATTTCTTTGCAGCTGTTTCCATCTTTTTAGCAGCTTTGATCTGAGCATTAATGGTCTTTTTATTTTCATTATAAAAAGATTTCAGTTCAGCTTTTGCTGCTTTAGATTCCTTGAATAACTTAATAGCCTCGTCAGCCTTAAACTGCTGTTCTTTTTTCTCGCTTTTTGCGCCTTTAAGCATTGCTTTCATAACAGCTTTAGGTGTATCGGCCTCTCCTCCAGTTGCATCTCCAAGAACCTCTTTCATAAGTGACTGAACATCATCATATTTGGTAGTTTTATCATTCTGAAGATCATCAAATACCATATCACTCGTAGCACTAATATTTGCAATTATAGCTTGTCCACTCTTGCTAATTGCTTTTACGTCAAAATTAGCAATGCCTTTAATCATAGCTGTTTTGCCAGCAGCTTTTTTCTCGTATTTATCAAGGAATCTCTGATCCAATTTCAAAGTATCATCGATTTTTTTCATAACAGTTTTAAAGAACTTTTGGATATTTTCCCAAAGCCATTTAACTCCTGCTTTAAATTTATCGATAATACTCTGCATTTTTGAGTCTTCATATACCATCTCCTGGCTGCTTTCGCGAAGGAACATATATTCTTCTGCCATAATAGCCATATCCAGGTTCTTCATATTCATTTCATTTTCATATGCAACCTGCAAAATGAAATCCATAGGATCAACACTTTCATCAAGTGCATCTACAGACTCCAGAGTTGTTTCTTCTACTTCCGGTTCAAATTCTCCACCAGTCATGCTTTCCATAACAGATGAACGACCAAAACCTAATACATCTTCAAACATAGACATGTCTAGTCCTCCTTTTTATTAAATATTTTACTTATTTGTTATAATCATGCGATTATAATAGTGTTAAAATATAGATGCTGAATCTGGTATAGTATCAGTTACATCAGATAATTTCGCTTTTTGTTTTCTATCTTCAGCAATTTGTTTTTCAGAATCAGCATTTGCCTTGGTGGATTTAACCATAAGCATATTAGACCATTTCTTAAAATGATCTGCAATTTTATGTTGCTTCTTTATAATTTTCTTACGCTGCTCTGGAGTTTTAGTTCTATTATATTGAACTTTCTCTGCATTTAATCTGATTATATCAGCTTCTCCTGCAAGATACTCAGAAACAGATTGTCTTAAATTATATAATGCAGTTGTTAACTGGTGAAGAATCGGAATAATTGTAGATAGTAATCCTATTACAGTAGCACCAGTCATGAGAATAGTGAACACATCTTCTTTTACGATTTCAGATTCCACATTCTCTTTTACAGCTCTTTGAGCTTTTAATACAGCTTCGAATGTTTTTTCAATTTCACCTTTTTTGCAAGATGTATTGAATCTCTCAAGGTTTTTAAACAATAACCCGTCTTTTGTTTTAGAATTTGATATTTTTGCTAATTCTAAATCAATAATCTCGCTAGCTGGATCTTTTACAAATTCAACTGTAGCCGATATAAGTATAGAAGTAGCACTTACAATAGAAAGTGCAATTGTGTTATAGAATACAACTGCAACCTCACATTCAATATTGTACCCCTTCTCCCATATTCTTTTATATTTCTTAAGGTTCTCAGTAGCCATAAAAATAGTATCTGCAGAAGTAGTACTCTGTTTTTTAGCTACCATCATATCTCTAATAGTAGTAAGACACTCTACAATATCCATATAATTCGGAATCTTTGTAATATCTCCTTTAGACATTGGTATTTGGCCAAAATCAATATCAGTAACTTTTTTAACTATACTATCATACAATTTAGAAGCTAAACTCCCCAATACTTGATTTTGATCAGCCTCATTAATAGTAACAAGACATTTTCTTGTTTGTCTATCAGAAATGTCAAAATACTCTTTTAAATACTGATTATATAAATCTCTGATCATTTTTATTCACCTCCTTGTTATGACATTTTTGTTATAAGATTTACGACTTTTTTGTATGCTCCGTCACCTGCTTCTCTTTCAAGAGATGTAAATGAATATGTCTCATATGCAGTATCACCATCTGTCATAATGCTGATACTTTCTGCAGTTTCATCTACAACTACAAAATAGAGAAGATTAAGTTTTTCCATGATAGGGCAAATAACTCTAGGCTGCATCACATCAATATTTTCATATTTTCTAAGTTCTTCAACTTCTTCTGATGAAATTACGAGAGATGTAATAGCCTTAGCACTGTTATTCATTCTTAATGATTTTCTGATTTTACCTTTAATAGCTCTTCTTTCTAATGCCTTGAAGATTCTAGATCCAGAACCTTTTCTAGACTTAGATAAAGAATCAAGTTTAGCATCATCAATACCTAATAAGAAATCTTTAATAAAAGAAATTTCTCTTGTAGATACCTTAACAAGCTTAAGAATAATATCATTATCAATATGCTTTGTAATGATCTTATTTAAAATATCAGATGAAGAAATTGCATAAAGTTTAGATTTGACTCCAACAACAGCCTGTTGTGCTACGTTCAAATCTCTATCTTTATCATTTACATAAAAATTTACAATCACCATAGAAGGCTGCATCTCATTAGCTTTCTTTACATCGGATTGTAATAATTGAGCAGATAAATACTGACGTTTTTGATCAGATGCTGTTCCAAGAGCTTTTCTGGCATCATTGTTGTTTTTTGTGCGTTGAAGTTCTCTATCTTCTTCTGAATCCTTTTCTCGTCTATCTTGCTGATATGCCCATCTAGCATTATCTTTAGTATCCGGATTATCTGAGTATACGTCATCATTTAGTTCATCATCAGTAGCATCTCTTTTATTAGCAGCAAATCCATTCGGTCCATATGTATAGCTACCATCATTCTTTCTATATTTTGGAGCTTCCTGAATAACTACTTGTCTTCCATAATTATTAACTTCTGAAAACTCTAACAATGAAGTCGGATTAACTTCATTATCTAAAACAAAGTTAATATTTCTTTTACAATCTTCTATTACTGCGGAAACTTTAGATCTTTCTACCATAGCAGTAGACTCTTCAAGACTTTCCATCATATCCATAAATTTATCTAAGTCCATTTTAGACATATCTAAATTCTTATGAAATTTAGCCATGTGTGTAACTGCATCTGTAGCATTAGTAATATTAAATGCACTGAATGCCATTTGTAACATAGATACATTTTTTCGTTCAATAGCTTTTGCTACCATACTAGCAGTTTCTATAGGTAATGTATCCGTACAACAAACCGGAAATACAGCTGTAAGTCCAGCTGTAGCTTTAGCTAAAGATGATGATCTAAGTAATCGCTTATCTCTAGGATCTATAACATCTTTGCCAGCATTTATACCATCTTTAATCATTTCAAATACATCTGAAACAACTGTTTCATGAATTGCGTTTTGCATGAGCTGACCATCCTTTCTTAATTTATTATATCAATGTTAAATTTACAAAAAATAAAAGACTTGCGTAATAAGCCCTATTTCCTACTAATTATACTCTTTAGAAATTATATTTATATTTCTTTTTCTTTGCAAGGGTATAAAATGTTTCTTCTTGCTGTTGAACAGTAGGTGCAGAAATAGTTTCTCTATACTGGATACTTATAGGTTTAGAATCAGATTCATTTTCTTTTTTATTAGGATCTAATTGAGACATCGCATTGTAATTTCTTATAACACTTTTTACAATATCTCCTCCAGTATAAGTGTTTTCTGTTTTTTTAGGGTTATAATCTTCTGTGATAGCTGAGTACACGCATTCTTCAATAAGAGTTTTAGCTATAGGTGCAACAACATTAAAAATTTCATTAAGCATATTTTATCAATCTCCTTTCAATTATTAAGCGTTATTATTTAGTAAAACCAATCTAGGTGGATTGGGGAGATTTATAAAATATTTTTAACATAGCACTCATTAACTCAGCAAGTCTTTTCACTTATATAATATACAAATATGAATCTGTTTATACCTGAAACATCATATTAAGTTAAATAAGACAGGAGGGATAATCGTGGCTTATATACAAAAACATAAACCACCTAGTTCTATCATAGATATGGATTCTAAAGAAATGAATGATCTTTTGAAATCTAATCTTATATATAATAGACAAGATCTATGCTGGTATGAAAAGTTTAATAGATTCGGAGCAATGGACCCATATAACAATCTTAGCCAGTCTAAAGAATATTTATTCTTTACTAAACCAGATTGCCATATATTTAATCCTGATACTACAACACTACAACCGGCTTTAGCGAATAATCCTTTTTTTGTTGATGCTGCTAATAGGTATCCTCATGTAATACAACAACTACAAAGCAGTGCCGGTGCATTAGGTACTGATAAAGAAGATGCAATTACTAAAAATCCATTCATGGTTCTTTTATCAAATTCTGTAAAAAATACTATAGATTTTCAAGCATTAACAGCTACAGAAATGGATAACTCGGTTAATATGTATGGTACAAGTATTCCATATAGAAAAGATGCATGGCTTGGCGATGAAAACGTAGATTTTTCTTTAGAGTTCGAAGATTCCCGATTTCTTGAAGTTTATATGTTACTGAAAATATATGAGGAATATGAACGATATAAAACAGTAGGATTGATATATCCGCCTAATTTAAATAAAGCTCCAGTCTATGGAGAAGCAAGACATAATTGTAATTCTTATATCACAAATAAAGAGTTACATGACGTTTTTGGCATATATAGATTTATAGTAGGAGAAGATTACCAAACAATAATACATTATTCCTATATATGTGGAGCATATTTTAATAGTGTTCCTAGAGATGCATTTAATGATCTGAAAAATGGAGAAGGATTGACATTCTCTGTAGATTTTAAAGCATTTTGTATATTAGATATGGATCCAAGAATATTGGTTAATTTTAATAAAATTATATATGATGCATATGGAGAAAATGCTATGCAAAGACCCAGACTTCATATTTATGGTAACTCTAATAAAACATTAGCAGAAGAAACAAATGCCAGAATAAATGGAGATTGGGCTAGATATCCATTAATTGCTAGGGTTCCAGCAGGAGGAGCTTCTTGGTTTGGAAGTAAAAGTATGGCATACCACTATCAACTACAATGGTTCCAGTAAAGGAGGTAAATTATGAAAAATATACTGAATACAGACATATATGATCTTGTAGATTCTGTTCAAGAACTAGAGGAAAGGTATATAGATGAAGAAAGTCCGGATACGTTAGCGCTAGGTATATATGGATATCTTGCAGATATCCATGCAACTATACTTCAAAACTCAGCTATAACTACCGGAGAATTAGGTAATGAACTGTTTCCAGCAAGAGCTAAATTTGAACGTAATGTGATTAATCACGCTATTATTCAGAATATAGAGAATATTAATGCAGTGCCAGCTACAATAAGTGCTATATTAGGAATATTTGAAGAAGACTTTGATAAATATATGATAAACGATAAATTCATTATTGATAAAGAAATACCATTCGCTATTCAAGATTTCCCATATCATCTTGAATATGATGTAATAGTAAATAGAACAATTCTTCCTAATAATGAATATGGATATTCAGCATTATATGATATGGAAAGAAAAAATAATCTAAGCAAAATTACAAATCCATATCTTCAAGCTCCATTTAGACAGCGATATAACGGTAAATGGATGGTATTTTTCTATATAGAATTGATGCAGGTGTCTCATGATACTTTTACTAAAACATTAATTACAAACAATCTTGTTGAAAATAAGACAGTTATTTTTCAATTTAATGACCAATTAGCAGATTTTGTTGTTAGAATAACTGAAGGAGATGAAGTTATATACTTAACGCCGGTATTTGAAGGTATGGGGTTAGAAGACAATTTAAAAGACTTCTGTTATTACTCTTATATAGATGCAACTCATATAAGAGTACGTTTTGATTCTCTATCATATGTACCAAAAATCAATGCAAAGATTGAAATTAGAATAAAGACAACAAGAGGATCTGAAGGAAACTTTGAATATACAAAAGAAGTATTCCCAGTAATAGGATCCAATAATTATAACTATAAACTATTACTAACTACATTACAATTTGCATCTGATTCTCATGGAGGTTTGGATCGAAAATCTGTAGACGAATTGAGAAAAATGCTTCCAAAAGAAGCATTATCTAGAGGTAGTATTACTTGTTGGCAAGATCTTGAAAATTATTTTAATATGCTTAATACTGATGAGAATAGGTTAATTATTCAGAAAAGAGTAGATAATCAATTCGAAAGATCATATTTTGCATATATGGTACTAAAAGATGGATATAATAATGTAATTCCTACAAATACATTTGATATTGATTGTAGAGTTGAAGATTTCGATACTCATGATAATAGAAAACACGTATTGAAACCAGGATGCTATGTGTTGTATGATAACTATGATGATAATAAAGGTAGAGTAATTAAAAGAATTGACTCTAATGCAGATGAGTTAGATAGGCTTGAAGCTGAAGATAAAACTAATTTCTTATATACTTGTCCATTTATGCTTGTGGTAACAGGAGATCCATTATACGTATCTTACTATCTTACATTAGTGAATACTATGAACCAACTTGATTTTACTTATGTAAATACTAATGCAACTATACAGTTTATTTGCACCAATGTCCACTGGTATAGACAATATCTTACAAATCCAAATTCATACTTTTTAGAATTTGCTATTTCTCCTAATATTGAAAATGGCGAACAGCTAATTATCTTAGATGAAAATAATCAAATTAAAGAAAATAAATTGAAAGTGTTTATTGTATTCTTTAATGACGGTAAAGACAATGCACCATACGCATACTGCGAAGCTGAATTCAATGGGTTGTATGGGGCTGGAAGTAGTTCATATAAATTTAAAGCAGAATTAACTACAGAAGATATTCTTAGTGACGATAATAAAATTTATATGCATGGTCTTACAAGAGCAAGTAGCGATGAAGAAACAGAAACAATGTTACTTACCCCTCATGTAGGTGTAAAAATATATGTATGCGCACAGTTAGATGATGAATTTGGTGTATTCGGACGACATGATTTAGATGGTATTGTTCCAGGTCTTGATAAATATACTGTATGTAATATGTATACTATAAATGACGGTCTTAAGTTTTATGAAAACTATTCTGAAATCATATCATCTCAAGTGTATGATATTAAAGTAGAAGGAGAATACGCTGATCATGACGGTTTTCATATCATGCGAGTTCCATGTATAAGAAGATCATATGTAAATTCTGAAGAAAACATGAGAGAGTTTATAGAAAATATAAATTACAAAAAAGCATATATAGATAAAGCTCTATATATACTTGAAGATAATTTTGTTATCGATTTTAAATTCTTTAACACATACGGTCCGTCTAGAATATATACTATGGATAGATGGGGGTATGAAAAGAAACTCATCGATAGAGTTAATCTCACAATGGACTTTGAAGTTAAATTACTTCAGACATCAGATAAAAATACTAAAGATTATATTCTCAGAGATATAAAAGAAATTGTAGAAGATCTTAACGATATTTCAAGTTTACATATTCCGAATTTGATTACTACAATTACAAATAAATATAGAGAATCTATAGAATATATAGAATTCTTAGGATTTAACGGTTATGGTCCAGGAGTTCAACATATTTACCGACAAGAGTATAATGTAGTTACAGGAACTAAAGATGTTAATATGGTACCTGAGTTCCTTACTATACATACTGATTTAGATATGTCTCCTGATATAAATATCAAACTAGCCTAAAATGGTACAATAACATAAAAGTAAGATTATGGTATCACTAAAAAGGAGGAAATGCATTCATGGACAGTTTTATGAATTCTTGTAATTACACTTTGCAACCAAACAATTCTGGTGCTGTAGCTGCAAGAGAAAATATGGAGAGAGATAATATGCGTAGAACTCGTGTATTAGAACAACAATACGCTACTGATAAAAGGCGTAAAGATTTCAATGCATTTACTTCTGAATCAAAAGATTTTCTGCTTACTGAGTCTTTAAATTATCTACTCAGAAAATGCCTTCCAGAAAATATTACAGAATCTTTAGCAATGAATGCTAGAGCTGTTGTAGAGTCTTTTGTAAAAGAGGAAACTTCATTTTCTCTTCTCAATAGGTTCAAAACAAAAACATTACTATTATCAGAATTAGCTAATGTAGTTGAAACTACACATCAGAAAGTTCTTCATGGAGCTGAAGGTAAAGATGCACCTTTCAAGATTTCTAATTCTGACATGAAAGCATTCCATAATAAACTTGACAGTTTAGATTGTGATCAGGTCACTAAAGAAATCGTATCAAGAGTAGCTAAAGCTGAAGAAGAATTTGTAAAAGCTAATATAAAAGATAAAGAAACACTGGAAGAATTAAGTGACGCTACAAATAAGAAACTTGAAGGTATTAAGAATAAAGATGAAGAAAAAGAAAAGCTTATCAAACAAGAATGCACTGCAATGTACAGACGAAAAGTTGATACTTTGATGAACAGAAAAAAAGGCATTCTTGAAAGTATCGTTCTTAGAATGAGCCGTAATATTGTTACGGAAGAAACATTATTACCTTCATTTACGCAAGAAAACGGAAAACTTGATATGCAGAAAATTATCGATACGTCAGAAGTAATGTATACATTTATGGAAATGGTAAATACTATGAGAATAAAAGATGTAAACACATCTTATCTGAATGATATTTTATCAAGCATAAAATAAAAATATCCCTAAGGCAGCGAAGCCTTAGGGAATTCTTTTTAAAAATTAACTAAAACAAGTCTAGATAATGTATTTACTGGCAATATACTTATATTGTATAATGTTTTTATATATGAAGACATATGTTTATTGATACAAATATCATCACATACTTCGATATATGATTGTTTCTGAAAGTTAGTCAAATTATAATCTCTAATAATATAACTTTTCAAATTAGTTTGCATAATCGTATTTGCTAGCACATTTTCTATTTCAAAACAGTACTCGCTATTATTATCATTTTTTGTTTTTCTGCATTTTATTTTATATTCGTATAAATCAGAATAATCCATATCAACTATGCCCGTTACAAAGTTCATTATATTATCTTGTAAAAACGATAAATTGTGCGGATAGAATTTATGTCTGAGATATAATCTAAAATCCATAGCAGTTTTATAAAAATTAAATAAAAAATTGTTATTCATTATACTAATTCTCCTTTTCTATCTAAATAATGTAAGTCTGGATTGTTAAATCCTTTTCTAGATATCATAGCATTATAGAAGTTTTTAGTATAAACACAATTTAGGTACCGTAATTTTATTTCAACTCTTGGAAGGATAGAATAATATTTATGTACAGATCCATCTATCACTAAAGTATCATCTATCCAAATATTATAATTAAACATATCACAATATTTCTTTGCAATATTATCCCAATCAGGTTTAGAAAATGGAGGTCTAAACAATCCTATTTCACATAGGAACGTATCGACTACATTTGCATTTGATGGGGTTTTTAAATACACGTTATATTCAATATCACATGGAGTAGATATTAACCAGTCTAATTGAATAAGTTCGTGATCTACTAATTGTCTCATATACCTATGATCTTCGCTAGCTCCAGGCACATACACATGAACCATCGGATCTGTCATAGCTATTCTGTTATAGTTAGATTTTAATATTCTAACTCTTGGTCGCGAGGCTCCTTCTGGTTCCTCTAATAATTCTATCACATTATAATCGTAATAGAATAAATTATTCAAGACATTTTGTCTTTTCAATAAAATTTCATCCATTTTGGAGGGAGATAGGTTATAATAATCTACCATCCAATTCAATCTTTCTGTATAATCTATAGGAATATTTCCATACTTCATATCATACTGTTTTTGTTTTTGTGCTCTTGTCATATTAACCCTCCTACTACAAAAACTTCACAAGTATAGGTATATCCTATACTTGTGTGTTTTGTATGTTTTAACCTTTAAAAACTCCAGTATACATATTATACAACTTATTCATTGTTCCTTGAGAAGCTTTTTGCCACCAGGTATAACCTGTAAGTTTATCTTTCCAATAATTTTTCTGAATCATTGCCCATAAATCCAGAGATCTATCTAAATCTGGCTTATTTATAGATATACCACAACTATTTGCAAGATAATTTAAATATGTAGTATTATTAAGAAACGACTTTCTCTGATTACCAGTAGTATATTCAGACATAGCCATTACATTATAAAGATCTTTAATTGTCATGGATATATCAACTTCACTAGGAAGTCCATCCAATGTCCACGAACCTTCCTTACCTTTTTCTATACTAAGATCTGTTATAATACCCATATCGCAATTAAATAATCCTTTATAAAAAGCTCTAACTAAAAATGGACTCATATATCCATTTACTGAAGGTTCTTGGTCAAAGTCTTTATTGATAATAGATTTACCATATGGAGATCTTGGCATTGTTAATGCAATTAGATGATTTATAGGAACTATAATATCTAAAAACCAACTTACTTTATTTGGGCAAGGGCATCTTAATTTAATCTTTACATCAAATGATTGTGAAAATGTACTGTCTGACCATATCTCTGGAAATATCAATTTACCACCAGAAGCTATTGTAACAAAATCTTCTCCGAGATCTTTAATTATCTGAGATCCTCCTAAAAATTGATCAACAACACCACGAAGATTGCTCAAGGCATCATCTATCATACTTTGATTTTGCATTATATTTATACCAGTATTAGATCCAACTAAAAATTGAATTTCTTTTGCAATACTCGAGAAATCGTTTACTTTATCCGCCAATTGAGAGGATGTAGTGTCGTTACTGAAAGACTCACTTTTAGACGAATCGGCATCAGTATAAAAACATACATAGCTTTTATTAGATATCAATAAAGAATCAAATTTATTATTAGCTGCTTTTTCCCATTTAAAATCAGAGGCTTTAGCTGTAACTCCATTTACATTAATTTCCACATCCCCTATACCTAAATAAACGGCACTAGCTCGATTGGCCGCATTTACATATTTCCAATAATTGTCAGTGTCATATGCAAACGAATAATATTTTCCTGGTTTTTCAAGAAAATCATTTATATCAGAGGCTCCATCTCCATCATTTAATAATACATCTAAAACGGCTTTCTTCTCTCCATTTTTATAACTAGACATAAAATCAACTTTACCAGGAGACATCATCAATAGCGGCATTCGTGAGATAATTCTTTCTGCATAAATTGATCCAAATACAGACTTTGAATCTAGTTTCGGATCTACCGATTCAGGAAATTGATATGGTATTCCATAAATACCGCTCAAGTTATCTACTAATAACGAATTTGCAATATTACCAGCATTTTGTATCTCACCATATTCGCTATTTACATATTGCATATAAATATCTTTCTTTTCTTCTGGGGTCATTTGATATATCTTATCTAAAGTTTCTTGATCTAATGTTGTCACAACGTTCTGACTTTCCTCTGTCGTATTTTGTGTAGAATTAGAACTTAAATCTTTTATAACTTTAACTCTAGATTTCATTACCCATCCTTTTTTCTCAGGTATAAAATAAAATCCATTTCTATCTAAAGTAGCTACAAGTCTAATATTAGGATCTATATATCCTATTTGCCTACTACTTGTACCTGCACCTTCTCGTAATATTGTTTGGGAGATGGTTTGAACTTCTTTATTTATAATTATTTCTATAGAAGATCCATTAGGCATAATTATTATCTCCTTTCATATTATTAATTAATATATGGTTGAAGAGGTCTTTTACCACCTCTTCAACCATTTTATTACTGTCTCGCTATAGCTTCAACACTTCTTATCAAATTTTCTAAAGCTTGGTCTTTAGTATTTTTTGCAGAATCTTTTAAAGCTTTTAATGCAAGGGTTTTTGTAGATAAAAGTTCAGATGCAATTGCACTATCATTAGAAGACCCACTCGTTCCTTTAATATCAATTATATTAACTAATAATTTAGCAATATCTTTGATAGAACTTGTATTATCTACTACCTGAGATAATAATGTAATTACTACATCTATAAGCTTATCTACATTAGATGATTGTTGTTGCACTTGTTTTGGTTGAGATGCAGGGACCATTCTAGAACTACTACCAGACTGAATGGAGTTATTTCCATAATTATACGTAGGAGTTTTATTAGTTAACCCAGAACCAGAACCAGCACTCCAAGCAATATCATCTTTATACTGTTCATAATATTTATCATAGTAACCAGAAACATCACCATCTTTATTCTGTCCGAAGAAATCCCAGAATGTATATGTTGCACCACCGCCACTAAATCTACCAGGGTTCTGTTTGATTTTGGTGGTATGCTGTTTATATTGAGATCTATCTTCATTACGACCATTGTTCCAATGACCACTAATAGCAGCATCTAACGGGAACATGTCATGTTCTGTTACATATCTAGGCAGAGTACGCTTACCGTTAATAAATACATCTTCTACTGCTTTTCTGGTAATATCAGTAGGAGCATCATCCATACTTGTTTTTGCATACCATCCGCCAGTAAGTGTACGTTTTAAGTCAGCACCAGTAGCCTGTCTTCCATATTGAACTTCGTTCAAATTAGCCATCTGAGATGCTTCTTGCGCAGCAGCCACTGGATCTGAACCTCCGGTTTCACCAGTTATAATTCCAGCAGCCAAATCTTTCAGGCTATTATCTAAATCATATTTAGGGTATGCAGAACCAGCACCACTTCCATCTGAAGATCCTGTGGATGATGGATTTATACCCATATAAGTATTTGCTAATTGCTCGAATGCATTTAATATTGAGGTAATCGGACTTTCTTTTCCAGAAGATTCTGATCCAGTAGTTGATACCGCAGTACTATTAACAACGCTTAAACAATATTCGTGAATCTTTTTATAAGTATCATTATCATAATGAAGTCCATCAGGAGAATTAAATCCATCTGTTTTCAAATATGAATATGTATCGATATATCTAGATCCAGCTTGAGCTTTAAGTTTAGAGTTGAATTCTTCTATCTGGGCATTTGTCACTGATGATTTCCCGTCAACTACAGGGTTAACTGACATATACCAGATATTAGATGACTTCTGGCCAAATGTGCGGTAGAAAGTAAGATATTTATCTATATTCCCCAAATCATTTACACCGAAGTTAAATATAATTATAGTTTCAGGTTTAGATTTGATTATTCCTTCAGCGCTAGATGCAGCTGAACTCTTTAACCAAGATAAACCTGCACCAACTTTAGCTATGAACTTAATGTTTTCTGATTCACCTACAGCTATCTTCATTCCTTCTGTACGAGAATCACCAACATATAATACCGGTTCATTAGCTTTAGCTGATATAGCTTTTAACTTAGATCTTAATTTAGATATAGTTGAAGGCGAACCTTTCATCTTCCCTTTCACAGGAGAAATTCCAAATATCGTATGCTTCAATATATCCTTAGAATATCTTATTTTAGATTTCTTAGATTCTGGATCGTTAACATAGATAGTTCTTCGATCTTTACTAATACCAGTAGCAAGTACATAATGATTAGTAGGACCAAATGGAGATCTAGTTTTTGATTTATTTGAAGAATCTTGACCCATTAATATTACTGGATTACCATTAGCAAGATGATTAATAATAACATCGTTATCTTTACCATCCATAAAAGCTGGCATTAAACCATGTCTATCAAATTCATCTACGAAGTAATCTGCAGTTACCCCTCCAAGAGGAGATTTATATTGAGATGCTAATTTAATAGCGTTATTCATATCAAGAGTATTTCCAGATACTGAATTTATAGCCATCGTAGCAACTGCAGGAGCACATCCTGCTGCTGAAACTTTTTCAGTTCCAATAGATTTGTTTGCATAATTGGAATCTTTTTGAGATACAAATGTAAGTCCTGAACCAGATCCTTGGAATCCTGTCCACCTCTTAACCATTGCAACACTCTGATTTCCCATATTTTGCATTAGTGGTTTTACTGTAGGTCCAGGCGTAGTACCATCTGAACCGCCGCCATGACCTATCATCTGATCAGTAGAATAATCCATTTCAACATGAGATGAACTTCCACCTTTTCTATATAAAATAATATCACCTAATTGTAATTTACTTGGATCATTTACATTGTTAGCTACGACATAAGTATTAGAATTTTCTTCTTGTGCTCCTGTCCAACTACCAACATCAACTCCAAGTACATTTTTATATGCCCATTGAACAGTCGAAGAACAATCTCCAGAACCAGTCTCAGGGTCTCTCTGACTTTGAGAATATGCAAGTTTTCCTTCCACACTCTTCATTTTAGCAACTAATTCTTTTTGTTTTTGTGCATGTTGAGGATTTGTTGACACATTACCAGTTATACCGTTTATATCAACCGTAGTAGATCCAGAAGAATCTCCTTCCTCAGTACTTCCTTCAGTTCCACCATCAGTTAATCCAAACGCTGCACCTAACTTATCAAATGCTTCTAATAATGCAGTTATAATAGATTTCTTTCCACTATCTTCTTCTGAACTAGACTTTGTTCCATCTGGTACAGCAGTTCCAGTAAATTCTTCATAATAACCATTAGCTGCGTCGATTCTCTTTTGGAGAGAAGATGCATTTGCAGGTCTTTCGAAACAGAACATAAATGATCTAGTTGCTGATTCTATGTCAGCAGCATTTTTCCAATCATCATATGTCCATGATTTTCCGTCATAAGATTTACTACTATTCATCCAAGCATATGCACTATCATTAGGATCACATTCCTTGAGCAGCCATTCGATTTGAAGTTCTGCAGTATTAGGATCTGCTCCCTTAGAAGCCGCATATTGCTCGATAGCAGTACGTCTTCCAAAACTCCATTGAATTAATCCAAACCCGATACCATTTCCTTTTTCTACAACAGAAGGATCGAATCCAGATTCCCCATAGATATTACCCATAGTACCAGCTACAGTTATCTCACTATAACCAGCAGCTCTTAATCCTGTCCAAACTTTATATTCAATAGTATCTGGACCATATTTTCCACTAGCACTAAATCTCTTAAGAATTTTCTTAAGCTTATCCATGCCAGCAGAAGGGGCTTTCTTTTTACCTCTAGATATAGGAACTATACCCAATGAAGTATGTTTAATAATATCCTTGAAGTTATAAGCTATATTAGGCTTACGTCTTTCTGGGTCATTAATATAGATCGTAGTTCTATCCTTACTTAAACCTGTAGCAACTACATAATGCTCTTTAGGTCCAAAAGGAGATCTATTCTTAGAAGTATTTCTTTCATCTTTACCCATCAAGATAACTCTTTTACCCGAAAGTAAGCTATCTCTAATAGATTTAGACTTTCTATTCTCATCATCACTTGCTATAAATGAAGTTCCTAAATTATGTCTTTGGAATTCATCTACGAAGTAATCTGCAGTTACACCGCCATTAGGTAATTTATAAGGAAGCGCATTCTTAATAGCATCATCCATACTTAACGGTAATGAATTATAAGTTGCTTTATTTACTGCCATTACTGCAGCTGCAGGAGCACACCCAGCATCAGATATAGTCTGACGGGATTTATCTCCCTGAACAGTAAATGACTTGCTAGAATAATTTCCATATTTCTGAGATACGAAATACTCTTCAGATGGATCCTGTTCTTGAATAACATCTGTATTATTTATACCGGAACCTGAACCACCAATACCAAATAATTTTCCTACACCTTTAATGAAACTCTTGGCACCATCAGCAACAGTTCCAAGGATTCCTTTTTTCTTAGATGATTTCTTTTTAGATTTAGATGATTTTACGGCTTTAACCTGAGTAGATTCATCATTACTATTTGAACCAGATACACCTGCAGTCATATTATAGAATGCTGAGTTAGCAGCTATAATATCAGCACGTTTATCCATATAAGATTCGGTAGTAACTCTACTTAAATCTACATTTTCATCCGTAGGATCAGCATAACCCATACTTACTGCTAAGAATTTAGATAATCCTTCCATAGCAGTTGACATTGTTTTCGGAAGCATATTTGCAAACGGATTAACCTTAGCAGCGATATTTTTCCACATAGAAGTCAATTGACTAAATAACCCCTGAGGACCTTTATTTTTATAAATAGCAGCATTTTTGGCATTCTGTTTATTCATTTCTGAATCAGGTAATCCAAATAATCTAGCTATCATAGATTTACATTGTTTAATCATACTAGGTATCATGCCATTAATTTGAACGGCAGCTTTCATAATCATACTGCTATTTTGAGAGGCAATAACTCCAGTGTTATTATTTATAAGAATACCTTTAGAACTTATATTTCCACTTGCATTTGGAGTGATAGGAGTTGTTCCGGTAACATCCCCACCAACTTGTTGTGTTTGAGCAAGATACTCATCCATAGTATAATTTGTACCATGATCGATATTATATTGATTATAAGCATCTTCAGCAGATGATTCAGATTCTCCATCTCCTTGAGGTATATATGAAGTCATCATAACTCCATTTTCATCTATACCTTTTCCGATAACATTGCCTTTGTCGTCATAGAATAATTTTTCAGGATCAGCCATGCCTTCTGTGGATTCAGCTACTTGTTCAGCAGCAGTTGCCGGTGCTAATGCTCTTTGACCGATACCTTGGACTCCGCTAAAGAAAGATCCTTTAGAATCAGGCGATGACTCGTCCTTATTTTCTTTTTCTTCATCATTTTTACCAAATAATCCTTTGATACCGTTCAAAGCTGAGCTACCTAGGTTTTTAATACCATTCCAAGCCGCTTTTCCTGCACCTTTTACAGTATCCCATGCTTTACCTAGTGCATTTTTTATTTTTGTACTAAGATGATCACTCATAAGATATTCTTCAACAGTATAATTTGTGCCATGCTGTCTATTGTATTCGTCACAATTCTTCTGAGCTTCTTCTTGTCTCTTTCTAAAATCAGAAAAATCGACACCTAAATTCTCTAGCATATCTATACAAAATTGTACAAGGTCTCTTGTATCGATTACCAGAGTTATGAAAAATGTCTCAGCAAACGCATTCACAAGCCCTGCTACCAATCTTTCTGGTATAGATGGTTTTTCTACTCCTAATATAGCATCTGCTTTAGATAATCCGCTTACAAAATCAACTACTAAAAATGCAACTGTCACTATTCCAGCTGAACCTATATATGCAGCTAATTTAGTAGATATTTTAGCAACTATCTTTGCAGCGGCTTTAGCAATACCATGTTCGAATTTTTTCATTATTTTTTCAGCAAATTCTTTAAGAGCTTTAGATATAGCTTCTCCTGATATTTTCTTCTTGACACATTTGACCACTTTATTTATCTGCTTAATAACTTTATTACTACTAAGAAAATTATCAAGCAATTTAGATAATTTAGACACTACATCAGCGGCCTCGCCTGTCAATTTACCAGCAGTCTGTTTTGCTTTTCCTGCCATGTCTCCTATTCTGTCGGCAGCATTTCCAATAATACCACCTTTTTTCTTTAAGGCATTAAATGCATTTTTCATTCCAGATGTAGCTTTCTTTACATCTTGTCCATCTATGGACGCAGCCTTACCAGCCATATCCATAGTTTTATTTCCCACTCTAGAAATAACGTTATCTACCCCGTCCATTATAGCATTTTTGCCTCTTTGGATATATTTTCTTGTACCTTTAGCATCAGTAGCTTTCTGTATCCTTCCAGCTCGTCTTGCATCCATAGCGCTATTAAATGCATCTTGCGCTTTATTAATCTTTTGGCCAGCTCTATATTTAACATTCTGAGCTGCAAATTCAGCAGAACGTTTAGCACCATATCCGGCTTTTCTAGCATCTGAAAAATCTTCGACAATTTTTCTACCACCTTCTATCATTCTCATAGGAGTAGTAGCTATCTGAGAATACATCTTAGTCAAATTTCCAGTCACTTTAGCAAGTTTACCAACTTTACCGATCACAGGAATTCTTTTTGTAAATCTATATACAGTATCGCCAAATTTACCTGCAAACCTACCATAGCTATTTACCATATTGATACCAGCAGTTAATGCACCTTTGCCGTATTTGCCTCCGGTAGCTAACATTTTAAATCCAGCCCAATTTCCAGGATTGGTATCTACTGACGCTCTGGTATACTTAGAATTTTCATCTCTTTCTTCATCAGTAAGAGATATATCTATACCTAAAATCTGAGATGCTAAATCTGGATATAATAATAAATCCGATCCTGTTAATTGAACAATATTTCCATCAGAATCAACAGTTTCAGCAATTATCGTAGTATCATCATTACACAACTGTGCTACAGTTATACCTCCTTCAAGAACCGGAACATTCCATAATTTCTTAATCGAAGATAATGCTTTCTTTTGAACAGTAGGACTAGCTTTTTGATATGCCAGTGAAGAGGTAACTTCTTTATCAGATCCCTCTCCAGAAGCGATCGGAAATCCTCCTGATATTGGTGCTGTATCACCTATGGCTAGATTAGAAGTATTAGGTGCGGATGTTTTTGACGAATCAAAATTACTAGCATTATTAGTAAAATTGTTTAAAGGCTGTAATGTATTGGTAGATCCTGTAGATGCTTTGGAAGATGAAGAGCTATTTAATGGCCCATTATATTTATCAAATAAAGATTGTAGTTTGGATGCAGTGCTTCCTTCTTTAACTGTAGATGAATTTCTGCCCGTATTGTTATTTTTAGAAGTATTTCCAATAGTATCGGTTTTTAATGTTACTTTCCCCCCTTCAATATCACTAGATGAAGGTTTATCTTTGTCTTCCGAATCTTTATCTTTAAAAGCTCCTCCTATGATAGGAAGGTTAGATAAAGCTTTCTTGAATAAAGATACTACCCCACTAACTATTCCACTGAATACTGTCCCAAATAATTTAGGAGCATTTTCTACTACAACTTGAACACCTGTAGATATAAGATCCGGTAATACCTTTGTTATAAGATCTACACCATCTCCTATAAGAGGTAATAATGTATTTCTGGTAAAATCTTTAATATGGTACCATGCACCATTGGTATTTCCTGTTAGATCATCACCTAACCACATTCTAGATGCCCCATCTTTTACAGCATCACCTATAGTAGTTTCAGTCATGATAGGATTACCATTCTCATCATACATTTTATTCCCATTGGCATCTCGCTGTTGAACTTGAATTTTCTTTTCTGCAACTTTTTTACCTAATCCTATAACACCAAGTCCCAGTAAAGTAGGAGCTGCATATTTTAATATTTTTCCAAGAAATCCTAAGAATCCTCCCTTTTCTTTCTTCTCTTCATCGTCACCTTTTCCAAAAAATCCTAAAACTCCAGAAGTAAGACTAGAAATTTTTGCAAAAATTCCCTGTTGAGTTTTTGCAGATTCGTCACGTCTTTCAATGGTCTCTCTAGTTTCAGAATCTCTCATATCTTCAATTTCGTTACCGCGAGCATCTGTTCTAGTTTTTATAATACCGTGCTCGGTCATAACAGATTTCGCTTTATTGACAGTTCTAGCTTTCATTCTATTTAGCGCAGATTTAGCCCTATTTTTTAACTGAGAGAATTTAGTAATTTTTCCTGTAGCTATATCATTAGCTAAAGCAGTATCATCAGCCTCTTGTGCATTGATTATATCCGATACTGTCGTAACTGCAGTTACAGGTTTTTCTTCTTGTTTCTTGCTATCTTCTTTCTTTTGTTCTTTTTGTTTCTCTGGATGTGCTATCTCTTCTAAAGTGTCTGATATTTTGTTTAGGACATCTATAGCTTGGGTATGGTTTTCTTGAAGAAGATTATATATCTTATTTTCTGAAGTTTGTGTTTCTTGTTCTTTTTCAGCTGTAGTGTCATTTCCAATCCCACGTTCTTTAGCTTCTTGATCAATAACTCTACCAAATGATCTTTGAGAAACATCTACTCCAGTTTTTTCTTTAATTTCTCTTGCAGCTGTTTTAAAATTAACAGCTTTTTCTCTTGCATCTTTAACTTGCTTAGCGGTATCTTTAATCTCTTTGCAAGTATCATTTTTAAGCTCTTCAGGGAATATTGGAGACTCTGTTATAAGTTTAACAGGACCTTCATAATTTCCTTCAGCAACTTCATTCATAATATAGTTATAATCTTTAATAGTGAGCTGTCTTGGATTTCGTTGCACATGAGAATACAACTTATCATCTAACCCACTTTTTCCTACAAGACTTTTGGCATATTTGTCTATAATCTTTTTCTGTTTTCGTTTTCCACCTTTAAGGCCACCAGTAGATAAAGCTATCTCATTAAGCATTTTATATTCTTCAAGTTCTTTGTTTGTTGCTTTTGATATCATAGTATCTACTGTATTAGCTGCAGTATTTGTATATTTTTTGCGTTTTTTGTTTTTATCAAGCTCTTCACGTTTCCTTATTCTTTCGGAAGCGGTACCTGCTGCAGCTCCTGTTTTCCGTAATTGTCTTCGTTCTAATTTCTCTCCTACAGCACCGAATGCCTTGAAAGGTAAAGATGCAACGAATTTAACAGGTTTCAATATACCATTTATCAGTTTACCAACACCATTCTCTAATGGCTTGATAATTTTATCTATAAGAAAAGCACCTATAGGTCTAGTAATATGCTCTTTAAAAGAATTACTAATTCCATCCTTTACCCAATTACCTATATTCTTAAGCTGTTGATAAAATGGACCTAGCCCTTTTTTAACAGGATCAAGTATATCTGTCTTAAACCATTCTAATGTAGTTTTAAATAAGTTTCTAACTCCATTGATAGGAATTTCTGCGGCATCTCGTATAAATCCTACAAGACCGCCAGCACGCTTGCCATCGAATCCTTTAGTGCCAAATACAATATCTTTGAATTTTTCCGTATCTGAAACAAATCCTAATCCAGCTCCAAGTATAAGATTAGTCGTTAACCCAAAAGGTCCTCCTAATGCCATAGCTGCAGCGCCAAGACCCATCTTAGGAAGTTTCTCTTTCAAAGTCTTTCCTATTTTAGTAAGTTTACCTTCTTTGCCAAATAATGATTCTTTCAAAGAATCATTACTTCTAGCAAATCCTACAGCTGATCCTACCATAATACCTGCAATAGGACCACCTGGTATGAATGGTAATAGCGAAGTAATACCTCCAACTATAGCACCTTTTGCCATATTTGGAAAATACTTATTTACATTATCTACTAAATTTTTAGATATAATTCCAGAGTCATCTCTTTTCGTATTTCCATCTTGATCAGTAATTTCTTTACCGAATAAAAAAGTTTGAAGCGATTTGCTCTTAGATAACAATCCTAAACCAGAACCAACAGCAGCTCCTAATAATGGACCTCCCGCTAAACCAAGTAGTGCAGATAATGCTAGACCAGTAACACCACCAGCAGCTATTCTAGGCAAATATTGACTAAAATTACTAACTACATCTTGTACTACTTCTTGACCTTCCTTTGGAGCTTTCTTGGAAACAGATTTACCGATTTTTCCCATAACAGAATCGATAAATTCATTTTCTCTAGCTGAATTCACAAAGTCGGAAGCAGCATCTTTCATTTTGTAAAAGATATTTTCCTTACCTTCTATATAGTCAGATCTATCTATTTTCTCTTTACCAAATCCCATAGATTTCACTAACATATCATAGATTTCGGTAGAAGACATTCCATCTTCACGAGCCATTCTTACAAGTTCTATTAACTCTTCATGAGTATATCCAGAAGAATATCTCTTTTTAGGATCAAATTTTCCTCCTTCTGCAAAAGATTGTATATTTCTAGTATTGCCATAAACTTTTTTAAATTTGCTTATAGCATTATTCTCTGCACGATATCTTTTCTTTACATTGGTTTCGTCTAAATCTGGAGGTAAAATTACCTCACCTTCAGACACAGCTACAATCCCAGTTTTAGATACTTGTCTTGCGCCCGTAGCGGCATTTGGGATGTCCTTGGTACTTCCAGTGCCATCATCCTTAGACTTTCTATTAGCTTGATATAGTATATCTTTAAATGCATTATTCTTTTCTTCTTTAGCTTTGCCTTTTTCGTTTTTCTCACCTAATATAGTCTTCTTAGCTTCTTCCTTAGCAGGTTTAAAGATATCTTTAACACCTTTCCACATATCACTGAAGCCTTCTTTAAACAAATCTTTCATACCTTCCACAAAAGATTTATCTTTATTTCCAAATAAAGCTTCTTTAAAATCTTTTTCCCAAGTTTGCATATCAAACCCAAACATAGTTTTCATCAAACTCTGGAATTTATTTTTTACGCCATATTGATCTATAGCATCTTTTATATCATCAAATTTATTACGAGTTCTAGTTTTAAGATCATCAAACCAATCATCTAAACCATCTCTCATTTTTCCTAATATACTTTCAGTATCATCGCCATTACCCTGACCAAAAAGTATATTGTATATTCTCTTATCTACTTTTTTAAGAGTGTTAGCCATAAACTTAACTGGCTGGTTGGCTAAAGTATTGAATCCTTTTAAGAACGCTTTTAACTTTTGAGTTGCAGTTTTAGCTTTCTTAATTCCTTTGATATATTCACTACCAGTATCAGTTTCGTCATCAAGAAAAGCAATATCATCATCAGTTAAAGATATTTTGGCGTCTTTATTTTGTTCAAGATTAAATCCTAAAGAAGAAAATTTGATAGTCTCTTCAGTCTCATCTTTCTTCTCTTTTTCAGCTTTAGTTACTGTCTTTGTAATGGGTTTATTATTCTGCTTTTTATTTGATTTTTTTCCTGATCCGCCTTTAATCGTATCTAAAATATCTCTAAGAATTTCATTAGTGGTATCTATTTTAGAAGTAGCGGCAAATAAAGGTGAATTTTTCTTAGAATCGAAAACAGATTCGTCAAATAATGCATTGAATATACTATCACCAGACTCCTCCATTTTCTTCATCTTTTCATTAAATCTATGAATTCCTTCTATCATAGAAGTTTGATTTTTTAGTTGCTTATTCTTGGGAATGGCATCAAACATCTTTCGTATAATATCAAGATCTTTTTCAGCGAAATCACCTTTAAGACCATATGTTTTTGCAGATAATGATTTGTCTTTCGGATTAAAGTATTTAGCTTTATCAAAATTATACTCTAATATCTTTTCAAGATTATCAATCAACTGCTGTCTTCTTTTAGTATCACCTTTAAAATCAAGCTTATTCATATACTTCTGTAAATAAGGAAGTATTTCTTCATTAGCTTCCGATATAGATGAACTTTTCATTTTTCTGAAATCTTTTTCAATCTGTTTCATATTCTTATATGTGCCAGTTTCATAATCATATCTAAGTTCATCTTTTCCTGATACAGATGAATAAATTTTACCTAATAAGGTAGGTATAACTTCAACTAATGCTTTGTGGTCTTTTCCGGTCCAAGCGGTAGCATCTTTATGATAATTTCCAACGCCAAGCTTTGCCTTGGTTGATACATCAATACCAAACATATTTCCAATAGCACTAAAAATAGGATTTGTACTATCTTTCATTTCAGTAAGATTCATCAGCGCAGTTGAAATAGATCCAGCTATAGTTTCATTAAATTCAGCCATAGCATCTTTAATCATTTTAGGCGTCATACTTTTCATAGTCATTTTCATAATAGTACCTATAGGATTAGATACAATAGCTCGGCCAATACCTACGCCTTGTATGAGTTCAGCCATATCTCCTAATTCAGAACTATTATCTTTAGCATTTTGTTTTATATATTTAAAATATTCAGCAATATTCAATGCTCCTGTAGAGGTGAATAAATCAGATGCTGATATTTTATTATTTAAACTTTTAGATTTTGGAGTTAGCACAGATTTTTGCAAATCAAGCATTTCTTTAAGTATAGAAGTCTGTTCGTCCATCTGTTTCTGTTGAGTCTCATAAAATAATTTAGAATTCTCATAATGGGTTGCAGCAACTTCTGTATTAAATTTCAACACTCCAGCGATATTTGCATTTACTGTACTAAGATCACTGTGCAATGTTGCTGTCATTGCAGATTGCTGAGCAAGTAATCTGACAGTAGATTGGCGCGTTGCTTCTACTTGATATTCTGCTGTCCTAGCTAAAACTTGCGATACTGCGCTTGAAGTTTTTTCGCCAACAGTATCGATAGTCTCAGCAAGCATAGCTGTATCATCAAGATCTTCTGACATGTCTACACTAAAATCAAAATCCTCTCCATCGAACATATCAGCTGATGCTGCATCGAACATTTTATCTTCTCTAGATTTATTATAAAAAGTACCCTTTTTAATATCTTCTAGAATATTATTTTTAGCCTCTTTTGCTAATTCGCCAACTTGCGAATTGGATAAAGATTTAACTGCTTTTGCAGATATAGATTTGAAATTCTTAATCGTAGAATAAGTTGTTTTAGCCACATCTGCATTTGTTTCTATATGATCAGTAATAACAGGATTTAATTCCTTTAATACATCTATAGATGCGTATTTTACAGATTTGGCTACATTAGAAAGATACTTAACTGCATTAGCCATTGGTATTCTCCTTTCTTAATATATTTATAGATATGTTCCAGAAAGAAGGTAATTACGGGTAATACAGTCAATAATAATATATTATATAAATGAGTATGATATATAGTATTCTCCTTATAAGTAAAATATTATATGTATCAAATTCTCTATCAGTATATCATACTAACAAAAAGAATCCCCAGTACTCAAAAGAGTACTGGGGAATTTATTTTTTATTATTTTACCCAAGATGGGCAAGAGCTGCGCGCTTTAAGTCCTTTATGTGCTGGGATAGTCTTCTGACCAGGTTCCCATGTAACGTTACCATTAGCATCAACTGTACGTCTCTGATATGTTTTTTCTGTTCTCGGAACATCTTTTGCGGACAATGCAAAATTAGATGTTTCTCTTCCTCCCAACGCAAGTTTACGTCCTGAATTAAGATATGTATTTACAAATTCTTTTGATACGTCTACCATTGTAGCTGCATCTGATTTTGTAACTTCGTAAGCATCTACAAGCTTCTCAGCTTCATCTTTACCGATCTTAGTAACAGATGAAACAATTCCACTCTGCATTTTTCTAAAATCTTTTGCAGGATTGTATGCATCCACTTTACCTTCTTTAGCATAGATTCCAACTTCATAAGAAGTATCATTTAACATAGCCTGCATTACTCTTACTTCGTCTTTTTGAGAAGAAGATACCTGTTTGTGATTTTCCTGGATTTCATTAATAAGATCCAATACTCTAGCTGTTGCCATAATTTTTTCCTCCTAATTCTTCAATATGGAATTTTTACCTTTGTGTTATTCTTATATTTATTGATTATCGTAAGTACACAAAAGGTCTTATCTTTTTTGGTTCTCTTCCCTTATCTTTTATAAAATCAGATATCTGATCTTTATCCATAGATAAGAGCATTGTTATAAAATTAGATTTCTTAGTATCATAGTTAGAGTCTTTTTTCATTATATCTATCCACCTCTAATAGTTTATGATTACTTTTAAGTTACATGGGGTGTATAATTCAACCTAATTGGATTAATTAAAATCGAAAACAGTATAATAATTAAAAATAAAAGGAGGAAATGCTATGTATTTTTTAGATGAATTGGAAAATTATAGATTATATAGAAGATCTGTATTGCTTCCAATAGATGAAAAAAATAAAAAACATAACTGCGCAGCATTCTTACTATCTCCTAATATAGAAGGAACGAAAGATGTTTTTCGTAATTCATTATTAGTAAATAGATACTATAATGCTTTTTATACAGAAAGAGCAGTATTGTATTATGTAAATCAAGAAAACGTAATTGAAGAGTTTGTAGGAGATTTTGTATCAGATACAGTATCATTATATGATAACAATAGTATCCAAATAAGATTTGATGGATACGACCATAATATTTCTGATGTAAAATCTATACTGACAGCAAAATGGTTTAAATCTAAAATAGAAGAATTTAAAATAAACTCTAAAAAGATAACAGAAATACCTATTACTATATTAGAATCACGAAAAGACTCAACTGAAAAAATGATATACGTGGTTCCTAAATACAGATATCCTAAAGAATTTAAGTCTTATGAAAAATTCTGTTATTATAATGCATATATATGGCTATTCAAACAGGCAAATCCAGATATAAATGATTGGCTATGCTATGCATTGGCATTAAAAGAGTCAGGAGTATCATCGCTATACAATAAGAAAGAGTGGCCTTTCCATTATAACTTGGGAGTTATTTGCAGAGCTCTTGATTTATATGAGCAAAATAATAGTAGAGCAACGTACATAAATGAACTTATCAAAGGATACGATGGTTTATCTAAACTTGAAATTAGAATAGATGATATTTTCTCTTTATTAGGGAAAGAACTTGGATCAAGTTTAAAGAAATCATTTTATGAAAATTCTATGCCTATATCTGATACTACAGATATAATATTTGAGGATAGTTCATATAATCCTTTATTTAAAAAGACCATTATGAAAAATAGAATAAAGACTACTAAGGAACTTAAAGACTTCTATGAAAAAATAAAAGAAGAATTTAGTGTTATAAAATACACATATAACGATATTAGTCTTTATAATAAATTAAATCTGTTTATAGATTTATCTTATTATAGTAATTCATTTCTTTTAAATACCACTACAACTAAAATAAAAGGAGCCAAAGCATATCTTGAATTGGTAAAACGTTTACTTAATGATAAGAGGGTTGAAGAATCCTATGCAAAGCAAACAGTAATAGTTCCGATAAACAGTTGGGCAAAATTTGCAAATGATGATGAAAATATACATCTTATAGGAAAGCATATCAATCCAATATCATGCATCTTTTGGTGCTTATCATCTAATACAGGTATTAATCTTAAGGATATATTTGGAGATCGAGAAGTATTATTTTTAGGCGAATCTTCATTTATGAAGATTAACTTTGCTAAACTCGATAAATTAAATAAAACATTATTCTTACGAAATATTCGAATGATCATAAAGAACAGCATGGTTCTGGACCCAGAGGCGAAAATAGGTACAAAAGCTACATCTTCAGCGAGAGCAATTAAAATGTCTATTATAGATGATATTGAAAAATCTACCAAAATAAAAATAGATGATATATCTGGCGAGGAACCTGTAGGTAAAACTACTACTGATGAAGAAGATAAGAAAACAGCTATAGTTCAAACAGTAAAAAATGCAACTGCTAATCAGAATAATGAAGATGATGCTATTGATAGTATCGATCAAAATAAAGAAGATTCTGAAAGACTTAAAAAATTAATGTCAGATCTGTCTACAAATCCAGATGATAGGGGATCTAATATAAGTGGAGCTAGAGCATCGAGAATGCTTAAACTTCAAAATGACTTTCTTGATTCTGAATTTGAAGGGAAATCTATAAAAGATATAATTAAAAATAATGAAGTGGAATCTTCTGCGGAAGCAATTAAAACGGTAAACCTTGATATTGATTCTATAAATCCAGAGTGGAAAAATATGAAGTTTCCTGCTACTATGAATAGCTATAATCTTGATGATGATATAGTTCGTATATTTGGATCTTTTTATGATAAAAGTAACCCTTTAGTGGTACGAGAATTAATTAAAGAAGATACATCAACAAGTGACGATTTAATTGAGACTTATACTTGCAAATACGAATCTGCAAGAGGGGAAAGATTTACAATAAAGCTCGATATTCCTAAATTTATAGATAACCAATATATGATACTTAGAGGTAATAGAAAGAACATACCTATTCAATTATTCTTAATGCCTATACTTAAAACAGAAGAGAATGCGGTACAAATAGTATCTTGTTATAACAAGATATTTGTAAGGAGATTTGGTACAAATTCTGGAAAATCAAACCCAGTCACAGATAAACTTATGAAAGCTCTTAGTAAAGAATATAAACATATTAAAACAGAAAGCGGAGATAATAGTAAAGTTTGTTCTAAATATGAACTTCCAATAGATTATATTGACTTAGCTTCCAATTATTCTAAAATTGAAACTCCTAGATATACTTTTTTATTCAATCAAGATTATATAAGAAGTAAATATAAAGTTGATGATAAAAAAGGTTTATGTTTTGGTATAGATAAGAAAACAAAAGAATTGGTATATTTTAAACCTAATCCAGATGAGCCTATATTCTTTTCATATTATCTTCAGATAATGATTGAAACTTCTTTAGCTAATACTAACGAACGAGATATATTTATAAACAATTTTGAATCTGCTGCAACTGCTGTAAGATATTGCTATAGTAGAGCAAGTATTCTTGGGACTAATATACCTCTTATAGTTATCTGCGGATTAGCCGAAGGATTAGAGAAGACAATGCAAAAAGCTAAAATAAAATATTCATTATCAGAATCTCGTCCTAAATATGATAAAGCAACTCAGGATATTATTAAATTCAATGATGGATACTTATTATATAATTTAGACTATTCGTCTTGTTTACTTATGAATGGGCTAAAACAATGTGCTACAGAAGAACATTCATTGACAGAAATAAATTCAAGACTAATGTATCTTGATTTCTTAGATATGTTTGGCGGCAGAATTAAGGCAGATGGTCTTGATAATTTCCAAGATTGTATGATCGATCCTATTACTAGAGAAGTATTACAGCATTATAAATTACCTACCGATTATGTGAGTATATTATTATATGCAAACTTCTTGTTATCCGATAACAAATTTACTAAGCATGGAGATATACGATCAACACGGCGCATGAGAAGAATGGAGCAAGTTGCAAGTTATACATATGAAGTTCTTAGCAAAGCGTATGGTGCATATAGTACTGGGCTTAAACATGGAAGAAGTGTAGGTTTCTCAGTAAAACAATCAGCAGTATTAGATAGATTATTAGTAGGTAATACTACAGATGACCAATCAATATTAAATGCTCTTGGAGAGTACGAAGCATATTATGCCGTAACACCAAAAGGTCCATCTGGAATGAATATCGATAGGGCATATAGTCTAGATAAACGTTCATTTGATGATTCGATGGTTAATGTATTGAGTGCATCAACAGGATTTGCAGGTAATGTGGGGATATCTAGACAAGCTACTATAGATGCAAATATTGAAGGATCTAGAGGATATATTTACAATGACCCTGATATGGAAAATGGAGATATAAATTCAGTAAAGACATTATGTATGACAGAATCATTAACTCCATTTACATCCACAAGAGATGATCCTATGCGTTTAGCTATGGGATTTATACAGACATCTAAACACGGTATGAGATGTAATCATTCGGATCCATCTCTTATCACCAGCGGAGCAGATGAAGCGTTACCATATCTTATTTCAAACACATTTGCATATAAAGCTAAAGAAAATGGTAAAGTGGTAGAAATAGTTCCAGATGAATATATGATTATAGAATATGATAAACCTGTAAATGGTAAGAATCATGAATATATAGATTTATCTGAATCTATTCAAAAGAACTCTAGTTCAGGTTTTTATGTAACTCTTAAACTTGATACTGATTTAAAAGAAGGAAAAAAATTTAAAGCAGGAGATATTGTAGCTTATGATAAACAATCATTTAGTGATGAAATTGGAGTTGATGATAATATAGCATATAATATAGGAACTCTTGCTAAATTTGCAATATTAAACACTGATGAAGGTTATGAAGATTCTGCTATTATATCTAATTCTTTATCAGAAGCAATGGCGTCAGATGTAGTTTTAGAGAAAGAAATCACAATTCCTAAAGCTGCTAATATATATAATCTTGTAAAGAAAGGTCAAGAAATACATGAAGGTGATACTTTAATGATCATTCAAAATGCATATGATGAAGATGATGTAAATATGCTTTTGAAAAATCTGGCAGGAAGTGAAGAAGAAATAACAGATTTAGGAAGAATACCTATTAAATCTAAAGTAACCGGTGTTGTTCAAGATATTATCATTGAACGTACTGTAGAAATAGATGAATTGTCTCCTACATTAAAGAAAGTGGTAACTTCATATGAAAATGACATAAAAAGAAAAAAGAAAATTATGACGCAATATGGTATTGAAGATGAAAATAAAACTCTCCCAGATACGAAAGCTATGCCTGCGATAGGAAAATTAAAAAATGCTTATGATAGTGTAGTAATAAGAATATATCTTATGTATCATGATAAGTTTAAAGTTGGAGATAAATTAATATATGGTACTGCAGTGAAAGGTGTAGATAAAGATATATTTCCTGAAGGATTAGAACCTTATAGTGAATATAGAAAAAATGAAAAGATTCATGCATTGCTTAGTATTGGATCTATTAATGCACGTATGGTTACCTCTGTATTAATAACTACTGCTATAAATAAAGGATTAATAGAATTATCTAGAAAAGTAAAAGATATGGCTGGGATCCAATATGATGAAGATTTGATATAGAAACAAAAAATATCCCTATACGGAATTCCGTATAGGGATATATGCTGCTTTTATTTTCTTTCAACAAGTTCAAATCCATTATCAAGAAGATCATTAATAAGACTGTCATTTTTATCATACAATGTAATTGTACCTGTACAACTTACAATCTGTGCAACTTTATCAACAATCTGATATTTTGTTTCAAGAGTAAATGCAATTCCACCTTCAAGTCGTACATGAATTTTATTTGCAGATACACTAATAGATGTATGAATATTTTTCTTTGCAATTAACTGTGGACAGTTTTTCATAGCTGCACTTGCCAATGTAGACATTGCATAATCATAATCATTGAATAGTCTTTCTTCTTCTTCAGGCGCAACATGCTCCTTGATAAAAGTGCTAATAATTTTACAGCTTTCTGCCATAACAGTCAATACATCAAAAAATGCAGTGTCTGGCATATCTGATGTATAAGTATAACTTACTGGTTTAATTTTTTCTCTTTTCGCATAAGGTTTTTTGCCTTTATTATTGCGTTTAGGATGCTGCTGTTCTGTTCCATCTTGATTGTAGAAATCCATTTTCTTTTTGTTTTCTTCGAAGCGTTTTTTTGTAGACAGTTTCATGGTAATTCTCCTTTTTATATGTATTTTTCTAGATAACCTCATCAATATCTTTGTAATATGATTCATTGTTATCAATAGTTACTTTAAAGTTAATATCAAATATATTTTTAAATCCTTTAATATTAAAATTGAATTTAAAATTTAATTTTAACTCTTCAAGATCCTTATTATTTCCATAATAAAAATTGGTCAAAAAATCTAAAATATAGTCATAGTGATAATGATATTCACCTTGTTCATCTAAATGCTGTAAATATCCTAATTTAATAAGAGATTTAATATTATCAAATAGGTATTTATCGTTTTGTAATTCATATGGGATATTGGAGATATCAATACTCTGTATAACTACTGGATTTGTAGGATCTAATTTTAATATTTCGCTTTCATATTGATAATACAATGATGCCTCGTTACCAATAAGAGTTGATACTATGTCTAGATTAGCAGTAATTTGTCTCAATAAACATAATAATTTATTGTATCTGTAATCTGGATCATTATAATAATAATTAATTAATGTAGCGTACTGAACTCTATCTCCAGCAAAGAAAATAAATGGACGGCCGTTGTTGTATACTGTTTTTATGCCAAATCTATTTTCTTTGAGCATAAATTCAAATTCTTCTACTTCTTTTAATATATCATCTTTTTCAGGATTTTTATCATATGTATATGCCATGATAATATTAGTATTTGCAATATTATCAAATACTGTAGATGAAATAAACATTACATCATAATCTCCATATGTAGTTTCTTTAGGCTTATAATTTTTATCAGGCTTTGGCGTTGAATATCTTTTAAAATATCCTTTTAATTTACTAAACATTTTTATTTTCTCCTTTACTTTGTAAATATCCATCAATCAAATCTTGTACTGACGCTTTTGGTTTCATTGGCTCTATAGTTGGCTGTAATTGATCTATTTTATACTGGTGGATTTTTTTCATAAGTTTTTTGAATCTATTATTATCAATTTCTATAACTGATAATTGTGGATACTTATTTTGTAAATCTTTTGTTTCTAATAATAAGAAATCTTCTGTATTCATTATCATTGAGTCTGATAATATCAATGCAGATTTATATTTTTTATCATTTTTTTCCGTATATCCGATTTCAAATACTATTGTACTAAATAAATCATCATGTATATCTGTACAATAAATATATTTAGGAAAAATATGTAAAGATTTAATTTCTCCCTTTTGTAATGCGTTCTTTATTCCATCTAACCATTCTCTTGATAAGGAGTATAATTTATGTCTATTATTTATAGCATCTGCAATATCAAGTAATTGAGTTGCTAGTTTTTTAAGGTCTGAACTTTTAAAGAAGAATGAGCTATCATATTCAGATTTATCATCATATCCTAATTCTAAATATATAGTATCATTAATAAAATCCCCATCTGTTAAAATCTTATATTTATCAACTTTGGTTTCTTCTGATACTGGACATTTTATATGTCTGGTTAATGGTATTATTTTTTCAGGTACAAAATTATATGGTATATTTGTATTAATCATTTGTATTCTCCTTCATAATTGGGTATAATATATTATCTATAATATTTCTTGCTGTTATTAGATCAGTGATATGATGTGTGAGTTTATTGTATACTTCCACTGTTTGTGGAGAATCTAATATAAGTACACTATGTTGAATTTCAAAATTTTCGTCTTCTATAGTTTTACCTATGCACTTTATATTAGTATCGAGATTTAATCTTTTTAATATTTCATA
>OGQJ01000260.1_pt1 | contig 57465 bp, 45 predicted proteins | sample 1553161 | NCBI WGS metagenome assembly OGQJ01 (sample SAMEA2579923, study PRJEB22360) | human gut metagenome | biome: human gut; feature: human-associated habitat; material: faeces | place: Denmark | collected 2008/2010 | reverse complement strand
GGAAGCTACGGCGTCGGCGTCATGACCCGCGAGCGCATCCTCGATCATTTCACCGTCGCCCTGCCGCGGGGAGAAGGTGCGGAGCCGCGCGTGCTGACGGTCGTCGAACTGGCGCGGTACGTGATCGCCACCACCCACCTGGACCATGTCTCGGCCGAGGCGCAGGTCAAGCAGGTGCGCGAGATCAACCGGGTGATGCGCGAACGCTACGGGCGGAGCGCGAAGCCGGTCTTTCTCGGCGGCGACCTGAATGCCGAGCCCGGCTCAGAGACGCTGCGCGAGTTGCGGCGCGCCTGGCGGGTGCTCTCGGAAACCGATGCCGGGACCTATCCGTCGGACGGACCGACGGTCTGCATCGACTACTTTCTGCAACTCGACAACGGTGTGGCATGCGATGTGGTGGATGCCCGGGTGTTGGACCGCTTCCGTGCGGGCGACGTGAGCAGGGCGTCGGACCATCTGCCCGTGATGCTCGACATAAAACTGGAATAGGACGATGAAACGGATCTGTCTGTCATGCTTGCTGCTGTTGCTCGCCGTGCCGTGTGCGGTGCGGGCGCAGCAAACCTCGGGATACCCGGTGTCGGGCCGCGTGATCGACCGCCTGACGCGCCAGCCGGTCGCCTACGCCTCGGTCGTGGTGCAGGGCGAGGAGCAGCGGGGGGCCTCGACAGACTCCACCGGCCGGTTTGTCATCGAACGGGTGCGTCCCGGCATCCAGCGGTTCGTCGCCTCCTCGGTCGGATACAAGGGCTATGTCAGCCCCGAGTTCCTCGTCTCGGCCGCCACGCCCTTCGTGGAGATCGAGCTCGAGGAGGATGCCACGCAGGTTGAGGCCGTGACGGTCCGTCCCTCGCCTTTCCGGGCGACGGTCGAGAGTCCCGTGGGGCTGAATGTCATCGGGGTCCGCGAGATCGAGAAGAGCCCCGGCTCGAACCGCGACATCTCGCGCATCGTGCGCTCCTATCCCGGCGTGGCCTTCTCGCCGGTGGGCTACCGCAACGACCTGATCGTGCGCGGCGGCGGTCCGTCGGAGAACAAGTTCTTCATGGACGGCATCGAGATCCCGAACATCAACCACTTTGCCACGCAGGGCGCCACGGGCGGTCCGGTGAGCATCGTCAATGCCGACCTGATCCGCGAGATCAACTTCTATACCGGGGCCTTCCCGGCTGACCGGGCCGGGGCATTGAGTTCCGTGCTCGACTTCAAGCTCCGCGACGGCAATGCCGAGCGGCAGACCTTCAAGGCGACGCTCGGCGCCTCGGACGCCGGGATCAGCGGCAGCGGCCACATCGGCGACAGGACGACCTACCTCTTCTCGCTCAGGCAGTCCTACCTGCAGCTGCTCTTCAAGATGCTGGGGCTCCCGTTCCTGCCGAACTACATCGACGGGCAGGTGAAGGTCAAGACCCGCTTCTCGGAGCGCGACGAACTGACCTTTCTGGCGCTGGCCGGCATCGACAACATGAAGCTCAACGTCGATGAGAAGGGCGAGGATGCCGAGTACCTGTTGAGCTATCTGCCGCGCATCCAGCAGGAGACCTTCACGGTCGGCGCCTCGTGGCAGCACTATGCCGGAAAGCACGTGCAGACGGTGACCCTGAGCCACAACTACCTGAACAACCGCAATCTGAAGTATCGCGGCAACGACGACTCCTCGGAGGAGAACCTCACGCTGCGCCTGCGTTCCGTGGAGCAGAAGAGCACGCTGCGGGCCGAGAACCGCAGCTATCTCGGACAGTGGACCCTGCGCGAAGGGGCGGAACTCAACTATTCGGACTACACGAACCGCACCTTCCAGCGCCTCTATACCGACGGAGCCCGCACGGCCGACTACCGCACCGACCTGGGCATCTTCGGCTGGGGGCTCTTCGTCGGAGCCGACTACACCTCGGTGAACAAGCGCTTCACCGCATCGGCCGGGGTGCGGGCCGACGCGTGCGACTACTCCTCCCGCATGTCCCGGCCGTGGCACCAGCTCTCGCCGCGCGCCTCGCTGTCGTATGTGCTGGGCGGGGGATGGAAGATCAGCGGCAGCGCCGGACTCTACTACCAGCTGCCGCCCTACACGGCACTCGGCTACCTCGATGCCGGGCAGTATGTGAACCGCGACCTGCGCTACCTGCGTGTCGGGGCGGTGAGTGCCGGTGTAAGCTGGCACCTGCGTGACCGGCTGGTCCTCTCGCTCGAGAACTTCTACAAAGGATATGACGACGTACCCCTGTCGCTCGCCGACGGGATTCCGCTCTCGTGCAAGGGCAACGACTACGGCGTGGTGGGCAATGAGGCGCTCGTCTCTTCGGCCGAAGGACGCGCCTACGGCGTGGAGGCCATGGCCCGCTGGCAGATTCCCGGGCGGGTGAACATCGTGGGGTCGGTGACGCTCTACCGCAGCGAGTACCGCAGCGACGGCTCGTCGCCGTGGATCGCCTCGGCGTGGGACAACCGCTTCGTGGTGAACGTCAGCGGAACGTACGACCTGCCCCGCAACTGGAGTATCGGCGCGAAGCTGAGCGCCGTGGGCGGGGCCCCCTATACGCCTTACGATGCCGACAAGTCGTCGCTCGTCGAGGCGTGGGATGCGCAGGGACGCCCCTACTATGACTACGCGCGCTACAATGCCGAACGGCTCGACGCCTTTGCGCAGCTCGACCTGCGCATCGACAAGATCTTCTACTTCAAGGGGTGCATGCTGGGGTTCTACATCGACCTGCAGAACGTCACGGTGAGCAAACTCCGGCAGCCCGACGTGCTGATGTCCACGGGCGAGATCCTCAATCCCGAGGCTCCGGTCTCGGAGCAGCGCTACAAAATGAAGGAACTCCGGCAGGAGAGCGGCACGCTGCTGCCCTCGATCGGCATCACGGTGGAGTTCTGACCCCTGCCCTGTGCGTGTGCTTCCGGCGGGCTGCAGACTCTGTGTGCCGCGCGGTCGGGGCCGGCATAAAAAAGCGGCAGGGGATCTCGCGATTGCCTGCCGCCTCCGGAGGATGGCCCTCCTAAACTACTAACCCAAACTTAAATAAATGAAGAAACCTCACTGCGGTTGCTGTGCCGCAGTTGCTTCAGGAATGGGCAAAGTGCGTGCCAACGAAGAGCCGCCGGGGATCGGAATCCTTCGGCGGCTCGCTTCATTCTATTCTTATGTCCGTGGGGGATATTTTCCCTCCGGGTCCCGCCTTTGCGGCGGCTTTTTCAGGAAACGGTTGCCCGTATTGGCGTAGATCACTGCTGCGACGGCGCCGATCGCCAGCCAGATCATGCCGGCGGCTCCGAACCCCTGGTGAGGGTGGATTTTGTCGGCGCCCATTAGGAGCATGCAGACGGCGCAGTAGAACATCAGTTTGCCCATGAAACGGCACAGCGCCTTTTCGTCGTAACGTGCGCGTTCCTCCTTCGGCATCGTATTGTAGCCGGCGATCAGCCGCGCTCCGCGCCCCAGGAAGAAGATGACTCCGAGTACGAGGAAAAACACGGCGAAGATGCCGTAGAGGACAACTCCGAATCCCATCTTCGCTGCCGGTTAGCGGAAGACACCCGTGTAGGTCGCGGGCGAGAGGGCGCGCAGCTCCTGCTTCACCGTCTCGGCCACGTCGAGCGTCTCGATGAAGGCGGCGATCGCCTCGCGCGTGATGTGGGTGTTGGTGCGTGTCAGGGCCTTCAGCGCCTCGTAGGGCTTCGGATAGCCCTCGCGGCGCAGGATCGTCTGTATGCCCTCGGCCACGACGGCCCAGTTCTGCTCCAGGTCGCGGTCCAGCGCCTCGCGGTTGAGGATCACCTTGCCCAGCCCCTTCATGAGCGACTGCAGGGCGATCACGGCGTGGGCCACGGGCACGCCGATGTTGCGCAGCACGGTCGAGTCCGTCAGGTCTCGCTGCAGGCGCGAGACGGGGAGTTTCGACGAGAGGTGCTCGAAAATGGCGTTGGCGATGCCGAAGTTGCCCTCGGCATTCTCGAAGTCGATGGGGTTCACCTTGTGGGGCATGGCGCTCGAGCCGACCTCGCCGGCCTTGATGCGCTGCTTGAAGTACTCCATCGAGATGTAGGTCCACATGTCGCGCGAGAGGTCCACGAGGATCGTGTCGATGCGCTTCATGCAGTCGAAGATCGCCGCCAGGTTGTCGTAGTGCTCGATCTGCGTGGTGTATTGCGAGCGGCTCAGCCCGAGGGTGTCGCCGACGAACCGGTTGGCGAAAGCCACCCAGTCGATCGAGGGATAGGCCGCATGGTGGGCGTTGAAGTTGCCCGTGGCGCCGCCGAACTTGGCCGGGACGGCGATCGCATGGAGCATGGCCAGCTGCTTCTCGAGCCGCTCGACGAAGACCATGAATTCCTTGCCGAGGGTCGTGGGCGAGGCGGGCTGCCCGTGCGTGCGTGCCAGCATCGGCACGTCGTGCCACTCCCTGGCGAAGGCGGCCAGCTTGTCGCGCACCTCCTCGACGGCGGGGTAGTAGACCCCCGTGAGGGCCTCCTTGAGCGAGAGGGGGATCGACGTGTTGTTGATGTCCTGCGAGGTGAGCCCGAAGTGCACGAACTCCTTGTATGCGGAGAGCCCCAGCGCATCCATCTTCTCCTTGATGATGTACTCGACGGCCTTTACGTCGTGGTTGGTGACGGACTCGATCTCCTTGACACGCAGCGCGTCGGCCTCGGAGAAGTCGGTGTAGAGCCGGCGCAGGTCGGCGAAGCGGGCGTGGTCGATGCCCTCAAGCTGCGGCAGCGGCAGCTCGCACAGGGCGATGAAGTATTCGATCTCGACACGGATGCGGTAGCGGATCAGTGCCGCTTCCGAAAAATAATCTGCAAGTTTTTCCGTTTTGTTACGGTAGCGCCCGTCTACGGGCGAAATGGCTGTGAGCGGGGTTATCATGGTCGTGTGGTGATTTTTGCTTTCCGGCACCAAAATTACGACATTTATTGAAATCCGCATAATTTTCCCTACCTTTGTAGGGCTGTAACTCGAAAAACGAACGATGAAATATCTGATGGCAGTCATCGACGCACTCGTGGGGTTCGTACAGCGGAACCCGCTGACCGTGCTCGTCATTCTGATCCTGGCGCTGGGTGCTCCGGCGCTGCTGAAGGGTATTGCACTATTCATACTGTATTTTATTATGGGATTCGTTCTGCTGCTCGTCGCGGGCGTGCTTCTCTTCCGCTGGCGGATCTACCGCATGCGCAAGGAGATGGAGGAGCGTTTCGGCGAGGGATTCGGCGGTGCCGCGGGCGGCTTCGATCCCCGCGGCTTCGGGGCGCGGCAGCGGCCTCCGAAGCAGGAGCGCGAGGGTGAGGTGAAGGTCTACCGCACGGCCGACGCCCCCGAGAAGCGCGTGTCGGAAAAGGTCGGCGACTACGTCGATTTCGAAGAGACCAGGGAGTGACCATGTTGAAGGTATTCGAACTCATAGGGCGCTACTTCATGCTGATGGGAAAGGTCTTTTCCCGTCCCGAGAAGGCCGCCATCTACCGCCGGAGGATCATCTACGAGATGGAGGCCCTCGGCGTGAACTCCATCGGGCTGACGGCCATCATCTCGATCTTCATCGGTGCGGTCATCACGCTCCAGATGTCGATCAACCTCGACTCGCCGTTCATTCCGCAGTCGCTCATCGGCTACGCCACGCGCGAGACGATGATCCTCGAGTTCTCGTCGGCCGTCGTGGCGCTGATCCTGGCCGGCAAGGTCGGCTCGAGCATCGCCTCGGAGATCGGTACGATGCGCATCACCGAGCAGATCGACGCCCTGGAGATCATGGGGGTCAATTCGGCCTCGTACCTCATCCTGCCGAAGATCGTGGCGTCGATGATCTTCTTTCCCTTCCTGACGATCCTCTCGATCCTGATCGGCGTCATCGGCGGCTGGCTCATCGCCGCAGCCACCGGAATCATGATCCCGGCCGACTATGTCGATGGCCTGCTGATGGACTTCCGCCCCTATTCGATCACCTACACGCTCATCAAGACCGTCTTCTTCGCCTACATCATCACCTCGATCTCGGCCTTCTACGGCTATTACGCCCGCGGCAACTCGCTCGAGGTGGGCGCCGCATCGACGCGCGCCGTGGTGGCCAGCTCGATCGTGATCCTGCTTTTCGACCTGATCCTGACGCAAGTGCTGTTGATATGATACGAGCCGAACATATCGTCAAGTCGTTCGACGGACGCACGGTCCTCGACGATATCTCGGTCGAGTTCGAGACCGGGAAGACCAATCTGATCATCGGGCGCAGCGGCTCGGGCAAGACCGTGCTGCTGAAGACCCTCGTGGGGCTGCACGAGCCCGATGCGGGCGACGTCTGGTACGACGACGTGAACTTCACGCGGCTGGGCTTCCGCGAGCGCAAGACGATCCGCAAGGACATCGGGATGATCTTCCAGGGCGGGGCGCTGCTCGACAGCTCGACCGTCGAGGAGAACGTCAAGCTGCCGCTCGACCTCTTTACCTCGAAGAGCGAACGCGAGAAGATGGAGCGGGTGAACTTCTGCCTGCAGCGCGTGCGGCTCGAGAACGCCAACCGCCTCTACCCGGCCGAGTTGTCGGGCGGCATGATCAAGCGGGTGGCCATCGCCCGGGCCATCGTCATGAACCCGCGCTATCTGTTCTGCGACGAGCCCAACTCGGGCCTCGACCCGCAGACCTCGATCGTCATCGATAACCTGATCCACGAGATCACCCAGGAGTACGGCATCACGACGATCGTCAATACGCACGACATGAACTCCGTGATGGAGATCGGCGAGAAGATCGTATACATCCACAACGGCCGCAAGTGGTGGGAGGGGACCAAGGACGATATCCTGCACGCCGACAATCCGGAACTGAACGATTTCGTCTTCGCCTCGGCCATGGCCAAGCGCGCCAAGGCGGCGGGCATTCATTAAAAAATTTACGATTTTTATTGCGTAAAATTTAGAAAGTGTGTACTTTTGCGCGTGAAAAAACGACGCGAGTTTTTTACTAACAAATAAATCAAAACATTATGGCAACTATTAAGATTGGTATCAACGGCTTCGGTCGTATCGGCCGTATGGTTTTCCGTGCTGCCTGCACGCAGACTGACAAGTACGAGATCGTAGGCATCAACGACCTCTGCCCGGTAGACTACCTGGCCTATATGCTGAAGTACGACACGATGCACGGCCAGTTCAAGGGCGAGATCAACTATGACTTCGAGAAGAGCCAGCTGATCGTGAACGGCCACGCCATCCGCGTAACCGCCGAGAAGGATCCCGCAAACCTGAAGTGGAACGAGGTGGGTGCCGAGTACGTCGTTGAATCGACGGGTCTGTTCCTGACCGAGGAGAAGGCTCAGGCTCACATCGCAGCCGGTGCCAAGTACGTTGTTATGTCGGCTCCCTCGAAGGACGCTACGCCGATGTTCGTATGCGGCGTGAACACCGATACCTATGCTGGCCAGAAGATCGTTTCGAACGCATCGTGCACCACGAACTGCCTCGCCCCGATCGCCAAGGTTCTGAACGACAAGTTCGGCATCACCGACGGTCTGATGACGACGGTTCACTCGACCACCGCTACGCAGAAGACCGTAGACGGTCCCTCGATGAAGGACTGGCGTGGTGGCCGTGCCGCTTCGGGCAACATCATCCCCTCCTCGACCGGCGCTGCCAAGGCCGTAGGTAAGGTGATCCCCTCGCTGAACGGCAAGCTGACGGGTATGTCGATGCGTGTTCCGACCCTCGACGTATCGGTTGTGGACCTGACCGTAAACCTCGCCAAGCCGGCGAAGTACGATGAGATCTGCGCTGCCATGAAGGAGGCTTCGGAGGGCGAGCTGAAGGGTGTGCTGGGCTACACCGAGGAGGCTGTCGTTTCGTCGGACTTCCTGGGCGATCCCCGTACGTCGATCTTCGACAAGGCTGCCGGTATCGCTCTGACCGACACCTTCGTGAAGGTTGTTGCATGGTACGACAACGAGTGGGGTTACTCGAACAAGGTCCTCGACCTGATCTCGGTGATGAAGGCTTACAACAAGTAGTCTGACCCGCAAAAGACCATAGTTGGAGGGATCCGCTTCGTCGGATCCCTCTTTTTTTTTGCGATGCTCCCGGGCACAAGACCGGAAGCATCGCTGTGTTTTGCCCTCGGCCGGGACGGGCAGGACGGGCGGGGCCAGATGGGGACGGACGGCATGAAAGGATACGTCCCGCAGTTTCCAAATCGGAACTGCGGGACGTGTCGCTTGGGGAAGCTGTTGCCGGACGTCGGCCGACGCGGGCCTTTCCTTATTGGGCTTTTGTCGCTTCGCCCGGCAGCGGGGTCGCCTCGAGACGGCGGTTGGCGTCGCGGATCAGTTCGGCGGTCGTGTCGTCGTCGTAGACGCAGTAGAAGCCCTGCGGCTCGTGGGCCGGGTCGCAGCAGAAATCGTCGCCGCGCTGCCAGTTGTGGTGGGCCGGACGCGCTTCGCCGGCCCAGCCCCAGAAGTTGCAGCCGGCCAGCAGCCCGCCTTCGGCTTTCGAGTTGATAACCCGGTCGAGCAGGTCGGTATAGTATGCGTCGCGCAGACGGGTCGGGGTGCCGCGGTCGAAGCGGACGCTGTCGCGCGGGAATCCGAACTCCTCGACGACCACCGGCTTGTTGAGCCGCTCGGCGATGTCGAGGTGGCACTCCAGGTATTCGCGGGTCAGCTGCCGGGCGTTGTCGAACTCCTCGTCGAGGTGCCCGGCCGTGGCCCACTGCCAGTTGTAGGGCCAGATGTGGAGATTGACATAGGAGATCTCGGGGAAGGCGTGGATGCGCTCGGTCAGCAGCGTGTCCACTTCGCAACCGAACAACCCCTCCGAGCCGGTCGAGATCATGTGGTTGGGATCGAGCGAGCGGATCAGGCGGGCCGTGGAACCGATCCAGCGGGCGAACTCCTCCTTGTTCTCATCGCTGAATGCGCGGGGTTCGTTGCAGATCTGCCACGAGAAGATGGCGGGATCCTCGCTGTACTTCCGGTTCGTGTAGCGGTTCGTGCGGCCGACGATGAAGCGCACGTGGTCGGCGAACATCTCCCGGGCCCGCTCGTTGGGGATGAAGCCGGCGACATATTCGCGGAAGGGGTTCCAGCCGTCGATCCCCGGGATCGGGGCTTTCCCCTCGCCGGCCCACATGAGGTATTGCGAGTAGCCTCCGGACCACTCCCATGAGTTGGTGAGGTAGAGTACGACCTTCATGTCGCGGCGTGCCGCCTCGCGCATGAAGTAGTCCAGCCCGTCGAGCAGCGCATCGTCGTACTCGCCCGGTGCGGTCTGCAGGATGGGCTCGATTTTGCAGGGTACGCCCTCCTCGCCGTCGGCGCCCACCAGCACGCGGAGGTTCGTCACGCCGCGGTCACGCAGTGCGTCGAGCTCGCGGGCCAGACGCCCGCGGTCGCCGTCGGGACCCTGCGATCCGAGGATGGGGCCATACCAGAAGTTGGTGCCGATGAAGTAGTAGGGCTTGTCGTTGAGCAGGAACTGTCCGTTTTCGACCCGGACGAAGGAGTCGGCCGCCGTGTCGGCCGTGCCGCAGCCCGAAAGGGCTATTCCCGCCAGCAGCATGAGGGGTAGCAGTTTCGTTTTCATCGTTGTCGTGAAGTTTTTTTGTTGAGGGTTTCGGCTGCGGGTCACTTGCCGTCGGCTGCCACGCGCAGCTCGATCGAGGCTCCCGACCATTGGTTGATCCGGCGCTTTTCACTCCGTATGCGCCGGCCGTCGCAACTGATGCGCAGCTCGATGTCGAAGGGTCTCGTGGCGTCGATATCGTTGTCCGCAGGCAGCGTGTGGGGGATGATGTAGACGTAGAGCATGAGGTGGTCGCAGGGGTCGGTCGTCAGTGCGATGTGCCGCCGTCCGGCCTGCGTGGCGGGCGGCTCCTTGAGGTCGGCCCCGACGGGGGCGATCTCCGAGGAGACCGAGGCGAACCCCGTGCGGTTGTCCGCGGCGTCGAAGCAGCCGCACATCAGTGCGACGTTGTAGCGCCACCAGCCTTCGTAGTGGCTGGTGACTTCGATCGTGAATCCTCCCCCTTTGTCTGCCATATTTCACAAATATAATACAACTCGTGCGCAATGCCAAATTTCCGGGGGTGCGAATCGGATGATGACGCTAAAACTCGCGGTTTTCTTTGCAGTTGTCCTATTTTTTAGTAACTTTGCGCACTAAATGCGTACAAATGGAGGTAGCTGAAGGATATTCGATTGCCTACCGAGGCCTTAAAAACGGGACCCACGAGTTCCGTTTCGAGGTCGGCAAACCGCTGTTCGAGGCCTTCGAAAGTTCGGAGATCAAGGACGGACGGTGTGTCGTCGAGGTCACGCTCGAGCGGGGCGAGACGATGCTTACGGCCGATGTCCGCATCACGGGCCATGTGGTGGTCGCCTGCGACCGCTGCCTGGAGGATTGCCGCATCCCGATTGATTTCGAGGGGCAGCTGCTGGTGAAGTTCTCCGACGAACCGCGCGAGTACGATGGCGAGGTGCTGTGGCTTCTGCCGGGCGAGGACGAGGTGGATCTTTCGCAGTACATCTACGAGAGCATCGTGCTGTCGCTGCCCTACCAGCGCGTGCACCCCGAGGGAGAGTGCGATCCCGAGATGCTCAAGCGTTTCCGGATCGTCTCCGACGAGGAGTTCTCGGCCATCGAGAACCGGGCCGAGGAGCATGCCGTTCCCGAAGGAGAGTGGGCCAAGCTGGCGGCGCTGCGCGAACGGATGGAGGCCGACGAAGCGGAGGAAAACGGCGGCGGCACAAAATAATAAGGTACAGAAATACGTTAAACTCATAATACAAGTAGTAAAATGGCACATCCTAAACACAAAATCTCGTCGACGCGACGCGATAAGCGCAGAACCCACTACAAGGCTGTCGTTCCGACGGTCGTAACCTGCTCGAACTGCGGTGCTTCGGTGCTTTATCACCGTGTATGCCCCGAGTGCGGATTCTACCGCGGCAAGCTCGCCATCGAGAAGAAGGCCGACGAATAGGCCGGCACGAAAGAGGACTCCCCGCTGGAGGGACTGCCTCTTTTTTAGTATAAGCGCGGCTTTCGGCCCGCGGGCCCTGCCGGACGGCTCCTCGGAACCGTCCGGATGCGTTGCGGGACGGAGCCGGGATAAAAACCAAATCGCACGAGTATGTTAAAGATTGGTATAGATGCCATGGGGGGCGATTTCGCTCCCGAAGCAGCCGTCAAGGGGGCTGTCATGGCGCTCGACGCGATCGGGTCGGACAGCCGTATCGTGCTGTTCGGCGACGAAGAGAAAATCAAGGCGGTGCTGGCTGCCGAGAAGTGCCCGGCCGAGCGGTTCGACATCGTGGCGACCACCGAGGTGATCGAGATGGGCGACCATCCGGCCAAGGCTTTCCAGAGCAAGGCCGATTCGAGCATCACGGTAGGTTTCGGCTATCTGGCCAAGGGCGCAATCGACGGATTCGCCAGCGCCGGATCGACCGGAGCCATGATGGTCGGTTCGATGTATGCCGTCAAGCCCATCGAGGGGGTGATCCGTCCGACGATCTCGTCGATCGTTCCGACGGCTTCGGGGCGTCCTGCCCTGTTGCTCGACGTGGGGCTGAACGTGGACTGCAAACCCGAGGTGCTGGCACAGTACGGTCTGATCGGTTCGATCTATGCCGAGGCGGTGCTGGGCATCGAGCGTCCCCGTGTCGCCGTGCTCAACATCGGCGAGGAGGAGACCAAGGGCAACGCCCAGTCGAAGGCAGCCTATGAGTTGCTGAAGGCCGAGCCGCGCATCCGTTTCGTCGGCAACGTCGAGGGGTCGCACATCTTCTCGGGCAAGGTGGCCGACGTGATCGTCTGTGACGGTTTCGTGGGCAACACCGTGCTGAAGATGGCCGAGGGGCTCTACCGCATCAACAAGGCGCTCGGGGGCGGCAACGTCTTCTGGGACTCCATGAATTACGAAAACGTGGGCGGCACGCCGGTTCTGGGCGTCAATGCGCCCGTCATCATCGGCCACGGATGCTCCTCTCCCAAGGCGATCCGCAGCATGATCCTCTCGACCGAGCAGGTCATCAAGGCCGGACTGACGGCGAAGCTGCAGCGGGTATTTCAAAATCAGTAACACAAAACCAGGTAAAAGAGAAGTTAATGGGTAAGATAACAGCAGCGATCACGGGAGTGGGCGAGTACCTTCCGGATTACATCCTGACCAACGAAGAGCTGAGCCGGATGGTAGACACGACCGACGAGTGGATCATGTCGCACATCGGCGTCAAGACGCGCCATATCCTCAAGGGCGAGGGCGTCGGAACCTCCTACATGGGAGCACGTGCGGTGATCAATCTTCTGGACAAGACGGGGGTGGACCCGATGGATATCGACGTGGTGATCTGCGCCACGGTGACTCCCGACATGTTCTTCCCCTCGACGGGCAACCTGATCGCCGACCAGGCCGGTTGCAAGAACGCATTCGCATACGACGTTTCGGCCGCCTGCAGCGGTTTCCTCTTCGCCCTGACCACGGGTGCCAAGTTCATCGAGGCCGGCACGAGCAAGAAGGTGATTGTCGTCGGTGCCGACAAGATGTCGTCGATCGTCGATTACACGGACCGTTCGACCTGCCCGATCTTCGGTGACGGTGCCGCAGCCGTGCTGCTCGAGCCGAATACCGAGGGCTACGGCGTGATCGACTCGCTGCTCCGTTCGGACGGTTCGGGCGAGCTGCAGCTCTACATGAAGGCCGGCGGCTCGCGTTATCCGGCTTCGGCCGAGACCGTGGCCAACAACTGGCACACGATCACGTGGGACGGACACGCCGTCTTCAAGGCTGCCGTGTCGAAGATGGCCGACGTATCGGTGGAGATGATGGAGCGCCACAACCTTTCGTCGGACGATATCCGTTATCTCGTTCCGCACCAGGCCAATCTGCGCATCATCGACGCCACGGCGCGCCGCATGGGCATCACGGCCGACAAGTGCATGATCAACATCGACCGCAACGGCAATACGACGGCCGCAACGATTCCGTCGTGTCTCTACGATTACGAATCGCAGCTCCGCAAGGGCGACAACCTCATCCTGTCGGCATTCGGCGGCGGGTATACGTGGGGTGCCATCTATGTGAAGTGGGCATACGACGGACACAAGGAGTAATCCTCCTGAATCCGTGTACGGAACGGGGCGGAGATCCGACGAGGGTCTCCGCCTCTTCGTTTCCCTGCCGTGCCGCCATCCGGCCGCGTCGTTCTTCCTGCCTCCCGTTTGCGGGACCGGGGCTCCCGGCCATCCCGTTTCCCGTGCCGGTCCTGCCCGGTCTGTTTTCCGCTTCCGGCATGCGGCGGTTCGGGGAAAATCGCTATCTTTGTTCAACACAACAGACGCAGCCATGGACAATCGACTGAACCGTATTCTCCACAACAAACCCGTCAAGCTGTTCTACTTCGTGCGGAACCTTGCCCGGTACGCCGTGCCGCACCGCCTGCTGCAGAAGCGGCTCGAAGGCGTGCTGGCTGAGGTCGCGTCGCGCGACGATCGCGACTACATCCTGCAACGCGTCGATTACTACAACCGCCTGCCGACCGCCAGCAATTACCCCCCCCCTTCTTCCACGGGCATGCATCCGCTCGGAGAACATCGCCTCGGCCGGGGTGTCCGCACGGCCTATTTCTTCGATTCCTACGAATTTACGCGCTGGTTCGACGATGGCCTGCTGTGGAACATGATCCCCGGCGACGTAACCGAGGTACCTCCGATTCCGTCGGTCGTCAAGAGTCGCCCGATTGCGGGCGACAATGCCAACTCGGTATTGCTCAACCTCGACAAGTTCCGCCACTTCGTCTTCCTGCGCGACGACATTCCGTTCCGGGCGAAGGAGGACCGGGCGATCTTCCGGAGCGCGATCAACTGCCACCACCCGAACCACGTACTGCGCAAACGCTTCATGGAGCGCTATTTCGGCTCGGCATGCTGCGATGCGGGCATCTCGAACCGCCATCCGTCGCTGCCGCCCGAGTGGACGAAGCCCCACATCTCGATGTACGACCACCTGCGCTACCGCTATATCCTGGCCATCGAGGGCAACGATGTGGCCACGAACCTCAAGTGGGTGATGTCCACCAATTCGCTGGCCGTCATGCCGCGGCCGACCTACGAGACGTGGTTCATGGAGGGTACGCTCATCCCCGGCTACCACTATGTGGAGATCCGGCCCGACTATGCCGACCTCGAGGAGCGTATGCACCACTACAGCACCCATCCCGAGGAGGCCGAGGCGATCGTGGCCCACGCCCACGCCTATATCGACCAGTTCCGCGACCGTCGTCGCGAGCGGCTGATCTCCCTCCTGGTGCTCAAGGCCTATTTCGAACGGACGGGACAACTGCGCTGATCTGCCCCGATTTCGGTTCCCTTTCGGAATCGGAGCGTACCTTTGCCTGAAAACTGAACGTATGAAACTGCTGATTGTCGAAGACGAACCCTCCCTGCGGGAGATCATGGTGCAGACGCTGCGCCGCGAACAGTATGTGGTCGAGCAGGCCGCCGACTACGCATCGGGGCTGGACAAGATCGCCGCCTACGATTACGACTGCATCCTGCTGGATATCATGCTGCCTGACGGCAACGGCCTCAAACTGCTCGAAGCCCTCCGGCAGCGGCAGCAGCGTGCCGGCGTGATCATCATCTCGGCGCGCGACTCGCTCGACGACAAGATCGGCGGACTCGAACTCGGGGCCGACGACTACCTGCCCAAGCCGTTCCACCTGGCCGAGCTGAGCGCCCGGATCCGGAGCGTCCTGCGGCGCCACCAGCGCGACGGGCAGGCGAGCCTCGAGGCGGGGAACGTGCGCCTGTGGCCCGACAGCCGTCGGGTCGAGGTTGCCGGGCGTCCCGTGGAGTTGTTGCGCAAGGAGTACGACATCCTGCACTACTTCATGACCCGCCCGAACCACACGGTCGATAAGGCGGCTCTGGCCGAAGGGGTCTGGGGCGACCACATCGACCAGGCCGACAACTTCGACTTCGTCTATGCGCAGATGAAGAACCTGCGCCGCAAACTCCAGGCCGCGGGGGCCGACATCGAGATCAAGTCGGTCTACGGCTTCGGTTACAAACTGGTCCGTCCATGAGACTTGTCTACCGCATCGTCCTGCACCTGGCATGGGTGCTCTCGCTGCTGCTGGCGGTGTGGGCCGTGCTGTTCTATTTTGCCCTGACGGCCCGGATCGACCGCGAGGTGGACGATGCGCTGGAGGTGCGCGCCGAAGTGATCATCCGTCAGGTGCTTCCCGGACACGCCCCCGCATCCGAGGGAGGCGGTACGAGCGGGTACAAACTCTTCGAGGTCCCGGCAGGCTATGCCGCTTCGCGCCCGCAGACGGTATTTTCGGACGAGCAGGTCTACATTCCCGAACGGGACAATGAGGAGCCGGCCCGCGTGCTGCGGATGATGTTCCGCGACCGTGCGGGGCAGTGGCGCGAACTGACGGTGACGTCGCCGACGGTCGAGAAGACCGAACTGGTCGGGGCCGTATTGTGGTGGATCGTCGGACTGTACGTGCTGCTGCTCGGGCTGATCCTGATCGTGACGGCCGTCGTCCTGCACCGCACGATGAAGCCGCTTTATGCCCTGTTGCGGTGGCTCGACGCCTATACGGTCGGTGCGGCCAATCCGCCGCTCGAGGCCGATACGAAGGTCGTGGAGTTCCGTCGGCTGAACGATGCCGCCCGGCGGTATGCCGCCCGGGCCGAATCGCTGTTCGACCGGCAGAAGCAGTTTATCGGCAACGCCTCGCACGAGATGCAGACCCCGCTGGCCGTGTGCGGCAACCGACTTGAGATGCTCGTCGATGGCGGATCGCTCACGGAGGAGCAGCTGGGCGAGATCGCCAAGGTCCAGCGGACGCTGGGGTATCTGGTGAGGCTCAACCGGTCACTGCTGCTGCTTTCGAAGATCGAGAACGGGCAGTTCCCCGAGTCCGAGCCGGTCGATGTGAATGCCCTGGTGCGCAGTACGGCCGAGGACCTCGGGGAGATCTATGCCTACCGCGGGATCCGCTTTACGCTGCTCGAAGAGGGGCAGCTGACCGTGCGGATGAACCCGTCGCTCGCGGCGAGTGTCGTGGGCAACCTGCTCAAGAACGCCTTCGTGCACGGCGATGCGGACGGCGAGATCGTCGTCCGTGTGGACGCCGGCAGCCTGAGCGTCGCCAACAGCGGTGCGGGCGGGGCGCTCGACGGCGAGCATGTCTTCGACCGCTTTTACCAGGGGACGAAGAGGGAGGGTTCGACGGGGCTCGGGCTGGCGATCGTCGATGCCGTGTGCCGCCTCTACGGCATGCGGATCGGGTACGGCTACGCGGAGGGGCGTCACTGTTTCACGCTCCGGGTTGCGGATTGACGCGGCGTTTCAGAAACGTTTCAGTTTCGCAGATTAGCTTTGTGACGGAAAACAACGAGAAGAAGAGAGTAACATATGAAATCAAAAGCAAAACGAATCGTGGGTTGGATGGGGGCGTCCCTGCTGACACTCGGCCTTGCGACCTCGTGCATGGAGCGGGACCGGCTGATTACGGCCGATAAACTGCCCGCTGCGGCGCAGGCGTTCCTGGCCGAAAGCTTCCCCGGAGTGGATGTTTCGTTCGCCAAGGCAGAGACCGAGTGGTTCTCGACCGAGTACAAGGTGGTGATGGTCGATGGCATGGTGGTGGTGTTCGACGGAAAAGGGAACTGGACCGACATCGACTGCAAGTACGGGGCCGAAGTGCCGGCGCGGCTTATCCCTCCGCAGATTGCCGCCTATGTAGCCAAACACTTCCCTGAAGCCCGGGTGCTGAAACTCGAACGCGACCGCCGCGATTACGAGGTCGAGCTCGACAACGGCTTCGAGATGAAGTTCGACCTCGACTTCCGGCTCATCGACCTCGACGACTGATCCGGACAGTCTGCGGATCCGCTCCGGACGCCTTGCGTTGCCGGGGCGCCGCGGTCGGCCTGCGTGAAAACCCGCCCCGGCGGATTTTTCGTCGTATTTGTTGCCGGGGCGGCTCAAAGTTCGGAAAATGTCCTATATTTGTCGTAAGAGAACGGATCGAATCCTTAAATTACGATAAACTATGTTGAGTCAGCAATTGCACGAAGCGCTCAATGCGCAGATCAACGCCGAGATGTGGTCGGCGTATCTCTATCTTTCGATGTCGGTGGACGCCGAAGCCAAGGGGCTGAAGGGCGTTGCCAACTGGTTCTATGTCCAGTTCCAGGAGGAGCAGGACCATGCCCGCATCCTGATGAACTACATCCTTTCGCGGGATGCGGAGGTGCGTTTGCAGCCGATCGCCGAGGTCCGTACTTCGTGGTCTTCGCCGCTGGAGATGTTCCGCGATACGCTCGAACACGAGCAGAAGGTGACGGCGATGATCAACAATCTGGCCGCCATCGCCGCCGGAGACAAGGACTATGCTTCGTCGAACATGCTCGTTTGGTTCATCGACGAGCAGGTCGAGGAGGAGGAGTCGGCGCGCGAGATGATCGGCGCCTGCGAGGCCGTCGAGGGCAACAAGTTCGGGCTCTACATGCTCGACAAGGAGCTGGCCGCCCGGACCTATACGCAGGCCGCTCCGCTCGCGTCGTCGAAGTAGCCGGCCTTCCGGCAGATATGCGGCGTCCGGATTTCCCGCAGGGGAGATCCGGACGCTGTTGTTTTCGCATGTGGGGAGTTGTGCTCAGAAGAGCGATGCGGCCCCTTCGAACGAGAGCAGGATGACGACATAGCGCAGCGCCTTGCCCGCAAGCATCGAGATGCCCGTGAGCCACACGTTGCTGCGCATCAGTCCGAGGACGATGGCAAGCGCCTCGCCGATGGTCGGCAGGAAGGCGAAGAATCCCATCAGGGCGCCGCGCCCGGCGAGGAATTTCCGGGCCCGGGCCAGTTGGCGGGGTGTGATGCCGATGCGGGTGATCCACTCGGTGCGGCCGAGCGAGCCGATCCAATAGCAGGTCATGCCGCCCAGCGTGTTCCCGAGCGATGCCGCGATCAGGCAGCCGACGGGGTCGAGGCCCATGCCCGCGAGAATGACCATCACCGCTTCGGAGCTGAAGGGCAGGATGCTCCCGGCGATGAAGGCCGAAAGGAAGAGTCCCACGTATCCCCACTCCACGAAAAATTGCGCGATTGCGTCCATGCGGTTATCCGATTTTGTGCAAGAATAGTCTGCTTGCGGGACAAAGATAGCTTTTTTGCCGCAAAGCGCTTGCGCGGGACCGGGCGAATGCGCTACATTTGTATAACAAATCTCCTGAACTCATGCGAAGAACCTTTCTGCTCATTGCCTTGCTGGCAACGGCTGTCGGGTGTGCCCCGCAGCAAAAACAACTCACCGATTATGTCAATCCGCTGCTCGGAACGGCCACGCTGTGGGACAGTGTCGATCTGGGCTTCCGGCCCACGAAGCGCACCTGGGGCGCCGAGGTCTTTCCCGGGGCGTCGCTGCCCAACGCCCTGGTGCAGGCGAGTCCCGTCACCAAGTTCCACAGCGGCTCGGGCTACCAGTACGAGGATACGGTGATCTACGGGTTCACCCACTCGAACAAGGGGCACTGGAACCTGTGCCACATCCCGCTGCTGCCCGTAACCGGAACCCCGACTCCGGAGGATTACTGCTCGCCTTACAGCCACGACCGTGAGACGGCCGCCCCGGGCTACTACGAGGTCTTCCTTGACCGTTACGGCGTCGATGCCGAACTGACGACGACGCTGCGCTGCGCCCTGCACCGCTACACCTTCCCCGAGGGGACCGAGCCTTCGGTGCTGGCCGACCTGCAGCGCTCGAACGAGCGGGTCCGCGGCTGGGAGATCCGCAAGGTGGGTGACAACACCTTTGCCGGATGGCAGCGGACCGGCGAGACGATGTACTTCTACGCCGTGGCCAACCGCCCCGTGACGGGAGTCGAACCGGTCCGGGAGGGCGACCGCGAGATCCGCATCGTGCGCTTCGGCGAGGGAGAGGGGCCCCTCGAACTGCGCATCGGCTTCTCGTTCGTGAGCGAGGCAAACGCCCGCGGGAACCTCGAGGCCGAACTGCTCGGCCGCTCCTTTGCCGAGGTGCGTCAGGCGGCTGCGGATACGTGGAACGACCTGTTGGGCCGCATCCGCGTCGAGGGCGGCACGGAACGCGAGAAGGGACTCTTCTACTCGTCGCTCTACCGTGCGTTCCTCTGGCCGGCGCTGCGCAGCGACGTGAACGGCGAATATACCGACGAACGGGGCGAAGTCGTCCGCGATGCGAATTTCCGTTACTATACAAGTCCCTCCTACTGGGATGACTACCGCAACAAGCTGATCCTTCTGGGACTGCTTGCCCCCGACGTGGCGGCCGATGTCATCAGCTCCGATACCGACCGCGGCGAGAAGCGCGGAGGCTTCATGCCGACCTTCTTCCACGGTGACCATGCCTCGGCATTCGTGGCCGGCAGCTACCTGCGCGGCATCCGGGGCTTCGACGTGAAGCGTGCCTACAACCTCGTGCTGCGCAATGCCACGGTGCAGGGCCCGAGCCGTCCGTGGCTCGACGAATACATCGCCCGCGGCTACATCCCCGAGATGGACTACGACCATCCGGTGACCAACACGGTCTGCCGGGCGGCCGTCACGAAGACACTCGAATACGCCTACGACGACTACGCCGTGGCGCTGCTGGCCGAGGCGCTGGGCGACAGGGAGAACCACGACCTGCTGATGGCCCGCACGAAGAACTACCGCAACTGCTTCGATCCCTCGACGGGACTCATGCGCGGCCGCCTGGAGGACGGGTCGTGGATCACCCCCTTCGAGGAGCGTTATCCCTACTACGAATACATGTACCGCGAGGCGAACGCCTGGCAGCAGACCTTCTTCGCCCCGCACGACACCGAGGGGCTCATCTCGCTCTACCCGAGCCGCGAGGCCTTCGGCGAGCAGCTCGACCGCCTCTTCTCGATCCCGTGGGAGGGGTACGAGGTCGATAACCTCTCGTGCTTCATCGGGCAGTACTGCCACGGCAACCAGCCCGACCACGGCTTTGCCTACCTCTACTACTTCATCGGCCGCCAGGAGCGTTCGCAGGAGCTCATCGACTACATCCTCGACCGTTTCTACGGCATGGGCCCCGAAGGACTGGCCCTCTGCGGCATGGACGATGCCGGGGAGATGTCGTCGTGGTACGTGCTGAATGCCATCGGACTCTACACCTACTCGCCGGCCGATCCGGAGTACATCGTCACCGTGCCGCTGTTCGACCGTACGGAGGTGGCGCTCGGCGACGGACACCGTTGGACGATCCGCCGTGAGGGCGAGGGGCGCCGGATCGAATCGGTCACCTGCGGCGGAAAGCCTGTCGAGGGGTGGTTCGTCGCCCACGATGCGCTGGGCGAGGGCGAGCTGGTGATCCGCACGGCTCCGGATGCGGAATGATCCCTGTCCGGACGGAGACGCATAGGGCGGGCGAACCTCATCGGGTTCGCCCGCCCTTCGTCTTGCGGTGCGGCTGGGCTATCCGTCCCGGCGCATCGAGAGCGAGATGCGGCCCCGGAGTGTGTCGATACCCGTAACGCGCACCTCGACATGCTGCCCGAGGCGGACCACCTCGGCCGGCGAGGCGACGTAGCGGTCGGCCAGCTGCGAGACATGCACCAGCCCGTCCTGCTTGATGCCGATGTCCACAAAGGCGCCGAATGCGGTGATGTTGGTGACGATGCCCGGCAGGGTCATCCCTTCGCGCAGGTCGTCGATCGTCCGCACGTCGGGAGCGAAGGCGAAGGTGTGCAGCTCCTCGCGGGGGTCGAGCCCCCGTTTGTCGAGCGCCTCGAGGATGTCGGTCACGGTGGGGAGCCCGGCCTGCGCGGTGACGTAGCGTTCGGGGCGGATCGTGCGCCGCAGCTCGCGGTCGGCGAGCAGGCGCTCGACGCTTACGCCGGCATCGGCGGCCATGCGTTCGACGATCGGGTAGGATTCGGGGTGCACGGCGCTGTTGTCCAGCGGGTTCCGGCCTCCGACGATGCGCAGGAACCCGGCCGCCTGCTCGAAGGCCTTGGCCCCGAGGCGCGGCACCTTCTTCAGCTCGCTCCGTGTGCGGAAGTCTCCGTTCGCGGCCCGGTAGGCGACGATGTTCTCGGCCAGGGCGGGCCCGAGGCCCGAGATGTAGGTGAGGATGTGCTTCGAGGCGGTGTTGATATTGACTCCCACGCGGTTCACGCAGCTTTCGACCACATCTCCGAGCCGGGCCCGGAGTTTCGCCTGGTCCACGCTGTGCTGGTACTGGCCGACGCCGATCGACTTGGGGTCGATCTTCACCAGCTCCGACAGCGGGTCGATCAGCCTCCGGCCGATGCTCACGGCGCCGCGGACGGTTACGTCCTCGTCGGGGAACTCCTCGCGGGCCGCGGCCGATGCGGAGTAGACCGAGGCGCCGTCTTCGCTGACCGTGTACAGCTCCACACCCTGAAGCTGCAGTCCGCGGACGAACTGTTCGGTTTCGCGGCCGGCCGTTCCGTCGCCGATGGCTATCGCCTCCGTGCGGTAACGAGCCGCCAGACGGCGGAGCGTCTCGGCTGCCTCGGCCGTGCGCGACTGGGGTGGGTGGGGGTAGATGACCGTATGGTGGAGCAGGTTCCCCTGTGCGTCGAGCGCCACGACCTTGCATCCGGTGCGGAACCCGGGGTCGAGGGCGATGACGCGCTTCTGCCCGAGCGGTGAGGCGAGCAGCAGCTGGCGGAGGTTTTCGGCAAAGATGCGGATGGCCTCGTCGTCGGCGCGTTCCTTGGCGGCCGCGAGTGTTTCGCTCTCGATCGAGGGGCGGATCAGCCGGCGGAAGGCGTCGGCCGCGGCTGCTTCCAGCCACGTGCGGGTCGTTGATCCGGGGCGGATGAACCGGCGGCGGATCCGTTCGATGATCCGCTCCGCATCGATCTCCACCGAGACTTTCAGGATGCCCTCCTCCTCGCCCCGCAGCATGGCCAGCAGGCGGTGTGACGAAACCGATCGGACGGGCGTCGCGGCATCGAAGTAGTCGGCGTATTTCGCACCCTGCTGCTCCTTGCCCTTCGCCACGCGCGCATGTACGATCCCCTCGCGCGAGAAGTTGCGGCGCACCTCGCTGCGGATCCGGTCGTCCTCGGCCATCCGTTCGGCGACGATGTCCGAGGCTCCGGCCAGCGCGTCGTCGGCAGTCGGCACCTCGGCCGTGACGAACCGCTGCGCCTGTCGCCGGATGTCGGGCGTGTGCTGCGCCATGAGCAGGTTGGCCAGCGGCTCCAGCCCCCGCTCGCGGGCGGCTGCGGCGCGGGTCCGCCGGCGGGGCTTGTAGGGCAGGTAGAGGTCCTCGACCTCGGCGGCGTCCCAGCTCGCCTCGATCCGTGCACGGAGTTCGCCGGTCAGCCGACCCTGTTCTTCGATCGTGGAGAGGATCGTCCGCTTGCGGGCCTCGAGTTCGGTGAGCCGTTCCAGCAGGTCGCGGACGGAGCCGACGGCCACCTCGTCGAGCGAGCCGGTGACCTCTTTGCGGTAGCGGCTGATGAAGGGGATTGTGGCTCCCTCGCGCAGCAGGCGGACGGTGCCTTCGACCTGCGGCAGGGGAATCTGGAGTCGTTGTGAGATGATCTGTTCGAGCATGGTGTGTCGGTTCGGAGCCTTTTTCCCCGGTGCTGCCGGCAGGTCCGAGGCTGCAAATATACCAATTAATTCGACCGCCCGAAAGACGGCGGTGCGGGAGAGGGGTGCCGATTCGGCCGGAGAGGCCGGAAGGGGCTTGCCGTCAGACGGCAAACAGGCGGCAAAACATTTTGCCGCCTGTTTGCTGCCTGGAATCTTGAGGCCCGAGGCCGGAAGATGATCCTATTTGAGCCCCTTCAGGCACTCGGAGACGTTCTTCTCGATCCGCTGCAGGATGGCCTGCGTGTCCGTCGCCCCTTCGGCCTTGACGAATTTCTCGCCGGTGATCTGTTCGTAGAGCTCGACGTAGCGGTCGGTGATGCCGCTGACGATCTCGGGGGTCATCTCGGGAACCTGCTGTCCGGCCTGTCCCTGGAAACCGTTGGCCATGAGCCACTCCCGCACGAACTCCTTCGAAAGCTGCTTCTGGCGCTCGCCCCTGGCCAACCGCTCCTCGTAGCCTTCGGCATAGAAGTAGCGCGACGAATCGGGGGTGTGGATCTCGTCCATGAGGTAGATGACGCCGTCCTTCTTGCCGAATTCGTATTTCGTGTCCACGAGGATCAGACCCATCCGGGCGGCGATTTCGCAGCCCCGCCGGTAGATCGCCCGCGTATATTTCTCGAGCTGCTCGTACTCCTCGCGGCTTACGAGCCCCGATGCGATGATCTCCTCCTTCGAGATATCCTCGTCGTGGCCCTCGGCGGCCTTCGAGGTCGGGGTGATGATCGGTTCGGGGAACCGCTGGTTCTCGACCATCCCTTCGGGCATCTCCACGCCGCAGATGGTCCGCTTGCCGGCCTTGTACTCCCGCCAGGCGTGGCCCGAGAGGTATCCGCGGATGACCATCTCCACCTTGAAGGGCTCGCACTTGCGGCCCACGGTGACCATCGGGTCGGGAACGGCGATCTTCCAGTTGGGAAGGATGTCTGCGGTGGCATCGAGGAACTTGGCGGCGATCTGGTTGAGTACCTGTCCCTTGTAGGGAATGCCCTCGGGCAGGACGACGTCGAAGGCCGAGATCCGGTCGGTTACGACCATGACGAGGTATCGGTCGTCGATGTCGTATACGTCGCGGACTTTGCCCACATATTTGCTTTTCTGACCTTCGAAGGTGAAATCGGTGCGTGTGATAGCGTTCATTGTGTTTGCAGGTTTATCGCCTGCAAAGATACTGTTTTTGTGCGAATATGGAACCCTCTGCGGCAAAAACGGAGCCTCTGCGGCCAAATAACCGCCGATGGCGGGGAATGCGGCCCTCGGAAGGAGCGCGGCAGCGGGGCGGCGCCGGAGTGCAAGGTGCAAAATCCGGCGAAAAGAGGGGGAGATTGCCGATTTCTTGTTATTTTTGTCGGTCCTGTCGCGCATGGGGGCAACTCCGGACGGATACAGTCCTGCGCGCAGGCCGGATCGACCGAACCAAACTTCAGAGAAATGCACCATCTTCCGAAACTTCGCCTGCTCCTGGGAGCCCTCGTTTTTTTTCAGGCCGCGGAGGCTGCACCCCGCACCGACGGGACGAATGAACCGTCGGGCAGCCTGCTCGAATATGTCGATACCCGGATCGGTACCGACGTATGGCGGAAACAGTCCACGCTGAGCAATGCCGAACGCCCCCACGGATTCGTCTATCCGGGCGTGGGACTGCCGTTTGCAATGACCCAGTGGTCGCCCCAGACCGCCGAGAACGACATCGCCTATGCCTGGCAGCACGACAGGCTGCAGGGCTTCCGTGCCACGCACTATCCCAACGGTGCGGCCATGTCGGAGTACGGAGCCTTTACGATCATGCCGTCGGTGGGGACGTTGAAGGTCGATGCCGCCGAGCGCGCCTCGAGCTATTCGCACGACAGCGAGACGGCCAAACCCCATTACTATGCCGTGAACCTCGACGACTACGGCATCCGGGCCGAGCTGACCGCCGCCTCGAAGTCCGGCTTTTTCCGTTTCACCTATCCCGAGTCGGAGCAGTCGCACATCCTGATCGACAACCCGCGGAGCGACAAGGGCAGTTATTTCCGGGTCATTCCCGAGCGCAACGAGATCGAGGGTTTCACCACGGTGGCGGGGCGCGTGGGCAACCAGGGTTACGTGGGGCGGGAGTTCGCCTGCTATTTCGTGGCGCGGTTCAGCAAACCGTTTGCGAGCTGGTCGATCGTCCCCTCCTGGGACGAGACCCCCATGGAGCAGCTTTTCAGCCGGGGGTTCGAAGGCGAGTACTTCGACAACATGACCCTTTCGGGTACTCCTCGGGCGACGAGAACGGATGAAAAGATCGATTTCGAATGGGAGGGGGCTCCGATCTCGGGGATCGGTCCGGACAACTTCTCGGTCCGGTACCGGGGCGTGCTCCGGGCGAGAACGTCGGGAACGCACCGCTTTTACCTGACGAGCGACGACGGCGCCCGCATGTTCATCGACGGGAAGCTGGTTATCGATGCGTGGTACGACCACGGGCCCACGACCGAGATCTGTTCGTGCGAAATGGAGGCGGGCCGCGAGTACGAGGTGGTTGTGGAGTATTACGAGCATACGAACTCCGCCACGTTGAGGCTGGGGTGTATCGAACCGAAAGACTTCGATGCGGAGCGTCTTGAGCAGATGGCCCGCAAGGGCTCCTCGGCCGCTGCCGTCTGCGTGTCGTTCCCGACCGAGAGCGGGGAGGAGGTCGAGGTGAAGATCGGTACGTCGTTCATCAACTTCGAGCAGGCACGCCGCAACCTTTGCAGCGAGATCGGCGACAAGAGTTTCGAACAGCTTCTCTCCGATACGGGAGAGGCATGGGAGGAGGCGCTCGGAAAGATCCGGATCGAGACCTCCGAGACGAACCGGGAGATATTCTACACGGCCTTGCAGCGCTGCATGCTGCTGCCGAGAGACATCACCGAGCAGGGTTACCACTACAGTGCGTTCAACGGGAAGATCATGCCGGGAGTCATGTATACCGATTTCTCGCTGTGGGACACCTTCCGCTCGCTGCATCCGCTGCTTGTCCTCCTGGAGCCGGACCGCGTCAATGCGATGATCGAGGCCCTGCTCAACTCCTATGACGAGGGCGGCTGGATCCCCAAATGGCCCAGCCCGGGTTATTCGAACATCATGCACGGCACCCACGGCGATGCGGTGATCGCGGATGCCTACGTCAAGGGCCTCCGCAACTACGACGAGCGGAAGGCGCTCGAGGCCATGATGAAGAATGCCACCACGAAGGGAACGGGACATTACGTCGCCCGGGTGGGGATTCTCGATTTCATCCGGCTCGGGTACGTCCCGACGGACAAATACGGCGAGTCGGCCATCCGGACCCTCGAGTTCTCCTACGACGACTTCTGCATCGCGCAGATGGCCCGGGCCATGGGCGACGGGGAACTCTACGGGCGGATGATGGCCCGTGCGATGAACTACATCAATATCCTCGATCCCGAGACCCGGATGGTCCGCGGACGCAACAGCGACGGACAGTGGCGCGATGCGAAGGATCCCTCGATCAGCGGGTGGGCGCAGGGCTCCGACCGCGACAGGGAGACCTATTTCCGGAACATCACCCTCTTCGTTCCGCACGACGTGCAGGGCCTGGCCAACTTCATGGGCGGCAACAAGGCGCTGGAGGAGTATCTGGACTATTTCTTCGACAACGATTTCTATTATGTGGGCGACGAGTACTCCATGCATTCGCCCTACCTCTACAACTTCATCGGCAAGGCGTGGAAGACGCAGCGGACCATCCGCCGGCTGCTCGACTACAACTTCACGAACGACTCCTGGGGCCTGCCCGGGAACGACGACTGCGGGCAGATGTCCTCGTGGTATGTGATGGGGGCGATGGGTTTCTACCCCGTCTGCCCGGGAATTCCGGCCTATCAGATCGGCAGCCCCGTCGTGGACCGTCTGGAACTTTCGCTCGCCAACGGAAAGACGTTCACCCTCATAGCCGAGAACAATAGCCCGGAGAACGTCTATATCCAGTCGGCTGAGCTGAATGGGAAACCCTATACGAAATGTTGGATCAGCCACGACGACATCATGGACGGGGGCACCCTGGTGCTCAGGATGGGCAGCCGTCCCAACCGGAAGTGGGGCGCTTCGGCGGAGGATATCCTTCCTTCGGTCAGCGCCCCGGCCGGCGAATAGCCCCGTTCTTCTTCAGCCCCTCGGAATGCGGCCGTTGATTGTTTCGACGGCCGCTTCCCGCGTTTCGTCCCTTCCCGCCCTGACACCACCGATCGTCGGCTCCACTTCGAGGTCAAGCCGGACTTCCAGCCCCTGCACGCACCAGCCGCCGGGATAATACCAGCCCAGGCCGGAAAAGCAGCTGCGGATTCCGCCGGGCAGGACGAACTCCGAAACATTGCCGTTCGCACCGGGCGATTGCGTTCCGATTACGGTAACACCCGGATCGACCTGCATGCATTGGACGCAATATTCCGTATGGCTTTGCGCGGTGGCAGCAATAATTACGACAACCGGTTTGCCATACTTTTCCGACCGGTCCCCCGATACCTCGGGGCAGAAAAGGAGAAATACTCCGGAAACTGCACGTTCGGGCGCACGACCTTGTGGAAGCGCGGATGGTGTCCGGTATGATCCGGCTGTAGATAAACTCCATGAATTTCCGATGCGAAAAGCATCGTAACTGACTGATTTTTATCAGTCGCGATCTTGGCTAATGCCGCAAAGGCGCGTTGTAAATAAAGTACGGGTTCGGTGTCCGATTCTGGGAGGCTCTTTCCCCGCTCCGAACCGGGGAATCATCCGGGAAGAACAGGATCTTTTTTATGCCTTGTTTTGGCGCTTTTTCAGGACCTCCTCCCTGGATTCGAAGTGCTGTTTGCCCGACAGCGCCCGCTCTTCGGCTTTGCGCTGTCGGATGCGTCCGATCCAATCCGGTGCAATTTCAATCGAGCCGATCCAGACAACCTGCATGGAACAGTACAGCAGGATTTGCAGGGGAAACGAAAACTGCGTTTCGGCGGGAAACAGCCAGTTGTACGTTGCCAAAGGGACGAATGCATTGACGATCAGCATTAAGGCTTCCGTTTCTCGTTGCCGGCGTGTATATCCGATGCGTTTCCAGGCGATCAGAATGAAAAGCACATTGACCACGAGCAATGTCCAGACGATTGGCCACGGTCTGATAACCGCCGCCTCCGGTTGTGAATTTATGATGAACCAGGCCGGAATAACAGGGACCAGTCCGTTTATCAGCAGTGTGAAAACTTGGAAAGCCATCGGGAAAACCAATTCGTTCTCGATACTCCAAATTTAGGTAAATATTTCGAAATACCCTTCGTTTGCGGGAATTTATTGTGATGGCAAAGATTGTGGGCAGGGCGTGGCATCGGCCGCTACCCGCTGTGCGGTGTTGCACTCAACGAGGAGGGCCGTCACGCTTTGTGGACAGGGTAGTCGGACCACATTTTCGGGCCCCGCCACGTGCGGCCACTTCGGGGTGATGAATCTCGCGGCACTCAGTGATTCGAGCAGCAGCGCCCGCAACTTGTTGTGGGGCGTCTGCAGCGGTTTCGGAAGCTGGCAGGCGAACCGCAGCTCGACCTCCGGGGGGCGTCGCGGCGGAAGAGACCGATGCGGTCGGTGTGTTTGGGCCGCAGCTCGAGCTGTCGTAACATTCTTTTCCGGGAACAAAATCCTGCGAGATTTGGATGTGTATTGCTAATTTCATAAATTGCATTTCCTTTTAGAAATGCAGGGTGTGGAGCCGTCGCTGGTTTTGCCCCGTAAATCTTTTGGGCGATATATTGGGGTTCAACCGGATTCGATCGTATGTGCAGATCGAATCCGCAGACTGAAAAGAGAGTCAATTATGAGAAATTTAATGTTGCTTGTCGTTTGCTGTTTGTCTGCGTTGTCATTATATGCGCAGACTCCGTCCGTAGATGTATTGCGGACTTATGCGGATGGAAAGGGCGTGCCTCCCAAAGAATACATATTCAAGCTGTTTGAAAAATCGGATATAGTAGTGTTGGGCGAGCGTGACCATCGTGATACGGTACAATACGACCTTATTCATGACATCCTGGCCGATCCGCGTTTTGCTGAGCGTGTGGGATACGTCTATACCGAAGTCGGTTCATACAACATGAACGATGATGTAAATCGCCTGTTGCAAGGCGATTATCCTACGGAGGCGGCCTTTATGGACAGCCTGTATGCCTATTGCAGAAAGTCTGAAACCTTCTACCCCATTTGGGAAAAATACAACCGTGTGAAGTTTCTGAAAGGTATATATGAAATAAACCGTACCTCTCCAAGGAAAATCAAGCTTGGACTGACCGATTGCGGGTTCTCATGGGACGAAATCCGTACTGTGGAAGACTACAAAAGATTCTGGGAATCTCCCGAAGTGAACTGTCGGGACAGTTTAATGGCGGCCCACTTTGCAGAAATGTATGCACGTCAGACATCCTTAAAGGGAAAGCGCAAGGCTTTGGTTATAACCAGTCAGCCGCATGCCATCAACTATTCGATGATTCTCAAAAAGGACAATGGTGTTTATGGAGCACAGGGCTGGTGGATGAAGAAAATCTTTGGAGAAGAGAAAGTCAAAATCGTGGTATTGAACTGGTTTGATTACAATCTGTTTGACGGAAGTAATTTCCCGATGACAGGTAACGGACATTGGGATGCAGCCTTTGAACTGCTGGAATGCCGCCCGTTCGCTATTGATTTGAAGAACACCCCTTACGGAGAAACGGCATACAATGGTTTCGCCGGAGGTACTACCAGTAATGTAAAGAACAAATGTTGGCAAGATGTCGCCGATGGGCTGATATACTATGCACCTCTCTACGACCATATAGCTGCATGGGGTATTGAAGGACTTGTAACCAAGGAGTTTGAACCTGAAATCAAGCGACGTGTGGCAATATTTTTCCAGGCAACACAACCCGGAGCAGAGATACCCATGGAGGCTGCCATTGAAGAATATAATGTTTTCCACGCTTATCCGGCTGTCATTAAAAGCAAGGATGAGGTAAAACAGTTGATTCAGCAGGTGCTGGAGACGGATCGATAGTGCATCTTCCAAAAACAAGGCGCCCCACCGGAGCGCCTTGTTTGTTTTTGAGCCGATAGGGCTCTTACTTGCCGATGCAGCATCAAACGCCTATTGACTATCAATAGTTTACGGCTTAAAAGATAGGAACCTCAAAAATTTACTTGTTTTTTCGCAAAAATCGAAAATTTAACGATTTTTTTCATCTCCTCTCTCCGAACAGAGGGGGAAAAGGCAAAAACGGTCTTTTCAGGCCCCGACTGACCTCGTCTACAAAGATAGGGCATGTCGGGGTTTATTTCGCCAAAACTGGCAGTAAAATCGAGTATAGATTCACGGGTATTGGGGGGCCAAGTGATGTATTTGGTGCTTGATTGGAGTGGCCGTTTGGGACTGACCTTTACAACCAGATTGCTTACAAGATTTGCAGCCAAAAGAGAATAAGTCATGAAATGACTCCATGTTTTTACCAATTTTGATTGACAGGTATAGCTCTGGTCGGTTGATGTACTCTGGGAAATATTTTAAAAGAGACATATTAAGAGTTTGATTATACAATGACTCGTCCGCCTTCAAAGCGGACTTTTTTTAACTGCACATCAGTGATTAGTTTATTAATAGAACCATCCTCCGATTTCACTAATATTTTGGGAGTTCCTTGTGCTTCCACGATTATTTGATGTTTTATAATCTGTCGTTTAACAGCGTAATCAATACGATTAATTTCTATGTTTAAATTTCCATATGGAATAAATTCTTCGTGGAAAATCCAAGAACCATGATACATACCATCATCGTCTGGAATGGAAGAAATAGAAGGCGCATAGTCGTTTATTAACTCATTAAAGGTAATTGTTATATCTCCTTGTGTATTGTAGAAATTTTCGATATGACAATCTAATGTTTTATTTAGTAAATTATTCTTTTTGAGTAAATTTATGGCATTATTTGATAAATGGATATGATACTGAGCATGTTCGAAATCATCTATTATCATTTCTATATTGATAATAATTCGTTCCACTCTTCCTTTTCGATCTAATTCTGTAGAAGGCCGAATATGAAGTAGATTAATTGGTTTCTGTGATGGATTGATATGAGTGCTATTTGCATATTTTTTTGCAGGGGCGGTATAATCTGTTGCAGAAGCAAATATTCCTTGTTTAATTGGTAAATCATTCAAAGCTCCTGCTTGTTTTTGGATATCTCCTCTGCCTACCTTTTTACCTTCTATTGAGTAGTCTTTGGCCTCTACCATTGTAGATGTTTGTGGTGAATGCGCATCTAATTGGAAATCGGTATTGCTGTATATTCCTGTTATGTGTTGATCGTAATTATAATCAATACCTGTAACAAGTTTTAGAGCAGCAGCGACTAATTTTTCATAGGCTTGTCCGGCTTTTGTTGGGTTGGAATCATATAGTTCAACAAACAATGCATCAATAGGTGATAATTTATTCATATAAGCTCAAAAATTTGATACTATAAAGATATAAATTCTTCTGTATTTTTGCATAGAAAAGAAAAAATGGCTGAGACCATTTTCATGGCGCAGCCATCTCTTTTCTTCCCTCATTTTGACTTTACTTTAATGAACGTATATATGAATACGGGGATAAAGTAAAGTTGCGGAACCCGTCGGACCATACTATCAGAAGAAAACCATATTCGGCCGGATCTCCTCGATCATCTTTTGCGGCACTTCGCACTCCCGGGCGATCTCCGGCCATCCGGATGCCGCCTGGCAAACCTCATCGATAATCCGTGCGGCATTTTTGATGTTGTTCTTGGCTGCGCATTCGAGCAGGTCGTCTTTGGTGATACCGCTGAATTTGCCGTTTATCGACATCTGGTGGGCCGAGGTCCACTGGCCGTCGGGATTGTAGGCATAGCCCATGTCGTAGGCCGGCGACAGACGCCATTTCCCGCCTCTGTCCATCAGGAACGAGATATTCTTCGTGTGGTCGTCCTGATTGCGCACCACGACATTGAACACCATTCTGCGGAACATCTCCTGCGCCTCCTTGTAGGTAAGCCGCAGACCGCGCATTACGGCGAACGCCTGTTCGTAGGAGTAGGCCCTGAGGAGCCGGTAATCGAAGTGCGCTATGCCGCAGAGCGTCTGCATATGCACTTTTGCACCGTTTATCCGGTCGAACCTCTTTGTCAGAAAATGGGCCCTCCCGTTCTCTTCGATCAGCGAGCATTCCGCCATGTCGATGCCGCATTCCTTCACAAGACGTGAGAAGGAGTATTCCAGACGCCCGAAGTTCTCCGTCTCCCTGAATCCGGCCGTGGCGGATACGCCGTCCAGCTTGATGATGTAGTAGTCGAACCCGTCGGGAGCCTCGACCTGTCCCGAACGTATCTCTCCTGTGGCTTTGTTGTAGGCAATGATTGCCTTGGCACGTTGCCCGCCGGCCGGAATACCAAGACGCAGAATCTCCGCAATGGCCGCCTTCTTGTCGGAGCCGATGTTCACGTTGAAACTTGATTTGTCGGCAAGTGCTTCTCTGGCTACATCCACCAAAGAATCGACCTCTATCCGGATATCCGTATCGACTGCGTCGATGGCCGGCTCGAATTCAAGGGCTCCCATGCAGCGTTTGCCTAGAAAGCAAAGCGTCTCGATTGCATTGCCGCTGGTCCGGCCCGTCAAGGCAAGCCATTTCTCAAAGAGGGCCCGGCCGTATGTATCCGGCAGGGAGTCCGCCAGCATCCCGGGCAGGCCTTTGAAGGTCGTTTTGTCGAGCTCTCCGAAACTGTACACACGGCCTTCCCTTACGGGCATCATCAGCGGCGAAGGCTCTATGCCCAGTCGCACAAAGTCCGGATTATACTCAAACTGCGCGATTTCATATCTTTGGTCCCAACGTACCGAGCCTATGGGCTGGCCGTATAGATTGACACGAGCTACGTCTACCATTCCGATTCCTCCTTATTCTCTTTTGTGTAACCTTTGGATGCCCGCTTGCGCTTGGGCTTGCTTGCTTTGTTGGCTAATTCGTAGTATTCGTTCGGACTCAACTGCTCCTCCTCGACAAGCGGGACGAAGACGTCGAGCTTGCCCAGGGTGCGCAGGACGCGGATCAGCGACTCGAAATTTTTAACCTCCCCGTCCTCCATGCGCTTTATGGTGGAGATGGAAACACCGCTCTTGTCTGCCAGCTCGGCCTGCGACATGTTCTGCTTCAGGCGTACTGTTTTTATTTTGGCTGCAATCCTGTTGCAAAGCTCGGTATCTGTTAGTATGTATATGTTGTCCAACATATCAAATCTGATACTTGTTTTAGCAAATATAAGAATAAAAGTCTATAAATGGAACTTTATGAAAGCAATTTAGGCGGAGGTCAATTTATATGCCGAGAAACTTGTTGGTGTATTTGGCTCGGAAAAATATTTTGCAGCCAAAAGAAAAATGGCAATAGCTATTATATCATGGCGCCGCCATCTCTTTTCTTCCCTTATTTTGACTTTGCTTTGATGAACGTGTATGGGAATACTGGGATAAAGTAAAGTTATGTGATAGGTAGTTCAAACAGAGGAATTGATAATCGTGAAGAATAGATTAATGATATCGTTTTCTATCATAATCTTTTAACATCTATTGATGTTTGCGGTTAAAATGTGATTCCTAAATTTTTACTCTTCATGTGTTTTGTTTATTTTTGTCTACAATATATGATATTGTAATTTATGTTGAGTTTTTGTGTAAGTATGCCGATTGTTTTAAATGAGGTAACATTACCCGGTTGGTTAGATAATTATATATTTAAGCAATTGGAGGCGCAGTATTGCCGCAGTAACTCAGACATGACTGTAATTGATTGGACCCCGGATAAAATTCTATGTTATCTCGGAACTTATTTCCCTCGTAGTTATGCAGAAGGATATAGCATTTTTAAACAGTATCTTCAATCAACAGGTATTTTTTCTGTAGAAGATAGTCTTAGGGTACTTGATTTTGGCTGTGGTACTGGTGGGGAAATTATTGGTATTGCAACAGCTATTGCTGAATGTCGCCCTAATATAAAGACACTACACGTCAAAGCTATTGACGGTAATCAATTTGCATTGAATAGGTTTGATGATATCAAGGATGAATTCAATAAACGCTTTGATCTGCAAATATCAAGTACCCCATCAGCTATTAAAATAGATGATTTTTATGATCTAAGTATTTTAGATCATATTTTGGATAATGATTATCATATTATTGTCTCATTTAAAGCTGTGTGTGAGTTTGTTACGAAACAACAATTTGAAGAGAAAAATGCATATGAATATATAGCGAAATTTATGACGCCCAGGTTAGCAGATAATGGTCTAATGCTTTTGGTAGATGTTACTAGCAAAAATATGATTGCTCAAGAATGGTTGCCCAATATAATGGATAAAGGTCTTGCTAATGCAGGGGTATCAGTTATAGCACGTAATCCTTATAATAATGCCTCTTTTATTGTAAACCATTCTCGTCAACATGGTGATGTTAGTAAAATTGCTTGGAGACTTATAAAAAATAAATAATATATGGCTAAGAAAGATTGGATGATTATTGAGTCGGAATTAGATGAAGATCAAATCAAAGTTCTGATGGCCACGAATGATAAGTCGTGTATAGTTAGCGGTTGTGCTGGTAGCGGAAAATCAGTTCTTGCCCTAATAAAGGCGCAGCGTATTCAGAGAGAAAAAGGGGATAATTATCAGATTATTGTATATACCAAAGCTCTCTGTTATTATATGAATGCAGGACGAGAAACCTTAGGTCTACACAATGATTTTCGTTATTACTGGCATTGGAAAAATCGACTAGGATGTCCCAAGGCAGATTATGTAATAGTTGATGAAATACAGGATTTTACGAGTGACGAGATTAAGGAGTTCATAAATGCAACGAATAAAAATTTTTTCTTTTTTGGAGATACCGCTCAATCGATATATCAAGGCTTGAAAGAGACAATGCCTGTACATGCAATAAATAGACTTTTTTCATACGATAAGGAGCCTAAGAATTTTTCATTGTATAGGAATTATCGACTCCCAATATCTGTAGCTCGTATGGCTCAGTATGTTGGAATTGATCTTGATGCATTTGATGAGAAAACTTATAAAAGTAAAGAAACTGCAATCCCCAAGATCATTCATTATTCGACTCTTAACGATCAGATTAATGCTATAGCTAAAATTATCAAAAGAGGAGCAATGTCAGATATTGGTATTTTGCTTCCACATAATGAGGATGTTAGGATTGTTAGTTCCATGCTGAATGCTTGTGGAATTGACAATGAAGCTAAATATACAGATCGTGAAGATTGGCGGAATAGCGTTGATAATCTTGACTTTGGAACTACAAATCCTAAGGTTATGACATATCATAGTGCAAAAGGATTGCAATTTGAAGCAGTTTTTCTGCCAGGGATATCCCCTCTCTCTAATGATATGAGCAAACAGCATGGAGAACAAAAATCATTGTATGTCGCAATGACTAGAACATATCGTTATCTTTATGTTATGTATTCAGGGACTCTTCCTGATCCGTTGAGTCGGGTGCCGAATCATTTGTATTCTACTTCAGAAATTGATATTGTGGAGGATATTTAGTATGAAAAGATTTTATATACCTACATCTTCGTTGAATTTCAACAATATATTGTCTAGCGAAAGTATATCGCCTAAGGCTTTCTATACGGCTCGTTCATTTGGTTATGGACGGTGGGTCTCTGTGCCGGAGAATCCATTTGAGAACTCTATAGTCATTTATGATCAACTTTGTCTATTTAATAGACCTGTTTCTGATTTTGAAGATCATCCTATGCTAGTCGAGATTGTTCTTGACGAAATGCAGATATCAACATTAGTTTCGGTTGGCGAGCATGTCTATCTCTGTAACCATACAATTTATATTGATCCATTTTCTTCAAGAATATTGTTTTTCTCGGAGAAAGATAGACAAATAGCATTATCCATGTCTGTTTCAAGCATTGAGTCTAAACTTGTTCAGTTATATAGCAAAAAGATTGTAACAATTGGACAGCCGGCATTGACCTTTCCTTCCATTGAAGCATCAACAGAGAAACAAGAACTTAATTCTGTTGAGATAAACAGGGATAAGCGTATTAATCGCATGAAAGGGCTTTTGTATGGCTATTATATCGGGGCCATTCTTTCTACGTCCAAAGAAATTGTTGAAAAATTAAATAAGGCTCGTGAAATTCATAATATTTTAGCTGCCATTTTATCAAGTTATGATCATCGGGCCACAGAACAACAAAAGAACCGGTTGAAATATCTTTATGCTTTTTTTCAGCCAGAGATCCCTTTTTTATCAAAACTTTCTGCGATTATTTCAGAAAAATCCCAATTTGAGGCTATTGTTTCCTTAATTCGAAATGAATATGGGTTTATTAAAGGAGAAATAGATGTTGATAGGATTATTGCGCAGCTACTGACTTCTTCCATACAGTCGAACGTGAAGAATCCAGTAGAAGACATCAATAATTTTATTAGACAAGAGGAATATTCTATTATTAGGAACGCTAATCTTCTTTCTGTCAATGAAGGTCAGGTCGTTGTTATTGACGGAATATTGGAGTGTCTTAATATTCCAAACCTTTCTGAAAGTGATAAGATTTTATGTAAAGTATGGTTAAATAATGTACTATCTAAGGATGAATATAATGGAAAAATTAGTACATTTAAAGATGTTTTGTCAGATGATGTAACGATTGCAGCAAAAGAGGTATGTAAAACAGAATGGAAGGGTTCATATGCGGAGGTAACTCTGAATGCATTGAGGAGGCATGTCAGAGGAGATGAATTTTCCCATGTATGGAATGATGATATTTACTCTTCTATGGCTGCTGTTATTATTCGAGGTGATGATTGGCATAACCTTCTTCAGTATATGCAAGGGAAAGAAATGACCGATTATCGTTTGGCCTTTGCTTTTTATGGAGCACTAAATGGATTTGCAAATTTGCCTCGAGATTTTACGGATATACTTTTTAATCAAGTAGATCGTAAATACATTGCTGAGGTTTATAAGGAGATTTATGGACAATTACTTGGGCGTAGTGTGATAATTCCTGATAAATCGCTGTTGCCAGACGTATTCGTTTCTCTGCGACCGGAGGAGAATCAATATATAGAATATGATAGTGCGTCTCAGCCTTCCGTGGAAACTTCCATAATGCCATCATTGAAGCAACTTGAGACATCGGAAGAATTCATTAATCTCATGAATATACTTTGTAAAAAATGTAAAGGTGCACAAACTGATGAAAAAAGATATCTTGAATTGTATATTCAAAATAAGGGGCTTAATCAAGCCTTTGTTGATGCTGTAAGTAATGATAAGTTATTAAATAAAGGTAAAAAAGTTCAACCTTCTATATTGCGAGCCCTTCAGAAACTTATCAAGCCGGAGAAAAAGGCTAAGCGCAAATCCCCTATGGTACATGCTGTAGAATCAGTAAATTTGTTTACAGATACATGTCAATTTACAGGGAATTTTCTGTTGGACTATGATTTTTTGGTTACTAACACAAGATTTGTGGCATTGATGTCTAGCATAAGCTGTGAGTGGAAAGAAGATCTTAAATGGTTCATAGATGCGCATAGTCCTTCGAATAAGAATTATGATTACTATAAGGATAAACCAACTGATAACAAGTCGACTATTAGGCAATTCGGGTATTTCAAAAACAAGAAATACAAAATTGCAGAAGAGTTTTTGTTAAGCCTCTATCATGTTGAAAATTTATGATAGATAGAATAAATATTGTTACTAAAGATGGAAGGCTTGTAGATGCCATCGCTCCAGTGATTATTTCTGCAAGCCGTTCAACAGATATTCCTGCTTTTTATGCAAGATGGTTTATAAATAGATTGAAGGCAGGGTATTGCATTTGGTACAATCCCTTTAATCAGCAACCGATGTATGTTTCTTTTCAAAACACCAAGGTTGTGGTATTTTGGACAAAGAATCCGGAGCCGATGATTGAATTCTTGCCTGAACTTGACAAGAGAGGAATTCATTATTATTTTCAAGTCACTCTCAATGACTACGAACAAGAAGGATTTGAACCCAATGTGCCGTCTCTTCAGCATCGTATAAATATATTTAAGGAATTGTCGGACAGGATTGGGAGTGAGAAGATTATTTGGCGATTTGATCCGATAATTCTGACCGATCAGATGACACCTCGTCAATTACTTAAGAAAATATATCATGTAGGTAATTGTCTGAAAGGATATACTCATAAATTGGTGTTTAGTTTTGTAGATGTTAAGGCATACAGAAAAGTGCAGTATAATCTTGTGAGGGAAACTCCGTTTTTTAATCACATGAACGTGCAGAACGCTGAACCAGATGGAGATAAAAGATTAGAACTTATTGATGGCTTAGTAAAACTGCGCGAATATTGGAAGAAAGAAGGTTGGAATCTAACTCTTGCAACCTGTGCAGAAGCTATGGACTTAACATCATATGGGATCGAGCACAATAGATGTATTGATGGTGAGTTGATGGAAAAGATATTTTCTGATGATTTAGCCCTTATCTATTTCCTAAAAACAGGAACACTGCCTAAAACTACAGAGAATCTATTTCAAACAAGTCTTGCGATTCCATTAAAAGTTAAGAATCTTAAAGATAAAGGACAGCGTAAGACTTGTGGATGTATGATTAGCAAGGATATTGGTATGTATAATACATGTCGCCATTTGTGTGTATATTGTTATGCAAATACAAGCAAAGAACTTGTGATGAAAAATATTAATAGGCATAATGATGACTCGGAAAGTATAATAGAATAACTACATAATATATATTATAAATGTTTTCTTTTGCTATTCTTGTTCTTGCACTTTTGCACAATGAGTAGCGTCAGTATGTTTTGTTGTTGGAGATTGGTACGGTTTTGTGTGGCAATGATAACCTCTTAATAGACTGTTCTCTCATAAAAGAAATTTGCTGGTCCTCAAGAAAATCCGTAATTTTGCGCCGTATAATTAAATAAAAACATAAAGCTTACAATGCTGCATAGAAGAATAAACAACTGGACAACCGTATCAGATCGAGGCATAAAATGCCTTGAGAGATTGTCGTGCGTCCATACTTCGGGCATTGGGGCATTCTATTTTAGAGACATTTTCCGACGAACATTTGATAGAACATCGGGGATACGATGATGCCGGTATCCCGCAGAACAGATAAATGAAAACCGTCGGAGAGTCCTTACCAAGCTTTTCGACGGTTTTTGTTTTGGATGCTTCAATCAAGGAAAGGAGAATGGTAAATGAAGATACGATACACGAACGATCTGCACTTGAATTAGGGGTGATATGTCCTCGAGAACGAACACCTGATGAAAGGATTTGATCCGGCCAGGTTTATTGAAATTTAATGAACATGCATAAATGAACGAAAGAAAGATTATAGATAGAAATTGACAGCTAGAAATATTCAGTTATCTTTGTAGATAAGGCAATTAAATCTTTTATATGCAAATACCGCAATCCCACATATTGCCAACCAGATATCTGAACCGAGTGTTTGACAAAACCGTGGCAACCTATAAATATTATTGGTTTCTCGGCATACTCGACTTGTTTGTAAGGCAGGGAAAAACAAGGATAAATGTATGGGAGATTATGGTTACAATGGTGGCAAACGCCTGGTATCCGGTAATCTATTTCCGTCTTTCTTTTGGAAAGTCGGAGTCCCTATATGAGGCGATATGGGCTTTGCAAAAAGAGTATAACATTCCCGTCAATATCAGTGTCCGAGATTTGACGGATTTGTTGCATGAGCTTATTCAGCAACCAGATGTGCGAAAACGGTTAAACTTTCTGCAAATGAATGTTCCGTTCCGTTTTTTGCGTCCGTGGATCAACACGTCCGATGATCGTCAAACGGTTATCCGCTCTCAAACATTCGAGAACGGATGTCTCTATAAATTGGAGAAAAAGCCTGGCGCGTTATGGGTAGAATTGAATCCAGCATGGTTGGACTATTTGAGAGAAAATTATGATATTCTGAGCGCTTTTGCATATTGGGGATTAACCGGCTTCTTACAGGTGAGGAACCCGAATGTTCCGAATATTCCTAATAAGTTGGTAAAGAGAGAAGAACGAAACTCCTTATCCGCTCAGCATATGTTTTGGAATACCGCCATGAGTCACGGACTGGAAGTCCGATGCTTGTATACCGGAACCCTGTTGGAAGAACGCGCATATGAATTGGACCATTTTATCCCGTGGAGTTTTGTCTCTCACGATTTACTTTGGAACCTGATGCCGGCCGATCCGAGTATCAATAGCTCCAAAAGTAATCGTTTGCCCGATTTGAATTTGTATCTTCCGAAATTGGCAGAGGCTCATCAAGCAGCTTTACGTATCAATCTGAAGATCGGGAAACAGGACAAATTATTGGAAGATTATCTTTCTATGGGTCATACTCCTCAAGAAATTGCCGATATGGATCGGGAGCATCTGATGGATTGTTTCTTTCAGACATTTACTCCGATACACCAGATTGCGTTGAATATGGGATTTGAAATTTGGAAAGGTTAAAACGATGGATTCGGCAAAGATAAATCATCCCTATTTAACGGCTATTCGGAGAACGCGATTGTCGGCTCCGGCTCGTTATCTGCTTCAGCATGGTCTGCTGAAGGGGCGGATACTTGATTTCGGATGTGGTCTTGGTTTCGATACAGATGAACTAGGCCGGCAGGGGTTCGACATTACTGGGTACGATTGTTATTATCGTCCGGATTACCCCGACGGGAAATTCGATACGATTATGTGTGTGTATGTCTTGAACGTACTGGAACCTTATGCACAAGCCGAGGTGATGATGGATATCGCCCATTTGTTAGCTCCGCATGGAATAGCCTATTTTGCGGTCCGTCGAGACCTGACAAAGGAGGGTTTCCGTTTTCATCCCATCTATCGGAAATACACTTACCAGTGCAATGTCAGACTACCTTATCCAAGTTTGGTTTGCAATTCAGGATTTGAATTGTATCGGTGTCAGAGATGAAATTTTAATACTACACTGAGACTGACCACAGGTTTATTATAATGTCAAAGTCGGTTTATTGAAAGAAATAGATTATTGGGTAAATTATGAAAACCCGGGGACTGTTAATATTAACAAAATCTGACATCGCTAACTAATTGTGTGATTATCGTAAAGAGGGCTCATTGTTTTTTTATATCTTTACAATAAAATTTGTTAGTACAAATGGGAAGAATACTCGATTATATCGCACATGAAACTAATGGAAAGTGCTTTACATCTTTCAAATATTGTTATGATGATTCAGCGACTCCCAATATTGAATATGGATCTTCACAAGAAGATTCGTATATCAACATGAAAGAATATGCCGAGAGTATTCATGATCCGAATGTCCGTGATATGCGGACGATTGCCCAAATGGCCATGCAGGGCCCTCCACTTTTTAAATTCTTCCTTGATGGCTCTCGTCGAGTTTATAAAGTAGACGACATTCAATATGATAAAAAAGTTTTTCCCATTGTCAGTGGCCAAATTTCTGTCGCATGTTGCGGTCGAGAAATGAATATAGACAATACATTCAAACAGTTCTACAAAGTTGTAGAAGAGGCTTATCCAGTAGTCTGCCTGCCTATTACTGCCAATGAAGAGGGCATAGATAATGTGGTATATTTCAATAATTTATGCAATAAGATCAATCAACTTCCTTTTATTAAGAACGGAGGATATGAAATAGGTAAAGTACTGTATTATCTTACCAAATTGGAAGGTAATGAAACCTTGGAGAACAAAGGGATAGCTAGAATTCAAGATGAGATGATTGACTGCGAGAAACGCATCGTTTCTTGGTTGATGAGTAAACATCTCCTCACCCATAAGCAATATCTTATCAAAGATGGATCGATACAATACAAACCTATGAAGCATGGGGATTATAAAGAACTTACCCGGATTCGAAATAATTACCGCCATGTTGTAGGAGTCTCAAAGAGGTTCAACCCCAATCTAATGAAAGATAATAAAAACCAGAGTAGTGCTGGACAGATCGCGAATTTGCCATTATATCATCGAACACCTGCTTTTATGTGGAAACCAGGAGAAGAATGGGGGAATGTAAATTTTGCAATCTGGTATGTGCGTATCAGAGAGCGTCGATATACAACAACGCCTTATTCTGGAATCCTCAAAATTGAGAAAATGCTGATGACTGGTGACGAGGCAGAGAATGGGCTTGAAACCGATGAAGTTGATATGATCACAGCTAATATTATCAATGAGCGTAATCCTGTATGTTATGGCAATGATGTAAGATGGGCGAACCATTTATATCCGGTATATATGACGGAATGCTTCTGCAAAAGCCGCTTTAAAAGTGATATAAGTTTTATCAATTTATTCTAAGATATGGAAGCTATCGGCAAAATTATAGCGACAGAAAAACAACCTTCAACTATTGAGGAGTTTACATTCTGGACGCGTAAGGATCTGAAATTAAAACCTTTTGACGTGGTTGTGGTCGATCATGTCATGGATGCACAGGGGAACCCGACCAAAACTTATGGTGTAATAGAAGAAATTTCACACATGACGGACTCGCCGAGTGCTTTGGCGGGTTATATTTCCAGTGATTTTGGTCAAGTAGATTCTCAATCTTACACCGAACGTATAGGAATGAATTACGTCAAGTGTAAGGTTGTCGGTAACACCAGCAATATATATATACCCGTTCAGGAAGGTCGAAAAGTTTACCTTGCGGAACGAGACGAGATTATGGAAGCGTTAGGATTAAACGATGTCAAGCACAAACTTCCGGCCGGATATATTGAAATGTACGAAGGTGCAAACCGACAGACATTACCTGTTTTCTTTAATTCACATTTCCTTATTGGGCCAGAAGGTGCACACCTGAATATCTCTGGAATTTCAGGCTTGGCATCAAAAACTTCATATGCCATGTTTTTGATGAAAGCTATTCAGGATTATGCAATCAAAATGAAAGAGGAATCTGTCGCCTTTATCATGATGAATGTAAAGGGAACAGACCTCTTGAAAATCGATCAAAAAAATACACGTAAAGATGAGCTAGAAAAAATCAAGCCCATTTATGATATTCTAGGGCTTGATATGGAGCCGTTTAAATATGTAAAATATTTTTATCCGTATTCAAAAGATTATACCTCATATACTTATGAAAGAATAGACACCATTAAGGATCGTCTTGAAATTGGGAATGCGTTTCAGTATAAATATTTGTTTGAGACTGATGAAGATAAGGAATGCCTTGATTTATTATTTGCTAACGTGGATGATCCTAATGATACTGTAGAATCAATCATCAATTTCATAATCTCGAATAGCGGAGGATTCAACGGTATCGAATCTTGGGAGGATTTCAAAAACGAACTTTACAATCAAACTCAATCTGATAAGACGGGAAAAGCCGGGAAAGAAATATCCGTAATGAGCTGGCGCAAATTCTATCGGCTGTTTAATAAAAGCTATCAAAAATGCCAGCAAATGTTTACCAATAAGTTGGGAAATGGAGTTCGTCTCCGTGACCAGATTGCCCGTATTGAGAAAAACGACGTCATGGTTATTGACATTGCAAAGCTCGATGAAGAATCTCAAGGCTTTGTCTTTGGAGACGTAATGCGTGCTGTATATAATCTAAAATTAGGGTCAACAGATCGTGCAGACTCGGATATCCCCGATCGTATTATCATCTTCATTGATGAGTTAAACAAGTATGCTTCAACCGAAGTTCCTAAAACTTCTCCAATTCTTCACCAGCTACTTGATATTACAGAACGTGGGCGATCACTGGGAATCGTGCTTTTTGGGGCAGAGCAGTTTGTAAGCGATATACATCGTCGAGTAAAAGGCAATTGTGCGACTCAGGCGTTTGGTCGGACGAATGCCATCGAAATATCACGAGAAGATTTCCGGTTTGTTCCTAGTGTATATAAAACGATGCTTACTCGTATGAAACAAGGGGAGTACATCATTCAGAATCCCGTTTTTCGTTCCATGCTAAATATAAAATTCCCGCTTCCAATATATAAATATTTCGACTGATTAAATTGATAGAACAGATATGAATGACGACCCAAGAATAGGTAAAGACGTTATTGAATCCTTGACACTCGGTATGTATGAGGATTGTAGGTTCATTTACCGTGAATATATACAGAACTCTGCAGATCAAGTCGACAAAGCCATAGCTGAAGAGCTCATGGCTCCAGGAGAGGATGAAATATACATTACGATTGACCCAGAAAGTCGTTGTATTGTTATTGAAGATAATGCGACAGGAATCCCACAAGAGAAAGTAATTCCTATTCTCAGGAATATAGCTCATTCAACCAAAAAACGAGGTGAGGACAAAGGTTTTCGTGGAATAGGCCGTTTGGGTGGACTTGGGTATTGTTCCAAACTCATTTTTGAGACATCGTACTTCGGAGAAAACGTATGTTCCATAATGACATGGGATGCAGATCTGTTAAAGCAGATTATCAATGACCGTAATACATCTGAAGAAGCGGTAGATGTATTAAGTCGGGTAACAAAAACTTCGACAAAAAAAGAGGCTGTTGAGAAGCATTATTTTAAAGTAATCATGGAGAATGTGAGCTCTGATGAATTGCTTAATATTGATAGTGTGAAGAACTATTTATCTATGGTAGCTCCTGTAGATATTGCTTCTAAATTTCTGTTCGCTTCGCAAATCTCTAGTTTCATCAAGGAACACGGATTAAAAGTTGATGTATATAATATCTATATTAATGGCGAACAAATTTATAAGCCATATACCAATTATATCTATGGAGATGATAATCAGGGCGGTAAAAAGAAAGTGGATGATATCCTAGGGGTGGATTTTCTCTTGTCGAAAGATGACGATGGGAATATTATCTATTGGGGATGGTATTCGTTATCACATCTGAATGGCCAAATGAAACAACGAAATATTGCCAGAGGTATTCGGTTAAGAAAAGAAAATATACAGATTGGCGATGAGGAGATATGTAAAAAGTTTTTCACCAACACATCTGATCAGCGCTTTTCCTTTTACTATTTCGGAGAAATTCATGCTGTCAGTAAAGATTTGATACCAAATTCTCGGCGAGATTATTTCGGTGAGAATGAAGCCTTACGGGATTTTGAGAAACGAGTTAAAAAGGACTTTTTGACGCTTAGAGAGATGTGTTACGATGCATCTGACATAAAAAAGAGCTTACAAACTATTGCCAAGAAAGATGAACTGGAGGAAAAAATAAAGCATAAAGAAGAGACCGGCTACTCAAGTAAACAAGAGCAAGAGACGTTACAACAGCAATTCGAGGAGTATCAGAAGCGGTCCATTGAAGCGCATAAAAGATTAGAGCGAAAAAATCAAAAGATCGAAGAATCTAATTCTTCTTTAAAGAAGATTATCAATCAATTTGCTCCAAATATGGGGCAACCTACCGGGAGCGTTCAACCTTTGTCAATACCATTTCCTAAACCGGAGAAAGATGGTAAAACAAAGTTTCGGACAGACAACCCGATATATTCACAATATACCAAGGCTGAGAAGAAGTTGATAGGGAAAATATATACGTCTATAGCAAAAGCTATTCCTGACGAGGGTCAACGCGAAGCCTTAATAAAAGTAATAGAGGAGGATCTTACGCGATGAATCGCAGAGTACTATTATTAGAACCCAATTATAAAAACAAATTTCCACCTATTGGCCTTATGAAGCTTGCAACCTATTTCAGGTTGCGAGGTGATGACGTTGTTTTCTACAAAGGAGACCTGAAAGAGTTTGTAATTAATCAAATCACAGAGGCGTGTATTGCTAAACTCTCAGAATTAGATAATAGCATAAACTGGAAGCTACGTTCGGATAAAATCTCGCTATACATAAAATCTCGAAAAAGAGAATATCTTGATAGAATTGGACTTGAAGATTCTGAGATTGCGCTTATTCTGGAACCTTGGTTAGAATACTACAAGAAATATTACCATTCAGGTGAGTATAAGAAACATCCTCAATGGGACTGGGTAGGAGTAACCACTCTTTTTACCTTCTATTGGGATATTACGATTGAGACCATTGAGTTCGCAAAAACTATGGTCAAAGATTTTAAAAATTTAATGGTTGGAGGTGTACTGGCTTCCATCCAACCCGAAGAGATTGAGAAGGCAACAGGCATTCGCCCTCATGTGGGGACATTGCATACCCCAGGTAAAGATATAGACGAAGACAATCCATATATTATTGACGAGCTACCATTGGATTATTCTATCCTTGACGAGATTGACTATGTCTATCCTGACAGTGGAGCATATTACAGTTATTCAACCCGCGGTTGCATCCGGAAATGTGCATTCTGTGCAGTATGGAGGATTGAGCCTAAGTATCAAGAATATATTCCATTACAGGATCGTATTGAGCGAACTAGACGTCTCTATGGAGAGCAGCAGAATCTTCTGCTGATGGATAACAATGTATTGGCTTCTTCACGGTTAGAAGAGATTGTTCAGGATATTAAAGCGTGTGGATTTACCAAAGGAGCCAAATACATTGAACCTAATTGGTATAAGATATCCATTCGTAATTTACGATTGGGAATCAATAATCGGGCATACATTAGGAAATCATATAAGTTACTTCAAGAACTTAATAACCAGAGGGCACTTGACGAAGCAACTCGTACCCAAATATACGCCTTGCGGGAGCAACACGGTCTGTTACATCCAGAAACGTGTACTCGAGAAGCATTGCTTGCAACGTACAAAGATTTTGCGCGCTTCTTTGATATGAAAAGTACAAAGAATGCAGGGAGATTACGCTATGTTGATTTTAATCAAGGTGTTGATGCTCGTCTATTTAACGACCGGGTTGTTAATCTGTTGTCCGAAATTCCGGTGCGCCCACTTCGTATTGCGTTTGACAATATAAAGACGGAAGATGAATATACAAAGGCTTTGTCAATGAGTGTTCAACATGGCATGAAAGACTTCTCTAATTACTTGTTGTATAACTTCACTGACAAACCAACTGATTTATATCATCGTATGCGAATCAATGTGGATTTGTGTGAGCAACTGAATGTTAGTATATATTCATTCCCGATGAAATATCATCCAATCAGTGGTGAGCATAGTCACGACAGAGATTATATTGGTCAATATTGGAATAGAAAATATATTCGGGCTGTTCAGGCTATTCTGAATGCAACCAAAGGGAAGATTGGTCGTGGAGTATCCTTTTTTGAGAAAGCATTTGGGCGCAATGAAGAAGAATTTATGGAATTACTCATTATGCCGGAGACATTTATTCTGTTCCGATTCTTTTTCGAACATTTAGGATATACTCAAAAATGGAGAGAGTTAATGAACCAACTTTCATTTCAGGAAAGAGAAGAATTATATCCGATAATATTTAAGAATAATTTTAATCATATTGAGGATCTGACTACAAATCCTAAATTTTTACACATATTGCAGTATTACAGAGATTATAGGAAAGATATAGCAGATCCTAAATCAGAACTCTTTCGTTTAAAGGTAGAGTTTGATGCACAACAGATAAATATATGAGAGAAAGGGTTTGAAGCTATTCTTGAAGGAATATGTAATATGTTCAGGAATCCAGAAGCATATTAACATGAGATTGAATAGTTCATTAGTGAACAAGATGCTTCAGAAATATTATCATTGATTTCCTATTGTCATAGGAGATAGGATAATGTACGAAAGATGTGCGGATTTAACCTTAAATTTATAATTTTAAGCATAGAGTGGATTGTCGGTAGGTTATATCTCCTCCAGTCCTATTGACTTGAGGTATTCGTAGGTACCGTTATAAAACTCAGGTAGTCTGGTCGCATCTTCCGGAAAACCGCCGACAGTTTTGTTGGAATTGCCTTCTGGAACACAAATGACCATGCCGATGCGGGCTCGTGTTAGGAGAACCCGATAGGCATTTAGCATGTATTTCCTTCGTTCAAGGCTGCCTTCGGTTTTACCAGCTTCTTCGCGCCAAGCTGTTCGGCCATTGAAGTTATAATATCGCCATTGTCCGTTTTCGCATCTCAAGTCAGCATCCCAGAGGACGCATGTATAATCCAGCTCTAGACCCTGAACCTGAATCTCGGTTGCAGCGTCCTCGAGGAAATTAGATGAGCGGATGTCGTTTTTATCCTCCAAGAACCAGTGTACGGCATTTTCGTCGCCTTGATCTAAAATATCGACGGCTAATGGTTTGAACCGAGCCGCAGCCTTGCTGACCAACACACCTGATCGTTGCGAACCTCGGGTGTTCTTGCGCAGCCAGGCCCTTGCCTTGGCCATATCTCTTGTCAATACAATCGGATAACGCTCTTTTATCGTGTTGTACCAAGTGGAGGCATCTAGATTAAACGAGAGTAAAGAGTGTACGAAGGCAGAGAGGTTCTCGGCTCTAAATGAACGCAGACTAACTCCCAGATGGAGTTCCGGAGAGAACGTGACTTTGTCATTATCGGCCAATAGTTCATTGACCCGACCTTCGGCATATTCCGCTTCGGTCAGTTTGTCGGAGATATAGATTTGCCAATGTGTAAATTTCTCGTTGAGAGCCTTGATCCACTCTGAAATGCCGGCCTCTCCGGTGTTGATCTCCTGACCGCCACCGACCAGACATACGATTGTTGCCCAATCTTCCCGCTGATCCAAAGACCAAATTAGGAATGCCGCCTCAGAGTAGGGGAAGTTTGGTACCTTGAGTTTGTTTCCATAAGTGCCGCCTCGTTTGAGGTAGTCAGCGAGCCTTTTATGCGTCCATGAACGCTGAGCTTCGTCAAAGATAGCCACATGTTCTACTTCTCCATAGCCGGATTTTGCTAGCTTCATCGCTTTCTGCGGGTCAATCTCGAGTTCTCCGTTCTCGACGGGGTTCTTGATTTTGGCCAGCATGTTGTCGCGGTAGCGGTGAATCATTTGTATGAACTTACCGACCTCTCTCCGAGAGTCTGACATATTCTTTTTCTCGCCCCGAGCTTTGCATTTCTTCTGATTGTCTATGGCCAAAGCCTCGGTCAGCACTGCGACCAGTGGCCCATTGCCGGATAGGTAGACCGCACCCTCGTCCTCGACCAATTTATCACCATTCTGATAAGACTGTTTGACGGCAACGTCCAATCCGACTAAGGTCTTCCCCGCTCCGGGTACACCGGTTACAAAGCAGATGCTCTTCTCTCCTTTCTCACGACTTGTCTTGATCACATTGAGAATATACGCAATGGTGCGATCGGTCGATACCTTGTCGGCTTCGTGGCGGGTGATGTCCTCTACCGAGTGGTTTTCATAGAGCCTCTTGGCCGCTTCTATGATGGTCGGGGTGGGTGAATAAGGGCTAATAACCCAGTCGGCTCCCAAGCTGGGATCCGGGGCTGTCGCTCCGGCATGAACCAAAACATCCCCAATAAGTTTTTGCAATCCATTGGCTCCAGTCACCAATGGGTTGTATATGGAATCATCGTATACCGATGGAATGAACTCGCTTGAACTTGTTCGGAATCGGGTAGGCACGAGAATCGGGACAATGATCCTGTTTTGGCTCAGCAAATGAAAGTTTTTCAGGTCAAGGGCATAATCCAGGACCTGCTCTATATTGGATTGAAGCATGTCCCGCTCTCCGACCTTGAACTCGAGGCAGAAAATCAGTCCTCGAAGCAGTAAAACGACATCGATTCGTTTTCCGAGCCGTGGTATGTCGTACTCGAAAATCACTTGTCCATCTTCATCCATCCACGGTTGCAGAACCTCCTGCATGATGCGAATCTCGTTGTTCCACGCTTCATTGGTAGTGGTAAGTGCAGCCCCGTGGTAATTGTTCACGAAACGTCCCAACAGCGCTTCGGGGGACAACTGTAGGAACGCACGGATTGTGGAATTATATAGACAACGTGCCATATCTGTGTACTAATAGTCAAAGTGCTGATGATGTCGCAACGCAATAGAATAGACGGTATTCACCATATTGATTTACTGGAATGTACAAAGTTAAGATAATTGCAACAAATAAAGCTTATATTGTTGAATGAATATTAAAGTGCGGAGAATAAAAGTTACTCGTAGGTATTAGAAAACTAAATATAATATAATGGGAAATCGAAAAACAATCTATATCTTTATATTCATCTAATTATAGATTACAAACTTATGTAAAAGGTCGATTCGATATTGGGCCACATCTATAGAGTTCCTATAACAAAGATTTGAGCATCAATACTCAAATCTCAAATATATATATTAATGATATGAAAGATTCTATAAGAAAAGTTCTTGGATATCCGATAGACACACCATTAAAATTCTGGTTAAAATATTGGGAATATCATCTAAAAGAGTTGTGTGATTTAGATTGTTTTGATACACAGCTTGATTCTCCTCATTTTTTGCTCAATGAGATTATATCAGAGATAGAGTACAATAACTTTAGAAATAGTGATAACAGACGGTTATTTAGAGAATTATTAGGGGCTGCCTGTAAACAAGATCGAGTTTTTTCAAAATTATATAAAACAGAAGTTGGGTATGCCTTAAAGAATTGGGATCAGTCTCCTCTAGTTGTAAAAACAGTTTGTAATGATATTCTTAGGTCTATTGCTAAATATGACTATCTTAATGCAATCGCTCAACAATTGCAGAATATTCTTGGTGCAGAAGCTGAAAAAGAATTAACTGAAAACAACAAAAGTGAAATATGTCTATATACAGATTTATTTATTCAAGAGTTCATATGCTTAGGAGTGGATGTTAATGATATTGCCAGATTTATAGAAGAGGATGAATTATTGATTAGAGACGATGGGAAAGTTATTTTATGTAGAGATTCATTCTATGAGTTAAAAAGGAATAACTATAAATCAGACGAGGAATATTATTGTGCTGTAGAAAAAAGATGTAAAACTCGTTGTGCAAAAGAATATATTGATAATATTCTGAATCATTTTTACAAAAAACCGCAAATAGGATATGTTATTTTTAGATTGTTAGGAGTAAAAGGAAGTATTGATTATCATTTTCAGGACATTCATTTATATTCAACGGACAAAGTAACGTATCTTCCCAAGATATGTATTAGTAAAATTGAGAATGACGATAATTCATTCCGATTCGTTAATGTCGCTGTCAAAGTTGAGCATCGCTTTTTTAATACATCATTAAATTATGCAAGACAAAAGGTCAATATATTATTGGACTATTTGTCATTCAATATTAAGCCAGAAGAAGAACTGGCAATAAGTAGGCAATATGCAGCTATTGTAGTTGATGGGCATGAATGTGGGTCATATAACTCTATAGAAGATAATCTCGAATATAGACACACTAATCGTAACTTATTATCATATGATTTAACTCCAATTAGAGATAATTTGAATGGTTGGTTAGAAGAGTTTACGGGTAATAGCGATATTAATAATAGGACATTTCAAAGAATTAGTAATTCTACGCATTGGTATAAGAAAGCTGTTTGTGCCGGAAAGAGTGAGGACAAACTATTATATAGTTGGATAGCATTGGAAAGTATTTTAAAGGCTTCTGATGCTGTTCGTGAAAATATTCTTCCAAAGGATAACAGTATTTTGAATATGGCTAAAACAATCTGTACCAGTTTAATGGTGAGAAATAGATTCTATTCTTATGCTCAAAGAATGTATATTCATTTGATAAAATGTACACAAAACTATGATAATTACTATGATTTTAAATCAGAAACAATAGAAAGGGCTAAACTTAATCTGGTTTCTGGCGAAAAAATAGATTTATCTAATTTTTTTAAAGAACTACCTGTACTGATAAGTGAAATGAATGATGAGGTTGATAAACGGGAACTAATAAAGATGGGGGTATTCTATGAAGATGTGAATGGGATCAGAGCTTTTAAAAATGCGATTTGTAATGATATTACACTAATCTATAGACTGAGAAACATGATAGTTCATAATGCCGTATGTCCTGAATTCCAAATTAAGCTATATGCATATAAGGCTCAATTTATCTGTGGAAGCCTAATTCAAGCTATTAGATTTCATTATAATAAATCTGGATTAGATATAGATAATGCATTGTTGGATATATACACTCAATGTCAACTTTTTGAGAATAATATATCGACTCATATCAAGAGATTAAAAGGATTATGCCTCGATTAGTATATTCAAAGCTGTAGAGCTCTGCGTAAGAAGAATCTTAGATTTATTAAAACCAACTATAGTTATTCTGTAAATGGAATATATAGTCATCATCCTGATACTGGGTTGTATAGTAATTTCATATTTGCATCATCGGCAAAATATGAAATTGCTATGCTCCGTATCTTCTCCTGATAGAGGAACGAGGGCAGAACGTCGCCTGGTAATCAAAATGTTGCGGCGGGGAGTACATCCCAAAGCAATATTCCATGACCTTTACCTGCAAAAGAGGAACGGTGAGTTTGCGCAGATCGACATTGTGGTTGCTACCCCGCAAGGATTACTTGCCATAGAGGTAAAAGATTATAGCGGATGGTTGTTCGGCAACGAGAAACAGCGTTATTGGACCCAGGTGCTGAATTATGGCAAAGAAAAGTATCGTTTCTACAATCCAATCATGCAGAATGCCGGGCACATAAAAGCGCTTCGGGAGCAGTCGGAACAATTTGCACACTTACCCATCTTCAACGTCGTCCTTTTCGCCGGGAACTGTACGCTCAAGAATGTGAACTACTGGGCCGACAATACATTTGTAGGCTACACCAGCAATATTTCCTTTGTGCTGAAAAAGATGAGCGAGTTTCGGTTCGCCCAATATACCGATAAAAGAGAGGTTGTCCGTGTGCTTCGTAAAGCCGTAGAGAACGGAGATAATTCGGATATCATTGCTCGCCACATGGCTTCTGTCCAGAGAAAAGTGATCGGACAACCACAACCTACCATAAGTTGGAGCCCCCAGATTTTTCGAATAAACTGGAGACGATTAATCAGGTATTAGGAATATATAAATTTACCAGATTTATAAAGTACTTCTGACCATCTACCGGTTAGCGGGAGGCCTTTTAGCCCCCTGATAAGAAAAATATCTATCGAGAACTCGCAGCCGGACATCTTGGCTCTGATACGCACGGTCTCGTCGTGATACCTTCTGTTGTTAATTGGGAGATCCCCATGGTCGTGCAGCCTAAAAGTTATAATCGTTCTTTGGTTTGTGCTTTTCTCTATGTACTATCCCGTTGCCAACTCCTGACGTGATATAACCTTCATCTGTTTGCATTCGGACTCAATTCATTGTAACAACCATCTTCATAGAAGTAGAACTTTTTACCTCGTTTATAAATTGGATTCAATCCTTTATGCGCAAGCGTGTAAATGCTAAGCTACCTTTTATGTAATTTTATAAACTTAATCAATTTCAATAAAACGGCGCTTATCTGAAGAGGTCTGCTGTTGCCGCGTCGCCAACATTTGCTAGATTTGTTGTATGAGATATCCTACTACCAGTGGCAACTTATCAAAAAAGATTTGTTCGTTTGCCATACGTACTCGTTTTTAATTGTTCGCTGGCAAAGGAGATTGGTGTTTTGATGGTGGAAAACATCACCGGGATATAACTGTGAGATAACTTTAGGTGGTGATTGGTAGTGATTACAAGGAATTTAAGTATCTTTGTAAACGAATAGATAAGAATACTTTATTAGTTAAGCAAAATATGGCACTATATTTATCTGCAGAACAGAAAAACCTGAAATCATTGTTTTCAAATGATAACAGGTATATAATACCAAACTATCAGCGGCACTATTCATGGACTATGGAACAGTGTAGTCAACTATATGATGATATAATGGATGCATATAGCAGCGGTACCGATTCATATTTTTTGGGAAATATTGTATTGGCAGAAGACGAGCATGACGATCGTCCAGAAGTTGTTGACGGGCAACAACGTTTAATTACTCTATGGTTATTTCTTAAAGCTATTCATATTCTTCATCCGTATAATAATCGTCTGAAAAGAATGATACAGGTGGAGTCTTATGAGGATGATAGCACTACTGATTTTGTAAGCACCATCTTCTCGGATGTTTTTGAAGTGAAAGATCAAGAACAAATAGATGCTATTCTCACAAAAACAAAAGAAGATTTTGAAAAAGACTATTTGGAATACTTAAAGAAGGGAGAGATGCTGTACTATAAGAATAGTGCAGAACAAGTGAAGAATAATGCAATTGCCATCTATGCACTATTGAGAGAGTATTTCTCTCGTTTGGATGATGAAAAACAGAAAGTATTTGTTGATTTTTTTATTAGCAAGATATATCTGCTACCTATAGTATTGAAAGACGATGACTTGGATGAGGCTAGGTCAAATGCTTTATTAGTCTTTGAAACCATCAACAATAGAGGAATGGATTTACAAGACGCAGACATTTTTAAAGCAAAACTCTATTATATGTCTCTATCAGTAGCTAAGGGTGAGGAATTCAAAGAACAATGGAAAAAACTCATATCTCGATGTGATGACTTGGAACTTAAAATTGATGATTTATTTCGCTATTACTATCATATCATTAGAGGCAAAGAAGGAATTGTGATAGCTGAAAAAAGACTGAGAGAGTTTTTCCAAAAAGATCCAAAATCGCCCTTTAAAACAGGTGGATACGAAATAGTGTTGGAAGATTTGCAGAAAACTCTAGATGCGATAGAAGTGTATTATTATAAGCGTACAGAGCCTACACGATTAGGAGCTTGGCTACAAGTATTAGATGCATACACCAATCAGAATCCTGTATATGCGTTAATAGTGTTTCTATACTTTCATAAAGAAACTACCGAAGATGCGTTAATTGGATTCTTAAAAAAAGTTTTGCGTTATTGCTATTACAAAGGTTCAACAATGTCGGTGAAATTTGAGATTTATAATATTATATATAAAGTAGCTGCAGATTTGCCTGTTGATGACTATTTGGTAAAGAACATTGATTCATGGATGTGGAATAGTCCCGGGAGATTGAGGAAAGGACTTTCCTTATTGGCTTTCTATCTAAAGTATCCAAATCAGGTGGCTGTAAAGAATTGTAAAGTTGATAAAATTATCAAATCAATCGATATTCCCCATATTGATTCAAGCTGGCCAAAAGATAATCTTGATGACGATTTGAATAGTTTGGGAAACAATATTGTTTTAGACATGCCTCAGCGTAACATTCCTATCTATCAACGTTATCAATCTTATAAGGAATCAGAGCTAGAAGAAGTTAGAGATTTGATTAATACCCCTGCTGGTTATACTTATAGCCAATTTACTAAGCGAAAAGAAGATATATCAAAATTATTAGAAAATTTCTTTGTAAAAGGAATGGAAGAGCAATGAAACAGTTATCATTAGAAAACTTTAAGGCTTTTGGTAGGGATATAGCTGTTCTCGGAGATGTTACCGATGATGGGCAACCAATGAATGTATTGTGTTATGGCGAAAATGGAGCTGGAAAAAGTTCTATTTATGAAGCCATCAAATATGTTTTTCATAAAACACGAATTGAAAATGAGAGAATTCCGGCACATTTAGTGGGGGTCCAGAGAGAAAATGCCAAACGGCAAATACTGATAGATTATAAAAATTGTATGTCGAATAATCCCATTAATATTACCGTTAATGGAGAATCATTTTCAAGTTTTGACACTTCATGTTATCATGTATATATGATAGATGGAGATGATTTAGCTGTTGAAAGACAGATTGATGTCAAACAATTATTAAAATCAATGTATTTAGGGCATCATGATATTGATCAAGAAGTTACTCCGGAATTCTTTAAAGTAATTCTTGACGAGACAAACCGTGTTTTAAAAGAGTTCTTCTTTGAAGAAGTGACAGTCGCTGAGTCTCAAAATGGGGCATTCTTGTTAATAATTAATGATGATAAGCAAAATCTTCATTATGATGATTTTTTAAAAAATTATTTTAATGAGGCAAAACTTCACCTGATTGTATTAATAGTTGCTTTGTCTTCAATCTCATTAATGGCTCCTCCACAAGCTGGACAAAAGAGAATTCTAGTTCTCGATGATTTTATTACAAGCTTAGATACAGCAAATCGGTCTTTTTTATATCAGTATATTACAAGTTGTTTTAAGTCCTATCAAAAAATCATTTTTACGCATAATACTAGTTTTTACAACCTATGTGACCATTTCTTGAAGGAAGTTCCAGAGGAAAATCAAAAATGGTTACGTCAAGGAATCTACGAATATAATCACAAGCATTGTATTTATGCCAAGAAGAATGTAGACAGAATAAAAGAAATCGAAAAAGAACTAGAGAATCATCCAGAAAATACACCTAATATTGGCAATGACGTTAGACAGTATTTTGAGGTACTACTGCATCAGTTAGCCATGTTGTTAATGTCTGGTGCAAAAGAAGAAACCACTTTCATAATAAAAGAAATTTGCCAGAAAAGTGATTCTAGATTTTTTCATATTGACGCCACCGGCATTAGTGATTTAAGAACACTTTTCAAGGAAATTAATGATATTATGAGACATGCCCCAGAAGCTATGCAGTGGGAGAAGATTAAGAAGATTATCAATAAGTTCAATAATGCCGCAGAATCAGCTGACAAACTATCAGAAAATATACAGGCAATGTCTATATATCAAAAAGTAGTTCTTCATCAATCTTCTCATGGACATGAAGGTCTTCCTAATTTGTCAGGAAAAGAAATAAAAGCTTCAATTGAAGTGATGAAAAAAATAGAAGATACCATCAAAAAAATGAAGATAGAGAGAATATAATTGAAATTAGTCTTCTTAGACATTATTGATGAGATGTATTGTTCTCTAAGTAGCCTATTTACTTCTCGGTGATAACCGGTGGAATGTTGTCATCATGACAAAATAATGTAGAGTTGGCAGTCTCAAATTCTAACAACTATATTAAGTAAGCAACTAAAAGAATTAAATTTAAAAGGGTATTCGTTAAACAGTTTTAAGGAGGGGGCTGTGGTAAAATTAAAAAATCCAGTATCATTACAAAACTTTCTAATGATGGAGGTGCTATCAAAGCAATTCATAGATTTATAAAGTAATTTCTCCCATATCCGGCAATCGTGGCGGACTATTAGCGGTCGCACGAGGCGGCCGCTTTTTGTATGCTTGTTTCATGACTTTATCGTCTTAATCCTGTTCTCGGTTTCTTGCCCAATAGGAGGGTAGCAGCACGGGCACAGCGGCGGGCCCATTGCAGGTCGTCATCGTCCTTGTCCCGCCAGGGGAGATCGCTTTGCGAACCTCCGCCACCACCTCCGGTAGATACGACAGGTGTATCAAGCATCCCGACAAAGAATGCTACGGCTATGTCGGTCAGCTCGCTGCTGTTGGCAACCTCCCGGTAGTCAAACTCTTCGTTGAAGTAGTCAAGTACCCGCTCCGGGATATAGAAACGCTGTTCCGTTCTGCTATGGGAAGAAAGCGTGTAGGACACCGAGCCGGAACGATAATGAGTATAGTCTATATCGACTGCCGGTCTTTGAACAGGTTCCGGCCTATGGATTTGAGAAGTATTGACCTGAGCGGCAAGCCTCTCCCGGTAGTGGAGTTTTTGCCAGGTCCGGGGAAGTTTGGAAATCATCAGGTTACGGGCCACTCCCAGTTCGGAAGCCTTGTATTTGGTATTCCCTTTGAGAATCGCATATCCACGGAGAACATCTTTCTTGTCTTTCCGTTCATATACGGCAAGTAGGTAGTGATTACCAACGATTAGCATATATCACCAATGATTATTAAG
>OGQJ01000231.1_pt1 | contig 60737 bp, 113 predicted proteins | sample 1553161 | NCBI WGS metagenome assembly OGQJ01 (sample SAMEA2579923, study PRJEB22360) | human gut metagenome | biome: human gut; feature: human-associated habitat; material: faeces | place: Denmark | collected 2008/2010 | reverse complement strand
GGTATGGTACTATTTTACTGCTAAATAAATATACCTATATTAGCAGTAAATATATACCATAGAATAGCATTATTGTAGTGCTAAAAATCTTTCAATTTTATCTCAATATTTCCATTGCTAATTACGATTTTTTCAATTATACTTTTTAGTAACATATTTTTTTGTTTCTTGTCGATATCTTCCCAAATGTCGGCAAGATTTTTTATGTTCTTAAATACATTTTGCCTAGTTTTATTCGTTTCTATTGCGGATTCTTCTCTAATCTGCTTACGGATATCTTCTATTACTTTCTCAATTTCTTTAATCATGCTGATAACATCATCATTTCCCTCTGCATACAGGTTGTATAGCCTTTTACGCTTAGTCTGCTCTTTTTCTAATTGCCCTTGCAATATTTCTAACTTAGACTCTTTCATTCTTGGCTTATATTCTGATATATTAGCAGATATTAAAAGTATTTCGTCCTCTACAGCTTTTTCAATATCCGAAGCCCATTCCAATGTGTTATTACAGTTTGGATTGTGGTTAGGAAGATAATGCAAGTCCTTGTTCCTGGAACAACAGTAAATCTTATGCTTTCCATGCGTCCACTTTTGATATCTCATAGCGCATCCACAGATTCCACAATAGCATAAACCTGTCAATAAGTTAGTTTGAATGTTATGGCAACTTGCCCTTTTGTTTTTCCTTATTGCTCTGAATTGTTGGGCTTTTTCAAACACTTCCTTATTAAATATAGGTTCATGCAATCCCTGATAGATATTCCCCTTATACGGTATCATTCCAATGTTTACAGGGCTTGTGAGTACTTGCTTCACAACAAATTCGCTTTTAAATCCTAACATATCACGGATTTTTACGTCTGAATATCCTTGCAAGAATAAATCCATTGCTTTGTTTGCCTGTTCCTTGCGTTCTGGAATTGGTATAAGTGTTCCTGTATCTTTGCTGTATGTATAGCAGTATGGAAGATTACCACCGCCCATCCAGTAGCCTTGCTTGACACGCTCCAACATTCCACCACGCATGCGCAATAACATTGTATTCTTGTCCAGTTGTGCAAATACCGCCATCATCTGTGTATAAGCCTGCTCCATAGGATTATCATAGCAGATACTGTCATGTACACACTTAAACTCCACATTATTTTTAAGGAATACTCTTTCAATTAGATAAATACCGTCCACCATGCTACGTGATATTCTATCCAGCTTGAAAGCAACAACATAGCCTACACGCTTACGATCACAGTCTGATACAAGCCGTTGCAATTCTGGTCTGTCCATATTTGCGCCTGTATACCCATCATCAATGTACCAATCTGTAATTACCAGTTCATTTTTTCTGCAATAGTTTTCAATATCTCTCCTTTGGCTGTCTAATCCGTTTCCCTCTTCTGCCTGTTTCTCTGTAGAAACACGCATATATGCGACACATTCCATCCTTATTCCTCCATCAGACATAAAAGAATGCGCCATATTCACTACATGACGCATTCTACACTATTATCAATTTTTCGTCAATTAATCAGCTCCGCAATCAGTTTCAAAACCTCTGACGGCAAAACTACATCTTCTGGATTAATTTCTTTCCCATTCTGTGTAAGCACAACTGTCATATAGTCAAACCTCCGATTCTATTTATTTTTGATTTTATTTTTTCAATTCTTCGGCTAACTGTGCGATTACACGCATTTGTCTTTTGTGCTATTTCTGTAATAGTCTTTCCTTTTGTCAGCATTTTAAACACTACCAGCTCATCTTCTGTAAAATTTGCGTTTTCGATGATGCTTTCAAGTTCTGGTCTTGTAAGCTCTGAAAAACGCACTTATTAGTTCACTCCTTTTCTATTTTATTTTCGCACATTCATTACAGTAAAATGCATCCTCAATACCATAATAAACGCCATTTTGATAACTGCCTTTAATGCAACGTATTTTTCCGTCCTGACCTCTATGCTCTGTCAGAATGTATTTACCACACTTCTTGCAATTAATATCCTGTTTTTCTGATTCCATAAAATTATCTCCTAAATCTCAGTTTAATTTACTTTAAGAGAAAATTCCGCTCTTAAGAAACTGTTTGCATCAGCAACAAAAATACCCTCGTTCTTTTCATCGTCATTGTAGACTTCTTTTAAGTATTCCATTGCTTCACCGCCATCTTTGGCTTCAATTTCAATCTCATATTCATATATTTCTCTGACAACGCCTTTATACTTTGCCATATGCGCTCACTCCTTCACTAAATCTTAAATTTGTAGAATCATTCGAATCTACAAATATTTTCTATAGTGTTCTGGAAATTTAAAAACTCGTTCTCTCCCTATATTCCTTGGTTTTCTATTAAATCTCTGTAATTCCGTGGAGAGACTGTTCACATTCAAATCCAAATCATTATAGCATTGATTGCACTCAAGTCTTACAACCCAATTAAAAGAACCACTATCGTATTGATATAATAGTGCGCTTGCTTTTGGATAAGATTTAAGGTAGTTTTCTATCTCCTGAAATTGTCTAGCGGTTTCTTCGCAATCCGTATATCCGCTTATCTTGAGCCAATGCACATACTTCATACTTCGCCTCCTAAATCCTTAGTTAGTTAAAATATTCTTTTTTCCAAACACTCTATGTATTTTCAAAACATAGTATTTACAATCTTTCTCTGCGCCCCAATCTTCTTTACCATACCCCTCGCTTATTGTACATTCGGCGGTAAACTCTGGCTTATCATTTCCATAACCATTACGGAAAATAATATTTTTCGGCTGATTATTCCACACTATCGTAGGTGTATCAAGAGAAAAATCGTAGTGTTTACCAAAATAATTTTCAAATCTCTTTTCCCAATAAGGTTTGATTTCCCGATATTCTTCGGTTTTAACACCCGACAATTCCATATCGAACCATTTCTTTTTTAAGGTCAAAACCAAATCGCTGTTATGATTATATTTGTATCTGCAATGTGGCGAACAGAACAGTTGGTCTGACCGATTTGTATAAAAATAACAACCACAAGCAAAACAAGTTTTTCTCATTATTGTCCTTTCCGCTATTCAGCTAAATTCTTATTCTGTTCTGGATTAACTTCTTTCCATTCCATTGTACACATCTTTTCACCTCACAATCCGAATCTTTTCTCTTTTTCTCTTCGCATATTGATTCGTGATTTTATACCGATCACATTCGCATCGCCATAAATCCCTGCCCCGTCCGTCATAATTCCTGCAGTCCTCGCACACATAGCACGGCTCGACCATTTCTCCGGTACATTTATCCCAACATTCTGTACAGTTTGCGCAATGGTTGCATATGCAGTCAAAGCACGGCATTACGGCGGTACTGAAATCTTTTTTGAGTTGTTCTGATGTTGGCAATATCATTCCTATTTCTTCAAGCGTTATCTGATTATTCATAAAATACTTAGTTTAACTCTGTATTTGATACAATCTCTTTGACTTTTTTCTCATAAAATTCTTCTGAAATATACTCTTTTATACTAGGAAATTTACTATCTGTTAAAACCGCATACGCTTCCGCCCAAGACAGACCTCCTCTTTCTGCCAACCTGTCTAATGTCTGTCCGCAGTGGTTTTTTAATGCCTGTTCCTCATGCGGTTTAATAACATCGTAAGGAATATATTCCTTACCCTTATTCTTCATAATCGGAAATTCTTTCATCTTGTACCTCCACTAAACTTTAATCTTAGTTTACCAAAGAATCAAACTTTGATTATCATCAAACGAATAATCTGTTATACCATGAGCAAAGCTATCTTCATCAATAAAGTAAACTTCTGAATTATCATTGTTCTCTTTCAGTTTGCCACTTTCTACCAATTCTTTTAAAAATTCATATAGGGCATATGCTCCTGTTACATTCTCCATAATTTCAATTCTCCTTAAATCCTTAGTTTAGCTCACAAAATTCATTATTTGCTTTGACAATCTTTTTTCAGCCCTAGTATATGTTGATGATGTGATTTCTCGTTTTGTTGCTTCACCATATCCATTTACAAAGGTCTTTTTTTCATTGGCAAAAGATGGTTCCTTGCTTTGTATAAGCATATTTCTCTTTGCAATTAGTTGTTTCAAATGATTGCTCCCATCTCGCCATTCCTTTATGAGTGGCTGCATCACTTCTTCTTGAAGTCTATATTGAAATATAGAATACAGCCCAAAATTTTCTTCTCTTTGTTCATGAATTTCTTTATCCAATCTTTCTATTTCAGTCATATTTTCATCCTAAATTTTTATTTTCTTTCAAAACATTCCTTTATGTCTGTAACTACATCAAACACGCTTCTTTTGTTGCAATACCATTTTCCACTATGATATGCCCCTAAGTTGCAATGTTTGCAGTTATCACAAGACACTTCCTGTTTCTTTTTTTCTATCATCTCTAAAAGCTCTTTATTTTTTATCATGTTTTGTCTTCCTTAAATTCTTATTTATTCTTCAATATTCACTATCACATCTACTTTCAATCACCATACCAACAATCAGAACAATCACTGTAAGTACAGTTTTCCATGCATCACTCATTTTTAATTCCCTCCCAGTCGATTCTCTGACCGCAATTTTCACAATATTTCTTTTTCCGCTGGTCGTGAATCCTGCCATGTACAATAATTCTTTCTCCCACAACTGATTTGCATTTAGGACAACGCCAGAAATTACTTTCAGTCTGTTTTATTTCTCCATGCCCATCTGAATAATCAATAGCCATACAACCTTTTTCATACATACTTAAAATTGGCTTCTTTCTATTCTGATTCTCTCTTGCTTCCAACAGAGATTTAAAAGTAAATTCCTGTTCCACACATTCGTCCTCAAATTCCATGTATTCTCTGATATGGTCAATTGTCAGATTGCGTTTAGATAGTTCAGATTCAAGGTCTTTGTATTTCTGTACTGTTTCAAGTGCCTGTATTGCCATATCTAATGCTTCGTTCAAAATATAATAACCGCTTGTAGGCTTGTTATCTTTTATTGCCTTGATTGCTTCATTCTCTGTCATTCATTCCACCGCCTTTCACAATCTCGATTGCTTTACAAATAACTCCTCTAATCCCAAATTCCTCGATATCATATCTTCTTTTTAGTTCTTCCAACTGTTCCACAACCTTATCCACATCATAAGCCGTCGGATATTCTTCTAGTAAATACAATACTGCATTTGTATTTACTAAAGTTCCATTGCTTAAAGTAACCGATTTTAAATCTTTCTTTAGTGCATCTGCATCAATCAGTTTCATTGTTTTCCTCGCTTTCTTCTGACCAGTCCAATTTTTGACCGCATCTGTTACAATAATTATTCAATCCAACATAAGCATGATGCGCCATACTGCTGTGAAACATTTTTTCTACATCATCACTTTCGCATTTTTCAGAAACATCATTGTCATCGAATTTAATTATTTCTAAGTCACACGATGGACATATGCAAGCATATACATTGACATTGCCATACTGTTCATAGCCAACATCTTCATACCTAACTTTCTTCGGTATCTGCTTTTTAAGTGCCTTTATTGCCATGTGGTTTGCTTCATAATCACTGTCAAGAAATTTGGATTTATTTTCTTTATCCTCCAACTTCATAAATAATCTCATGCACTTCAATCTCTCGATTGCTTCATTCTCCGTCATTCACTCACGCTCCTTAATATTTAATGTTAAAACCACCATGTTCGTTTACCCAGTCAATAGCTTCTGCGTATGTCACGCCATTGTTTTTCAAAATATATAGCAGATTATGGAATTTAGGGTGTGTTTCTTTCAGCCTTAAAAATCTGCTTTCTTTTTCCAAATGGCAACCGAATCCGCACAGTACACAGCCTGTTCTTTGGCATCCTGTTGTTTTCAGCAATGGTCTTTCCTTATCAAAAATACCAAAATCCGCAAATGACATTTGATTTTCACATTGCCCCACAGCTTCATAATCTGTGACTACTTCGCCATAAACTGAACATATCGGCAGATTGTTTTCTTTGATGTAAAGTAATACATCTTGTTCCGTCCAAAATGACATAGGATTGCTATGTGGTTTTGTTACATTAAAAGCATTACAGCCGTCCTGTAGCCATTTTTGTGTACGTATAACGCTTTCACTCGCCATAGTTGCTATAATAGGCTTTCTTCCCGTTTTCTTTTCGTAATCGTGCACAGGCTTTTTCTTCATAATGTCACAGCACAAGTCGCTTATCTCAAAAGGTGCGTCAAGAAAGAATTTATATTTTTCTTGATTAAACTGACTATAATTGCCTTTACTATCTTTCAGTTCTCCATTCAGTCTGCGTAACCTGTATTCTGAACCGCTAGGGATAACTCCGATCTGCAAGTTCTTGTGCTGTTCGTTCTTCTTGTTTATTCTCCTTTCTATTCCTAACGGGTCTGACATAGCAAGCATATGGAATTGTCTGTCTGTTAAGATTGCGTTGTTAGATTTTTGACTGTCAAGGTATTTAACATATTTTCTCGCACCGCTTACACAATTTGACACTACCTTGCTAATCATCGGGAATCCATACTGTTCACAAACCTGTGCAAATGAAATCTTAGGTTTTAAAATTACAAGATTATCAAATGTCTGTGTAAATTCCTTTAACTCTGGATATTGTGTCGGAACATCTACGAATACAAAAGGAATATTTTTATATCCGCAAACTTCTCTGATTATGTGTCCTAAAACTGTGCTGTCTTTGCCACCACTAAATGACAGATACACTCCATCTTCGCCAAATTCATTAACCCATTCATTTATCCTACGTGCAGTCATTCTTATTTTTGCAGAAAGCGGAAGTGACTGCATTTGGTATAGATCGTTCATAGTATGTTTGTTTCCCATATTCTCACACCTCTTTCTTACTCTCCAAATACGCCGCTGCATCTTCATGTCCTGCCAGTCTAAGCGCATTAATGATACCTGTTACCTTGTCAACATTTCCGACTCTTGAATCCTGTTTATCTGCCATATCCGTTGCAAGTGTTGCCTTGATTACGTCCAGCCCCAAGTTATACTTCTGATTTAACTCCACCGCATAATCTTCCAGTGTCACATAATGTTCACCCATATAGTCAAGGCTCATAAGATTAGCTGTATCCTTGTCAAATTCGGTCATAAACTGCTGTAACCTCTTCTGTCCGAATCCAAAAGCATCATGTAACACCCATACAACCGTAGTCAGCATGTTCTGTCCGATATTATCAGACAGTGCGCCCCACATATCAGCTAGTTGTTTATCGGATGCAGTTATGTCTACTTTCGTCACACCACGTTGCTTTACATCCTTTACAAGTGCTTCTATACCCTGCTCCTGCGCAAGTCTGCAAGCGTAGACCATGCCCTGCATACGCTGTTCAAATCCTTTATCTCTTGCCATTTTATCAACTCCTTATTTCCAGTATTTTTCGTCTAATATATACTGTCTTATAAATCTATCTGCGTATTGTGGATGCATAAGACTCCTTTCAGTTTTACGGCTAGTATTTTCAGTTCCTTTTACTGTTCCGATTTTTCTTATCAGAACACACTCTAATGGCTCAAACAGTATGTTTTGCTTTGGCTTAAAATTAATAAACCAATATTGTGTCGGTTTTTTATAGTAATCTCCATTAAGCGTCCTGTCCTTATCAATTAGACTCGGTTTTAAACACCAGTATGTACTAAGATAATGTGGCTGCGTATACGGATTTTCTATAATTAATTTAATATTTTTTCTTATGCAAACAATTACTAACTGAGATATTTTTTCATAAAGTTCATGCAATTCATTATGCAGTTGCATGGAATAAAGCAATTTTTGTTCGTCTGACCACTTTTTCTGCTGTGTTGATTCTCCTCTAAATGATAAAGGTATTTTAGCTTCAAATCTTGTACATGGGAAAAATGCAAATACTATATCGTTTTCAGAAAAGTTATCAAATATGCTCGGCTTTCCTAAGTACCCACCCTCTATTTCAGAAAATATATCCATTACATTGTCGGTTTCTCCGAACTCGTTCTGAATATCATAGTCGTAGGCTTCAATTCCATACTTCTTGAAAGCGTTCTTGAATGTTCCTGACTGTTCAAATAAACAATGGACTTTCATTCTAAATCTACCAAAAGGAAACCTCGGTTTTATGTGCGCACAACCTATTCCTTTCTTTGATTTTTAGTTAGTTACCGTGGTTTTCTTCCTGTATGAAAATACTCGTCATAAGCGTCAACTGTATCGCGTATTTCAACCATAGCCATATCAAGTGTTACATCTTTTTTATCCAAGGCTCTTTCTGCATAATCTTTAATTCTCATCATTAAAGCCTGTGCCATTACTATCTTTGCATTGTCACTCACTCTGAATCACTCGCTTTCTTATCATTAACAATCTTTATTTTTCTGCCACAAGCATTGCAGTAAATATCAATGCCTGTCGCACAACTAAGCCTTATTTTTCCACAGCCTGTATTGTAAATAGGCATTCCATGTGGTGTATCAACAATCTTCCATTCACAGAATTTATTTTCTTCTGTCTCTGCAATTTCAATGGCAAAATCAAGTATTTGTTCGTATTCCGCATAGTCATTTTCTTTGTATGCTTTCTGCAAATCTCTTAATTTGTCTGCGATTACACCCATTAACATCACCAACTTTCAATAAATCCATAAACGCTAAGATTTGTTCGTCTCATTCTTACCTCTCTTTCTGACCGATTTTTCCGTTCTTATCGCAGTCTATTGGTGTACCAACAGGTAAATCATTCAGATTCATGTTATTCCCAAGCCTTCCTCTATCTTGCCATAATCGTAATTGTTCTGTTCTTTACAATTAAATCTGTTCCTGTTATAAGCAGTCTTTTTCTCTTTCTTCTTGGAATCCTGTATGCACCTTGTAACCATTTTAGATTCATCAAACGTGTATGCCTTATTCTTTTTCAATCCCAACATGGATTTTTCATCTGTGTAATCAGTCGGCACGTATCGGTCAGATTGTATGTAGTTATGCATCTTCCAGTGCTTTATCACGATTATTCCGCTGTCGAATGTCAGTACAAATGACTTCGCAATCAACAGCCTAAAATCATCATCAGAAGCACCGCACATCCGTTGAATCTTCTTCGGGTTGTTCACAAATCCGTCATCATCCGCATTCATGCAAAAGTGAAAGTATAACATCTGCGTACTACTTGGCATTTCCAGAAACGCATCACTTTCTGTTATCTTCTTTGTGAACATTCTTCGCTCTGCCGTACTAATCACTTCCTTACTTCAAGTTCTTTGTCTTAATTATTGCAAAAGTTCGGAATCAAATATGTTGCCGATAACCTCACATTTCCAATCATCTTCATTAGTCCAAAAATGTAAATCCTTTCGCCATATAGCATCTTTAATCCACTTAATTCTCCATTCTGCCTTATCCCAAACAACAATAGCTTTTCCGCATTGAGTATTGACAATATCATTCTCCCAAATCAGATTGCCGTTCCTGTCTTTCAAGCCTGTACATCGGCATATTGTATCTGGAATTACTTCGTGCATCACAATTATTCTTCCAATCTCATTCTTAACATTTACAACATTGCCCACAGGATGTATGTAATACTTTCCATTGGAAACAATAAGATTTCCAGTAACCCAAACATTGTTAAATTCTCCTTTTTCTTTTGGAGTTGTCTTAGCTTTATACAGATATCTGTCTTCCATATTCTCTCCTACTCTAATACCTTGATATTTCTATCTTGCTATTCAATATGGTATTAAGTTCATTGCTAAGTAAATCAAACTCACGCTTCACTAATGATTGCGCTTCATTTATCGCAGCTATTACAGATGTACTGTTTAATTTTCTATCCACAATACCTAGTGTTTGACAATTCATGTATAATGTTTCCCCGCAACCGCATAGTGTGTGAACACATATATATAATCTTTTGTTGTCACCTCTGTAGATAGTTCCTGTTTCAACTGGCTCTCCATATTTTGCATTGCTTATGTATTTCATATTTTCTCCTATTCTGCTTCTGATTGAAGCCATTTCTCTATTTCTGTTACCGAACACATTGCAATGCCGTTCCTAATAGTCTTAACGCTACCCTCTTCATAAGTTTCTATTGAACATATAAAATCAAGCAACTCTTCATCCGACATGTTCCTTATCCTGTCGGCATTGGTTTGTTTGCTATCACATTCGCAACAAGGCTCATTATCTCTTGAATTGCTGTTGCGCTGGCAGTTACAGTCGTGTGCCTTTTCCTTTGTGGCTAAGTCAAGGTAATATTTCAAATCTTTTATCAAACTGATAGTTCCGTAGAGCTGTTTTTCCTCAAGCATTTCAACAACTTCCGATATTCTTCTATCAAAGTCACGTTCGCTTACGCTTTTAAGAAATTTATCCATTTTCTCCACCTCTCAATTCTCTTAACCTCGCTTCGGATTTTTTCCCCTTATGCAGATATCTATCTTCCATGCTTTTTACCTTTTCCTTTCTTGTAAGAAAGCATCTGACCGTATTTTTTTGGTGGTGTTCCTGTGTCTAATTGAATTTTTCTGAATACTCTACCGTAGTAGTCGTAAACCTGTTGAAATTTATTGTACATTTTCAACGCTCCTTTTCCTATTCGTTGTCTCCACATTCTCTTTCTATTATTTCAAAATCTCTTTTTTGGTAATCCTAAAATTTCTACGTATTCATAATAAGGACACCAATCTACAATAACTCCATCTTTTTGATAGATCGTGAGTTTTTCATCATGAGAAATGCCTCTATTGCTAAACATCTGTATACGTTCTGGAAAATTTCTCTTCAAAAGAGAAATAATTTCGTTAAGAATGTCCATTTTTGTCAACACTCCTTTAACCGTTTTGCTATCTCGTCAATCTTTTCTTCTTCTAAGATTGTGAAAGCATATTCTTCCTTGATAGCTTTTATAGTGTCATCAACAGCCTTGTTATAGCCCAACTTAAACATATTTACATCTTCAATAGTCAGATTTTCAAATGAATCAACCATTGTCTTAGCAACTACGTTCACGAGCTTCTTGACATAATCCTGAACTTCAATATCAATAGTTTCAATCTCCATCGCTTTCACCCTCTTTCAACAATTCCTTAAATTTCTCAAACTGCTTTTCCGATACCTTATTACCCTGCTTATCAGCTCTGACAGATATCGTAAGGTGCTTATCTGCAATACTGGATAATTCCCTTGCAAGGTTCTTTCTGCCCTGCTTGATTCCGTCACGATAGCCTTTTTGCGGTCGGTACTCATCAATCTGCGCTTTTCCCTCTCCCTGGCTACCAGAAGTTTTGTTTCTAAGCTGATAACCATTGTCAGCGTACATTTTGATGTAATACTGCTCTTTCTCGTCCAACTGGTTAACTGGAAAATGCATAAATCCTATCTTCCAACCGTAAGGATTTTCAATCGAATATAGTCCATGTTTTTTGAGTGATAAATCTATATGCTGATACCCTACAAGGTGTCCTGCTAATCTCTGCAAAATATGTACTGCCTGCCCGATATAAGCATATCGAAAGCCGTTTTCATCAGTTCTTGTCAGAAAATAGATACCGCTTTCATCCGTAAGGCCAGGGTTTACTTCCAGTAACCGTTTACGGTTCTTTGATTCTATTGCATATCTCTGTCTTGGATTCTGCAAGATAAATCACGCTCCCTTTTAGTTAAATGGTAATTCTTCATCTATTCCGTCTGGTATATTCATAAACCCATCCCCACTTGGAACTGCACTTCCGTTTTCCTGTTCAATGCTGCTGCTCTTACTTTCTGCAAACTCGATTGATTCAACCATACAGTCGTTTGTATAAACAGTGTTACCGTCTTTGTTCTTATAGCTTCCAGTCTGCCATCTGCCATGAACTTCAAACTTTACGCCTTTTCTTCCGTACTTTTCCACAAATTCAGCCATTTTTCCAAATGCTGTACAGTTGATAAAATCTGCATTTGCCTGTCCGTCCTGTTTGAATCTGCGATTTACTGCAAGGCAGAATTTTGCAAATGGCTTATCTGCCGCATACCTTACTTCTGGCTCTCTTGTCATTCTTCCTGATATATCTACACTGTTCATTGTATGTCTCCTTTCTCTACTGCTTCTAACTGTTCTCTTAACCATTTCACCTGTTTTTCTACATCAGATATTTTTTTATTAATTGTTTCAGTGAAAATACTTCTAGCAAGAAAATCATCTTTTTCAAGCAATATAACAGTGCTCCCCATTCGTTTACCAATATATTCTTTACTTATTTGTCTGTAATAAAAATCTCTAGGGCGTACATGCAGCAAATAAGTCTTGGGCTTCTCGTCAGCTTCACACTCTTCAAACTGAATAAATAGTTTACCATTATATGGTTCTTTCAGTGTATAAAAATACAATTTCATTGATTTAATCCCTCACTTTCTTCTAAAACGGACATTCATCCGCATTTCTAAGTTCCCATTCCATACCGTCCTGTGCAACGCTCACATTTGCGCTAGGAACGATTTTCTTAATCTCTGCAATAATTCTATCCTTATCGCAAGTTTCTTTCGCTGTGTGGCATAATATGACGTTCTGCAATGCATCTGACTTATTTGTTTCTACAATCCCCTTGCAAGTTTCCAGTTCGCAATGCCCCAGAATCTTATGTTCGTAATTTGGGATATCCATGTCCACCATATCCGCTATGTAGTTGCACTCAATCAGCATGTGATCTACCGCCTGTTTCCTAAAACTGTAATGGCAATACTCCATGTCTGTCATGTATAATAGCTTCTGTCCGTCTGCCTTGATGTAAAATCCGTAATTGGTAGTTCCGTTATGTGGCAACTGGAAACACTGGATTGTGAAACTACCGTATTTCTGCATCTTCGGATTTTCTTCTTCATATGGTTTCCATACTGGGATTCCCATTTTCTCTATTGCGTCTGCGCTTTTGCTGTGGTCTTTATGGGTGTGTGAAACCGCACACCCGACCACATTTCTGATATTCCAGTCCAGTCCTCTCTTGATATCCATAATCGGCACACCACAATCAAGAATAAGGGATTTACCGTTGGAATCTGCTAGTATGTAGCAGTTGCCTTGTGAACCACTGGAAATACATTTAAGTTTCGTTTTAACTACACCTCGATTTCATCATCCTGTGGGAACTGAAAAACAGCATTGTTAATGTATTCTACTTTTGACGGTTGATCTTCTGCTCGCACCACAATACCGCATTTCTTTAATGTTTCAAATGTCTTTGCCACATTTTCTGAAACATCAACATTCTGCATTACGATAGGCATACCGATATATGTCTCTCTAAGCATTTGCATAGCCCTAATTGCCTTTTCTTCCGTAGAATATCCAGCAATCTCCCAATCGCTCGTCACTCCTTCAACGCCTGCAAGATTTTGGTTCAGAAAATAAATTTTCTCTTCAAACCTCTGAATAACTACCATTTCATAAGGAACATCCAATGTTCCGTCCTGTGAAATTAATCTCATACCCTATTCCTCCATAAAACTAGGTGTTTCTTCCACCTCTGTTGCATCTGTGTCAATTGCTTCTGTTTCTTCAGGGAAGTCTACTGTGTTGGCGTTCTCTGCGATATCTTCCTGTGCCAACTGATAAACTTTGTCCATTTCAATCTGCGCCTGTCTTGCCATAGGGTCATAATTCTTAGGATATTTACGTGTCGCATTGTTACACATCTTCCTCTGAATCATGCTTTCTGGCGTATCAAGCCATGCACCGCTGATATACGGTCTGGCTACTTCACACTGCAACATATCATCCACTGTCGCACACGCTCTTAAAGCATCCAAGATTTCATTTTTCTTAGCCTTGATTTCCTCTTTCTGCTTCGGAGTTGCCTTGTATCTATCCTCACAGATACCAAACGTGGCATTCATCATGTTTTGCTTGACGTGGGCTAAAAGGTTGACCTTAACACTGTCTCTGTCTGCCATAAGGTATGTTACTGTTCCGTCTGTAAGTTTTACAGGATATACAACTCTTACAGCCTTACTTGACAATCCTTTTTCTTCCCATTCCGGGGGCGTAACTTCCAGACCTTTATGCTTGGGCGGTATATATTCGTCTCCTTCTTTTATGACCCAGAACGGATAAACCTTGTCAATGTCTTTTCCGTAGTTGGAAAGTAATGAGTCATAGCCTGTTCCCTCGATACCCATTTCAACAACCTTTACCCACTCATTTCCCTGCTTAACGCTTCGTAACTGGAAGTAACACTCTCTCGGATATGCGCTCGCATTCAGTTTAAGGCTTGCACACTGCTCTACAATCTGTCTAAGGTTGCTTGTATCAATGCTCCTCATGTCTGCCTTATCATCATTCTTAACAAGTGTATAAATGCTTGTCATAGCTTCCATTGCGCATTTTTTTGCATAATCATCAAATTTTACCCCACATGATTCATAATCTCTTGCAATAAGTCCTGTGATTTCATTCGACCACTGGCTTAATGATGTTGTAAATTCTTTTTTCTCTGCTAATGCCTGCTTTGTATCTGCCATAATTATTCCTCACTTTCATTCTTCTTCATTTCTGCTAACATCTTATTTGCATCTTCCAGTGTGAGAAGTGCATATTGAGAACCGATTGTATCTGGAGCTGTAAAAAATTCATCAATTCCAAGCATTACAAAAATGTCACCGTCTTTGTCAATTCCAATAGCTTGTACTTTTTCGTCCTCATTGTACTGTTTAATGCAAAGTCCTTTGTTTCCGTCATCGTCCTCATCATCAATCCAATACAGACTGTCTCCAATTTTGCACGGAAGAACTAATAATCTGCCCTGTTCTTCTAAGTCCTCATAATATTTTAATTTTTCTGCAAGGCGCAAAATTTTTACTATTTCATGCGGTGTAGCTTCTACTTCTAAATCAAAAGTAAATGCCACACCTCCTTTATCACTTGTCATTGTCAGTCTTTCCATTTAAACCACCTCTAATTTTTCATTTTCATTGACAATCAGCATAATCAACTGTGAATCAACCATTTCAGCAACCTTTGCCTGGTTATCATCGTCGAGTGACTCCGAATCATCAAGGAACATTGGCGTGCTGATTCCACACATTTTCTGAATTGAATTGCAGATATCCACTCTTCCTAAAATCCTGTTGCCCTTGTTGCTCATGGTCGTAAGAATTGATTTACCCTCTACAGTAGGTATGCAAACGGATTTATAATTACCGTTCTTTGCTGTGTCAAATAATTGCCATTTAACTAATGAGAAGTGTCTATTGACCGCATCTGTCAAGGCTTCATTCTTTGCTCTGTCTAACTGATCTAACAGGGCAAGTATTTTCTCTGCATCCGTTTTCGCCTGTTCCAAGTCTGTTTTCTGATTTCTAAGTTCTTCCAGTCTTGTTTCATCAGATTCCGTATTTGTAGAAGCTATTTTCTTTTCAACCTCTGCTAACTGCGCTCTGATTTCAGATTCTTCCAGTTTCAAAGATTTCTTGATATCTGAAAGTGACGTTGACTGCTTCAATAATTCTTCCTTACGGACGATTTCAGCCTGTACAGACTTATAATCTTCCCTGTCGTGGATATCAACATACTGTGGGATAGATTCTAACTTTGTGGTAATTTCTGCGTACTCTTTATTTACAGTGTTAAAATTTTCATTCAAATCAGATAACAACTGTTCTTTATCTTTTAATAACTGCTGTTCTTTTTCGATTTCTCCTTTAACCTTGAATCCGTCTGTCTCAATTTTACCGATTCTATCAGTTTTTGACTTTTCAAAGGTTTCCATGAGATTCTTAACATCTTCTTCCGGCAACTCTCTGTGACAGGTAGGGCAGATAGCTGTATTGGAGTCAAATTTCTCTGCATTGACCGTTTTCCATGCATTCCGCAGTCTTGTCTTTTCCTCTGTCAATTCTGTAATCTTCTTATTGCTATTGGAAATTTCATTCTCTGCAAGCCTGATACTGGATTTCAGGCTGTTGATTTCAACGCTCTTATTCATCATGGTTGCCCTAAGTTCTGCCCTTTGAGATTCTAACTCACTATTAGCCGTATTCTGCATTTCAGAAAGCTTCATTTGCAACTGCATGATATCCTGTGTAGCCTTATCGTACTCTGCCAATAAGTTTTCATTCCCTGTCTGCTTGTAAAGGTTCTGTTCAAGCTGTTCCTGTAATGCATTTTTCTGTAAGACAAGTTCTGCTGTGTCAATGTCGGATTTAATCTGAATATCACGCACTTTTTCCTTGATCTGACCGTCCATAACAGGTATCTCCTTAGCAACCTTTGCTTTTGTAGCCTTATTCATGGCAGATAATTCCTCTGCTGTGTACTTTTCCAGTAAACTAGCCAATTCGGATAAATCCTCATTCCCCTGTGCAATATCCAAATCTGTGATAGTTCCAACCTGTGCGAACAAAAATTCTCTCATTTCAGACGGTTTCTTATCAAGAAATGCATTTATATTACTGCACATTTTCCATGTAGCAATGTCGATTTCAAAGTAATCATTGAAGTCTCTAAGAGTCTTTGGAACATCATTGATAAAATATTTGTTATCGTCCTTGTAACTGCTGCCGTCTTTACTGCATGTGCGCTTCTGCACTTTCTTAGCCGTAACTTCCTTACCGTCAATATCCAGCACTGCTGTGACTGCTGTGTCCATATCGTCTACGCTCTTGCCGTCAACTGTTCTTCTAACCGCTGGATTGTCATTTAATTCATAGTCACAGTTGAAAAGCAGCCATGTGTAGGCATTCACGATACTGGACTTGCCCTTGCCATTCTTCCCCATAATTCTTGTCAGTTCTGAGAAATTAAATTCTGCCTGTGCATACATCATGAAATTTTCCAAAATCAGCTTCTTTAATCTAATTACCTTACACATCGTCAAACTCCTTTCCTTCTGATGAATCAAACAGTTTCTTTTCTTTCTCTTCCTGCTTGTTTGCTTCTTTATAAAATCCCATGATTCTTAATGCGGTCTTTACGTTGCAAAAGTCCGTATTAACGATATAGTCAACTGCCGCATCAACTCTACTTTCTAAAGCAACTAACTGCTCATACCGTTCCTGCGAAATAGTGACCGTATCGCAGGATTTACTTTTAATCAAATCTTCCACGTTCTCACTCCTAACTTCAATTCGTTCCCGGACAATTCGTAAACTGTCTTAGTCCGTCCGTCTTTCTCATACTGCCTTGACTGGAATCTTCCTTTTATAGTAACTGTCTTCCCTGTTGCTAAATTCTTTGCAAATAAAGCATTTACTGACCACACAATACACGGTATGCAATCCGTTTTTCCATTCTTCCTAGAAGATACCACTAGCAACTCTGCTATGTATCTTCCACTTTGGGTCTGCCTGAACACTGGTTTTTTGACGATAACACCTGTTATTTCTGTGTGGTTTCCATCTGCTTCAAATACCATTGATATAGATTCTACATGGACAAATAACTCTAAGTGCGTCCGTTTTCCGTCAAACACCTGTCTACTATGGATAGCACCTGTTATTTTATGAACAGTTCCGTTTTGAATCTGATTTGCAATCCCTTGTTCTGCGATACATGGTATTATGTCCTCATATCCACTTAGCCGTCTAACAATCATTTGAAAGCTGTAGAATCGGATTTTACCTACCGTGTGTCTGTATTTAGGTTTTTCATTCATCCTGCCGCATAGCGTTATCCTGTTCATCTTTCAGCTCCCTTCTGATGTTGAATGCCAGTAGGGAAACAAAACCGCTGTTCGTTTTGAACTCACTCCCGATATACTTTTTGTAGGTAGGAGTTCTTGAGTCCGCAAGTTCTACTGTGCGTGTTACAACTTTATGAACTGAACCGCCTGTAATTCCATGTTCAGATGCAATTTCGTCATACATATCCTGTAGTTTCTTTGTCGGATTTATTATCTTTCCTACAGTCAGCTCAACGATATAGTAGAATCCACGCATACTAGGCTCGATTCCCATTTCAATCAAGGCATTCTCAATTTTTCTTAGCCTGTTGTCCATGGCTATTCCTCTTCTACTTCAAATCCGACTACATGACCGTCATTGATTAAAACTCCGACTCCTAAGTCGTCACACATTTTTTCTACTTCTGCAATTGTAAAATCTCCCATATCTGTTTCCCTTTCTTCTTATTTAAAATAGCATTGCTTTTGTTAGTCCTCTTGAAGCCGATTTCTGAAACTGCTTCATATCCTCTATTACCTCTGATTCTGCCCTTCGGGAATCCTCTACAGCCTGTGCAATCAGCATTTCTGCTGTCTCTTCATCAAAGTGCTGTTCAAATCTGAACCGTAGTGCTCGGATGATATTCGCAAGGTCAAGGCACATTTCTGTATCTTTACCGATAAAATCCACTTTTGAATCATTTGCTATAATCATGATTCCACCTCTTCTGCTAATTTAGCCATTTCCCAACTGATCATGGCACAAGTGCATGAACTCCAAGATGTTCTTCCTGAACGCCATGTGTACACTTTTCCGTTCTCATATTTTGCAAAATGTTTTTTTCCCACACTTCTTTTTCACTATCTCTTACCAAAATCGGTGTATCAACAGATACTTTACTCCAATCAACAGACTGTTCTTCATATTCTTTTTCTGCCCATTCTTTTAACAAAACTTCGCAATCCTTATTGCTTTCACTGAAAAGGCACTCGGAACATTTTATTTTTCCACAAATGCTCGGTTCTCCTGACGTTAAATTTACAGCCATATTTCTATATCTTTGAAAAGCAATATCAATAATCTGTTCTGCAAACTTCTCTCTATTTTTCATAACTCACACCTCACTTTTCCAGTTTTATCAAAACATCTTTATTCAGCCAGTCAATGTCAGTAATAGAAACTTCTTCTTCAACTTCAACCTCGGCATAGGTATTTTCCTTGTCTTTTGTCTCGACAATTTCTTTTACCAGTGCATCTGTCTCAATCCTTGCATCAAACATCACTTCCGCATCAGCGGGGAATCGAGTAAGCTGTTTGATTAAGTCGTAAACTTTCATGCTTCATCCCCCTTAATGTCCAAAAACTTATTTACAAAGTAAATCTGACCTTTTCCTGTTACTTTCGTAGTCTTAGTAATTCTCACTGAACCGTCTGGATTTTGAACATTGCTTTCTTTTACTTCAAATAACCCCTGTTCAACATATCTCTGGATAGGCATATTCATTGAAGAACCACTTTTAATTAAGTAACCGTTTTCTCTCATCCACGAAAATAACCGTTTCTGACCTATCTGGTAACCGTTCTGACAAATCAATTTTGCTAAATCTCCTATTAATATAGAAGTTTTACTTGTGGCAACTGCATCAGCAAATATTTCTTTAGGTTTCATTCGCTCATTATCTGCGATCAATAATGAGTTGTCTCCTTTCAACTTTGCTATTTCTGTATCTGCCATTTTCAGCGCCCTTGCGTATACCTGTTCCGGGCTGTTCCACGCTTTTTCCAAATCAATAAGATATTGGCGAACTGCTTTACCCTCTGGTGTCCGCTGAATCATGCAAATTTGCTTTGCCATGTCCAGTGATATTTCATGGTCTATATATGTTGTTTCATTTCCCTGGGCTGTTAGTCTTTTTTGACTAATAGCTTTGAAGTCCTCATTTTCTGAGAATCCATAATCGCACATTCTCTCAAACCATTTCGTATATTGCGTTCCAATATTCAATTTTTCATGAAGTTCTCTAGCAGATACTGTCTGGTTGTCTGGATTTACGTTCAATAACTCATTCAATGTGTTTTCACTTCCTTTTTAAAAATGAATATTTTTTTGCTTTTCTTTTAATAAAATTTTAATTTCTCTTCCATTCAGCGTATTCGCAATTGTGTCATATTGTTTTTCTTCTAGTAACTTCTCAATCTTTTTTAAAGTAATATCAATGTTTTCTAAAGTTTTAAGAAGTCCTGTTCCTGTTTCATCTTCTTTCTTTTCTTCTCTTCCAAGTAAATAATCAATACTTACATTTAATTCATCTGCTACTAATGCAAGATTATCCGCTCTCGGAACGTTTGTTTTCCATTTGTCAATAGTAGCGTTTCCAAATCCGCATTTTTTTTCCAACTCAGATATTGGCATCTTCCTCTTATTGCAAATTTCTTTTATTCTCGCATAAACCAATTTGCACACCGCCTATTCCAATAATTCATCAACTGTAGTTCCAAGTACGTCAGCTACATCTTTCAATTTCTTTGCAGATGGGCTTACTATATTCCATTTGCAAATACTTCCTTTTGCAAGGTCGCATTCCTGTTCAATCTTATAAATAGGAATATTTTTCGTCTTTGCCAAAAACTTAATTTTGTCGTAAATCAACATCAAAACTCCTTTCTTATTTTTTGAAGTTCTGAAAATATCACAGTATATTGTTGACAATTTTCTGAAAATATTCTATAATTCTTTTTGCGGTAAAAATTAATAGAACAATCAAATGGCATTTATTATGTCGCTTTAATGTTGCGATTTTTTCAGAACCTTTAATCACATTATACGCGATATTTTCAGAATGTCAATAGTTTTGATTGCGATTTTTTCAGAATTATGTTGAGGTATTATTATGACTATCAAAGAAAGAATCAAAGAATTGTGTGAGAACCAAGATTTATCTTTAAATCAAGTGGAAAAAGAATGTAAACTTGGAAAAGGATATCTAAGCAAATTAGATGTTAGTAGCCCTACTGTTGATAAGTTAGGGAAAATTGCTAAAAGACTAGGAGTTACAATGAGTTATTTACTTGGTGAAGAAAATCCAAGTTTTTCACCAGAAAATGCAAAACTTGTTTCAATGATAAGAGCAGATAAGAATATGAATAATTTTTTGCTAAAATATTTTAAATTATCCAAAGAGAAAAGAGAAAAGATATTGTCTGCTGTTAATATGATAATGGATGGTATGGAAAATGATTGATGAATATAAACTGTTAAAAGCTATAAATAAATTTAAAGACCAAAACGGTGAAACTAAGTACTCTGATTTATTTGATAAGTTAGATGTGACTGGCATAGAAATTATGCCATTGATTAATGAATTAGAAGAGAAAAAATATGTTGTAAGATATGATTTAGAGAGTATAAGAATAACGCCCTATGGCGTAGAAGCCATAAAGCGCAATTCTCCTTTAGGAAAGATAATAAAATTATTCCAAGATTCTACCAAATTTACGTTCCAACAAATTATCATTGGAATTATTGGTGTTATGGGTGTTGTTATCGGTGGAATTATTACTGCCCATATTCTCGGGCAATAAGCCAAGAGTTTTTAATAAAACCATCATGTTAAAGACAGGAATATCTCTCCTGTCTTTTTCTTGCATTAAAATGTTTAAAGTCTGCAAATCAGAAAATTGCTCTTCTGTCAAATGAATACCGACATATTCAAATCCATCAATGCTTGTATCAATTTTGCTCATTTACCCCTACCTCTTTTCCAACGTCAGATACAATAATATGAATATAATTAAGTACATCCGTGTCATTAATCCGATTTACAATATCGGTTATTTCTCTCTTGTAAAATTCTGCATCATTGCCATTATCCCCTGCCATATCCTTGCCCTCTCTGCAACCATGTAACCCACTCATGCAATCATCCTCTCTATAATGTTTGTACTAATTATAGAATGTATGTTTGCATATGTCAACAAATAAATCAAACGTCTGTTTGCAATGTTTGGTAATTCGGGCGGCATGAAATGCCACTAACATACCGCCCAGACCAGAACTTGAAGAACCACATTATTGTGGACAAGTTTATTGTACGTCTATAAATGCAAGGATTCAAGAAAATATGTTCGACAAATTTCGACAACACGCTCTAAAAAAGTCGATATCGTGGCTTTTCTTCTCTGAATATCCAGTACCGCAAGTAATCGTCCAGGATAATCGCAAGCGTTCCTACAATTATCCATAACAGGCTGAATGGTAGGCATATCTGCCCTAACAGGTTAAATGGCATATTGCTGTAATCCCATACATTCCACCCTAACCATATATTTACAATAAGACCGCATAGGAACTCTAACAGGGTGATTACTGTCGCAACCTTTATTGATTGCAGGATAAGCGGATAATTCCAGTTTGTATGCTCGTTCTGATATCCTGCATACAGGAAGCATAGACCGCCTAACAGGAACATTGTCCAATGGCTACGACCACGGTACAGCAGTTCAATCGTTACGTAGAGAAAGCCACCTATCGCAAACAGGATAAGTGGCTTAATAACCTTACGCAATACCTTTGCTTGCGTAGATATCCGCAAGCACTTCTGAACGGTATTCTTTAGGAATTGTCATGCCATAGGTAACGTTCTGTACAGATGTTGAATCTTCCATTGAATTGATATAGATACGCAAATCCCTGAAATACGTAACTGCAAATGTAACCGCCTGCATAGCTGTTTCTGTAATCAATCCCATGTCCGTGTTACTGTAGTATTTACATGGTTCATTCACGTCGGAAGTATGCCACGGTATCTGCGTTTCTCCCTGTGCGACCTTGGCTTGCAATCCCATAAGGCTTGTCTGGTCATGGTCTGTCAGTGTAAAATGCTCAACTGTTCCGTCTGATAATGTAACATTTATACCGTTCTGAATTGACTCCTGCTGTGCAATGTTCATTTCTGATATTTTTTGTTCTTTCAGTTCGTCAAGAGTCGGTTCAACAGGTGTTGGCTGTGGCTGTTCCCTATAGACAGATTTATCATTGGAAAGCTGATAACCGTTATACTCTGCGGTTGTATCGTCATTCCTGTATACAGTATTATAGCTGTGGTAAGAATCACCACCAATGTCAAGTTCTCCTTTTTCGTCTAAGAACAAATCAAATCCGCTTTTATCTACGGTAACCGCATCATGGAATTTCAGTGTTACTACGTGTTCCGATTCTGGTACAACGGTACACTGGATTATTTTTTGGGAATCTAAAAATTTTAAATACATATATGTCTCCTTTCTTTATTGAAAATTTATGTAAGTGTCTTGGTATAACTTTTCTATTCTTGTGCAACGATTGAGCTAAATAGTAATTTAGGGAAATATAAAATTTTTAAAGGAATTACTACAGTTGCAGGTGATAATACTTTTTCATGTGGTTTTAAGCCCAAAATAATTATTGTTTGTTTACAAACACAAGTAATATATGTTAATACGGAAGAAGATACCAATAATCAATATTTGTATCCATTAATGACTTCAGACCCAAAGCCTACCACTTATAAACTCAACTATGGTACAAATAAAAACGGCTTGATAGAAGAAATAACAGAAGACGGTTTTAAGTTCGGAATTTCGTCTTCAAGGAGTATTTTTATCGTAGCAAGGGGTTAATTCAATCCCATATCTAAAACAAACATTAAATATTGAATTAGGTGGTAACACTACATAATTAATCTAATGATAGATGAACTCCATATATTTTTATAGGTATACAAGCTCCGTTATCTGTTGCATCTGTATAGCCATTTCCTAATGTAATTCCGTTATTATTTACTGAAATTGTACGTCCTCTACTTTTTGCGTTTGATGGATTATACAAGCCTCCAACACTTAAATATTGTGAGTTATCGTTTTTTGTTATATAAGCTCTTGTAAGTAAAGAATTCACAGATTTTGCTACATTAAATTCTATTATTACGCCATCATAATTATTCAAATCTAAAGTGATTGTTTGACCTGGAAAATTACTGCTAGGATTATCATTAGTCCATAAAAGTTTTGCACCTAAATTACTATTTAATGCCTTAACTGCCAATGCCCCAGCAATATATCCAGACTGCGTATTTGCCTTGATTGTTTCTAAACTGTCAATGATTTTGCTTGCATCTGCCGCATTATTTACAGCTTCATTTGTAGCATTTATCTGTGCCGCTCCGAATGTGCTACCAACCTGTGTATATTCTGTCACATCTTCAAAACTGACTGTACCATCACTGTTCTGAATCATGTTGAATCTACGCTTGCCGTTCATGTTTCCTTTCAATATATCGTCCTTAAAATTGACAGGTAAATTTGCCTTTGCCATTATTTTATACCTCCCTTGTCTTGTCCTAATCTCATGGGCAATCTATACATTGTAGGTTCGGTCACTGTTTCCTTGACAGCAACAGATATTTTAAATGTTTCCTTTGTATTTACTGGATTCTTGGAAATTGTAACATTTGTTATTACTACGCCCATAAGCAACTCCTAGTCTGTAGCCTTAACGGTTACTGTAAATACTTCTCCTGTGCTTACTGGGTTAGGGATGATTTCTACAGAATTAATAACAGGTGCTTCTGTATCTAACGTCACAATCCTTGTAACACTGGAAGAAAGACCACCGTTATCTGTGGCAGTAATAACAATTGTATTCGCTCCCTCTGCAAGAGTAATTGTTGTGTTAAAATTACCGCTTGAATCTACTGTGACATTAGTAGCTGTACCGCCATTTAGCTTAACTGTAACCGATTTGATTCCTGCTGTAACATCACTGGTCTTGCCTGTTACTGTGCATGATGCAACATTTGTGACAAGATTATTAGTCGGTGCAGATACGGATAATGTAGGCGGCGTTGCATCTACTTTAAACGTTACTGTACGCTCTGTAGCGGCATTTCCGTCATTGTCCTTGGCGTTTACCTTGATAGTATGGTTTCCGTCTGCAAGAGCCGTAGGAATCGCATAAGAGCATGAATATCCATTTGTTATTGCAGTCTTTGTGATCCCACTTGTCACAGCACTACCGCTGTCAACCGTAATGCTGATACTGTCAGAATTAACACCGCTGTCTGCATCTGTAACAGTAAAATTAACTGTAGGCTTTGTGTTATTAGTTACTTGGCTTTCTGTAGGCGAACTAATTACAATGGCTGGTGCAGTGGTTTCTTTTACTTTTAATTTTAGCTTGTTTCCAAGTGTTGCGTTAGTATCGTTGATTGTGGTACTGTTTCCTGCACTGTCTGTAGCCTTAATCGTTACAGGGAAGTAATGACCGCTGTTATTATTGTATGAACTTGTACTTGGTGCTGTAACACTTGCTTCATACAATCCAGTAGAGCTATTCAGGGTCAGATTGTATGTAGTACCTTTGATTGTTGCTTGTACGCTTGATATAGCCATTTATATTCTTACCTCCCTAAATGCTCCCAGTCTGAATGGCAATTTCCTCAAAGTGGCTTTCTGTCGCTCCAAAAGGTCATTCATTTGCAACGTAGCCGACTCTATACGGTTCAATTCATCCCATTTGATAAACTGTCCGTTATCAAAGAATCTTTGTGATACGCCGTAGTCCTGTGTGAATATGTTCTTGTTTATCGTGTCTAAATTGGATTCAAAATTATTAAAAGACGCCGCCGTAAACCATCCTGTATAATCTTCAATATCTGCGCCCATATCCACAATTGAAAACTGCTTATATACTTCCTGTGCTAGTTCATACAGATAGGTCAGATTGTTCTTAATACGGTTATAGTCCACATAATTGAATCGGTCATTTATTGTCCAGTTAGTCTTAGGAGTATGCCATAGGCTTACTTCTGCTACCGTTGATTTATCTATGGTTACATTTCCTGCATCATCATAGGCAGACACCGTAACAGGATAATCGCCCGATTCTTTAGGTGCTGTAAGGCTTCCAGTATATGTTGAATTGCTATGTTTTAAATCGGTTGTATCATCAGCAACCGTCGCTGTTACTTTAGTTATTGCCAATTACAGCACCGCCTTTCTTGCTTTCATTGTTCCCGACCACGCACCATTGAATGATATCTCATTTTGGTACGTCCTAATCATGGTTTCTCCACGGTCTTTTAATTCCATATAATATAAGTCGTTAGCATCTGTCCTTGGGTCTCCACGCCATTTAATCTGATAATCAACATCCCCTAAATAATAGCTTGCAAGCCATTCCTCTAGGTCTTTGGCTAATTCTGTAGTACTGATTAACGGATTTTTCCATGTCTTAATATCCCCATTGTCATTATGTGTAACCGTGTAGCCGATTTCCTCGGTAACGTACTCATATCCTTTAATTACATACTTAACAATCGTTTCTTCCGTCATACCGCTAAACTGTAGAGTCGCATAATAACTGCTACTGTCTGTAATCTGTACGGATATAGCGCTTGGAATCGGATTTCCACCGTCATCTGTTCCGTTATCAATTACTGCAGTCAGTCCGTAACATGGATTTTGAAAGTATACCGTATGCACATTGTTAGCAGGGCTAATGGTAATCTCTTCTGTAGAGATATCCTTATTCTCGCTTGATTTACGGTATTGTGTCTTAATTACGCTGATAGCCTTGATTTTATTCTGCCTTACTGCTGTAGGGCTTGCTGTCATGTCATTCCTTGTGATATGGTAGTCAGTGACATCCCCAACAGTGATATTATCTACTGTGATTCTGCTGTTCGGCTGTGCTTTTGTAAATTCTAATACCATTTTATCAAACAGATTAAATTGTTCAAATGTGGTATATTCCAGTTCCCCGCCCTGCTCTACCGTGTAGCTGTCCACCTCTAAATCTTGGTAATATGTCGTTACCTTAAACTGCTCTGGCGCAACGTTCCTGAACTCTATCTGCAATCCATACGCTACAAATGCCGCTTCAAGATTAATGGTAATCTTTGGATTCTCTGTAAAAGTTCCGCTTGCATCTGCTATCTGTGAACTGATATAACCAGTCTTTAAGTAATTGCTGTCAACAGGCATAAAAAATACAGTTCCGTCCACTTTGGAAAAATCAGAACTGCATATCGCATAAGCTTCTTTGTCCTCTCCGTTCAATACATCAGATACATGACTATACGCTGTCTCTCCATTGGATTCTGCTGTCATGTCGGGTATGAATGACGCTTGCATATGGATTTTACTGTTTCTATCCTCGAACAATACGCACCGCCCTGCATTGGCAATAATCTGTAATGCTTCACTGTGCTTTACCGCTGGTATAGGATTCTGTACCTTGATATTCTTTAAATATGGGTCTATTGAGTATTCTCTTTCATCCGTTATTCCTGCATCATTCAGAACATCAATCGCAAGGTCATATAGGCTTATCCCGTTTTCTCTGTAAAGTCCACGGTAGTACTTACCTGTCATGTAATCGAACCTGTCTGTTGCCGTAAACTTGGCTTCCGTATCAGTTGCCGACCATGTGTGAAGGTAGGTTGTTTCCTCTGGTAGCCATTCTATTTCGCCATTTCCAAACACATCATATCCGAATTGAACCTTTACTTCCTGTCCGACTTCCATGTAAGCAAGTGCGCTGTCTGGATTGTCGGGGGAATAGTATTGATTCTGGTTATCAATCGTCAGTGATATATCGTTAGACGGTATCGTATCTGTTATGGAAGATACATACTGTTTACCGCTGTATTTCTTTACTTCCTTATTGCTAAATGCATTGACGATACCGCAGTAAAACTGATATATCCTAAGTCTCCCCTGTCCGTTTATCATTTTGGTAGGCGTGATAATCAGATAAGAAGTGCCGTTGAATACATCTTCTGTCACCCAGTAGCTTTTATCATTACCGCTGTAAGTGCGTGTAACGCTGTCATTTTGGATTGTAAAGTCTACAGGGTAATATTCCCCAAAGTCTATCGTAAGACCTTTTATATCAAGTCCTGTGATTCCAGAAAAGATTATCTTCACAGCACCTAAAAGGCTTTCTGTAACAATTCCATTATTGTAAATCTCCAATGTACTGTTCTTTGGTGGCAGAAAATACATTGTACCGTCTACCTTGGAAAAGTCCTGCTCTGCTGTGGCGTATACATTATCTACGGTGTAATTGTTAAATGGCTTTTTGATATCCGCAAAATAGGTAACTGCTGTCTGATTGTCTACTGCTACGTTCTTCTGTGCCTGTGAATTAATAACTCCTATCGTAGCCTTGATATAACCCCTGTTGCGGCCTATTCCTTTCATGGACTGCTTATAAGCCTTGGAAACGTTTTGCATAATTACCACCCACAATCTATCAAGTTAAAGGACAATGTTTCGTCTTTGGTTATCATGTGTGTAAGTCGGTCAACGAATAGTGGCACGCCTTTTCTGTCTCCAGGGTACATTGTGATCGTGATAGGGTTGCCAGGATTCTTCATGTCCTCAAATGTAACAGGAACATAGAACGGTTCGATTGCCTTTAACATCATTTGCCGCTGTTCTGGTGTAAGTCCTACCCATTTCAGATTGTCCAGTTTATATAAATCTCTGCCGACTCTCTGACCAATAACTGCATTGTTTGCGTTTCTTCCTGCATTCACTGTGGTAGATATCGTCCATGAAAAGCCGACAGCAGGGCAAGGAAAATCATACCCATTGACATTTAAGAATGAACTCATTGACATAGCTTATCCCTCCAGCATTGCCTTTATTACCAGGCAATCTACCATGTAACCAGACTGTGTACAGGCTTTTACATCATCCAGTGTAGTCAGAATCTTATTCTTGTCAGCCGCCGCATTGATAGCTTTGTTCGTGTCATTTATGTTAGATGCTTTAAATTCTCCACCGACCTGTGTATAGGTTGTCACATCTTCCAGTGTCACCGTTCCGTCTGAATTTGTAGTCATTCGGTATCTGCGCTGACCGCCCATTTTTTTATCTAAAATATCGTCTTTAAAATTTGTTGGAAGTGTTGCTTTTGCCATTCGTCAACCCCCTGTTCATTGTCATTACAAAGTATATTTTACAATGTATTACATTTACATAATTAATGATTCGATTTTAAATAGCGCTAAAAAATGAGCGCTACTTTTTATGCATAAAAATAGGACGGTCAAGTGCCGCCCTACTTAATTTTCTTCTTTATTTCTTTTATTTCTGCTTCTATGCTATTCAGTTTGTCGATTACGTCTATGTACCTATCGTCTGCCACATGAGCATATTTTTGATTCTCTTTCATGAGAAAATCGTTTGATTTGTACTTGGATTCCAGTAATTTGCTGTTACTTTCCCTTGCCTGTATCACTTCTTGCGCCAGCTTCTGATATTCTCCTGCACTGTCCAACTGTTCAAACTCAATATTTTTAATACGTTTTTCCAGCTCTGTAAGTTTCTGTTCAATCTCCATATTATCCATAGCAATCACCTACCAATTTTTCATCATTTCTCTTGCTCTTTGATTTGTTTCTTCTTTTTCTTGGGTAAGCTGTTTTGCTTCTTTTTCCGACTGTTCAAACGTTTTACCGTACTTTTCAATCTGTTCCTGTTTCCATTCCTCTTGCTCTTTCGCTATTGCCCTGTTATCTAAATAATTAGCGCATACAATAATTAATATGGCTATCAGTGCAATACCTATACCTGTTTTTACTTTATTCATGTAAAAGCCCCCTCTCATTTTGGCTTATTATACCACTTATGAGAGGAGGATTTCTACAAAAGTTTACATAACTTATGCAAAACTAAATCCGTTTCTATTGCTTCTTTCTTCTACAGCGGAAACAAGGCTTCTTCCGTCAATAGAGATTTCTTTACCCTCTCTGACTGCATCTAATATTTCAGAAAGCAATGTAGCTTCTCTATTATTATCTTCATACGCACGTGAGAAACCTCTATATGCCGCTTCTTCAATTCCTGCCACAATCATTTCATTACTTGCAACCGCTGTCTTTCCGTTAGAAAACCGTCCTACAAGCTCGTTATGGTTAGCCATGAAAAGTCCGTCCTCTGGGAATCCACCTGTTTGGAATGTAGGTATGCGTGGGAATGATACGTTAGGTATATCAATACTAAAGCTAACCCCTGGTATTTTGCTTGCCGCTTCTGCCAGCTTCTTCAATCCGTCTATAGCACGGTTTACAAGACTTTCTACACCATCAATTACACCGTTCAAGAATCCGATAGCACCATTAGCCGCCGCCTTGAAAGCGTCCTTAAATGCTACTGGTACTTTGCTTAGAACATCATCCCATTTCTTCTTAGTAAACCATGGCGCAACATTAACAGTCCACCACTTAGTAAGATTGGCTACCCATTGAGTAGATGTCTCCGTCCACTTAGTATTGAACGATTCCTTTACGTTATTGAGTACTTCCAGCCACTTTTCTAATGAGAACCATGGTACAACGCTTTCTTCCCACCATGTAACCAGTGCTGTTCCATTCCACCATTCCACCATTTCATCCCATTTGGTCCGCGCCGCTACTAAGATATTCCCCAGCAGTTCAGTCCACTTTTCAACGGTAAACCATGGAAGAACATAGTTTTCCCAAAATTCGTTAATCTTCTCTGTAAACGTATCGAATAGAGAAGTAAATCCCTCAATGATTCCTAAGAAGATATTTTCGCCTAATGGTTTCATTTCTTCCGCAGGGGAATGAATACCGAATACATCTTTTATTTTCCCAACAAATTTATCAAAAAATCTGCTTACTACATCACCTATAGTCAATTCTGAGTTGCTATCTCCCATAGGCTCTGTAATGCCAGCAACTATGTTTTCACCCAGCTCTGAATAGTCTGTAGAATTTGATTCGTCTTTTGCACCTTGGGAATATTCCGAAACCATATTCTTTCCACTATCGTATGCCGTATTATTAATAGACTCTAACTGCGTTGTGGCATTGTTTACCATAGCGTCTATCTCTTCTGTAGACATACTAGCATTGTCAGAAATTCCGCTTGCGTATTCGCTTGCTACATTCTGCCCATTGGTTCTTGCTGTAGTTTTTGCTTCTTCTGCTCCAATGCTTATTGAGTTGTACATTTCTTCATAAAAAGAAGATTGTTCAGAAATAAGGTCTAACTGTTGCTTATTTTCTTTAAGTACGTTGCTAAATTCTTCTACCGCCTGTGAAGCTTTAGAAACTTCGTCTTGATACGGCGCAAGATTAGCATTTCCACCGGATTTTTCAAGTTCATCATTGCAGATTCCTGTCCAGTACGCTAAATCTTCTTGTGCTTTAGAAAGATTCTGTGCGTTTTCCTTGACTTGCATCTGAGCTTCTGCTTCTTGTTTTAATGTTTCTTTCCACTGCTCTGAAATAGCTTCAAGTCTTATCTGTTTTTCTTTTTGAGTAATTAATTCTTTCAGCTTATCGGTAGTGATTGTCAGTTTTTCATTTTCTGAATCATAGTACTCATTCAGTTCGGGCATTTTGCTAATAAGTTCTTGTGTGTACTGTGTAAGTAATTTTTGCTCGTCTGCTGTAAGATTTGTCTTACTGCTTAATGCTCCATATTTATCAGCAAGTGTTTCAAGAAAAAGAATATTTTCATCCTTTGTATTTATCTGTTCTCTAAATGCTTCATTTGTTTCCCTTATTCTGTCTGTAAGGTTTTTTGCTTTTTCTGCTATATTGTTAAAAGTATCTCCATACTTTTTAGACTGTTCCTCTCCAAATTTAGCAAGCTCTAAGTCTATAAAAGTGCTATCCAACTTATTAGCAAGTAATGTGATTGAAAGAGGAATTGCAATAGACCATGTAATGCCAGATTCTAATACAGATGCAATCGCAGTATTTATTACACCTTTTAGCTTTTCTGCTATAGACGCACCAAGACCAGTAAATTTCAACAGTAATACAGATGTTGTAATTGCTGTTTCAATAGGTGCTGCGCTGAATATTCCTATATAGGTTTCAATTGCGGCATTGATAGCCTGCCATATTACTTGACCTACCTTAGACAAAATTCCTTTAAAATCTATCTTCGATATAAAATCTCCTATTTTGTAACCAATATAAGACCATTTTACTTTTTTAAGGTACGTAATCATGGTATCTAACAAACCGTTAGCCCATGTATTGATAGTATGTGCCAGTAACCCAAAATCAAAATTTCTAAAGAAAGAGTTTACTCCCTCGGCTAATGATTCTCCAAAGTTCCTCCAATCAAATGTAGTGCCAAATGAATCAAGGAAATGTAATGCTGAATTTAAGGAATTTGCTATTGTTTTTCCTACATTACTAAATAATCTGGGAGATATAAGACCATTAAGGAAATTCGCAAGACCTTTTCCAAAATTATCAGCCTTTTTATAGATTTTATTCCAGTCCACATTGTCCATAGCCTTGTTAAGAGCCGCATTAATGGTCTTTCCTAATCCCTCTAAGCTCTTAATACCACTCTCATATCCCTTGAAAATGGTATCTACCTGTACAAGACCGCCTTGTGTCTTATCAACTTTGCTTGCTCCACCACCTGCGCCGCTACCACTTTTATCATTATCTCCAGAGTTAATGTTTAATTCATCAAGAGCAAGTACATTATTTTTCAGTTTTTTAGCGTTCTTCGCCGCATCACCAGTAGCATCCGAAAAATCTTCCATGCCGTCTGCCCAGTCCTCGGCTACACCGCCAGCAGATACCTCATACTGCCATCCGAATATTGAACCTAAAGCATTTGTAACAGTCTCTGCAAATGCAATTACATATTGCATAACTTGATTCAAAGTGCGTACAAACGGCTTGAATGCATTAATCAAAGCACCGCCTATAATGGATGCCAACTGTTGGAATGACTGCGTAAGAACTGTAATTTGGTTGTGCCATGTGTCTGCCGTCCTTGCAAAATCGCCCTGTGCGGCGGCTGTATTCTGCATGACATACTGGTATCGCAACATAGCCTTTTGTGCCTGTGTCATAGATGTAATATCAGCATCTAATCCCTGTTTCAACGCCCATTCTTTTAGCGTTGCTTGTGTTAAATCAAGACCATATTTCCTTAAAGGTTCGGTTTCCCCAGTAAAGATAGCTTGTAAATTCCTTGCAACATCCGTCTGTGACATATCATAGAATGATGCCATGTCTGCGGTCAGTTTCGTTAATTCCAATGACATATTCGCCATGTTCTTTTGTGAGAATCCCATGGCAACGCCCATAGCTTGGAATCGGCTTGCTACCTGTTTTGCCATCAGCTCGGACATACCAAAATCCTGTATGGATGTCTTGGAAAAGTCCTGTATCATCTTCTCATAATTGCCAAACGTAGTCCTTACAACGTTTTCTACTTCCGTCAACGAGGACGATATGTCGATTGCTTCCCCTAGCTTATGGAACGCTCTGAACAATAGCCAGTATGATGCATATAATTTTCCAAATGCAGAAGCAAGGGAAAAGCTGTTTATCTTTGCACTTTTAGCCGACTTGCTAAAAACATTCAGACTACTTGCAAGGGAATTAGCCGCACGACCACTGGAAGCACCTGTTCTTGCCAACTTCGCCAACGCATTAGTCATGTCAATAAGGTTTCTGTTTACTGTCGGTGCTTTGGAAAGCGTTGTCATAAGCCCCTGCATCGCTGTAGCAAGTTTAGGGATATTCTCTATAGCCTTAGTTGACGATTTATAACCTAACTGTGAAATTCCTTTTGCCAGTTCTGATATCTGTGCAGTAGCAGAACTACTAGCCTGAATATTTCCAAATGCTTTACTAAGCTGGTTCATAGAGGATGCCGCACGATTGATTTTAGTTGTGTCTACTGTGGATATCTTCTCTATGCCCTTTGCAAGCCTTGTAAAATCAGTAGTCTTTACATTATTCATGCTCTGCATGGCATTTGAAAGCCTATTCACACTATTTGCAAGACCATTCAAATTACTGGTATTAATGCTGTTCAATGAAGTAGACAGTTTATCAAGTTTTGTAATCAGCTTGTCAATCGCATTATTCGCCTTTGTTGCCTGCGCTTTAATTTGAATTTCCAGTGAATCTATCTCTGCCATACTGCACCTACTTTCAATTGTTAAAGTGAGTGACTATCTCCAACCGATAGCCAGTAAAAAGGGCAGTAGACTATGACCTCTACCGCCCCTGTGTTATCTTTTCAGATATTCTCTTGTTACTTTTCCTGCCTTGCAATCCACCGTGATTCCTACACGTTTTTGGAAAACTCCGATTGCACTGGCTGTATCATTTCCCAATATACCATCAATGTTGCTCTTGCCTTTTGCATTTGTGGCAGGCAGGCACTTATGATAGATAAGTTCCGTCTGTAGCCATTTCACATCATCACCACGCATACATGGGAATTTCTTATATAATGTACGTGTAGGCTCTGCATATGGGTTATTGTGCGTGTCGTAGACGGTCTGTAATTCGTTTAATTCCATGTACCATACATTCATATCAACGTTGCCATTAACGCCGCTTACAGTACCTTTTGATGTGTACTGCCAGCCTACCATGTTTTCAATCTGCGGCTGGTACTTCAAGTCCATGTTTCCCTTATTCTTTCCATATGCCGCAATCCACATAGGATATTTCACACCGCCATATGGCTTGATGTAGGAATTGTAAAAAGACTTTCCAGTATACACACCGAATGTAAGCCCATAACTTCTGATAACATCACCGTAAGCGTTGATAATATCAATCAGCTTGCTTCCCAGTCTTTTCTGACAGTTATCTTCCACGTCCAGCCATACCATTGTCTCACGACCATTAAGCACTTCTGCTACTTTCCTTGCATCATTTCTAGCCTTTGTAACTGTGGTCGCATAGCTGTAGTTGTAAACGCCCTGTATCGTCAATCCGTTTGCTTTACAGCCTGACCAGTTAGCTTCAAACTGCTTATCACGGTTCAAGTCCTTACGGATGATTTTAAGGATGGCAAACTGGATGCCGACTGCCTTGACTTTCGTCCAATCAATATTTCCCTGATATGACGATACATCTATACCGATATAGCTCATTTCTTTTCAACTCCCTTTGGATGATTCAATTCAAAATTAACTCTCATGGCTTCCAATTTTGCTACAAACAGTTCTCTCTGTCTGTCCATTTCTTCTTCCGATAATGGCTTGTTCTTCTCTTCAAGTTCCTGCATGATAGGCTTCTCAATGTACTTGCTACGTGCTTTACGTCCATTTAAGCAACGATCAATAGCAACCGTAAGAGCAGATATGCCATATGTGCCAAACGTAAGCCATGCGTCATTGTCATTTTTCTGTTTTTCCAGTCTGTATGCCTGTTCGTATGGTCTTAAATCAGCAGGACAAGACCAGTCTATATCATGCACTGTAAGTCCGTACCCCTTAGTGACAGTAAGCCAATAAGGGCGTACTTCGTTACAGTATATTTCCCATGTTAATTCTCGGCTTTCTCCTTGCTGTTCGGAGTTGCCGCCTGTTCTTTCTGAACCTCCCTCTCGAACATCTTCTTTAAAAAACCGTTAGAAGTCATTTCCTCCTGTAAATCTGTAAAGAAGTCTGTTACGTCTACTTCACCATTATCTACATAATTTCCGACAAGCTCAAAAGCCTTATTTTTTGCCTCCTCGTAACCCTCTTTGGTATCAAGGTTATAGCCGAACTCATCAGCGTGAAACTTCTGCAATCCGACCAGTACCATTTCTGGGATAAATAAAAGCATATTTTCAATCTGCTCCATATTATCCTGTGCGTTCTCTTTCATAGATACGGACATTTTTGCTACTCTTGAAAGCAATCTTGATTTCAGTGTCGGTTCATAACCGAATTTGATTGTGTATTCTTTTTCATTTACTTTAATTTTCATCATATTATTTCCCTTTCCCTTACTATTAGTAAGAAAGGGGGCAGTCCTAAGACCGCCCCTAAAATCTGTCTAACTGTTGCTTAGGTAAATGCTACCTTTGTTTCCATGCCCTTGTATTCCTCGATTGTAAGGTTCATTTCAAGGGTAAGCAGCTCATTCTGTGCAAACTCTGGCGCAGGAATGGCTGTAGGTGGCTGTGCCACAACAAAGAAAGCCTTTTCAAACTTAGGAATAATGGTCTCAAACCACATTCTCTTACCACCTGTTAGTGCTGTGTAAGTAGAAATTACCGTTTCCCACTGTGTGAGAGTTTCTGTTGTAAAGTTAATAGTAACTGCAAATGAACCGCCTGTATCACCACGCCCCTGAATGTATCTGGAAACCAAATCTTCCAGTGCAGATGCATCAATTTGTTCATTCTCAATTGTGATACCGCCGATAGCATTAATTCTGTCCAACTGGGTAAATGTATCTGGTTTTGTTCCTGCTGTATCTTCTACGCCATAACCAAACGTAATACCTAGACTGGATAAGCCAGCTATAGTTGCCGCCATATATACCGTCCTTTCTACCGCTAATTAATGCGGTCAGTGACACACCCTGTTGTGTGCCAGTTAATAGTTATTGTAGTGGATCCATAGAGCCGAATAATCGGCTTGCCCTAAATGTTGCCGTCCTGATTTTATTGGTTATCGTATAAACAGGATTGCTTATCTCAAACCTTTTCCATTTAAAAAAGTTGATAGCCGTTGCGGTCATATCAACTAATTCTGCCCTGTCTTCTGCTTTTTCGCCTTGATAGTTAATTGTAATCTGAAATGTTGGTCTTACAGCGTTTATTCGCTCGCCTGTTAAATCCTGTCCTGCTTCTGTAGCACCAATCTGTCTCATTAGCACTGTCGGAAACTTTGGTGTTCCTGTGACTGCTTCATCCTGTGTCAAGTAAAGGTTCTTGTACTTGTTCCCATATGCCAGCTTCATTTCATGTGAAAACATGTTGAATAACTGGTCTTGCAATCGTAAAGCCCATGAATTATCAATCAACGGTGAACACCTCCTTTGCAATAAATAAAGAGCAAGTTTCATCCCTTGCTCTTCTTGCATAAATTTCCTTTATAAAACAATTTTTCATAATCTCTAATACCGCTATTCCATCTATGCCAAACAAGGCATGGGCTTAATCCAAGTTCTCTTGCTCTTTTTGCTATGGGAATTTTTTCGTTTTCGATTTGAATATATACTGTTTTTCTTGTATTCCATGTTTGTTGATTAGCTGGAATCCAGCAACAATTATCCGGGCAATAGTTTCCGTTTACGTCTATTCTTTCGATTGTATATCCTTCTATATATCCGTTGTTTTCAGCCCATTTAATAAAATTTTCAACATATTTCCATTCATCACATACCTGTATTCCTCTTCCACCATAGTCTTTGTATGCTCTTGATTTCGGATTGTTACATCTATTCATCATTGAATTCCAAACAGGAAATAATCTATGGTGAGTCATATTGTGGTTTCTTTTTATTCCTAAGTTTTTAATATCCTGCTCTTTCTTTATGCATCCGCAAGAATTAATAACTTTAAGTGTGTCTCCCCTGATAGACTTTACATTTCCGCAATCGCAACGACAAATCCAGTAACTTTTCCTTTTTGTTCTTTCCTTGTATAATTTTATTACAGTAAGTTTTCCAAACCTATGACCAGTTAAATCAACTACTCCACTATATTTTACAAATTGCCCTTTTTCATTTCTTTCCATATCATCACCTCAAATTAAATTTTATAATTTAATCATAAACCATTTAATTATAATTTTCAAGTCATATTTTAAACTTTACAGTTTATTTTTATTATGATATAATTTTTTATTATAATTAAGGAGTTGAATAATATGTCATTAAAAAATGATTTAAAGTCTGCAATAGCAAAGCAAGGATTTACAATGTCACAAGTTAATGATGAATTAAATGCGAAGCATGGTACTAATCATTCTTTTCAAAATTTCAGCAATAGGCTAAGAAAAGAATCTTTTTCATACAATGAAGTTTTGGAAATTTTGGAAATAATTGGCGTACAAATAGAATGGAAATATTAATCATTTCCGAAAACTTCTTTTGCAATCTCAATATATTTCTGAATAATTTCTTCACTTGCTTTAAACATTGGCATTGTCGCTCTAATTCCATGCGTATAATGCCATTTATCATCTTTTCCCAAGTAATACCATCCATCTTCAAAAGCATGTATTTGACCTGGGAATGTTCCTACTCCAAATCCTAAGTCGTTTTCTTTTGGATTTGGTTCTGGGTTGTAATAAATACCTGAACCAAATTCGATTGCCAATATCGTATAGAAAGGCTCTCTTCCTTCTGCTTGATATGTTTTCCCAGTTGCTACTAAAATAGCTTTGCATCCCATTTTTGAAGGTTCTTTTTTTGCTTGCAATATAACTGTTTTCCCTATCGGGCTTTCGTTGATCGCTTCTATTGCAACATTTTCTCCTTCTTTAGCCAGTCTAATTACATATTCTTCGCATTTTCTTTCCAGTGAATTTTGGTAGCTTCTAAGCTCTTTTATGACGTTCTGTACGGATTTCTGTGATAATGTCATTGGGATAACTTTCTTTGCCATACGTCCACCTACTTAACAACTTTCTGTAACAGGAATAAATCTGCTGTCAGTCCCTCATCAGCTACGCCCTTTACAATGTAATCTGCGCTGTTCTCGTCTGGCAATCCATCATCATTCAGAATAACTTCTGATTTCTTCCATACGACATCACCATTGTTGATAGGCAGATATCCTTTATCTGTAACAATCTGCACATATGATGTGCTATCGTCTATGCCGAATTGCTTTACCAATACTTCTGACAGCTTATTACTGATATTTGCATAGAACGTAGCTGGTTCAGAGAATCCGCTTACTTCCTTTGTCTTTGGAATCGGATTGCCCTGTGAATCAAGGTATGGAATGAAGTTTCCACTTGCGTCCGTATATCCCTCATACACTGGGTTTCCATATTCGTCAGTTTCCTCAACGGTCACGGTCTGACCCTGCAAGGCGTATTTCATTTTCTGCTTATTAATATCAAGCATTTTTGACCTGTTTATAAATCTGATTTACGCCTGTGCTTGCAAGACCGCTTACAATTCCTACTGCAATTGCATTCAGCACGTCATTTGCCGGAAAATCAGCAATTACGTACATTCCAACTACGCCTAAGATGCCGCCTGCCACACCTACGATAATCGGGATGTAATTGTCCTTTACGCTTGGAATTGCTTTAGCCGCAAGACCAATCAGATAAGTAATCACTACGATTGAAACAACCGTAGATACCTGTGCAAAATCCATAATGTATCACTCCTTGTCTTCAAATCTTTTTACAAGCTCATCTATTCTGTGGTGCGCCTGTTTTGCGCTTTCCTCAACCTTTACAATTCTGTTATCATGAGAATTAAGTTCTTTTCTCATTTCTGTAATTTCATTTTTAATGTCTGTTGTATTGGTTGATATAGAATCAAGCTTCATGTTTATTCGTGTGTTTTCCCTGACACGTTCCTCAATTTCTGAATTATCGGATTTCTTGTCTTTCTTCAAATTAAGAAACAAGCTTACCAATCCAAAAAAGACGGAAAAAGCAACTGATATGATGCTTATAATAACTGCTGTTGGCATTGATATACCGTCCTTTCTTTTTAATGGCGCACCACCCTCCACCTCTTACTGTGCGCCGCCTACAACCATCTTACTGATTCCAGTAAAAATGTCATGCACAATCTTCTTTATAGGACTTTAACAAACGGATATACACCTACCAGAAGCGTGTCTCTATCTTTCCAGTTCCTGATTACCCCATTCTCTGTGTAAGATGCCATGTACGCTTCGCCAGCCTGTGAACGGTCATAAACCGTTAAATTAATGATTACATCCTCAAATTTCTTCAAGTCCTCGTCAATCTGTTCCTGTGTATAAAACTTTGGGTACATCCGTCTGTTAATTACTTCATTTGTTGACTGATTAATAAGAAGCTCTAACCGTGGGTTATCTTCCTTGCGATCAAATACAGTAACATTAGACGCAATTCCTGTGTCGGGGTCTGTGACTTCCTCTATATGAAATTGTCCTAATCTGATTTTTACTTTCTGTAAAATACTGTATTCTTCCATACGGACTCCTTATAAGTTCATCAATTCGATAAGAATTTTCTTTAAATCCTCACCGCTAAAGGAATCGGCATTTTCAATTCCTTTTTCTCCTGCTAACTTCTGCAAGTCTGCGGTTCTCATACGATTAATGTCTGTCTTTGTATATGGCTGATTTTCTGTTTTAACTTCTTTATCAGCATTTCCGTCTGGCACTTCTGTTCCTGCTGGATACCAAACACCGTTTTTATTTACGATATACGGATACTTCATCCACGATACCTCCTACTAAGCAGAATGTACTTCGATTACAAATGTTGAATCCATATTCTCATAAGAAGGAAGCACGATTTCTGAAGCTGTAACAGATGTGATTGCAGGAGGACCGTATTCAACTTTCTTAGCAATTGCAATTCCCATACCATACATAGAAACATCTACATCAGCAACCTGTGAAGCTGTTCTTTCTTCTGGAGTAGTTCCAAACCAAGTATTGCCAAGAGAACCACTTGGTAGTAACGTAACCTTATTGTCAGGGTAGAAATACTGTTCGTTTCCCTCATCGTCAATGTACATCTTGTCGTAAAGAACAATAGTAAGTTTTGTTCTTGATTTTGTGATAGAGACAACATTATCATCTGTAAGCTCAATGTTTGCCGTTAAGTTCTGCGCAAGAATAGCATTTTTGACCTGTGCATTTTCTAACAGATAATTAAATGTGTTAGAATTCATAAGCGCATAGGTAGCAATCTTTCCTAATTTTGCAAGTGCTTTTCTTGCATTATTAAGGTCAGTGAGTGGCTTAGAATTTGTAGTATCGCTCCACATAGCCGTGTCTTGCAATTTTAAGTAATGCTTCTTTGTGTATTCTCCGTTAGGGTCATAATCATACTCATACTTAACACCGTCAGATTCAATACCGATTGTAGGATGTCCATTTGTTGTTGAGAGAAGAGACATTCTCATTCTTTCTGGCACGACTTCCGCTCCGCTCACAAGAGTATTAGTGTCATCATAAATACTCTGCAATACACCCTGCAAATAAGGATCATTTTCATCTTTGATTCTATCAATTTCCTGTGCATCCTCTTCTGTGACAATCATCTGTTCGCGGAAAAATGCCATCTGTGTTTTTTCTGTCTTTAATCCGCCCCTTGCTCTGATTGTTGGCAGCGCATCAAAATTAGACGGTTTCAGTGATACAGGAAGTCCCTTGTGTGTCTTAATCCACTTTAAATCAAGACCTGACTTTTTCTTCTCTGGAAACCACTGTAAACCAAGATAAGGAATTGTATTGCTTGCGTTTTCTGTAGCCGCAAGTGCAATAGCCTTTGTATTTACTACTTCATTTACTAGCATTATTTTTACCTCCTGTTAATTATTCAAAAATAATCATTGGCAATGCCGCTTTTGCAACTTCCGCAATTTCAACACCTGAATGTGTCTGCGCAATTGTTTTGTCAATATATGCCTTTTTAAGCAACGTTCCCTGTGGTCTATCTTCTGTAACGTCATGTAATAAGATTCCCACTACTGTAGCCGTGTTATCTGCTACTCCTGTAGAACCGATAGGGGTTCCTGCTTTTACAACCTTTTTACCGTTTGCCAGTTTTGTATCAACGCTTGTAAAATCAAGTGTCATAGGGATTCCTTCAAACGGCTTTCTTTTTAAGATTTCAACATCGCCAGCGTATGTTGTCTGCTCAAACTGCATCATCTTAGTTACCTCCTACATAGTGTGATAAAATATCATTGTTCTGTTTCTGACCGCCGTATAACTTTTCAACAAGTTTTTCAGCAGTAGTCTTATTTTCATTTTCTTTGCCAGCCATGCCACCGCCTGGATTAGTAGAATTGTTTGCAATCTCCTGTTCCTTTGCCTGTGCCGCTGCGGTCTCTTTTTCGGACATAATCTTTCCAAGTTCGGCTGTATCAAAGCTGCCATCTTCTTTTACAATTGTTTTTGCCTGTTCTGCGGTTACTTTGAAATCGGTCATAGCCTTTTCACGCAAATCTCTAATAGCATTTTTTTTCTGCAATTCTGCGATCTGCTGATTAGCTGTGTCTAATGCCTTATTTGCCTTTTCAAGCTCTGTCAGATTTCCAGCTTCCAATTCATCCAGCTTTCTCTGCAATTCATCCGCATTATCAGCCTTTGCCTTATACTGGTCTGCCTTATCTTTCTCCTTTTTGGTTTCGCCATTGACCTGATTCAGATAATTGCTTACCTGTTCATCCGTAGGCTCTGCCACTCCGATAGCAATAAGATTCTGTTTTGCCTGTTCTCTTGTCATAAATTACCTCCGATTCACTACGCTTTTTTACGTTGGTTGCTCAACCTGTGATTTCTCCTATTTACCGCATAGGTGCAATTTTATAAAATAAAAACAACTACCGATTATTCCCCGGTAGTTGCCTTATTCTGCTGATTGTTTATTTTTTCCATAACTTCCTGTGCTTTCTTTTCTTCTGCTTCGACATTATCAATGGTTTTCCATAATACATCAAAGTACGGTTTAGAAACTAAATAAGTTTTTTCTGCATCTCCCCAAAGTCCAACTGTTTTTACAGCAACAAGTGGGTGTATGCCTGCCTGTAATAACTGATACAGTGTCTGTGCCTTGGTATACATGTTATCCTGTGGGCTATGGTTTATTTGTACTTCAAAATCCCTCATAGAAAGACCCAAATCATGGTCTTTTATGCGGATAACATTTAAAACCAGCTTTGCAAGGCGTTTTTCTGCTGTTTTTACAAGCGGGTCTTTTAGCTTTGCTCTGGATTTTGAAAAATCCCATCCGTTTCTTAGTTGCACTGCCCCTTGTGTATCGCCGCCTGTATTACTCTGCTTATTTGGAATTGCCAGAATAGATAAGGCATTATCAATCAAATCTTCTTTAGCAACTTGACATTGCGTCTGGTTCAATTCCTGCGTCATAACATCAACATCACTCTTGTTATCCTTGTTAATGGATTTTACTACAAGAGCGTGGTTTATTTTCATTTTTTTAAATTCTTCTTCGTCAATCTCACAATTTACGAATTTTATCCACGCCTGCACAAATTGCTCTATGCCGTCCATTCTGTTAGACTGCATATTGTTCACAGCGTCCATTATATCTATTACCAATTCGATATCTGATAATCTGGATGGGTTATTTGGGTATTCCACTATAGGAATACTTCCAAAAGCGTGTACTTTCCAGTCTTGCACACTGCTATTTACAATCTTGCATTCATGGGAATCTGTGTAGCATTGTTTATACCAGTTCCCCTCAATGTCTTTTAATTCCTGCACTGCAAGAATCGGCTCTCTCGTTGAGCGGTTGTAAATAATAAAAGTATTCATAGGGCTGGGTGCTACAATTCTGAACGGTATATCTCCATTAGCAAACTGCACAGCTTTAAATGATGTTCCAGTTGCCGACTGCCATTCTCCAGCTTCTATATCTTTTTCCTGCTTATTAGCATCCACAAGATAATCATTCAACTCATCAACTGCATTGTTGGTTTCATCATCATCCTTGCGACTGATATACTGGACAGGCTCGCCATATGTCTGGGCGACCTTAAACTGTACCCATTCATAAGCGTGGTTCTCGCAAATTTTATTGATAATATCCTCATTGGATATCTTTACACGGTATCTGATAGGTTGGTCACCTTTGTAATAATTCCAAAGGTACTCAATAGCCATTTTATTGAAGTAAAAAACTCCTATGCACTGACCAATGACTTTTACAATGTTGTCTTGTGTGATAGTCTCAACATCTGTATATGCAATTTTTCGACCATAACATCCCTTGACCAATTCTTGAAAAGTCCTGTTGTTCATTGCTTCTCCTTATACAAAACAAACGCCGCTAGAAGTGGCTCTTTGTGGTAATATTTTTGCTTCTGTCTCTCCTGTGTCATAGTGGTATATGATTCTCTTTTCACATTTGCGGCACTTACAGATTGTATTTGTCTGTGACCGCATATCATGTCTGCCTACCGTTCTATGACATATAGGGCAGTATATTGTTTTCGATTCTGTCAAAATAAATCCCCCTTTTATGCATTAAAAAAGCACCGTCATGAAGACGATGCCTTTTTGAGAGAGGTGTGAAAACTTATTGATTTGGTCTTTAACCATTTTAATAATACTACGCTGTATATAGGACATTCTAGGACAACATCATGATTCAATATACTGTTCACCGTATTTTTTTTCAAATTCCTTTAATGCCCTGCCATGTAGCCTAGTGATATTCCTAAAAGAGTAATTCATTTCAGTTGCTATTACTTCAAAAGTCTTTTTCTCAATATATCTGGCAAACAGAATATTATATACATTTTCATCATCCATGCTGTCAATTTGACTTATGATTACATTTTTCTTTTCAACGTAACCGTCTATCATTCTATCCAGTTCTTTTTCCATTTCATCTATTTTGGAAAATGTAACTCCCATTCTGTCTGGGTCAGGGGAAGTTTTTACACGTTCATCATTCTGTATAGCCGTAACATTGCAAGCCATTTCCCTTAATTGCTGTATTTCCACCAACTTATTATTAATCATCCTGTTAAGTCTGCTTATTTGATTAAGATACTCTCTTGTCTGCATCCTTAATACCTCCTAAATGGGTTGTGGACTGCTTCGGCTTTTGCTGATACTCCTGTACGCATTTCATTTTCAAATAATGCAACTGAATCCGGTGCATCATCATGCTTTACTTTTCCACTTCTTGTCATGGTCGTAAGTTCTTTCATAAACTTGTAATACTGGCTCTGCCTGTCCATTTTCTTAAAATCTCTGAAATAATAGTCACGAATAATATTGTCTCTGGCGTTTTCCATTCTGGTTATCTTGTTAGTACAGTTGAATTTAAACCTTGCACTGCATCTTCCACCCAGTTCTTTTACAATCTCCATTACATCACGTCCGAAATATTCTCCTGCACTGTTGCTTTCAAATGTGACAGTCTTTACATTGTGTTTAACAAGCATATTTGCGCACTCTGGCTTTGTAAATTGCGTTCCTGCGTTGTCAAATACAACATCTACTATGTAAACCTCATTTCCGTATACATAACCGATAGGCATTGAGCAACTGTCTTCTCCCTTATCTGCGCTATCGCAAGCCGCCATGATCGCATCTGGTTCTCTGTCAATTGGTAATTCTTCAAAGTAATTAAGCTCTTTTTCAGCAAACATACGCCCTTTTGCTTCAAATGGGGATTGTTGGAACTCTGATTCCCATGTTTCCTCTGAAACAAGTTTACGCTCTTTACGATAATATTCTGTCGTGAATATTTTTCTGATTCCTCGCTTATCTTTTCTTGGAATCTCCCAATTGCTCTCATCCGTAACAGGGTCTAATGCAGGAACGGCTACTTCACGCCACCGCCATTCCAGTTCATCAGCTTTATTCTGCAATGCTGTAATCGGGTCATACAGACTGTATTTAGTTCCCTGTATAATAATAGGCGTACCCTCTAATCTACGTCCAAGTACATCATCCGTAACCTTTTCACAAAGGAACTCCAGGCGGTCACGATTCCTTGCTTCTTCGTGGTTTTTTACGCAGTCATCAATGTATACAAGAACATTAGCTTCTGTACATCCTACAATGGCACCGTCTATAGGTCTACAAGTGAATGTCGGGAATATATTTTTCTTTTTAAGGTCAATTGAAAGATTTTCAGCACTCTTGTAATTTTCCCCTATCTTCGTCGCTTCTGGAAATACGCTTAAAAATCGTTGATAAGTACTTTCTGTCTCAAATCCCTGCAGCAAGCCACCATAGAATCTTTTAACAAGTCCTTCTCCTTTACCAACGCCAAATATACTGCCATCCGGGTCACGACCGCCCATCATCATAGCAAGTCTCAATCCGCCTGTAGTTTTTCCAGTACGTTTAGGCTGTGATACAGACAGAAAATCAAGTTTACCGTCATATATTTCTTGGTAAGCACCTACAACTGGCTGTAATACTTTCTTTCTCGGAAAATAAAATCTCTTGTATGGGTCTTTTTCGTCAATCTCAATATATCGGAAAAAGCTGTCTACCAGATATGCGGATTCCAGTCTTAATACCTCATAGTAGTTATTTAAGACTAAAAATTCGGCGTTATTATCTCCGCAGTATATCTCTAAATCGTCAATATGACCGCCGCCTGTGCTTTCCGCAACTATGCTGTCTATTAATTTCTTTGTTTTTTTTGAAATTTCCAGTGAGAATGGTATGTCTTTGTCATTATACATACCCCACTGTGCAGAATTGACATAGGCATTTATTACTTCTTCGGATTCCCCATTTTTAACAATGTTATGGATTCCTTTTCGCTCTATGTAATTGTCATTACCTTTTAACTGGTTGATTAAATCCTTACTTGCCAAAAAGGACACCTCCGCATAGCAGAAGTGCCTTGACCTCTGCCTATAATTTTTCTAGGTTGGCGCCATAAATCACTTATATGGCGGTTAATTTAATTTTGTTCCCATTTTCTATTATGCTTCTTAACCACGTCTATAATCTCTCGAAACATTTGTTTGTATTCTTCTTTGTCTTGGAATTTTATCACAGCTGAAACCTTCCAGTATTCCGTAGAGTCTTTTTCATTACGCCTTGTCACTTTCGTCAGATTGTTCAGAGTAATTGCAATTAGCGTAATTACGCACTCATATGCTTTTCCTCTGTTATTAACTGTCCTTAATTCCGGCTTTCCTTCAAACAACTTTATTAACTCTGTTATTTCTTCTTTGAGAAAGCTCTCGGTTCTTTTAGCAGAAACATCATCAATTATTTTCTTATACTGCTTTTGGCTAACTCCCAATTCTTTTAAGAATTGTTCAATTTGCTCATTGCTAAAGTTTTCAATCATATTTTGTTCTCCCATTTCAATCTTTAACTTTCTAAAATTAGCGACTAACTCCATTTGTTAGCCGGTAAAATTTTTATTTTCCAATTCTTACAGTTCCTAAGTATTCAACATTATCTTTTGAAGTATAGACAATGACTTTATCGCCATGAACCATATTAGGTTTTTCTGTGACTTCGATTTTGTTCTCATTTTCTACAAAAATAAATTCAACGCTTCCCTTGTAGGTTATCAGTCGTCCATTTATGCAAACTGTAATTATCTCATAGTTGTAAGCGGGGGTACATGAAGCTGTACTTTGATATCTAACATAAATTTCACTTTGTATCTCTTCTATTTCACATTCGTATTTTTCGGTTTTATTAGCCCAATTTAAAAATAATATCAGTGCAACAATGCTAACAACAATAACAATAATGGGAATAATGGTTTTAAAAATTTTTTTCATAAAATCTCTTTTCCGCTGATAATCAGCAATCAAACATTTACTAATTTATCTGCATACCTTACCATTTCAATTCGTGTTCCGTTTTCGTCTCTTGTACTAATACAAACATACTTGTCATCATGGCTTATCATATCTGTAAGTCTAATTTCTGTTTCATCATCTTTAAAATTGTAGCATTTTCGCATTTCTTCAATGCAGTTATTCATTTCTGTTATTTTCATAATCTTGCCCCTAAATTCTTGCAACTACGTGTTCTTTTGCAAATTCTTCTTTTTCCGGGTCGTAAATAACCGAACCGTTTTTGTCAGTCTTATTCTTATCAAATTTGCAAGTAACCTTTATACCATCCTTGTTACTGCATTCTGCGCGATAATCAATAACACATACTCTCTTCTGCCATTTTCCATTGGCATAAATCTTTGTATAACCGCCAGCTCTTGTTTTAATGATTATTTTACTTCTTGTTTTCTTCATTTATACACAACTCCTTATCTTAATTTTTCATTCATTCTTTCCACCGTCCATTAAAACAACATGTGTTACTTTCCCAGTTTTTGTTACTTGGTCTACTTCCAGTACTGTCTGAAACTTATCAATATGCATATCAATATTTGTCATATGCCTAATTTGCCTATCCCCGACACACAAGCTTGTACTGCCGTCCTCATACTGTAAAAGTAATAATTTAATCTTTTTGCTTTCCTGCATTTTTGACTTTATCGTTATATCTCTGATAATCACAAGCAAAATAACCGCTATCCAATAGCACGCATATGCTGTTTTGCCTAACAAAATATAAAAAATTGCTCCTATTACGCAAGCAACAAAGCAAATAGCAATTATTCTGGCATATTCAATTAATGTCTTTGCTACAATTTTAAGTATTCTTTTCATTCTTCATAAACCTCTCAAAATCTCTCCTGCACTTAGGGCATAAATCATATGTTCTTTCAAGAAATTCGTATCTTCGAACATTCTTGATCTCCAGACATATCTCATTGCCTTCGAAAATAGGAACTATGTCTCCATAACTTCCGATTGGCTTAAATTTAACTTCTTTCCTATATTTAGGTATTATCTCTTTCCCACACCTGTCGCAAGTGCGCCATTCTTTTTGATGTTTCATTCTTCCACCGCCTTTTAAACTAATCCTAGCATACATAAAATATCAAGTCCTGTTATTCTCTCTGCACCCTCTCTTGTGTGCATAAGAATATCTTTAAGTTTTTCATTTTCTGCATTGCTGTATTTATTTCTATCATACGCTCCCGAAAAACAATAATATTTGCAATATCCGTAGCCTACCCCAAGTCTGTTGCCGTGAATGCTCTTTCCTACAATATCATAATATTTTGGTACTTTTAAAATATCGTATTTTTCATCTAGGGTGCATTCCTTTTGTTCTGCTTTTAACTTTGATTGAAGATATTTTAAAAAACTAACAATATCTTTTTCTGATTTGGAAATGTATAAAATAGTTTCTTTCATTCTCTCAATCTCTCCCAAACACTCTTTTCAAAATCCTGTTATCCTCTTTACTGTTCGCATGGATAACAGGCTCATCACCTAATGTCGTGCAATCAATTATTTCTTCATTTCTGCCTATCGTAACCGTTCCTAGTTGATTAAGTTTTGAAACGTCAATGTTTTCTTTTGAGCCTTTTATCCATTTAACCATTATTCTTCCAACTTTCTACATTTCCGATATATCCTTTATTTCACCATTTGGCAGTTTTACTTTAACTTCGCTCGCAACTACCTTTATTGTAATTTCCTTTGCCATGTCTTTTGAGTAGATACCTGATATGTTATCAATACTTACCACTCCTTTTACAATTTCGCCATCGAGCGATAATGTAATAAATTTTCCACTTGAGTTGTCAAGTAATGCTTCTTTAACCATCTTCCGCCAGCTTTCTAAACACCATTCATAAACATATTTCCAAAATGCAAATCATTTAGTGCTTTTTCTAATTCGTCTTTGTACCGAAATGGACTTAAAGGACTTGTTATTTCTTCTCTCAATATAGGTGACATATTGTCTATCAAGATACCTTGTGTAGCACTTGCAAGATTTTGCGGTGGCAAATCTGCTAAAGCGCATAACTCCATTCTTTTATGGTCACATTTTTCAGATTTTGGGCAACTTTTACATTTTTCTGCTAATTTGCTTAAAGGTTCTGCCATTACTACACCAACTTTCTGCCGCAGATAGGGCAATAGTTAATCTCAAATGCTCCTTCTCCGTATTCATCAGCGCTATTGTCATAGCGAAGTGAATATGAGTAGCCAAAATTATTTTTTACTATATGAGCATTTCCATACGTGAAGCCGCTTTCAATCCTTTTCTCTCTGCCATCGCAAAATTCACACATTCTTACACCTCAATACCGTATTCACTAAAATAGTTTGCAATATTTTCTGGGATTTCTACACCCATTTCCTTTGCCTTTTTAAGTGATTCTATTTCTTCATCAGTCGGCGCATTTGCAAGTCTGAACCATTGTTCTTTATCAAGTGTCCTACATTGTAAAGCGTTTTCAAAATCTGTGGTATCATAGTTTTCTTTCATTTTCTCTCCTATCTATGCAGTTTCCGTAGGCGGTTCGGACTACAAACAACACCTACGGTACTTGCAAAAATCAGAATGGCAGGAATCGAACCCTGTCAGCCCAAACCATGCCAACCGCTTTCAAATCTGCAATTTCTAATCACGGAAGTGTTTGCTGTTTCCAATTATACCACTACCATCCATAAGTCTCCCATCGACCGGAACTATTGCAGTAGCACTCGACTAAGTGGAGATAAGGAATTGATGTGGTGAGGATTTGAACCTCACATGATTGATTTCTGAAAGCTGCTTGTTGCTAATTACGGACAATCTCCGCTTATTACTCGGCAAACATGCTATCAATCAGTTTCTTTGCTTGCGTTTACCCATTCCGCCACACATCTACCACTTGCGTAGTAACTATTTAAGCTATTGCCACTAAGTAAAGGGGAATCCGACTGTAACGGTCATATCTGCGTAAGCTATGGTTCGGGTTTTCACCAAGCGGTCAAGTGTTGTGGGATTTCACTCGACCGATACCAGCCGGACGGTCTCTCACCGCCCTTAACAGTAGTCCTAACTGGTGTAGAGGAGATTACATACCTATCTCGGAAGAAAAGGTAAATGGTGTGTACGTCCTGTCCAAAATGCTAAAAACAGGACAACGGTAACGGTAGGAGTCGAACCTACATAACCGTTTGAGTACGTTACCTAACCTTGTTTTACAAAAAGTAGTCTTGTATGAATTATCAAAAAATGAAATTCTATTGAAAAATTCTTTTCTTTGTATACCATGTTATCTATAAAAATCCGAATTGTTGGTATAACCGCTATTTGATTTTTGGAAATGCAAAATCCTTTTCTTTCTAACCGATACATAACAAGTCTACCTTTCTGCCAGTTCTATGTATTTCCCGAGATACCATCATTTTCTCTCTTCTCCCTGTGTTCAAATTGGCATTCCAGCATCTTTGATATGTTCTGTCGGTCGCATTTAATGCCGTGCCCCTGTCGGAACAATTCGCATTCTAAGACTTTACCGCATCTGGAACACTCGTCTGTGATTTGCTTGCCGAAGATTAACATGGCTATGACTCCTTACCTGTTTTGTAAGCGGTCAGAAGTATTTCAAAAACTGACCATGTTATTTCCATGCCCGCTAACCAGAATAACAATGTTGGTGCCTGTAACTTAATCAAAATCCATATAAGAATAATTCCTGTGACCATATTGACTCCTTTTTTATTTTTGAAAAATTTTTAGAAATAGGGTGTCTGGATAATTAATATCTGCGTGTTGGATAAGGGCTTTTTGTTTATCGGGTGGTTTTGCTGACTTAGTAGGGGCTGTCTCGTCCGTTCTTCCGACCCCCTCCCCCATGCCTGTCAGGTTCATGCCATCAATCAAACATACGTTAACTATTCGCAAAATATTAATTTTACGAACTATTTTAAATCCAATTAAAAACCTTGAAACCCTTATAAATACTACATTCTAGCCGTTTTCCTTATCTTCCAGTACTGCATTGTTATCCTGTATCTGTCCAATAGTGCCATTAATTGCACCGAGTTGAGGTAGTTCTGCTGCTGTTTTTATTGCTCTTATAGTTTCCTGCTGTATCATACGGCGTGGCTCATACAGTTTGCCCAACTCATCCTCGTTGTTAGCTCTTAACGCATGACCCATTGTGTCATTGCTTAATCCGTTAGTATTTGAGTCCTGCATCTCTTCCTGTAATTTTTTCTTAACGTCAAAGCGCAGTCGACTTGATTCATCGTTTCGGTTTACATACCCATTACCATAGTACTTAGTACATAACCCATTATTATTAATTATATATATATTATTGCACTCCATATCTATATCATTTTGAGGTAACATAAATATATAACCGTTAGTGCTATTAGCTTTATGCCATAGGTCTATAGTAAATCTATTAATACCTGTTAGATTGCTAAACTGGTTATATTTAATAACTCCACCATAGCGCTTATTAAGCTTTATAAATACATCTACTACAGACTCTACAGATTCTACATCCCATGTCTTTAGCTTGGATTTGCAGTTATTAAATGTCGTATCGTTTTTGCCAGGCTCAAATACATCTTTGTATATGTCTGACCAAATAGAATCTATAATATCGGCTTTTCTCTTTTCCGGTGCGTTTTCCACGTCCAGATCTATATACATATCTTTAAACGCAATCTCTGTTAACTCTGCTAGAGATAATACATCTATGCTCTTTCTGTCCATGTTTACACCTCCTAGAAAAAACAAAAAAGCCTTTTAAACCAAATAGTAATACAAACACTGTATATTATAAATACAGCATAAGTAAAACATATTTGCCTTAAAAGGCTTTTCTTGCGTATAAAACAGCTATTACAAGCTGTCCTGTAAATCTTAATCGTAAAGCTCTCGTATGAGCTTATAGACATAATAAAACACATTTTATAAAAATGCAATAGGTTTTTAAAAAAATATCAAGCAGATAATCGGTTGGATAAACGGTTAATATATCCGCAAATGGAAATTTAAACCAATAATAAAAATCTGTCTTTAAATCCAAAATTTAAAACTGTTTTGCACTTAACAGGAAATTTTTTGTTGTCTCGCGCGTATACGCGATATATAACCTATACTAACCTTACCTAACCTATACTATACTACGGATACAAGCTGTATACATTTTGTATCCATAACGGTTAAATCGGTTAAAATTTGGAAACATTTATAGGTTTAAAATGGTGGTTTATCTGGTATTTGTATGTCGGTCAGTGTTGGCTTTTGCTCTACAGGCTTAATAATACATGTCTTCCTTGCGTTTATCTCTTCCTGTAGCTTCAACAGTCGCATACGGTTGTCTGTCTCTTCCTCTTCTGTCGGCACATGCTTCTTAAATGCCCTAGAATCAATTTTAATATCGTTGTCGATAATTTTATCGTCAAATTCATTTTCATTTGTCCTAGACGATTCTGTGACGTTTGGACGGTATTCTGCTGTATATGGTAAATCAAAATTATTATGTAAATCTTTATCTATTAAATCTTGTATATACTGGCTTATAGATTTACCTGTATTATTAATTATTTGCTCTTTAGTGCCTTTTACTAACCTAATTTGCACTATATCAAATTTTGACCTGTAGTTGTCGTTTGCTCTTTTCTGGTAATCTTTCATGTTTTCCTCTCTTTCTTGCGATATAACAAGAGATATCGCATACTATATATGCATGTTATATATAACTATTATATCGCATGTTATTGTATAGTGCAAACAAAAAGCACCCTCATTTTAAAGGTGCTTTTTGCGAAGCAAACTAATTACTTTGCATATATTAAGCTAGTTAATTTATTCTTCTACTTTCCCGAAGACCGCTTCGTATTGATCTCCGTCTAATACTTTTTCTGCAAAATCTTTTGCTTCATCTTCCAGTATTGGCTCTATCCAGGTGTTTTTATCTTCTGTGAATTTTTCACACAAGAAATAAAATTCTCCTGTTTTCTTTTTATATAGCGTAACTCTGGAATATGGTTGCTCGTTCTCATATTCTATATTTTCGGCTACAGCTGTAGCCGTATCTGTATCGTACATTTTACCGTTTATGACCTTACGCATTAAATACCTCCTATCTTTCAATACCACACTTCTTCATAAGTTTCTGTATGTTCCTTTCCATATCAACTTCTAATGGAAGGACAGTAACCAATTCCGCACCATTATCTGCGCAAAACCTCTTTAAGAGGTTTAACCCATCAGTGAGTAATTTATAGCGCATGAGCCCACTGCAATGTGTAGCCGGGAACTTTCCAAATAATTTCTTTTCATTATTCTTGTTAAAATCCTCTAACTTTTGGACAAGATTATCTCTTGTCCAAGTATAAAAATAAATATTGTCTGCTACAATTTTCATGTGCAAATCCTCCTTTACTTAATTTATATTATACAATGCAAATACTAATTAAGCAATCTTAAATCTAACAGAGTAAATCCAAGTGTTAAAGTGATCCATGGATATAAATTTTAAGTAATCCTCAAAACCTTCAACTACTTCCCATGCTGAGAAAAAACCTTTTCCGTATTCTTTATAATTATTATTTGGCTCTATAACAATATAATCGCATTTCTTATGTACTTCATGTCCTCTTTCCTGCATTTCTTTTTTAAATAATTTGTAATTAAACATATTGCTAACCATTCAGATACATGTTATAATGTATCTGCCTTTCTTTTTGTTGGGTAGCGGTTGCGTTGACTTGGTAGGTTTTGCAACCGCTTTTAATTTATAGATTCTCCTGTTTTGCTCTATCCATTTCCACAATCATTCTTTTTATTCTCTTTTCTTCCTTGTGAAAAGCTTCGATTTGCTTTTTTGTGGCTTGCGTAAGGATTTTGCTTACATTGCACTTGTTTTTAACAAGGCACATGTTTCTTATTGCTTCGTCTACCGTATCTCCACGGCTCAAAAGCTCATCTTTGCTATAATGCCCCATGATATATGTAACATCATAGCCATCTATCGCAACTACTGTTATTTTCTGGGGCGTTGTTCCATGACCTTTAAATAACTTATAATAGTTTCCGTATAGTTCTAACATTTACCCATCCTCTCTCTTATTCTTCCATTCCTATTTAATCTTAAAAATCATTTCTGTTATCAAGTCAATTAAATCCCCCTCGTAATCATTGGGATTCGTGTCTGTCTCTATTTCATAAAGTCTAAAATATTCCAAATTTTTTTTCTCTTCCTTTGTTAATCTGTCTAAACGGATTTCATAATGTCTAACCGCTTCTCCTTTGCTTTCGAAGATTTCAACGTCATAGTTATCTTCAAATACATAATATTTCTTCATGTTTTCTTCTCCTCTCTATTTCAACTCAAATTCTCCGACCTTGGAGCACTCAGACTCCCAACGGTCGTATGCTTCTTGGGTCAGTATTTGACCCATTGCTGTACGATTTCCAACCTTGCAGCAACTCCAGTTGCCGTCATAGATGGATATGGTGTATACAGTATTGTTACTGTATACGTAAATGAAGCCCATTTCTCTTTTATATTTTCCTTTTATTTTCATGTTCCATTTTCCTCTCTTTGCTTGTTACCTGTTCCTTGACTATAATATAGCATATTAGTGCTTAATTGTCAACACTTAATTAGTGCTTAATTAAAATTATTTTTTCATTTTGTCCATTCTTGCCAGTTCTTCTAATATTAACTGTCTCGCAAATGCGCTTGTTTTTAATCCATATGCATTTATTCTGTCTACTGTGCCTTGCGGTAATATTATGTTTATTCTGTCTCTGCTTTCCATACATTTTTTTACTGCTTGCCTGTTTTTTAGTGCTTTTTCATTTTCCGTTACTGACATGCTTCAAACCTCCTTTGCATTGTTATAACTACATTATATATATTAGTGCTTAAATAGTCAATAACTTTTTAGTGCTTAATAATGATGCACAATTTCTGATATAATATTAGTGCTTAATTTTGTGTGTTTTGTCAATATACATTAGTGCTTAATTTATGTATAATACAAGTATCAAATGAAACACAGAAAGAGAGGACGACAACATGAGAATAGTAAAAATTGAAAACAACAAAATTTATAGCACTTCTACACTTTGTGAAAAAACTGATATTTTTGAAATCGTGGAAAAAATTCCTGTCGGCTTTTTCGTATGGAATATCGGTGAAAACATGGGAACACATGAATATATTCCAGTTTGCGAAGATTTACACCCAGAAGACAAAGACAATTACGAGATCAACACGGCAACACTTAAAGCCGTAAAAGTTGCACCGGATGAATGGGAAAAACTCAACAAAGCGGCATCTTGGGGAGTTGGAAACCTCAAGCAAGCAGAAAAAGCCTTAAAGAGCAAACGCCACGGCTACACGTCCGAAAGAAAAAGAGCTGCCGCAGAACTCACAATTGAAATTTTCCGCAGAATTTGCGAATAGCCGAAACGCTCCGATTTTGGAGCGTCAGCCGTGGGATGGTCTCCCGGCTCTGATGATGGCAGACCAGAAAACGAAAGAGAGGTTTTGAACATGGAAAAATTAAAGAGATTGCAGAAAAAGTTATCTGGATGCGGATATGATGCAGAATTAATTACTGTTTACAACCGCAACGGCGAAGATGTTCCTGCATTGCGTATAAATACAGACTACGAAGGACAGTACCCAACTAAAGAGACGCACACGAAAATAAATGAGATTAGAAAATTGTGTAAAAATCACGTTACAGAATGTCGTGGATTTTATACCGCTGTATTTATTTACTAAATGCGAATAGTCGAAACCGCCAAAAGGCGGTTTGTAGGAACTGCCCCACCTGCACTGATGAGACAGGGCGCATAATGAAAGGATGGTTGATTATATGACATTTACAGAGGATTTGCATACAAGGAAAAATGATGCAAGACAGGAATACAAGAAAGCTTGCGCTGACTGGATGGAGACCAGAACCACGGATAATATTAACGGCAATTTTGAAAAATGGAAAATTGTATGTGACAAAAAGCGAGATTGTATGCGCTTAGGTGTAATTATTTAGACAAGGTCGGCACTTTCTGGGTTCGATTCCCCGACTTGCTTTTACCCGATAGGGAATAAAAATGATATGGAGGATAAAAAATGAGTGTATTAGCAAATGAAGAAAAGGAAGTTCACAGTGCATACGACATGACAGTATATTGCGTGGAAAATGAAAACATATGGTTGAAAAACCATGATACAGTGTATACTGCTATCAGAATTGAAAAAGCGGGAGAAGATATAGTTGATATCGGTCTGGATATTAACTATATAGATAAGCGCAATTTTGAAAAATCAATAGATAATTTCCTTTGGTGGATTAATGAGGATAAGCCTGGGAAAAGCTATATAGAAAGTGCCGTGTATGCGTGGCTCATAGAATGTAATAATTTCTTGAACTATCGCATAGAATCACGCAAGAAATACGGTAACAGGTCAATCTACAGCCCCATGTAATTGTGGGGCTTTTGCCATATAAGGAGGTGGGCGAATGACAGCAAAAGACTTTTATTTGTACCATAAATCACTTTTTGATAACTGGATTTATGGGGATATCGTGCAAGTATGGACGGATGCAGTGGGTTACACTTGCATCAAATACCAGTCTGGAAACTGGTTTCACTACAAAGTCGCAAATGATCATATAGTGTTTTGGTAAAGGGTGGGAAATTTCCATCCTTTTTCCAGTACCATGTTACTGTACAGGGCTATGTGTGCGTTATACGTCCATATAACCGTATGCAGTAACCGTACCTTGACAAGAGCATAAAACAGGCGTAGAGTGTTTATAACTATATCCGTGCTATAAGTTGTACCCTGTTAGCTTTAAACTGCCTTACAGTGGCTTACAGTGCGTTCTGTTGGTATATCCGTTATGCGTCTATGCTCTATAGCCACCAGATACACGCACTTTAGCATTGTAAAGTTTTGCATTTATTTTCTGGTCACAATCTTCCAAATATTGCACATAAATCTGGTCACGTTTCTGACCTGGTTTTTCCAGTCCAAAAACCACCCCAGGGGGGCATCAATTTTTTTCCGAATGTTGTGGAAAATCCGAAAAAAATTTTGCTTCAAAACCGTTCTGAAAATACCAGTCAGAAAAGCACCTAGGGGCGGTCAAATTTGTTTCAGAATATTTTTTTCTCATAGAGATTTTTAGGTACACATCTTTTTTCAACATTTTTCTGCGGAAATTTGAAATTTCTTTGCAAAAATCAATCTCAAATTGCATTAGTACGCAACTTTGCCAGCAAATCATCTAAGAGATATATTATCTCTTTTCCATAATCAGCCATGAAATTACACAATCGTTCTTCTAAATCTATAGGTATAGACACATCATGCGAAAAGCACATGACATGAGTTAGTTCATGGCAGATTACACGTTCTGTCATGTATGCAGACATACCACTTGCGATTGATACTGTCTTAGTGTTGTTGTCTGTAACACCAAATGTGTACGTTCCGTCACTGCGCTGTAAGTCTTGGCTATTGGCAGGAACAAAAGCTAATTTCCATGTTTGACCGTTTACCGTAAAATACATAGCATACTCCTAACTAAAAAGGCTAGAGTTATTAGCCCTAGCCTATTTTCTTACATCTTAGCCGCAAGTGTGGTAATCCTTGTCTTTGCCATTTGCCGCTCTTCTGGTATCATATACGGCAGCAACTCTGTCAAATCCTCGGATAATTCTTTCAGATAGCTTTCCAAGCTGTGCATATTGGCTTCTTTGTCCTGTGGTGTAGTTCCCTTGTGCATTTCCTTTGTTTCCATGTAGCCTTTACGCATCATGCCAGCTTTGCCCTCTCTGCTGTCTCTCATGCCACCGTCTTTACGCATGGGTTCTGTCTCAGTATAGTACATACGTCCTCTTGATGCCCTGTCAAGGTCACGCATACGCTCACGTTCAGACATAGAATTCCAGTCTTGCAAATCTTCCCTGTTCATCATGTGCATATATGGCGGTTCTTCATAGCCACGTCTGCCAACGTAACTACCTCTGCCTTTAGGTGCATATCTGCCAGTAGTCTTATAACGGTAATCGTCATAAAATCTGCGGTCAAGCATTCCCTGTACATCTTCTATGTCATATTCTTCCATGATGTTTGTCAATGTACGGTAATACATGGCTTCCGCAAGGTCTTTAAGCATATCTGTTACTTTTCCCATTTCATCCGTATTCACACTCTCAATGCCTTTGTCAAATTCGGACTTTGCACATTCAGACAGTTTTTCGATCATATCATGCATTCTTTTGATATCCATAATATACGCCCCCTTATGCTTCCCTTGTTGCAATTAAGTTGCTGTTCTGCACCTGTATTGTCTGTGCAGACGTATTTTCAACAGATACTGTGATACAGCATCCCCTTGGAACATCAATGTATGCCTGTGCGCTGACGTTGAAAAGGTTCTCGACAGCCGCAGGGGTAACTATCATTCTTGTTGACTGCAATGGTTCTCCGTCTACAGAAATAGCAAGTGATATGGCATCCACTGTACCGCCTGTAGGTATCTGTATATTCCCAGAATATCCCACAAGATATCTTGCCCTGCACTGGTTTGTGATTCCCCTTAATTTAATGATTCCACTGCCCTGTCTATGGACAATGCAATTTGTACCGTTTACCGCTGTTTCTGTGAAAGCTACATCCTGTCCAGCTTCTACCGTCTGTAATGCAATTGCTGTAATTTCCATAAATTTACCTCCATAAAATTGAAAAGGGCAGACTATACTGCCTGCCCTTTAGTTTCCTGTAACACTGCTATACGCAGACATAATCTTTGATTAAGTTACCGATATTCTGTTGTTAGCATCCACAGCCTGTGTTGCATCCACATCCGTTATATGCATAACCGTAGAGGTTAGATGCAGGGAATGCTGGTACAGGTGTCGGTCTTACAGCGTCAATAATCTGGTTTGTCTGTGCGCTCATAGCTGAAGTCAGAAGTGCGTTCTGCCTATCCTGTGAAGCAGCTCTTCTCAAATCGTTATTCTCTGCCTGTAAGGTTGCAATCTTGTCATTGGTCAAGAAGTCAAGAATTGCTCTTGTTCCTGCCTGCTGGCTGTCGATAATGTCTCTTGTATTGCTGTTCATGGTGTTCTGTAAAGCACAGGTGTTAGTTGCTAAATTGTAATTAATTCCCTGAATAGCTTCACGGGTTTCACAGCAACAGTTAGCAAGCTGTGCCTGCAAAGCATTTGTATTCTGCATATTAGCAACCGTATCAGCGTTGATCGCCTGCTGGATGCCGTAGCCGGTCTGTAAAATGTTTGTGTTGATGCCATTCATGCCGGTTTGCACTGCATAAAATCCGTCACAAAGTCCGTTTGTAATGCCATCAAGTTTTGACACAACCGCCTGATTATCAAATCCTCTCTGTAAGTCAGCCTGTGTAACTGCACTTGTTGAGTATGGTGTCGCTCCACCATTATTGCCATTTCCCCAGCCACCGAAGCCGCCGCCCCAGCCACCGAAAATTGCAAAAATTACAACTATAAACCAAAGCCATCCACCGTCAGCCCAGTTACCGTTGCCATTTCCGTTTCCGTCAATGTTCGCCACAAGCGGAACGGATGCACAATTGTTTGAAAACATACTTTTTACCTCCATTAAATTTATTTCTAATCTTGCAAGAATTAGCTTTTATAAATTAAACTGTTTTTTAATTTGGTTCATTGCTTCATCGGGATTCAATCCCTTTTCTTTGCACAAATTCCTAGCCATCTGCTCAATGCCCTTAGTGTCTCCGTTCTGTGCCATCTGCATAGCATTCTTGGCTATTGGATTCTGCATTAACTGGCTGTTCCCCATAAGCTGTTGTACCATCTGCTGTTGGTTTCCACTTTTCATCATTTGCATTAACTGCATAGGATTAAACATACTTAATCATCCTTTCTCTGTGACTGTGAAGTTTTTCTTTGAGATTGCAAAGATTTTTCTAATTGACCTAGCCTGTCAGATATTTCCTCGAATTTATCCATAATTCCCTGTGTTGCTTCATCTGATAGATCGCATTTCAATTTTTCTGTATCGGTCGGTACATTCTTAGGTTCATTATCCAAAACAGGCTTGTAAGTAACTGTGCGGATTGTACCGTCTGCATTCCAACTCTTGGCGTACACTTCTGACAGGTCCTGCTTTGGGAAAAATGCAACACTACCGTCCATAGGCACATCATTTGCTGTTATCTGACTCATCTCCGCAATTATTTTCCCGTTAATTCCCTGCACAATCTGATTCTGCTGGTATGTATTTGGCATGTTCTGCTGATAATCTATTGCTCTGTTTTGCACCTGTGCCAGTGGGTTATAATACTGCGGATATCCCTGCTGGTTCTGCTGTAGGTAATATGGATTCACATACGGTTGCATATTGGTTCTCCTTTTTCAACTTTTCAGTCTCATATAATATGTTCGTATCATCATAAGATAGGTATTTAGTAATCTCTTTTTGCTGATTGCATATTCTCATTAACATCTTTTAATACTTCCTGTATCGCATGAGTCATGGCTACTTGGTAGATTGTCGGTATCGCCTGTACATCTTCCCTAGCACATAACTTTTCTATGATTTCGTCCGTTTCAATATTCATGGGTTATTCCTCCCTTTGTAATAAGCATAAAATAAAAAAAGCCACTATAAGTGACAAATAAATGCCATTATAGTGACTCAAAAGTGTAGTAAATATGCGCATTAGCACTAACCACATGCCATGGGTATGGTACTATTTTACTGCTAAATAAATATACCTATATTAGCAGTAAATATAT
>OGQJ01000217.1_pt1 | contig 62365 bp, 66 predicted proteins | sample 1553161 | NCBI WGS metagenome assembly OGQJ01 (sample SAMEA2579923, study PRJEB22360) | human gut metagenome | biome: human gut; feature: human-associated habitat; material: faeces | place: Denmark | collected 2008/2010 | reverse complement strand
TCATGGGCCGCTCACAAGGGCGGCTTTTGAAATATACAAACGGAGGATTATTGAAATGAGAAACTTTTCCATTGACATCGTCTGGGCGAAGATTCAAATGGCCGTCGCGGCGATTGGCGGCTGGCTGGGGTACTTCTTAGGAGGCATGGACGGACTGATGATTGCGCTGATCGTTTTCATGGTGCTGGACTACATCACCGGTCTCATGTGCGCAGTGATCGACAAAAAGCTGTCCAGCGCCGTGGGCTTTAAGGGCATCTGCCGGAAGGTGCTGATCTTCCTGCTGGTGGGGATCGCCAACATCGTGGATGTACAGGTGATTGGCACAGGCAGCGTCCTTCGCACGGCGGTCATCTTCTTTTACCTCTCCAACGAGGGCGTGAGCCTGCTGGAGAACGCGGCGCACCTGGGGCTTCCCGTGCCGGAGAAGATGAAGGACATCCTGGCGCAGCTCCATGACCGGGCGGAAAATACAGAAAGCGAGGGAAAATAACTATGGCTTATACGAACAGTTCACTGGTATCTTACACAAAACTCAGCCCGAACCACTCCGGGCAGCGGACGCACTCCATCGACCGCATCACGCCCCACTGTGTGGTAGGACAATGCTCTGTGGAAACACTGGGGAATATCTTCCTGCCGGTTTCCAAACAGGCAAGCTGCAACTACGGTATCGGCGAGGATGGCAGAATCGGAATGTATGTAGAGGAAAAGAACCGCTCCTGGTGTTCTTCTTCCAATGCAAACGACCAGAGGGCTATCACCATTGAGTGCGCGTCCGATACGGCTGAGCCGTATGCCTTTAAGGATGTGGTCTACCAGAAGCTGATCACCCTCTGCGCGGACATCTGCAAGCGAAACGGCAAGAAAAAGCTCCTGTGGCTGGGAGACAAGGACAAGACGCTCTCTTATGAGCCGAAGTCGGATGAGATGGTGCTGACCGTCCACCGCTGGTTTGCCAACAAGTCCTGTCCGGGAAACTGGATGTATGCCCGGATGGGTGATCTGGCGGAAAAAGTTACGGCACAGCTTGGCGGCGGGATATCCGGGAACACAGAGACGGAGCATCCCGAAAAGCTGACAGAAGGCTATTACCGTGTCCGCAAGACACGGGCGGACAGTAAGACACAGAAAGGCGCATACAAGATCCTCTCCAACGCCAAGAAGTGCGCTGATGCCAATCCGGGATATAGTGTGTTTGATGTAAACGGTGTAAACATCTATACATCGAAAACAACAGCCGCAGAGGTTCCGTTCCTCGTAAAGGTCAGCATCTCCGACCTCAATATCCGAAAAGGACCGGGAACAGACTACGCCAAGACCGGTAAGTTTACCGGAAAAGGGGTATTCACCATCGTTGAGGTGAAGTCCGGCAAGGGCTCCACAGCGGGCTGGGGACGCTTGAAGAGTGGCGCAGGTTGGATCTCGCTTGACTACGCAGCCAAAATTAAATAACTTAACCTGCTGAATGCCCATCGAGCCATGACGGTTCGGTGGGCGTATTTTTTCGGCCAAAACGGGCTACCTTGTCCAGATGGGTCATTGAGGGAAACCCTCGGAACGGAGGAGCCACAATGACAAATCAGCAAAAAGAACAGATTACCGCCCTACGCTCACAGGGATATGGATACGCCACCATCGCCAAGGCGGTGGGACTGAAGAAAGATACCGTTGTCGCATTCTGCCGGAAGATGGGGCTGATCGGCACAAAGGCTGCGGATAACAGCCGCATTGAACTGGACGCCGGATTCTGCCCACAGTGCGGCGCTTTGCTTACGCAGACTACCGGCAGAAAGCGAGTTAAGTTCTGCTCGGATAACTGCCGTACCGCCTGGTGGAATGCACACCCAGAAAAGGTCAACCGCAGAGCCATATACCACTTCACCTGCGCTCACTGCGGAAAGCCCTTCACTGCCTACGGCAACGCAAAAAGAAAATACTGCTCTCACGCCTGCTATATCGCAGACCGCTACAAAGGCGGTGACGGGCATGAGTGAGGACAAATTCCGCTCTGAAATGAGCTACCTTGCCGCCCTCTCCATCGCAAAGAATCTCCGGGAAAAGGGGCTTCTGAGCGAGGAGGAATATGCCGTAATTGATACAAATCTGAGGGCTGAGTTTTCGCCATCTTTGGGTACATTATTATCGGAAAATGACTTGATATAATCGGCTTTCAGAGTGATATATAGTGTCGGAAAGGAGTGATTTCATGCGGATTGTAAATAAAATCGAAGCGAAAACACCGCAGATACCGCGCCGCAAAAGGGTCGCTGCCTACGCAAGAGTCTCAATGGAGTCCGAGCGGCTGCAGCACTCCCTTTCGGCACAGGTCAGCTTTTACAGCAGTTTGATTCAGAGCAATCCCGCCTGGGAATATGTGGCCGTATATGCCGATAACGGAATAACCGGCACCAAAACCGAAGCCCGTGAAGAGTTCAATCGGATGATTGCCGACTGCGAAGCCGGAAAAATCGACATTGTTCTGACAAAGAGCATTTCCCGTTTCGCGCGCAATACCGTTGACCTGTTGAATACGGTGCGCAGGCTCAAGGAGCTGGGCGTTTCCGTCCAGTTTGAAAAGGAGCGCATCGACTCCCTCACCGAGGACGGCGAGTTGATGCTGACCCTCTTAGCATCCTTTGCTCAGGAAGAAATACGCAGCCTGTCGGACAACGTCAAATGGGGTACCCGGAAACGATTTGAAAAAGGTATCCCCAACGGCCGCTTTCAAATTTATGGGTACCGCTGGGAGGGCGATCATCTGGTCATCCATGAGGAGGAGGCAAAAATCGTTCGGCTCATCTACGACAATTACATGAACGGTTTGTCGGCGGAGACCACAGAAAAGCAGCTTGCCGAGATGGGTGTAAAATCCTATAAGGGACAGCATTTCGGTAACACTTCCATACGGCAGATCCTCGGAAATATCACTTATACGGGCAACCTTCTGTTCCAGAAGGAATATGTGGCAGACCCCATCAGCAAGAAAAGCAAAATTAACCGTGGGGAGCTGCCGCAGTATTTCGTGGAGAACACCCACGAAGCCATCATCCCGATGGAGGTCTACCAGGCGGTGCAGACCGAGAAAGCGCGCCGCCGGGAGCTTGGGGCTTTGGCAAACTGGAGCATCAATACCTCCTGCTTTACCAGCAAAATCAAGTGCGGTCGGTGCGGAAAGAGCTATCAGCGTTCCAACCGCAAGGGGCGCAAAGACCCAAATGCCAATTATACTATCTGGATCTGTGGAACTCGAAGAAAAACCGGAAACACCCATTGCCAAAATAAAGATATCCCGGAGCAGATGCTCAAAGAAGCCTGTGCTGCGGTTTTGGGACTGGATACGTTTGATGAGATCATCTTTTCGGAGCAAATCGACCGCATTGAGATTCCTGCTCCGAATGAGATGATTTTCTATTTTAAGGACGGCCACATTGTACCGCACCGCTGGGAATCCACCATGCGGAAAAACTGCTGGACGGATGAGCGCAGAGCCGCCAAAGGACGGTATGTGCAGGAGCATCAGCTCGGTCCCAACAGTTCCTGCTTCACCAGCCGCATTCGCTGCGACAGCTGCGGCGAGAACTACCGCAGGCAACGTTCACGGCACAAAGACGGCAGCTTTGATTCCGTATGGCGGTGCGCGTCAGGCGGAAAATGCAATAGCCCCAGCATCAAGGAGGAAGTCCTTAAAAACCTCTGCGCTGACGCTATGGGGCTGGAATCATTTGACGAAACGGCTTTCCGTGAGCAGATTGCCTGCATTCATATCGTTGCTCCGTTTCAACTTTCCATCCGCTTCTTTGACGGGCATACCTTTGAAGCGGCATGGGAAAATAAGCGAAAAATGCCCAAGCATACGGAGCAGCGCAAGCAGCATATGCGGGAAGTAATGATACAGAAATGGAGGGAAAAACGTGGCGAAAGTAACGACGATTCCGGCGACGATCAGCCGGTTCACGGCAACGCCGATCAATGAAAAGAAAAAGCGCCGCCCCGCCGCCTATGCCCGTGTCTCCACGGACAGCGAGGAGCAGCTTACCAGCTATGAGGCGCAGGTGGACTATTATACCCGGTACATTCAATTTAAGGACGAGTGGCAGTTTGTAGAGGTTTATACCGACGAGGGCATTTCTGCCACCAACACCAAAAAGCGCGACGGCTTCAACCGCATGGTGGCTGATGCGCTGGCGGGTAAGATCGACCTGATCATCACGAAGTCTATCAGCCGGTTCGCCCGCAATACAGTGGATACCTTAACCACGGTGCGCAAGCTCAAAGAAAAGGGCATTGAAGTTTTCTTTGAAAAAGAGAACATCCGCACCTTGGACGGAAAAGGCGAGCTGCTTATTACCATCATGTCCTCGCTGGCGCAGGAAGAAAGCCGCAGCATTTCCGAGAACTGCACTTGGGGCCAGAGAAAGCGCTTCGCAGACGGAAAGGTCAGTGTTCCGTTCCAGCGCTTCCTTGGCTACGACCGAGGCCCGGACGGAAATCTGGTGGTCAACCGAGAGCAGGCAGTCATCGTCAAGCGCATCTACAGCTTGTTCCTGCAGGGCATGACCTACCACGGCATAGCCGATACCCTCACCAAGGACGGCATTCCGACACCCGGCGGCAAGAAAAAATGGAGCATTTCCACCGTCAAGAGTATCCTCAGCAATGAGAAGTACAAGGGCGATGCGCTCCTGCAAAAGAGCTATACGGTGGATTTCCTCACCAAGAAGAAAAAGGTCAACGAGGGCGAAATCCCGCAGTACTATGTGGAGGGAAATCACGAGGCCATCATTCAGCCGGAGGTGTTTGAACTGGTTCAGCAGGAACTGAAGCGCAGAAAGCAAGGTCGGGGCCCGCACAGCGGTGTCCACCTTTTCTCCGGCAAGATACGCTGCGGACAATGCGGAGAGTGGTACGGTTCCAAGGTCTGGCATTCCAACAGTAAGTATCGCAGAGTAATCTGGCAGTGTAATCACAAGTATGACGGCGAGGAAAAATGCTCCACGCCGCACTTGACGGAGGATGAGATCAAAACAATGTTTATTTCAGCGGCGAACAAGCTGATTGGTAAAAAGGCCGCAATTAACTCGCCTCTACGGGCTTCGCTGGACATTGCCTTCGACACCTCCGCACTGGAAGCCGAAACCGAAAAATTGCAGGAAGAACTCATGGTCGCCTCAGACCTCATCCAGAAATGCATCTACGAAAACGCTCATGTGGCGCTCGACCAGACGGAATACCAGAAACGCTATGACAGTCTTACCGCCCGGTTTGACACCGCAAAGGCACGGCTTGAGGAAAATGAAGCCACCATTGCTGACAAGAAGTCCAGACGGGCGGCAATCGAAGCCTTTTTGGACACGCTGACGCAGGCCGACCTGATGGAGAAATTTGACCCTGCCCTCTGGTGTGGGCTGGTGGATCATGTAACAGTTTATGCCAGGGACGATGTGCGGTTTACTTTTAAGGATGGGCAGGAAATTCGAGCATAAGCAGAAAATCTCCTCATTGCCAGCTACGGCAGTGAGGAGTATCTTTTTGCAAAAAAAATAACCGGGTAGTCCCATTTTCTCTTTTTACACCCCAGATGCAGTTTTTACACCGCAAAGGCACATTTTTTAATTATTCCCTGGCTTTGTATCAAACTCAGTAAGATTATTTCGATGTAGATACACTTTATCCGTCCTTCATACCGGGGCAGCAGGGCTTTTAGGGCTTCAAGATTGTCACCCCGGATAATCATGTTTTCGCTGCCGTTATCCTCGTTGTGCTGTCCGTTTTCATCAAAGCTATACTTGCGCTCCAACACCCGGAACGGAACTTCCTGATGATGATTGATAACCTTGCTCTTTCCAATCCATTCAAGTGTTGGCATGGCTGATTTCCTCCATAATCGTGTTATCCTCATTTCAAATGAGGGTTTTTCTACCCTGGCCCTCATCAGTAATGAGGGTCACTTCTGGCTATGTCGGTATAGCGGTTATTGTGGTGAAAGATTGTTGTGCGATAATGGGACTAAATCAGAAAGACCTTGAAAATCAAGGGATTCTGGCTTAGTCCCTTCTTTTTTGACCTGAAAGAGGAACAATCGCTCAACAATCGGCGCACAGGATCAAAACCGGCTGGCGGTGGCTATGGAGGTACACTGCATAAGCCCTTCCCGTTGCGCTGCCCACAACGAAAGGAGTCCATCATGAAACAGGGAACTTTGGTTTATGATCACGCAACGGATCGGTACGACATTCGCTTTGACCTTGACTGCTACTACGGCGGTCTGCACTGCGGGGAATGCTTCGATGTCATGATCGGGGGCAAGTGGAAACCCACTCGGATCGAGATGGCTGCGGACTGGTATCTCGTCGGCATCCGCACGGACGATTTGCAGGGATTGAGGGTGAGGATGTGAAGACTTTTCTCAAGGAAGTGCTGCTTCCTCTGCTGATTGCCCTTTGTCTTGCCGCATTCTTCAAGCCGGTCTATATGGCGGACGGCGTATGTGACTACTTCCTGATGTGGCTCTGTGTCGGCTTCCCATTCGGCATCCGCAGGATGTGTCTCTGGCTCATCCCCTTCGGTTACGGCATATCCGGCACAGTAGGAATCTTCGCACTCAACATCATCATCGGCGGTCTTATCGGAGGACTCGCCCTGATTGTCGGGCTGCTGCTCGGCATCATCCATACCATCCGAGACATCATCTGAATATCTGAAAAGCTAAGAGGGTTTGTTTCATTCTCCAATTCGGAGCATGAAGCAAACCCTCTTTTTTTGTTGCCCGAAAGCTGGAACAATCTGCCCCTTGCAGATGACGGCGGTGCGGCGAGGAAAGGAGAGAAAACAAAATGAGCTACATGACAGCCGGTAAGCTGCAAGCCTTTGAAGCCCTCATGAAGGAGGTACCCGGCCACAACCACTATGACAGCGGATGCGACGGGATCTGCCCGGAATGCCGGTCGTGCTGCTTCCATCGTCCCTACTGGAAATATCAAACCTGTGTCTTCGAGGAATGTCCCTATTCCCCGGTGAAGCTGTCAACGCTGCGCTGTCAGCCGGTGATGGCAAGGGAGGGATAACCGCATGGCAGTCTATCGCGTCAACAAAAACCGTGGCTACACGGTCATGGCAAATTACCATCTCAGGGATAAAACCCTGTCCCTCAAGGCCGTGGGGCTACTCTCCAAAATGCTGTCCTTCAACGATGGCTGGCAGTTCTCAACGAAAGGTCTTTCGGCGATCTGCAAGGAAGGCCCCGATGCTGTTCTGGCAGCTCTCAGGGAGCTTGAGGACGCAGGGTATCTCGTCCGTCATCAGTCACGGGATGAAAAAGGCCGGATGAGCAGCATGGTTTTCGAGATATACGAGAAGCCGCAGATGGGTTTGCCGGACACGGAAAAACCGCATACGGAAAAGCCGGACACGGATAATCCGTTCACGGGAAAACCGTGTACGGAAAATCCCGCACAATTAAATACTAATCAAGTAATTACCAACGAAAGAAATAACTCTCTGAGAAACTATCAATCTATCAATCTTGATGGGATGGACAGGATGGATGAACGGGAGCAATACAGGGAATTGATCCGGGATAACCTTGAGATCGACATCCGCTCTCAGGACAGGCACTATGACCTTGACCGTGTAAACGAAATTGTCGAGATTATGCTGGATGCTGTCTGCTCCACAAGACCCACCATCCGTATCAACGGAGAAGATATGCCGCAGCCGGTGGTTAAGTCACGCTTCCTCAAGCTGGACAGCGGCCACATCGACTATGTGCTCCAAGCGATGAACGATTGCCCTTCCGACATTCGGAACATCCGGGCATATCTGCTTACGGCGTTGTATAACGCTTCACTGACCATAGACAACTACTATTCAGCCCGCGTGAACTACGATTTTCACGGAAAAGGCTGATGCGTAAGCATTCTCAATCAACTTAAAGGGGGTGAGATGAAAACATGACCCACATTTTACACGGTGTCCCGCCTTAGTGACGGGATTGCCCCGCAAATCTCAGAAAGGAGGTCCCCATGCAGGATGAAGTAAATACCAAAGTCGTTGCGATTGCCATTAAGGGCGGCAGGATCACTGCGGAAGTGCTGAAAAAAGCGCTCGCCAAATTCATTGAGGAAATTGAAAAGGCCGAAAAGCAAGCCTCGCAGCCCAAGACCTACCGGGGCAAGCAGTCCATCAAGCACCTTGTCGAGCAGAACGCCGCAATCAGCAACATCGAAGTGACCGACGGAAATATCAAGTCTTTCGAGCGCACAGCGAACAAGTACGGGATCGACTACGCGCTCAAGAAGGACACCTCTGAGCAGCCGCCTCGCTACCTCGTCTTCTTCAAAGGGCGGGATGTGGATGTGATGACTCAGGCGTTCAAGGAGTTTTCCGCAAAGACGGTCAAGCAGAAAGAAAAACCATCCCTCAAGCAGAAGCTCTCCCGCAGCAGGGAACAGTCGAAAGCCCAGCACAAGGAGAAGGTTAAGGTCAAGACGAAGGATCGGGGCGTTGAGTTATGAAAAAGAAACTCGACATCAAAAAGCTCGTCCTTCTTAATCTCCCGTATGTGTTCGCCTTCTACTTTGTGGATAAGCTGGCGGAAGTCTTCCGGCTGGCTCCCGGCACAGAGTTCATCGACAAGCTCACCGGCGGATTTGCCAATTTCGGCGCAGCGTTTGCCAATCCGCTCCCCAGCTTCCACCCGGTAGACCTTCTCATCGGTGTGACAGGAGGCGTATTGCTCAAGCTGGCCGTCTACATCAAAGGCAAAAACCGCAAGAAATTCCGCCAAGGGGAAGAATACGGGTCAGCCCGTTGGGGGCGACCAGAAGACATCCGGCCTTACATGGATGATGACTTCTCCAACAATGTCATACTCACCCAAACTGAGGGGCTGACGATGAACAGCCGACCGAAGCAGCCGAAGTACGCGAGGAATAAGAATATCCTTGTCATCGGCGGTTCCGGCTCCGGCAAGACCCGCTTCTTCGTGAAGCCCAACCTGATGCAGATGCACAGCTCCTATGTGGTCACTGATCCCAAGGGCACAGTATTGGTCGAATGTGGGAAGATGCTTGAGAAAAACGGGTATGTCATTAAGTCGCTGAACACGATCAACTTTCGTAAGTCCATGCACTACAACCCGTTCGCCTACATCCGCAGCGAGAAGGACATCCTCAAACTGGTCAATACGATCATCGTCAACACGAAGGGAGATGGCGATAAGTCCGGGGAGGATTTCTGGGTCAAGGCAGAAAAGCTCTACTATACCGCCCTCATCGGCTATATCTGGTACGAAGCGCCAGAACACGAGAAAAACTTCACTACCTTGCTCGAATTGATCAACGCTTCGGAGGCCAGAGAGGATGACGAAACCTTCAAAAATCCCGTTGACCTCATGTTCGATGAGCTGGAAGAGCGCGAGCCAGACCACTTCGCGGTGAAGCAATACCGCAAATATAAGTTAGCCGCTGGCAAAACTGCCAAGTCGATCCTGATTAGCTGCGGTGCGAGGCTTGCCCCATTTGACATCGCGGAGCTGCGGGAGCTGATGAGTTACGACGAGATGGAGCTGGATTGCATTGGCGACCGCAAGACGGCGCTGTTCGTCATCATCTCAGACACCGACGATACCTTCAACTTTGTCGTGGCAATCATGTACTCCCAGCTTTTCAACTTGCTCTGCGACAAGGCAGATGATGTCTACAATGGACGACTCCCCGTCCATGTCCGCTGCCTGCTCGATGAGTTTGCGAACATCGGTCAAATCCCGAAGTTTGACAAGCTGATTGCAACGATCCGAAGCCGGGAAATCTCGGCATCCATCATTTTGCAGTCCCAGAGCCAGCTCAAGACCATCTACAAGGATGCAGCGGACACGATTGTCGGCAACTGCGACTGTACCCTCTTCCTTGGCGGCAAGGAAAAATCCACTTTGAAGGAACTCAGTGAAATCCTCGGCAAGGAGACAATCGACCTATATAACACATCAGAAACCCGTTCAACCAACAACTCATACGGCCTGAACTATCAGAAGACCGGCAAGCAGCTCATGTCAGAGGATGAAATTGCTGTCATGGACGGCGGCAAATGTATTTTGCAGCTTAGAGGCGTGAGACCTTTTCTCAGTGACAAGTACGACATTACGAAGCATCCAAAATACAAAATGCTGTCCGACTACGATAAGCGCAACGCTTTTGACATCGAGAAATACCGTTCTCACAAGCTGGTAGTCAAGCCCACCCAAACCTTCGAACTCTATGACATGGGAGAGGTTGAAGCAGAATGAAGCCCCGTCATGCACTGCGCATGGGCAATGCCCAAAGCAGAACAATGACGGGGCTTCTATTTTTTTGCCCATTTTCAATAACTCACACTCAAAAATCAAGGAGGTTACTCTATGGAATTTATCAATCAGGCGGTTACGGTCCTTCAGACGCTCGTTGTTGCCCTCGGTGCCGGTCTGGCTGTGTGGGGTGTGGTCAACCTCATGGAGGGGTACGGCAATGACAATCCCGGTGCCAAGTCCCAGGGCATCAAGCAGTTGATGGCCGGTGGCGGCGTGGTACTCATCGGCACGACCCTCATCCCCCTGCTGTCCGGTTTGTTCTGATAACCGGTTCGCGTATCCACATGGGAGGGCGCGAAATGCCGCGCTCTCCCTTCATTTTTAACCAATTTCCAACACAAGGAGGTCATTTATGGAATTTATCAATCAGGCGGTTACCGTTTTGCAGACTCTCGTTGTCGCCCTTGGCGCTGGCCTTGCCGTGTGGGGCGTGGTCAACCTCATGGAGGGGTACGGCAATGACAATCCCGGTGCCAAGAGCCAAGGAATCAAGCAGTTGATGGCCGGTGGTGGTGTGGTACTCATCGGCACGACCCTTATCCCGCTCCTGTCTGGTCTGTTCTGATCCGGCAGCCCCAGCATAACCGAAAGGTGGTGAAATATTGGGATTTATCCTTGAAAAAATCGAGGAAGCCATAAAAGAGCTTCTGATCGGCTGGATTGAAAGCAACATGACCAATATGTTCACCGATGTCAACGACAAGGTAGGGACGATAGCTGCTGAGGTAGGCAAAACGCCCTCTTCATGGGATAGCAGCATATACCAGATGATCCGGGGACTATCCGAAAATGTGATAGTCCCCATCGCTGGTATCATCATCACCTTTGTCCTGTGTTACGAGCTGATCTCCATGATCACCGAGAAAAACAACTTGCATGACATGGACACATGGATGTTCTTCAAGTGGTTCTTCAAGGCGGCTGTGGCGATCTACCTCGTTACCAATACCTTTGACATTGTGATGGCGGTCTTCGACATCGGTCAGAATGTCGTAGCCGGTGCAGCCGGTGTCATAAGCGGCGACACGAACATCGACATCGAATCCACTCTTGAACAAATGCGCGCCAGCATGGAAACGATGGGCATTGGCGAACTGCTCGGCTTGTCCATAGAGACGCTGCTGATCAGCCTGTGCCTCAAGATCATGTCCATTCTCATCACGGTCATCCTCTATGGCCGTATGATTGAGATTTATTGCACCGTGAGCATCGCGCCCATTCCCATTGCGACGATGAGCAACCGCGAATGGGGCAGCATCGGCACGAACTACCTCAAAGGGCTGTTCGCGCTGGCATTCCAAGGCTTCCTCATCATGGTGTGCGTTGCGATCTATGCCGTGCTCATCAACAACATGATCATCGCAGCCAATATCCACTCGGCGCTATTCTCGGTGGCAGCTTATACGGTCATTCTTTGCTTCTCCCTGTTCAAGACAGGTTCGCTTGCAAAGTCACTATTCAATGCCCACTGAGAAAGGAGGGTCAACTTGAAGAAATACTCCGTGATCTACGCCGACCCTCCGTGGCGGTACAAGGTCTACTCAAAGAAGGGGCTTGGCCGCTCAGCGGAAAGCCATTACCCGACCATGAGCCTTGAAGACATCAAGGCTCTGCCTATTGGAGAGCTTGCAGCAAAAGACTGTGCGCTCTTCATGTGGATTACCTTCCCCTGTATGCAGGAGGCGTTCCAAGTCCTTGAAGCATGGGGATTTGAATACAAAACGACGGCTTTTGTCTGGATCAAGCAGAACCGGGTGTCCGACAGTCTCTTTTGGGGCATGGGGTACTGGACACGGGCGAATGCTGAACTCTGCATCCTTGCAACGAAAGGCCATCCCAAACGGGCAAGCCCCGGTGTGCATCAGGTCATCATGAGCCACATCGAAGAGCACTCCAAGAAACCGGAGGAAGCCCGCAACCGCATCGTCCAGCTCATGGGCGATGTCCCGCGCATCGAACTTTTCGCCCGCCAGTCCCCCGAAGGCTGGGATGTATGGGGCAATGAGGTCGAATGCAGCATCACGCTTGGAAAGGAGGTTCCCAATGGCGTTTGTACCGGTCCCGAAGGACCTGAATCGTGTCAAGACGAAGGTCATGTTCAACCTGACAAAGCGGCAGCTCATCTGCTTTGCGCTGGCTGCGGCAGCGGGTGTTCCGATCTTCTTCCTGACTAAGCCCAGCCTCGGCATCTCCACTTCGGCAATGCTGATGGTGGTCATCATGCTGCCGTTTATCTTCTTCGCTCTCTATGAGAAGGACGGGCAACCGGCTGAAAAAATCCTCGGTCATGTGATCAAGTCCATGTTTCTGAGGGATAAAGTGCGGCCATACCGCACGAACAACCTATACGCTGCGATCCAGCAGGAAATCAAAGAGAAGGAGGAATTGCAGATTGCACAGCAGCACGAAAAAGGCCGCAGAGCCTAAGCGGCTTACCAAAAACGGCAAGGTGTACGGCGATCTTCTCTCCGCTGAGGAAAAGAAGAAGCTGGTCCTGCAGAAGAAAAAGGCCAAGAAGACAAAGAAAGTCCGTCAGTCGGCGCAGCAGACTATCCCCTATGTGGAGATGTGCCGCGACGGCATCTGCAAGGTCAACAGCCGCCTCTACACAAAGACTATCCGTTTCAACGACATCAACTACCAGCTCGCCCAGAACGAGGACAAAACGGCTATCTTTGAGAACTGGTGCGACTTTTTGAACTACTTTGACAGCTCGATTTTTGTCCAGTTCTCCTTTATCAACCAGAGGACGAGCATCAGCGAGTTCAAGAAGCAGATCAACATCCCGGAGCAGGATGACGAGTTCAACGACATCCGCAGCGAGTATTCCGAGATGCTGCAAAACCAGCTCACGAAGGGCAACAACGGCCTCATCAAGCGCAAGTACATCACCTTCGGGATTGAGGCCGACTCCCTGCGCATGGCGAAGGCCAAGCTGGATCGGATTGAGACGGACATCCTCAACAATTTCAAAACCCTCGGTGTGAAGACCGAGCCGCTGTCCGGCTACGAACGGCTGAAAGTGCTCCATGATGTGTTCAACATGGACTCGAACGAGCCGTTCCGCTTCTCCTTTGACATGGTAGCCCGGACGGGACTCAGCAGCAAGGACTTCATCGCGCCCACTTCCTTCGATTTCCGCGAAGGCAAGTGCTTCAAGATGGGCAAGGCCATCGGCGCAGTGAGCTTCCTTCAAATCCTCGCGCCGGAACTCAATGACCGGATGCTGGCTGACTTCCTCGACATGGACAGCAACATCACGGTCAATCTTCATATCCGCACGATTGATCAGGCGAAAGCTATCAAGAGCATCAAGATGAAGATTACCGACCTCGACAAGATGAAAATTGAAGAGCAGAAAAAGGCCGTGAGAAGCGGATATGACATGGAAATTATCCCGTCCGACCTTGCCACCTACGGCGGTGAGGCCAAGCGCCTGTTGCAGGACCTTCAGACGCGCAACGAGAGAATGTTCCTTGTGACCATCCTCATCATGAATACCGCTGCCTCCCGCCAGAAGCTCGAAAACGCCATCTTCCAGACGGCTTCCATTGCCCAGAAATACAACTGTGCGCTCAAGCGGCTGGACTTCCAGCAGGAAGAAGGGCTGATGTCCTCTCTTCCGATTGGCCTGAATCAGATCGAGATTGAGCGCGGGCTGACCACCTCTTCGACGGCGGTGTTCGTCCCGTTCACGACGCAGGAGCTTTTTCAGAACGGCGAGGCGCTGTATTACGGGCTGAATGCGCTCTCCAACAACATGATCATGGTTGACCGCAAACAGCTCAAAAACCCGAACGGTCTGATCCTCGGCACCCCCGGCTCCGGCAAGAGCTTTTCGGCGAAGCGGGAAATGACCAACGCCTTCCTCATCACAGAGGATGACATCATCGTCTGCGATCCCGAGGCGGAGTATTATCCCCTTGTGCAGAAGCTCGGCGGTCAGGTCATCCGCATCTCGCCGGTGAGCACCGACTACATCAACCCGCTGGACATCAATGTGAACTACTCGGAAGAGGAAAACCCGCTGACTTTGAAGTCTGATTTCATCCTCTCCATGTGTGAGCTGATTGTGGGCGGCAAGGATGGGCTGCAACCGGTGGAAAAGACCATCATCGACCGCAGCGTCCGCAAGGTGTATCAGGACTACCTTGCCGATCCGGTCCCTGAGAAGATGCCTATTCTCGAAGACCTCTACAACATCCTGCGCAGTCAGAGTGAGCCGGAGGCACAGCGGATTGCCACTGCCCTTGAAATCTATGTGCATGGCTCGCTGAATGTCTTCAATCACCGGACGAATGTGGATGTGAATAATCGCTTCGTCTGCTATGACATCAAGCAGCTCGGAAAGCAGCTCAAAAAGCTGGGGATGCTCATTGTGCAGGATCAGGTCTGGAACCGCGTGACCATCAACCGTGCCCAGCACAAGGCGACGCGCTATTACATGGACGAGTTCCACCTTCTGCTCAAGGAAGAGCAGACAGCGGCATACAGTGTCGAGATTTGGAAGCGGTTCCGTAAATGGGGCGGCATCCCCACCGGGATCACGCAGAATGTCAAGGATTTGCTGGCTTCCCGTGAGATCGAGAACATCTTCGAGAACTCCGACTTCGTTTACCTTCTGAACCAGGCATCCGGCGACCGGCAGATTCTCTCGAAGGCGCTGAACATCTCGCCCAGCCAGCAGAACTACATCACCAATTCCAACGCCGGTGAAGGCTTGATCTTCTACGGCTCGACCATCGTCCCCTTCAAGGATGACTTCCCGAAGGACACGATGCTCTATCGTTACATGACCACCAAACCCGAAGAAACCTTGCAGAATTAAGGAGGACTACCTTTATGAAAAAGAATATGAATGAGAACTTTGAGATCACCGTTGACGAGATGACCGAGATTTTCGGCGATACGCCGGTTGAGATGAGCTTCCGCGAGGTCAAGGAAGGCATGGACAGCTTCTTCGGCCTGATGGGGCTGACCGTGGAGTTGGTCAACCTGATCCGCAAGGAGGACGAGCTGAAAAAGCACCACCGCGCTTACCTCCATGTCCGCGATGAAATCGCCGAGTGCGCCAATGAGGCGACGGAGGTCATCGGCGGTATTCTCGACTCCATTCAGGAGAAAGAACACATCTACCGTGTGTCCGGCTCTCCTTCCGCTTTTGATATGGATGAGGAAGACGAGTATGAGGATGATTTCGTCACCATCCCCAAGGAGAAGTACGACAGCATGATTGAGGATCTGCTGACGATGGCCGAGCTGATCGACATGGTATCGGATATGCGCACCAAGGATGTCCGCGCCATTCAGGAGTTTGGCAAGTTCATCCCCGCTTATGCCGCCTATGAACGCAATCGTCTTTCCCTGTACCGCGAAGCGGCGAAGGAGGCCGAGTCCATCATCGACCGCTGGGAGGATGAGCTGGACGATGACGAGGACTACGAGCCGGACGAGTATTTCTCCGACTGATTGCGCATCAAGTCTCGCAGAAAGGAGGGAGTCCCCATACAGCTTGATCACATTTACACCGGCGATTGTCTCGAAGTCCTCAAAACGCTGCCCGATGAAAGCGTCCATTGCTGCATCACCTCCCCGCCGTATTACGCGCTGCGCGATTACGGTGTGGACGGGCAGATCGGCAGAGAGGCAACGCCAAAGGAATACATCTCGCGCCTGACGGAAGTGTTCGCCGAAGTCAGGCGCGTACTGCGCTCAGACGGGACGCTCTGGCTTAACATCTCCGACACCTATGCCGGGAAAGGCAATCAGGGCGGCTATGTGGACGCAAAAAATCCCAAGGGCAGAAATGGTCAGGCTGTGGCTCTTAACTACAAGGTTGAGGGCTGCAAGCCCAAGGACATGATCGGCATCCCGTGGATGCTGGCCTTTTCGCTCCGCGACTCCGGCTGGTATTTGCGCAATGACATTATCTGGATGAAAGAAAACCCGATGCCGGAGAGTGTCAAAGACCGCTGCGCCCGCTGCTATGAACACATCTTCCTGTTCTCAAAGTCACGGAAGTATTTCTTTGACTACCGGGCAATCTCCGAGCCGATTGCTCCCGGAACAGCGAGCAGGCTCAAGCGTGGGGTCAAGGGAAGCAACAAATACGGGGAACCTATCCCCGGACAGGTAAAGCAGCAAACCATCAATCTTTGCCGGGAATATGGCGAGATCACCGATGACATGATAAACCCGCTGCGCAACAAGCGGGATGTCTGGATTATCAACACTGTCCCCTTCAAAGGCGGTCACTATGCCGCATACCCGCCTAAACTGGTTGAAACCTGTCTGCTTGCCGGATGCCCGAAAGACGGCGTTGTCCTTGATCCCTTCATGGGAAGCGGCACAACCGGCATGGTCGCAAAGCAGCTTGACCGTCACTATGTCGGGATCGAGTTAAATCCTGAATATAAAGAACTTGCCGAGGCGCGGATTGGAGGTGAAATTTGATGCCTCATGATGAATTGAAGACAAAAGACCGGGTTGTCCTGCGGATGACCAGAGACGGCGCTGTGGAAGAAAACCTTACCGAAGGCACCTCAGAAAAAGTGTCAAAACGGCTTGAGGACGCCCAGCTTGTCGCGCCCCATGACACGGAAACCGGCGATATTGCCGAAGAGGTCAAGAAGCGGCGGCAGCTTCGTCCTGATGAGCTGGAAGACGCAGTGAGTCAGGCTCAAACCGAAACACAGTCCGCAGATGCGGAGCAAGAGTACAATCCGGGCGATCTACCCGTCAGCGATGATCCCACATCTCACACTCTGCACTCTGAGACATACCGCACCCATTCCGTTGATTACGGAAAAGCATTTGCCGATACCGCTGTTACCGGTAAGGTCAGCAGACCTCGCGCTGAAAGGCAGATTGATGGAGAGTCCGTTCTGGAAAGAGCGGCTGAAACCTCCGCAGAGATACCGGACTTCGGCGATGATGCCCCAGCTTCCAGACGGATTGAACGGTTGGAACGAAAATCTCAGAAGGCGCATGAGCGTCTGGATGCCGCCCGTGAGAAGCTGCCCACCAAGAAGGTGCTGAAAAAAGAGCGTGTCTTTGACGAGGAAACCGGTAAAAGGAAACCCCCGCCTCTACTTTGAAGACGAGCTGAAAGTCCCCAAGGGACAGAGCAAATTGCAGTTTGAGGCAGACAAGACCGTCCGCAAGGTCGGCGATACGCTTGCCTCTGGCATCCACGGCAAAATCCATGAGGTGGAGCAGGAAAACTCCGGCGTGGAAGCTGCCCATAAGACGGAGATTGCCGCCGAGTCCGTTGTCCGCCACTACCAGCATCACACAGAGCGCAGTGCAAACAAGCCGTTCGAGAAGGTGTCCAAGCTGGAGCAGAAGGCCGAGGCCGCTGATCGGAAGCTCCATTTTGAGAAGACGGTCGCCGAAAATCCTGAGATGAAGACTTCCCGTGCCAATATGAATAAGCACTACCAGAAGCAGCACATCAAGAAGGAATACGCTGCGGCTCGCAAGGCCGGGGCGCAAACAGCCTCCACCGCCACCAAGTCCACCGGTAAAACCGTCCGGGAGAAAGCGTCGGATAAGGTCAAGGACTTTATCTCCAAGAACAAGAAGGTTTTTGCGTGGCTGGGAGCTGGCTTGATGATTCTGATCCTGTTGTCTGCCGGGATTAGCTCCTGCACAGCAATGTTCACCTCTACTACCTCGTCTGTCATCGCCACTTCCTACCTCAGTGAGGACGATGCCATGACCGGTGCGGAGGCGCAGTATTGTCAGATGGAGGCGGAGCTGCAATCGTATCTGGATAACTACGAGAGCACACACGACTACGACGAGTACCACTTTGACCTTGACGCGATTGAGCACGATCCCTATGTGCTGATCTCCATTCTATCCGCCTTCAATGAGGGAGAGTTCACACTGGACGAAGTTCAGGGGCTTCTTCAAACGCTCTTTGACCGGCAATACATCCTCACTGAGGATGTGGAGGTTGAGGTGCGTTACCGGACCGAGACCCGGACGGGGACAACGACTGTCACCGATCCCGAAACCGGCGAGGCCAGCACGGAAACTTACACTTATGAAGTCGAAGTCCCGTACAACTACTACATCTGTACCGTTACGCTGGAAAACTTTGACCTCTCCCATTTGCCTGTGTACATCATGAATGAAGATCAGCTCTCTATGTACTCGGCCTATATGTCAACGCTGGGCAACCGCGAGGATTTGTTCCCCGGCTCCGGCTATGTGGACAAGTACATTGAAAACCCACCCGATGACTACACGGTCAATGCGGAGTATCTGACGGACGAGAAGTTCGCAACTCTCATCGCAGAGGCAGAAAAATATCTCGGCTACCCGTATGTTTGGGGCGGCTCAAATCCGTCCACTTCCTTTGACTGTTCGGGATTTGTGAGCTATGTCCTCACCAACAGCGGCCTTGTCAACACCGGTCGGCTGGGTGCGCAGGGGCTTTACAATGTCTGTTCGCCTGTTTCCAGCGCCGATGTGAAGCCGGGGGATCTTGTCTTCTTTGTCGGCACATACGACACACCGGGCGTTTCCCATGTGGGCATCTATGTGGGCGACAATGTGATGTTGCACTGCGGCGATCCCATCCAGTACACATCCATCAACACTTCCTATTGGCAATCCCACTTTTATGCCTTTGGAAGACCCAACTACTAACCGAAAGGAGCGTTTTTATGAACCCGAAATATCAGAAGGTTTGCGCGGAAATCGCCAAAACCGAAAAGAAGGTCGAGGACCTGCAGGGGCAGCTCAAGGAGCTGTACGACAAGAAAACCGAGCTGGAAAACCTTGAAATCGTCAACACCGTCCGTGCGATGGTCATGGACAAGGATCAGATCATGTCCTTCCTTGCCGCGATGAAGGACAGCAAGGCGGAAAAGCCTACCACTACCCAGCAGGAGGTGACGGACAATGACTAAGAGAAAAGGAATCCGACTTCTGGCGGCGCTTGCACTGTGCTTCACGCTTTGTATCTCGTTCACTGTACCCGCATTCGCCTATGCGGATGATACCGAGCAGGAGCTTCCGGTCACGGAGGCGACCCAGCCCGAGGCAACACCGGAAACCGCAGCACCCGAAGAGCCTGAACCGTATGAGGGCGAGCCGATTGACGGTGAAGGCAACGCTTATACCCGCGATCTGCTCTATGACAAGGCGACGAATAAGCAGTTCATCACGGTGCAGACCAAGACCGGCAACACCTTCTATGTCGTGATCGATTACGATGCGCCCATCAACGAGGAAGAGGAACAGTACCAGACCTATTTCCTCAACATGGTGGACGAGGCCGATCTGCTTGCCCTGTTGGATGAGGAAACGGCATCTTCGCTTACTACCTGTAACTGCGATACCCGCTGCGATGCCGGAGCTGTCAATACGGAATGCCCAGTCTGCAAAACAAACATGAGCGAGTGTACCGGCGCTGTACCTGAGCCGGAAGAGCCGGTCGAGGGCGAGGAAACCGAGGTGCCCGAAGAGCCGGAAAACGCTTCCCCGAACATTGCCCTGATCATCGGTATCATCGCGCTGGTCGGCATCGGCGGTGGTGCATATTACTACTTCAAGTTCGTGCGCGGCAAGAAGCAGAAGGACGAGGATCTGGATTTCTTCGATGACGAGGGTTATGAGGAAGAGCCGTATATCAACGAGGACGAAGAGCCTGTCATTGCAGATGATGAGGATGACGAGGCTGAAACCAGAGAAACGGAGGAAACGATTTGATCTTAGTGATTGCGGAAAAACCAAGTGTTGGAGCCGCTATCGGGAAGGTGCTGGGCGCTTCCTCCCGTAAGGACGGTTATCTCGAAGGAAACAACTACATTGTCTCATGGTGCGTTGGTCATCTTGTGGGGCTTGCGGACGCAAGCTCCTACGATGAGCGCTTTGCCAAGTGGCGGTACAGCGATCTCCCCATTGTCCCGGAGGAATGGTTGTTTGAAGTCCCGAAGGACAAGCAGAAGCAGTTCAAGGTGCTGCGTGACCTTATGCGTGATAAGCGTGTGACCGAGCTTGTCTGCGCCACCGATGCAGGACGCGAGGGCGAGCTGATTTTCCGGTTGGTCTACAAGAAAGCCGGTTGCACGAAGCCTTTCAAGCGCCTGTGGATCAGCTCGTTGGAAGACAGCGCAATCCGAGAGGGCTTTGCCCATCTGCGAGACAGCGGCGACTATGACCGGCTCTACGAAGCCGCGCTTGCCCGTTCCAAGGCAGATTGGATTGTCGGCATCAACGGTACAAGGCTGTTCTCGACACTCTATCATAAAAAGCTGGTGGTTGGGCGCGTCCAAACGCCTACGCTGGCAATGCTGGTGGAGCGTGAAGGCAAAATCTCCACCTTCCACAAGGAGAAATACTTCAATGTCCATATCAGCAAAGACAGCCTGACGGCGGACATGGAAAAGGTCAAAACCGAAGACGAGGCGAAGGCGATTGCGGCGGCTTGCAATAAAAAGCAAGCCGTCGTTTCTTCTCTCAAGAAGGAGACGAAGACAGTCAACCCACCGAAGCTCTATGATCTGACCACCTTGCAGCGGGAAGCCAACCGCTACTATGGTTTTACCGCCCAGCAGACGCTCGATCTGGTGCAGTCCCTCTATGAGAAAAAGCTGCTTACCTATCCCCGAACGGACAGTCAGTTCATCACTGAGGATATGGAGAGCACTGCCCGTCAGGTGATCGGCATTGTCTCCCGCAAGCTGCCGCTCTTTGAAGGCCGCATCCACGAGCCGGACATCGGGCGAATTACCAACAACGCCAAGGTCACTGACCATCATGCCATTATCCCCACTGTCCAGCTTGAAAAGCAGGACCTCGCCGAGCTGCCGGAGTCGGAGCAGAAAATCATCCGGCTTATCGCCATGCGCCTTCTGAGCGCTACCGGTGAGAAGCACATCTATGATGAGACTTCGGTCACGCTCACCTGTGAGGGGTTCGAGTTCAAGGCAAAAGACAAAACGGTCGTACAGGATGGATGGAAGTCGGTTGAGCGCTGCTTCAAGGAAACGCTCAAGAGCAAGGAAAAGGATGAGCCGGAGCGCTCACTGCCTTCTCTGAATGAGAAGGATATTCTCTCTTCTGTCGATGCCAGCGTTACCGAGCACTATACATCCCCGCCGAAGCCCTACACCGAAGACTCCCTTCTGTCGGCTATGGAGACTGCGGGGAATGCTGAGTTCGACGATGATACCGAAAAGAAAGGGCTTGGCACTCCCGCCACCCGCGCCGGTATCATCGAAAAGCTGGTCAAAGGCGGCTTCGTTGAGCGCAAGGGCAAATCTCTCGTGCCTACAAAGGACGGCAACAATCTCGTGTGCGTCTTGCCGGAGCAGATCACTTCGCCTACCATGACGGCAGAATGGGAAAATACCCTGATGCAGATTGAGCGTGGCAATGCGGATGCGGACAAGTTCCTTTCCGGCATTGTGGGAATGACCTCCGATCTGGTCAAAGCCTATCCCTTCCTCTCTGAGGCCGAGGCAAACCGCTTCGATACCGGCAGAGAGTCCATCGGCAAATGCCCGCGCTGCGGCTCGCCGGTCTATGTAGGCAAGGGAAACTACTACTGCTCGAACAAGGAATGCTCATTCTGTATGTGGGAGGATAACAAGTTCTTTACGAGTAAGAAAAAGAAGCTGACCAAGAAAATCGCCGCCGAACTGCTGGACAAGGGGTGGTGCAGAGTGACCGGGCTTTATACGCCAAAGCGCCCGCAGCTCTATGATGCGGTGATCCGTCTGGATGACACAGGCGGCAAGTATGTCAGCTTCAAGATGGAGTTCGACCGATGACGCGCCCGCGATATATTGCCTCATGCAGCGGAGGCAAGGACAGCGTAGCAACAATTCTTCTTGCTGCGGAGAAAAACGAGCCGTTGGATGAGGTCATTTACAGTGAGGTGATGTTCGATCAGGAGATCAGTGGAGAAGTCCCGGAGCATCGGGACTTTATCCACCAAAAGCTCAAACGGTTCGTTGAAAATGAACTCGGATGCAAATTCACGGTTCTGCGAAGTGACAAAACTTACGATGATGTGTTCCATCACATTATCACCAGAGGACCTTATGAAGGGCTGATTCGAGGTTTTGTCTGGCCGGGAAAGTGCGCAGTAAATCGGGACTGTAAAATGCCTCCGCTCCGCAAGTACCATAAGGCTCAACCTGATGACACCCGTAGCTATGTAGGTATTGCATTGGACGAGCCAAAGCGTCTTGCCAGACTGAATAAGGAGAAGGACATCAGCCTTCTTGCAAAGTATGGCATGACGGAAGCGGATGCTTGGCGGCTGTGCGAGAAATACGATATGCTCTCGCCCTGTTATCAACATTCCAAACGCAACGGTTGTTGGTTCTGCCCGAACACATCGACTTCTGAGCTTTCCCACATGGTCAACCGTCACCCTGACTTATTTGAGAAGTTGATTGAATGGGAACATACAGATAATTTGTATCATCGCAGATTGACCAGAACGGAAACTCCGTCTGAGATCAAAGCCCGTCTTTCGGGCAAATCTCAGCCGGAGTTTTCTATTTCAAATCAGTAAGATTGGAGGTTAGAAATGGCTGAAAACAGAAACGCCCAGCAAGTCCGGGAAATCACCGACAAGCTGGAACAGGGACTCAAGGAACTGTTTGAATCCGAACGCTTCAAAGAGTACCTGAAAACGATGTCCAAGTTCTACAACTACTCGTTTAACAATACGCTTCTCATCGCCATGCAGAAGCCAGATGCGACGCTGATCGCCGGTTACACGGCATGGCAGCGCAACTTCGACCGCCATGTGATGAAGGGCGAAAAGGGTATCAAAATCCTTGCTCCTGCGCCCTACAAGGTGCAGGAAGAGCGGGAAAAACTCGACCCAGCAACGCAGAAGCCCGTTCTCGACAAGGACGGCAAGCCGGTCACTGAGACGGTTGAAGTGACCCGCCCCGCCTTCAAGGTGGTGAGCGTCTTCGATGTGTCCCAGACGGACGGCAAAGAGCTTCCCGATATTGCCGTAGACGAGCTGACAGGCAGCGTGGAAAACTACGCCGCCTTTTTTGATGCTCTCAAAGAGCTGTCTCCGGTCCCCATTGCCTTTGAAAACATCACCGATGGCGCAAAAGGCTACTTCTCTCATGTAGAAAACCGCATTGCCATTCAGGAGGGTATGAGTGAAATCCAGACCATCAAGACGGCGATCCACGAGATTGCCCATGCCAAGCTCCATGCCGTCACTCCGGGCGAAAAGGTTGCTCCCGAGGACAAGAAAGACCGGCGCACTAAGGAGGTCGAGGCAGAAAGCGTCGCCTATACCGTCTGCCAGCGGTACGGCATTGAAACCTCTGATTATTCTTTCGGCTATATCGCCGGTTGGTCCTCCGACAAGGAGACAAAGGAGCTGAAAGGCTCGCTGGAAACCATCCGCAAAACGGCGGCTGAGATGATCACCGGTATTGATGAAAAGCTCAAAGAGCGGCTTGCCGTGAAAGAACAGGAAGCCCCTACGCCGCTGCGGGATGCGGCGATTCCGGTTTATCGGGAAGCTGCGATGTATGCCTTTGAAGCCGGTGAGCTGAGTGCTTACCGTACTTCGATGCAAGCGAACATGGACTGTAAAGAGGCGATTGAGCAGACCATCAACGACTACTACGGCAACAACCGCCTTGCGGCGGAGTCCGCCGTTAAGAGCATCCTTGAGAAATTCTCGCCTGAGCGCGTCGCTTATGTCCTTGCGAATACCATCCAGCAGAAAGACCATGACGGGCGTATCTCCCGTGATTGCAAGGAATGGGCAAAGGGCATGGATGCCAGCCCGGATCATGCAACTCAACTCATTATTGACAGTGTAAATCCGGGGCTTGTCAGTCTCTTCACCGAAGAGTTCGTCCGGCAGACCGCTATCGGTAAGGCGCAGGAGCAGACACCAGCTGAACAGAGCAAAACGGCTGTCCCGGAGGAAGGTCCCGAAACTCCGGGTCCCAAAGAGCCGGAACAGGCGGCACCGGTGAAGCATCGCCTCACACCGGAGGAAAAGAAAATTAAGGAAGCCGTCATGGACACGCTCAAAGCGCAGATCGCCGGTCGCAACGACGGGATGCTGTCTACCTACCGCTCGTCCAATCAGTCCTTCAAGGTGATGGTGGAGTACAAGGTCAGGATTGAGGGCAACACCGTTACCCGGGATGGCGAGCCGATGTTCGCCATTCACCGCCGCCATTCTGCCAAGAAGGTGCAAGGCTGCTATCGAGAGCTGACACCGACGCTTGAATATATCGGAAAAGAGAAGACTCAGGAAGCAGCGCGGGAAAAGCCTTCTATCCGGGAACAGCTCCGTGCTGCGGCAAAGAGCCAGCCTGAGCGGAAAACGCCGGTTAAGCAGAAGTCCCACGATGTCGGTTTGGAGTGATGCCTATGAAGTTTGAAAACATCGATCTTGTGGATGCCCTTCGCCGGATTATGGACATCCACACCCAGAACTACAAGGAGGATTTTGAGCTGGACGCCGGGCTGCTTCACAGCCTTGCCGCTTCCCAATCCTCCGAGGACAAGCACCTTCTCTGGATGTCCCGTCCGAACGGCACTTACCTCCTGCCTGAGCGCGAAGTCTATGTGGAGGATTCCTACGAAAACAAAGTGTGGGAGTTTTACCATGAGCAAACCCGCGATCCCATCCTTGCCTACGCGGTTGAGATCAAGGGCGTAGAGGGCGATACCGTCAGAGGCAACCTCATTGAGCTGGACTATGCTGCCCATGTGGAGAGGATGCAAAAGCTCACCGTTCCGGTTGGGACAGTGGCAGTCTCCTTTAAGGACGATGCCACCTTTTATCTGCCTTTCCGCAGCTACCGGCGTGAAGCGATCCCGCTGGAAGAAAAGCACGGCGAGGTTGTGTCGGTGAGTTATCTGCCTGAGAATGCGACTGAGCTTGACATGATCCTCCGCCGTGAGCGCTTCAAAACGGGCTTCCATGCGAAAACCGGCAGTATTGAGGATCACATTCACAAGCTTGCCGTCCAGCATGGCGTGACAGAAAAGTTTGGCATATTGCCCCTTGAAGCGCAGACCGCCTACAATGCCGTCAAGGAAGCCCATCCCGAAGCGATTGTCTGCTTTGCCCAGAACGGCTACTTCGAGATTTACGGTGAAGATGCGAAGAAGGCAGCGCCCGCGCTCGGCACAAAGCTCCTGATGAAAGAGCTGGAAGGCGGCGGGCAGGTCGCCGTGACCGGTTTTCGGGAAGATCAGTGGGTCGCCAAGGCAAAAGCTCTGTGGGGACAAGGCAACGATGTCCTTGTCACGCAATCCGGTGAAGACGGTAGACAGGAAACCGTCAAGCACCTTCTCGCTGAGGACTATATCCCTGTTGGCATGGTGATGGATATGGACGGCAAAACCGTTCGCGTTGACAAAGTGGATTTTCCAAATGAAGAAGTCAGCCTGACGGACATCACGGACAGGAAAAATCCCGTTCCATTCCGTGAGCGGTTGTCTATTGTCCGTTCCTATGTGGAGGACGCTCCGGCAGAAAGCCTCTGGAAAGCAATGGACCGCAGAGAGCATCCCTCTCAGAAGAAGACTTCTGTCCTCGCAAAGCTCAAAGAACACGCCAAGAGTGCGCCGGATAAATGCGCTAAGAAACCTGAGCACACGAAGAAACCAAAATCAAAAGAAATGGAGATGTGATTATGTTTTTTACCGTTGAAGAGACAAATCTGATGTGTTGCTTCGACGCTTCCAGCCGCAAGAGGCTGATTGCAGAGATGAAGTCGCTGCCCATCAATGAGCTGGACGATGAGATGGCGGAGCTGCTTTTTCATACCGTTCGGAAGCTTGAGGGTATCACCGACGAGGCGTTTGCCCAGCTCTACATCGCGCCGGACAGTATGATGGACGATTGAAAGGAGGATGCCTATGCCCGTGTTGGATGGCAGTTTTGAAGCCTTCGTGACCAATCTCGGCAAGTACAACGAAGGCGAGCTTGTCGGTGAATGGGTTCATTTTCCGACCACCGAAGAGGAAATGAAGGAGGTCTTCGAGCGGATCGGCATCGGCTCAAAGGGCGAGTTTGGTCAGGTTTATGAGGAATGGTTTATCACGGATTATGACTGCTCCATTCATGGAGTCAGCAATCTCCTTGGCGAATACGAAAACCTCGATAAGCTCAACTACCTCGCCGCGCGGCTGGATGAGATGTCCCGCTCTGAGCTTGAGCATTTCGTGGCAATCATGGATAGCGGCTGCGATGAAGTGAATGACCTCGACGATCTGATCAACCTGACCTACAATCTCGACAACTATGATTTTATCCCCGACATCAAGGACTATGACGATCTCGGTCGTTACTACTTCTTTGAGGGTGGCTACAACATCGACAACAAGTTCGGCAGCTTTGTGGACTACATCGACTTTGAGCGGTACGGTGAAGACTGTGCAATCAATGAAGGCGGCACGCTGACCGACGCCGGGTACATCCGACCTACCGGCGATAGCTGGAACCGCTACTTTGACGGTACGCTTGGGGATATTCCCGATGAGTACCGTGTCACCGGAAGCGGCGAGGAATTGGAGCAGCCAAGCACGATCACTGTGCTGGTGGTTGAGCCGGACAAGAAGCCCTATGTGAAAGAAATCCCTTCCAGCCTTGAGTCCTTACAGCATGAGGTTGGCGGGGACATTGAGGCGGTCTATCCCTTTGAAGAGCCGGTTGCTATTGTCTGCAACGGAGAAGGCAAGATGAACGGTTTGCCTCTCAACCGCGCTCTGCGGGATGACAACGGTGAAATCTATGATATTGTTGCCGGTACCTTCCTTGTCACAGGGCTGACGGATGACAGCTTCGGCTCGCTTTCGCCGGATCTGTTGCGGCAGTTTGTGACGGAGTTCAAAATGCCGGAGCAGTTTGCCAAAATCGGAGACAGGATTGTTGCTATCCCGATGATTTCCGAAGAACAGCAGAAACAGACAGTTCTTGAAGAGAAAAGCTCCATTGTCAATGAAAACACCTCCGGCATGGCGGTGGATGGTCATATCGGCACATGGCACACGATTGACCATAAAGAGATCGACGGTCACACCTTCTGGCTGATGGAGCACGACACCTTTGGGGACGATGCCTCCTGTATCATTGTCGATGAGCGCGGCGAGCTGGTGCTGTCCCATATCTATGACGGCTTCGATGAAACCGCAGTCAATCTGCTCCGTCAGGAGGTCATGCCGGTCGAGAAGATGCCGGATGACAGCATCAGCATCGAGGATATGAAGCAGTACGGCTACAAATGGGGCGGTATGCTGCCCATGCGGGAGGATGCTGCGGCTGAGGTCATGAAGTCGTGCCAGATTTACCGGCTGTACGGCGACGATACCGAGGGGCTGGTTCTGGACGCTAACGAGATCAAGGAACACGCCGCCAAAGGCGGTATCTTCGGTGTGGAGAAAGCGGATTGGGTGGCCGAGCTGGAAAAGCAAAATCCACTCAAAGCCGCTGAAATGTCGCTTGAGGATGACTACGGCATGATTGACGGAATCATCAACAACGGCCCGAAGGAAGACAAAACGAGCGAGAAGGGCGGTAAAGTCTCTATCATGGATCGGCTGAAATCCGCCAAAACCGCCCAGCAGACGGATAAGCCTTCTCCCCACAAGGAGAAGAAAAGCGAGCGTGAGTTATGAGCCGGAGCAAGAAATGGAAGCTCGAATGGAGCTTCTTTTTAGGCAGCGACGGTCGGCGCAAATACAATGACCTGTGCCGCCGCTGCATTCATCCTTGCAAGCAGAGCTTCCGCGCCGTTATCATCGCCTGTCCGCATTACTTTTCCAAGCGCTCAGGACAAAGCCAAAATCTGTCGGGATAAAGGTCGAAAATCGCTGATTTCCTGCCCTCTGAGCAGAGATGAAGCGTAGCCCCGTATGTTTTCCTGTCTAAGCTCCAAACGCCTGAAATGTCAGAATAAAGGTTGATTTTCTATCAAAAGCGAAGAGCCTCGGTCGATGTCCTTGCGGGTGTCGGCTGAGGCTCTTTTTTTTGTGATTCTTTCATGAATTTCGTCCGCACTATGCCGCTAATACATTGAGAGTGGATTAGCGTTTCTGTATAACTGTGCCGCTTGTCCATATAATTACTATGAACGATACAGAAAAGGGCATGGTAGTTGTCATGATAGATAAACGAATAGGCAAGCGGATCAAGCAGTGCCGCGAACGCCTCGGTCTTACGCAGGAAGAGTTTGCCGAAAAGACCGGATTCACTGCAAACTATATTTCAACCTTAGAACGGGGCGCATCTTTTCCCCGTTGTGAAAATTTGATATTGTTGCTTAACGCTCTTGAGGTATCTGCGGATGCCATCTTCTGTGATGTACTCGACCACACGACAGAGTATAAGGCAACACAGCTCTCGAATGAATTGGGCACCCTTTCGGTTGATGCTCAAAATCGCATTCTCCAAATAGTTGAACTCCTGATCCGTCAAGAAAAAGAGAATGAAAAATAACATTCGTCATTGAACTGCGCTTATTCGGCGCAGTTTTTTCTTTTACCGCGTATTTCGACTGACTTCTGCATCTCTTCATGCTATACTATGGATAAGCGAATGAGAATAGCGCTAAAACACATAGTTGGAGAGATGAGATATGAAGACAAAGAAATGTGCATTTACCGGCCACAGACCCCAGAGCCTCCCGTTCGGATTCAATGAGGCAGACGAAAGATGTATTACACTCAAGCAGAAGCTCAGAGATGAAATAATCAGGCAGATTGAAGAGAATAGCGTTACGCACTTTATCACCGGTATGGCAATCGGCGTTGATATGTTTGCGGCTGAGATCGTCCTTGGCTTGAAATTGGCTTATAATGGCATTACGCTTGAGTGTGCCATCCCTTGCGAAACACAAGCTGAGAAATGGAGCGAGGCTCTCAGGGATCGGTACTTTGATATAGCCTCCAAATGCGACAAAGAAACGCTTTTGCAGCAGCGTTATACGCCGGATTGTATGCACAAGCGCAATCGTTATATGGTGGACCAGGCTGATTACATTATTGCAGTATGGAACGGCAAACCGAGTGGCACAGGGAAAACCGTACAGTATGCGCAACAGCAGGGTAAGCCGGTGCGTGTCATCAATCCCATAACGCTTGTGGTAGAAAACATATAATCTGGTAATTAGCCAGCAATGAATTGAATAAGCCGCGGTTCCCATTGTGGGGACTGCGGCTTATTCTTTATTCTGAGATCAATTTTTCCCTATAAGGGATGTCGAAAAGAATCCGGTGGTAGTCGAGAAGGCGATGTTTATTAAACAGCTTTTCGGCAAGCCGAACCACTGGATGATTAAGAATCTCATCTGCAATTCCGTTTTCATTGATGAACCTAGCCCATTCAAAAGTGTCTTGAACAGCTTCGGACTCAATTACTACGGGGACGATGGTTTCTGTTAGCCGCATGGCAGGATCATTTTTGTATCGTTTACCTATCTCGCTCGGCTCACAGTTTTCATATTCATCAACATCACTGGACAGTATGGAATCAATCTTCATAAAATCATCAGGGACATCTCGTGTTAAGGTAAGCGCAATATCGCCCTTCCCGTCAGGTACGGTAATGTATTCGGCTATTTCAAGCTCGTAAGGCATCCCACCGATTTCCGCTGTCAGAGTAAACATCTGGCACAAATAAGCAGAGGTTTCATCCACCTTGTCCTCATTCATGAAACACAGCGGATTGTATTCTACGCATTCCCATTTGACTTTTCCCAATTCGGTAAGCTTGGCAATACTCTCTAATGTTTTCTTTTCCTCTTCACGCCATAATTCATCCATCATAATTTTACACCTCCGCTTATTTTCGTTTGAACTCCAAGACCACATCGCCACTGTCGGTGATCCTCATCTGCATCGTTTTCACATATTGAGAAATGAATTGCTGTTTTTCTGCTGAACTCATTTCAATCCGTGTTGTGCGTATTGCTTCATCAAACATCTCAAATATGTTGAGTCTGACGGCATTGTCGATGTACCGATACATCTCCTTAAAGAGTGCGCCTTGCTTGATGTCTTCGGTATTCCCTGAATAGAAGTCATCTATGTAGCAGTAGAATATTCCGGCATCTGAAAGTGCATTTTTCAAGTCTGGCCCGCAGCTCTCCCGTTCGATCATGACAAGAAAACGGGCATCTTGCAGAGACGAAATCAGCCCCCAGTAGTCCGAGTCGCTTGACACAAGGATGAAGGAATCCACATTGTTTTTATAGTGTTCCTGACAGGTTCTTGAAATGAGCATCACATCAACAAGGGATTTATTTTGCTTCACTCGTTCGATCATCATGTGCTCAACAGGGATTGCGGTGAAGCTCTCCAAAATGCGCCACGCAGATGCAGCATGAACATCATCAAACAAGATGATTGAAGAAATCTTCTTCGTATATTGACGGTCAAGATTCCTCAGCGTTGCACAAAGTTTGTATGGGTCTGAATTTTCGCAATCTACCACGATGACAACTTTCTCGCTGCTTTCTATAAACTCATAGATGCTTCCCTTAACATAGCTCCCTGCGTCTGATACCTTGCTATATTCTGTGAAATAGTCATTATTCCATTGGTAGAGCAAGGTGACAAATTTCTTGTCGTTATAGAGAATGTTCCCTTCTTCTTTAGGAGTCCAGTTGATGTAAACCTGATACGGATAGAAAAGCAAATGCGAGTAGTAAATATCCGCAGCGGCCTTTGTCCCATCCTCTGTTAGACCATTGGGCATCACAAAAAGATTTTTTACATATTGCCAATTTAGCCAAAGAGGAAATAGCTTTTTGCAGTTGTTAATTCTATCAGCTATCAACTTGTTGATCTCAATAACATGATGGCAAAGTTTTTTGCTGCTCTTTCGGACAAAATTGACTCCATCAGCACTGAGCTGTGTCATGCTGTCTGGCGGAATATACTCAGGGAGATTGTAAATTGAAGTATAGTCAAACCGCATCTTTTCATTGATGTGTTTGAAATTCCGCTCTATGGCCGTTCGGATAATGCAAAGGTGGCGGATTATCCGAGCCGCCTTGTCCTGTTCAAGCCGTTCATAAACTTCCATTTTAGGCGGCTCGTGCTCATTCTCAAAAATCCGCTTTGGCACACCAATCAAATAGGCAATCTTAGAAACAATCTCATAGGTGCTGTCTTTATACCTGATTATATCTGCTTCGGGGACTTGATTATTGACGATTCCAGTATCGCTGCCATCTGCAATCGTGATAAAGCGCTCATCTTCATCCAGCTCTGCTGTTTCGCGGACATCCATATTATGTTCCTTTCGAGGCATAGCGTTGATAACGAACAGTAGACGATGAATGGTCACACAGTCATTACATTATCTGTCCACATTTCACATTGGCTCATCACGGTCTGAACTGCGTCATCCATGCCCTCTGGCGGGTATTTGTGTTTTTTGAGAAGGCGCTTGACCAACCGGCGCATACCGGCTCTGGCGCTTTCCTTCTTCTGCCAGTCTATTGTCCGGTTCTTACGGAGCAGATCGGTCAGCTCTTTTGTAATTGCAATCAGTTCGTCATGTTCGTAGAAGTCTTTGATGGCTTGGGGCTTGGTCAGAGCATCGTAGAATGCAAGCTCGTCGGCGGTCAATCCCAGCTTTTCGCCCTCTGCATTTGCATCGGCAATTTCTTTGGCAAGCTTCAAAAGCTCCTGAATGACTTCCTCATTGGTCAGCATCCCATTCAGGTATCGGTTCATTGCACCCTGAATAAGTTCAGAAAACTTCTCTGATTTGACAATATTGGTTCGCCGGTAAACCGAGACTTGTTCGGCAATCAGCTTTTTCAAGAGTTCAACAGCAAGGTTTTTCTCCTTCATGTTGGCAATCTCTTCAAGGAACTTCGGATCGAACAGCGAAAACTCCGCCTTCACATCCGAGAAAAGGTTGATTACGCCCTCGCTCTTGATACTGTGTTTCAGCAGCTCATTGATCCGCTCGTTTACTTCCGGCAGCGTAAACTTCTTACCCGTACCACCGGACAGAAGCCGGACAATCATCGTTCGGACAGATTCAAAGAATGCCGCTTCAAAGCGTGTCTTTTCATCTACCAAGCTACCGCACAGCGAAAGTGCCTGTTTGAGAAGCAACGCCTCCTTGATGTAGATGTTTTGCGTCTTCTCCTTGTCGGGAAGGTCTTGCTCTGCAACGCTCTTGCCGAGGATGTAGTTTACACCTCCGGTAATCGCCTTCGCCTTATCAAGGTCAGTTCCAGTCATGAACTTATCGTAGTTATAACCGTAGAATAGGTCACGGCACACGGACAGTTTCTCAAGGAATTTCGGATATGCAGCCTTGCTGACATCCGTGTCACCGTAGTTCTTCTTGTCCCGCGCTGTGTAGTCATTCATGGCCTGTTTCAGCGCAGCAGCGATGCCCACATAGTCAACAACCAAGCCACCTTCCTTGTCCTTGAAAACGCGATTGACACGAGCGATAGCCTGCATGAGGTTGTGACCGGCCATAGGCTTATAGACATACATTGTGGCAAGGGAAGGAACATCAAAGCCGGTCAACCACATATCCACAACGATAGCGATTTTAAGCGGCGAGTCGTTGTCTTTGAACTTTCTCGCCATATCTTCTTTGTGAGCCTTATTGCCGATCACTTCACGCCACTCTTCGGGGTCGTTGTTGCCCTGCGTCATGACAACTGCGACCTTTTCCGTCCAAGCAGGACGCAGTTCCAAAATCCGCTTGTATATCTTCATGGCGATGGGGCGGGAGTAGGCAACAATCATCGCCTTTCCGGTCAGAATATTGGCGCGATAGTTTTCATAATGGTCGAGAATATCGTCTACCAGAGAACGGATCGTCTGGTCAGCCCCCAAAATTGCCTCCATCTGGCCAAGTTCTTTTTTGCTCTTTTCGATAACATAAGGATCGGCATTCTCTGCCATCAGGTCATACTCATCGTCAATAAGATGCAGCGTCTTTTCATCAAGCTTGAGATGGATGACGCGGCTTTCATAGTAAACCGGTCTGGTCGCTCCATCCTCAACTGCCTGAGTCATATCGTAAATGTCGATATAATCACCGAACACCTCACGGGTGCTGCGGTCTTTAGAAGAGATAGGTGTGCCAGTAAAGCCAATATATGTAGCGTTCGGGAGCGTATCACGGATGATGCGGGCAGTACCGATGATGGTCTTGGCCTCAACCTCGCCGTCTTCCTTCTGGCGCACTACAACTTTCTCTGTTAATCCGTATTGACTGCGGTGCGCCTCATCCGCCATGACGATGATATTCCGACGCTCAGAAAGAGGCTCACCGCTTTCCTCAAACTTCTGCATGGTAGTGAAGATGATGCCGTTAGCCTGACGGTTTGCAAGCAGCTCTTTCAAGTGGGTTCGGCTTTGAGCGTGTTGCGGCGTTTGGCGTAAGAAATCCTTGCAGCGGGCAAACTGGCCGTAGAGCTGGTCATCCAAGTCGTTTCGGTCTGTGATCACAACGATTGTTGGGCTTTCCAATGCCTCTTGCAGATAGTGGGCATAGAACACCATAGACAGCGATTTCCCGCTGCCCTGCGTGTGCCAGAACACACCGCCTTTGCCATCTGTGACGGTTGCCTTTTGAGTGGAAGCAATCGCCTTCTTGACGGCAAAATACTGATGGTAGGCGGCAAGCACTTTGAATGTTTTCTCGCCGTCCACATTGAAGCAGATAAAGTTCTTCAGGATGTCGAGGAATCGGTTCTTCTCAAACAGTCCCTCAAAGAAGGTGTCAAAGGCTGCGTACTGTGTGTTCTCGTAGCTGCCGTCCGTTGTTTTCCACTCCATGAAGCGGTCTTCACCGGAGGTGATGGTTCCGGCCTTTGAGGTAGTCATATCGCTCATGACGCAGACCTCATTGTAAATAAACATGGAGGGGATCTCGTACATATAATTGCGGAGCTGGCGATATGCGTCGGAAGCATCTGTCTCTTCGCGGGAGGGAGATTTCAGCTCCACTACGACAAGGGGCAGACCATTGATGAAGAGAATGACATCCGGGCGTTTTTCGGAATTTTCGATGAAAGTCCACTGGTTGGCAACGGTAAAGTCGTTATTGGCAGGATTTTTGAAATCAACAAGGTAGACGAGGGTGGAGCGTTCCTCGCCATTTACAAAGTATTTTACAGAGATGCCGTTTTGCAGATAGTCAGTAAAGGTCATGTTCTTTTGCAACAGCGAGCCGGACTCAAAGTTCTTGAGTTTGTAGATGGCCTCGTTGATAGCATCCTGAGGCAAGCCCTTATTGATGCGCTGTAAAGCGGGCAACAGGACATCCTCGTAGAGCGAAGAGTGATAATCACGCTCTACATCCGGTCCGTAGACATAGGTGTAGCCAAGCCCTTCGTTGAGTAATTGGAGAACTGCATTCTCGTAATTTGATTCGGTATAATATCCTGCCATTTCTGTTGCTCCTTTGTTCGATCTGCTGTGTTATCATCTAACCCTTTCTGCAATCGTGTCAAGCTGTCCTGCGATCACAGCGAACTCGCAGTTCATATCAAGCGTCTTTACGCTGATCTGATTGCCGCTCATCTGGTAATCTCCATCCGGCTGAACGGCATCATCTGTCTTGGCGTATAGAAGCATTCCCGCTACCGTTTCTCCGGGCGCTGCATCCCAGTTCTTGACATAGGTGAAAATCTGATACAAATTCCCTGAGTGGAGCGTTTGCGTCATATAGGGTGCTTTCATCTGCATATTATGCGTGTAAAACTTTGCGTCGATTATAAGCGTCTTTCCAGCTTTCTTGTTTGAAAGCACGATGTCGGACTGCATGGTAGGCAGAAGTGTTCTGTACCCATCTGTCACTTGCCAAGCGATTTGCGGGGAATACGCACGGATGTCCGGGTGCTCCCGCTGATAATAGCCTAGTATGAATTTCTCATACAACTTTGCCATTGTCATGTCATCCGCATAATCCATGATGCGAGTAGAGCCGTCTGCGGTCGTTTGCAGCAGTCCTTTCAGAACAAACCGGCATATTTCAAGTATCATCCGGTAGGTCTGATTGTTGCGGTCATATTGGATGTTCCAGTTGATGTTATGAGCGTCCAAAGTATCTACGCCATCGAAGAAGACAAGCAGCTTGCGGATTTCCTTTTTCCTCGTTTTTGAAATATCTGCACGGAGCAGGACGGCCATTGTCGTTTTGATAATGCGATTTGTATAGGCATTAACCGAAAATTCATCATAGGCGCAGACGATCTGTTTTTTGCGAAAGACTTGGGTTTTGATGGATTCTCCAATTTCAAGCTTTCCTCTTGGGGAAGCCAGCGGTTCCTCTTTTGTTATGTACTGTCTGCATAAGCCCCGCTTAATCAGAACAGACACGCCTTTGCACAAGATAGCGGCCAGCAGCTCTGCGGTGTTTCGGAAATCCTCAGCGGCAACATCCGTATAACCTTGCTCGTGCAACACTTGGAACGCATAGGCCAGCATATAGTAGATGTTGCGAATGGGAATCATTTGACCACCTCACGAAGAGTACGGCTCCAATCCTTGACTTTTGCGGCTTCATCAAACCAGTATTCTTTGAGTAGCGGGATCAACTCAAACTCTACTACGGACTTCATCCAATCGTCTGTGACTGTGGCATTCGTACAGAAATAACTATGGCCGATGCAGAAACCTTCGCCCAGAGAATCATCATTCGCAATCACATCATTAAGCTGCTCCACCGTGGCAATCAGGCGGTCAAACTTCGGGTTGTTGATCTTCGCCCTATATGCCCGGAAACCAGACGAGTTAAATGCCGGTGTCATCTCAAAGAACGCAAAACGGCGGCGCAGTGCATAGTCCAGCATAGCAAGGCTTCGGTCAGCGGTGTTCATCATGCCGATGATGTAAACATTGCTTGGAATAGAGAACTGCTCGTCCGCGTAAAGAAGCTGCAACTCAACTCCGCGCTTATCGCTTTCAATGAGCATGAACAGCTCGCCAAAAATCTTGCTCAAGTTGCCTCGGTTGATCTCGTCAATGATGAAGAAATAGGGGCGATCATCTTCTGCGGCCTTGCGGCAGAACTCATAGAAAACGCCTTTCTTCAACTCGAAGCCTGTTTCCGTGGGGCGGAAGCCCATGATGAAGTCTTCGTAGCTGTAACTCTGATGGAATTGCACCATCTTGACGCGGTTCGTGTCTTTCTCGCCCATGATAGAATAGGCAAGCCTCTTGGCCGCAAAGGTTTTTCCGACGCCCGGTGCGCCTTGGAGAATCACATTCTTTTTCGTCAGCACGAGAGCCTTGAGGATGTTGTAGCGGTCTTCATCCATAAACACATCATGCAGGAAATCGTCGGCGGTATATGGATCGTATGTCCGTTCCTCTTCATCCTCATCTTGGATAGCAACATCTGTGCTTTCTCCATCAAAAAGGCTTTGCGTCTTCTTCACAAAATCTGTATAAGGCGTTACATCAGTCAGGGTCTTCATCGCCAACTGCTCAGGATGCTCCCACAACCCTTTATCAGTCCATCGGACGGTGCGGGTGTTACGGTAGTGCTCGCGGGTGGGATCATATACATACTCGCCTTCAACAACGCCTCTGCCAATGATTTCTTTTCTGCCTTTTTTTACGAAGATGATGTCGCCGGGTTTGATGTCATTTGCAAACTGCCATGTTGCGTGAACTTGGTTCTTATACGAGCTTGTCCCTCCATAGACTTCCCGCATCTTAGCTCGCATTTCTTCCTTGGAGCTGTACTGCATGAGATCGCCCATGTCATCCCAGCCGATAGCCATAATACCCTCAGCATAATCGTTCTCCCAGTTGATGGAGCCATCGCCAGCAGCATACAGCCAATACCGGACGGCTGTGTCATCGACCGTGAGGGCAGTATCAGAGGATTCCTTCGGGATGATGCCCTCAAACATCTTCTCGCTGAAATCCATATCAATATTGTTGTCCTTGGCTACCTTTGTGCAGCCCCGGCGGATGCTGTTTGACTTGTTTCCGGTCTGCTCGTAGTAGTAGGTTATGTTTTCGTGGGTTGCTTTTAAGGCATTGACCATGCGATCCTTGCCATAGTCCTGTCCGATATGGACGATGAAGTAAATCGTTGTTTCTGTATTGCCCCGGCGGGTGTACCTTGTTCCCTCCATCATGGATGCAAACAGCATGACCATGAGCTTATGGGATGTTTCCCCGAAGAACGGAACTTCCTTGCACATGGCCGCAACAGCGTCATCGGAAGAAAGCGCTCCATCGTAGGCCGTTTTTACATATTTGTAAACAGTCACTTCGCAATCGTACTCCGGCCCCACATAGGCTCTTACACCGCCTTTTGCATCCAAGAACTCTTTGAGCATCTTGAGATCGTTGAAATAACCGGCTGTGCGTTCCTCGGCGCGTTCCGACATCACATCATTTTTCAGATAGTCGAGTATGTCCTGCTTTGCCGCTGCCATCGACTCGTCGCTCTCAAAACACTTCCAGAAGGAGAGGGCAATGGTATTCTGATACAGGTAGAAGGCATCCGAAACATGGGTGCTGAGACTGCTTTCTGCCCAGTCAGGATGCTTCTCACGCAGATAATCCTTGTATTCTTTTCTGGCGCGACTGATTGTTTCTTGTATATCCATTGCACATACCTCCCATTTTCAAATCATATTATACCGCGTTTTGGCGGCGCGTGGTCGCTCGCAATGCGACAAGGGCGATAAACGATAATTTAGCGGCTTAGAGCTGGATGCCGGAGACATCGATCTCGCCAGACATGAGTTTCGGTAACAGAGTGTCGCGAAGGCTTCCTAATAATTTGATTTCTTCACAGTTCCGCTGTATTTGGCGTAACATAGGTAGAACGATGTTATTAAACTCTTCGGCAACATCAGTGGGTGGAATGACAATTTCAATCTCTCCCATTCCACCATCCCATACAGCATAGGGCATAGTAGAACCTTTAGATGTATTCTGTGCGTGATCAATGCTACTGTCTAAATCGCAAGTCAACAGTGCATAACTAAGGTATTTACTGTTATATGGCGAAAGAGTGAAACAAGTAGTTCTTGTGATACCATCACATGGCGCAAGAACAACTCTATGGAAATATACACGCATAGCGCCAACGATAATATCATCTTTTTGAAAAGTAATGAGGCTGCTTTTTGCTTCATCATTCGGGCGGAACTCAGTGACTCCAAAGGACTGCATTGGGATTGTGTCAATGGGAAGGTATGGAAGCGTTGTATTTGCCCCAGCTTTAATGGCTCGTTTATGCAGTTGTAGGACATCTTTTAGCTTACCATGTTTCCATGTGGCGGGAGTAGTACCGCTGGTTTGCCCGAAATCAATGAACCATTCCTTATAAATTGCTCGTGCTTGCTGCTGCAAATTATCGTTTATCACTCGATTCTGTTCAATTTTTCCTTCCAAACACCGCAAAACGGAAGACACTTGCCGCTGCTTTGACAAGGGAAGGTAGGGGATCTTCAACTGCTCAAGATGTGGAATGCGAAGATTGCTTACAGTTGTTCCTGTCCCTTCACTCCAAGAAATCTGATGTTGAACATATCTTGATTGGAGACTATAAAGCAAATAATAGTTATCGCATATCTCAGGATTTGCTCTGAGCAATACCATTCTTTGCCCCAGACAGCAAACGATACCTTCTGGGATCATGCCGACCTCACCCATAGGAGCTTCCCTTGTAATGATTATATCTCCACTTTGAGGTGTTGCACGCTTTATTCGCTGCTGAAAATGTTCATCATCTGTATAGGACGGAGAGGAAAAATCAATTCTGCCGTTTTTTATATTGTTGCTTCGTACCACAATTTTACCTTCCGCAGTCCAAGTAGGTGTTGAGTGCGGACAATCGACAACGACTGAACATAACTCCTTTATTGTTCTGCATTCAATCATGTTCCGCCTCCTTGAGTTTTTTATACTGCTTCATCCATGAACGGGAAGGGTGTCTACATAGTTGATCATCACACACAAATGCACATATTCCATCAAGCATATAGAAGCGACATATTTCTGGATTGTTTGCCCTGCACCCGTATGTAATGTTTTCGGTATCTTGCGTGTTGAGAGGCGAATTAAATCCGATATGAAGTTCAGATTTCATATCCAATCGCCCCCAATCTCTCTTTGATTTCGGCCTCAAGCTCATGGGATTTCGCAAACAGTTCGGAAAGCTCGGTGGTCAAGCGACTCATCTTTTCTTCAAAGGGTTCGCCATCATCTTCCTGTTCTTCGATGCCAACATAGCGCCCCGGTGTGAGGATGTAATCCTGTTTGGCAATATCCTGCGTGGTCACAACTGCACAGAAGCCTTTTTCATCTTCAAGCGTGCCGTCAACAAATGCGTTGTATGTGTCCGCGATCCTCTGGATGTCTGCATCGGTCAGCTCACGCAGCTTTCGCGTGACCATCGTGCCGAGCTTTCTTGCGTCGATGAACAGCGTCTTGCCCTTTTGCTTTTTGTTCTTGGCGAGAAACCAGAGCGACACCGGAATCTGTGTTGTGTAAAAGAGCTGGGACGGCATTGCGACAATGCAGTCCACAAGGTCAGCGTTGATGATGTTCTTGCGGATCTCACCTTCACCGCCAGACTGAGAGGACAGCGAGCCGTTCGCAAGCACCATGCCAATCCGCCCGTTCGGCGCGAGATGCCAAATCATGTGCTGCAACCAAGCAAAGTTGGCGTTGTTGGCCGGAGGCGTTCCGTATTGCCAGCGCACATCATCCAGCAGCTTATCTTGTCCCCAGCCGGAAAGGTTGAAGGGAGGATTCGCCATAATGAAATCCGCCTTGAGCTGCGGGTGACAGTCATTGAAGAATGTGTCCGCGCTGAACTTGCCAAGGTCAGCTTCGATACCGCGTATGGCGAGATTCATCTGTGCCAGCTTCCAAGTAGTAGGGTTGGAGTCCTGACCATACACAGAGATGTTCTTGATGTTCCCGCCGTGATTTTCGATGAACTTAGAGGACTGAACAAACATACCGCCAGACCCGCAGCAGGGGTCGTAGACACGGCCATTGTATGGCTGTAATACCTCGACAAGGGTGCGAACAACGCAAGACGGGGTATAGAACTCACCAGCGAGCTTACCTTCCTGTTCAGCGAATTTGGCAAGGCAATACTCATAAGTGCGGCCGAGAATATCCTTGCTGTTCCCGTGGTCGATCATCTGGATATTGGTAAAGAGGTCAACGACCTCACCGAGCCGCCGCTTATCCAGCTCAGGACGGGCAAAGTTTTTGGGGAGGATGTCTTTTAGCCGCTTGTTTTCCTTCTCAATGCTCCGCATGGCCTCGTCGATGACTGTGCCGATCTCAGGCGTGTGCGCAGCGGCAGATATGACGCTCCATCTTGCGTTTTCCGGTACAAAGAAGATATTCTCCGCCGTGTATTCGTCCTTATCCTCTTCAAAGCCGTCGCCCTCAGCAACAAGCTCCTGATACTTCGCCTCGAAGCGGTCTGAGATGTATTTCAAAAAAATCAACCCGAGAACAACCGACTTGTATTCCGAAGCGTCGATGTTGCCGCGAAGGACGCAAGCTGCATCCCAAATCTGTTTTTCAAATCCAATATTGCTTGTATTCGTTTCAGCCATTGAAGCTACCTCCGTAGTCTTTTTTAACGATATATAGAATGCACAGTGCGTGGCTTACTTGTCCGTATGGATCGCTTCGCAAATGTCCCCGATGTCACAATTCAGATACTCACAGATGCGCAGCAAGACAGAAAGGGCAACCTCTTCATTCTTATTAAGCTTGCTCATTGTACCCGGCGAAAGTTCGGTTTCCTTCCGAAAAACCGCCTTCGGGATCTCTCGTTCAATCAGCATTACCCATAATTTCTTGTAGCTTATCTTCATCACTGCACCTCACTCAGCCGTTTATAGTGACCCTCATTTTATTATACATCGAAAGCTCCACAAACGCAATTTATCCGTCCGAAAATTCAAAATAAATTTCAAGTTCTTGGATAGCTGCACAATAATAAAAAGCCTGCGCAATGCACAGGCTAAAATGGTCAGGGACGCATCTTCCTTCCGTGCCGGTATAATGCGTAAGTGTAAAAATCGAGAGCAAGGACGATCTCATATCCATTTGTGCTTGAGAAAAAAGAAATGTCATCGGCATACTGGATCACGCTTTTCAAGAAGCCCATTGCACCGCCGCAATCGAATGAGAAAATTACCGTGACTGTCCCGGCACATTGTCTGATTTCAGTGTCAATTTGGTAGTTCTCAGATATTTCGATGGCTTGACTGATAAATACCTTGGCGATAGGTTTCCGCTCAGGAAGCGGCACATAAACTGCGCCCTCATTGAGCTGTTTGAATATGTCCTTTGATGAACATTTATCTTTTGACGGAGCGGGTTCTTTTACTTCGGCTGGTATAGGTTTATCGGCTATCTCAGCTTCTATTTCCTCTATTGTAGGTTTATTGTATTGCCTTTTATAAATCACTTTCTGAAACATTGTATCTCCTTCCGTGTAATCGAAAGAATGGCTGACAGTCTATCAGATTATGGGCATCGTTAAGTTCACGCAAGGATCTGAGAAGTCGTTCTTTGCGATTCAGTCTATGCATTATCAATTTACCACGGGAGAATAGAATAATCAATGTGATTTACTGTATTCTCTCGTTGTTTTGCGTTGTAAAATGTGAAAGGCTCACTCCCCAAAGTGAGCAGTGAGCCTTGTTGCTTATTCGAGTTCTCCGCTGCGGGATTTCTCCTGTTCCTTTGCCATCGAGGGACTGAGGAAATCATCCACATTCGCCTTCATCGTGTCAATCAGGCGAGCTTCTTTTTTCAACTTGGCGCGTTCGTCATAAAGGCGCTGCTGCTCGTCCACGAGCCGTTGCTGTTCGGCTTGCAGAGATTTCAAGCTCGGCAATTTTCCGTCGCCTTGTATGGCGAGAAGAGTGCTCTTTGCCGCCTCATAGATGACAAGCTCTGCTTCGTGTTTGGCACGGTATGCCGGTTTGTCCGCCGCCTTCATATAGGCATCATAAACCGGTTTGAGCCGCTGGTAGTTCGAGATGTTTTTGATAAGCGGCTGCACCTCACGCAGTTTGGCTTCAACATTTTTCAGCTCACTGCCGGTGCGGGCATAGGAGCTGTGAATGTCCTCGACTTTCTTTTCAAGGTCAGCATATTGCAGAAGGTTGTTCTCAGTCAGGTAGTTGAGAGTACGCGCGGCCTCTTTGAGAATGGTGAGCTTCGCTTTGTGTTCGTAACCTTTGCTGCCGATGAGCTGGATGCGCTCCTGAATGTCGCTGATGAGGGAGATACCCCGGCGAGAGGTCTGCATCTGGCGCTTGCGGTTCCCGCGCCCCTGAATGCGCTCTTTGATCCGTTCCTCGGTGTAGTTGTCTCCGATGGTCTTTGCACGGGTAAAACGCTCCTGTCCCTCAGCACGGAAGGAGATGTATTTTCCGGCCTTGATTTCATATCCGGCTTCCCGCATGAGTTTCAAAAACTCATCGTAATCCTTCGCTGTGATGATGCAGCGGTCGATGGTCTGCTTGAGCTTTTGCTTCCAGCTTGTGCCGCGTTTAGCCTCTGTGTATTCCTTGTAGTCCATGCCCTTGCTCTGTGAGGGTGGGATCACGGAAAGCCCATGTTCCTTACAGATTTCGTCGCTGAGTTGGCGCATTTCCCGATATGTCCGCTTGTTGCTCCGATAGGCATGGTAGTCTACAAAATTGACAGCGTTGAAGATGATGTGATTATGGCAATGCCCCTTGTCGATGTGGGTGGCAATCACATACTCATACTTGCCTTTCAGCCATTCGTCGGCAAACTGCTTGCCAATTTCATGAGCCATCTCCGGCGTGACTTCTCCGATGTCGAATGATTGAATCAGGTGTCGGGCAATCACCTTCGGCATCTGCATTCCTTGCTGGGCGGCGAGGTTTCGCGTCCACTCAAATTCCTTTGCCGCCGCGTCGCTGGCAGCGCATCCGAAAGAGGAAACATAGAGCTGATCGTCAGTCTTTTCCGGGTCGAGGATGTAGGCAAGCGCCTTGTTTACAGTTCCTCGGATTGGCTTGATTTTAGTAACTGCCATATTTCCTTTTGCCTCTCTTTCAGCTCGGTGACATCATCCTCATAAAGGTTTCCCTTTGAATTGATACGGCGGCAAATCTGATTGATATTTGACGCTGCACGGCTGACAGCGGCGGCAAGCTTCTTCTGCTGGGTGTAGTCCACCTTGATGATGTAGCCGTCAATCGCCATCTTTCTGAGATACGCGCCCATATTCTTTGTTCCGAGTTGCGCCATCTTTGATTTGATGATCCGATGCTCATTTTCCGACACGCAGAACTCAATGCGGATTGGCCTTGTTCTATTTGCCATAGGCAATCTGTCCTTTCGTAAAGATAGAGGGTTTGGGAGACATCCCAACAAGCATTTTGAAGAGTAAGGGCAGGGTTCCCTTACTCGAAAATCGCCGTGTGTACGGACACCGGCTGTGCTTGCTATTCTCTCAAAATCGTATTCCCGGTGTATCTCCCCGTAAAAATCCCCTTCACTTTACAACGGACAATTTTATAAGATTTGTCCACTAATCATAAAAGAAAAAGGCGCTCGAAAGCGCCTTTCCCATACTTGCATAGGTTATTTCTTCTTGCCTTTTCCGCGTTTCTCATAGTCCTCGTCAATCCGGCTTTTCCAATCCGCACTGAGCGGGGCACTGTTGCGGACGGTGGTGATTGCTTCGCTCAACACCTCATAATTAAGCTGTGTCCCAGCACTGTCAGAGTGGTAATTGACGGCTCGGTCAGCTCCGATCCCAAAGTGCCGCGCCGTTTCTACTGCGTCGATGTTTGCACCGAGGAATAGGAACTCCCAGTCATACTTTGCTTTCTGACACTCAATCATCTGCTTTACACGGTCGCTGCTGTAAAACCGGCTCGCATTCTCCATTCCATCCGTCGTGATGATAAACAGCGTATGCTCCGGGACATCTTCCGCTCTGGCGTACTTGTGGATATTCCCGATGTGATGAATTGCGCCACCGATGGCATCCAGAAGAGCAGTACAGCCCCGAACGGTATAGTCCCTATCGGTCATCGGCTGAATATCCCGGATGTTCACGCGGTCATGGATTACCTCGCTCACATTGTCGAAGAGGACGGTAGAGACAAGCGCTTCGCCTTCTGCTTTCTTCTGCTTCTCGATCATGGAGTTAAAACCGCCGATGGTGTCTGCCTCAAGGCCGCTCATGGAGCCGCTGCGGTCAAGGATGAAAACGATCTCTGTCAAATTCTTTCTCATAATCAAAACCTCCAAATAAAAACTGTGACTGCTTTTGCTTACAGTCACAGTATAGGAGAAATCGTCTTCGGTTTGGTCGCATGGAAAGCGACATTCAGAACATATCGCGGAACAGCTCGCTCTCAATTTCAGCAACATCATCCAACGGGATTTTTGTCCCGTCTGTGAGAAGCATCACCCGTTCAAACTCGTCTATCTTTTTCAGATTCCCGCTTTTCGTCATATACGCTCCACCTGACTTTTTTTCATCTGGGACAAAGAAGGTGATGGTCAACGCAGGATGGTCGCCAAGCCATTCCATGAGGATCTGTTGCTTCCTGTCCAGTGCCTCTTTTTCCTCTTCACTGAGATTTACTTTTTCATCTGTCAGACGCCCAGTTTCCTTAATAGCAGCATCATAGCCGGTCAATGCCGCAAACGGGGAAAACTGCGCTGCGCGATCCACCATTGACATCTGCGGTCGTGTTTTTGAAACATGATGCGGCAGATTGATGATGTCATCATACTGATCCTTCATGCCTTATGACCTCCAATCTGCTCATTCCTGTCTTTAGCGGTTGCACCCTCTTCCAAGTTCATGCCCTTGAGTATGGCGTTCTTGCCAAACTTCTTTTTAATCGAAAGCATTGCCTTCTGCATTCGCTTTTCACGCTCAAGCTCTGCATTTTCCTTTTCGCGCTTTGCCTCGACAGCAGCATAGTCCGTAAAAAGATCAAGCTGTTCAAAATCTCCGCCGCGCTTTGGGGCAGACGCTTCATCAATCACATGGTTTGCCACAATGTTCAACCGTCGGATAAGGAGACTCTTATCAACAATGCGGTCGTACAGTTCAGCCGTTGCGTCCATGATTTTTTTGGTAGAGGATGTGTGCCCTCCGAGATTGATTGCCCCATGCGCGTGTTTGGGTATCTGCCGCCCGTAATGGTCTTTGACAATATCCCCATGATACTTTTTCCGCCGCTCAGGATCGGTAAGATTTTCAATATCATAGCCAACCGTGATAACAAGCTGGTCGGTGACAAGCCCTTTGTCTACCAAATCCAGCACAAGGAGATCGGCCATCTCCCGCAGGACGAGTTTTGCTTTCTCCGCTTCATACGGGCAGTGTAAAACCTGACCGGAGCCTAAACTGTTTGTGCTTGGCCTGTATGCTTTGACCGCTTCGACCGTGCAGGGTTCCCAGCCCCATGCGTGATCAATCAGCAGCTCTGCGTTTTTACCGAAAAGCTTATAAAGCAAGTCCTCATCGGTAATGGAGCGTCGGGCAACATCGCCCATCGTAAACATCCCGTGTTCTTCAAGTTTCTTTGCATAGCCACGGCCAACGCGCCAGAAATCAGTGAGGGGCTGGTGCGCCCACAGGGTTTTCCGATAGCTCATCTCATCCAGCTTGGCAATGCGGACTCCGTTCTTATCTGCCGGGATGTGCTTGGCGACAATATCCATCGCAACTTTGCAGAGGAACAGGTTCGTTCCAATCCCGGCGGTTGCAGTGATACCGGTTGTCGAAAGTACATCCAGAATGATCTTCATAGCGAGGTCATGGGGCGACAGCTTGTAGGTGTTGAGGTAGTCGGTAACATCCATGAAAACTTCGTCGATGGAGTAGACAATGATGTCCTCCGGCGCGATGTACTTCATGTAAACTTCGTATATCTTCGTGCTGTACTCCATGTAGTACGCCATACGGGGCGGGGCAATGATGAAGTCAACGGCCAGAGACGGATTTGCTTGCAGCTCAGAGAAAAGATACGACGAGCCTTCCAGCTTTCGCCCCGGCGCGTCATGCTGCCGCCCGGCGTTTGCCTCCTTGACGCGCTGCTTGACTTCAAACAACCTCCCGCGCCCGGAAATGCCGTAGCTCTTGAGAGAGGGCGTGACCGCAAGGCAGATGGTCTTGTCCGTCCGGCTCTCATCCGCAACGACGAGGTTTGTGTCCAACGGGTCTAAGCCGCGCTCACGGCACTCAACCGAAGCATAAAAGCTTTTCAGGTCGATGGCGATATAGGTGCGCTGCTTCATGCTCCGGTTGCCTCCTTTCACTTGATACGGTTTTGTCCGCTTTTCAGGTGTGCCTTGATACTTTGGACTGTTTCAGAAACAGTCTGCGCAGTTGTATCAATCACATTTGCTTCGTATTTGCCCAAATCACAGAACTGTTCCCACATGATTTCCACTAACTCGGTGTTAGTTTTCAAATCCAGCTTCGACCGTTCCACCGCCCGTCTCAGCGTTATTTCTCTGGATGCTCGCAGCACCATGTAATGCACCTCATATCCTTTGCGTGCTGCCCCCAGCCACGGCTCTAAAAACCACGGACCGACGATCCCATCTACATACACATCGTAGCCGCCTCTGGAAAATCGTTTGGCTGCCTCCGAAAAAGCTTCGATCACCACTCCGTTTTGTGCGTTTGACTCCGGAAAATGTGGAGGGATTGCACCTTTTTTGAGATAGTGAAAGAAATCATCTGTCCTAATACAAACGGACTTCTCCATATCCGATTCCATAGCCGCTTTATCAGCCACAGTGCTTTTACCTGTCCCGGGTGATCCGGTTATAATAGTGATTCTTCCGTGTGTCATCTACTCAGCATCCTTATGTTCTTGTTTATTCAATATCGTTCTTATTACAAATTAGGGCTTACTTCTTGTTCGGGTTGATTTTCCCTTTGGTAAGAACGGTAACAGCAGTACCGCCCACCATTACGACAACGCCCAGCGCCGCTTTTCCAGCTCTTTTTATTTGCTGCGCCCGCTCGCTACGGCAGTGCTCGCAGTATTTATATTTGTACCCTTCCGGTAGCGGACGCTGACACTTTTTATTTTTACAAAGTTTCTGGCTCATCTTTCTGTTCCTCCAAACGCAGTGTAGGGCTGTCGCACGGCAGCGCCAAGATTCGATTCTCTATCTCAGGCAGCTTTTGCGTCCAATAGTTTTCCGGTGACGGATCGATCATGTCCAGCCTCTCAACGAAGCCCTTTGTTTCAAGGTAGGTTCTCTGAATGAACTTTGCGTAATACTCCAAACTCACTTTTGCTGCGTCGGTTTCTCCCATTTCCTGATATGCAATGGCTTCGGCAAGAGACACCATGTTTACAGCGCATAAGCTTTCTCGCAGTTCATTCATTCGCGCATTTATCTTTTCGGGCGTTGCGCCGGATAAAATCTTGCCCCATGTAGATTCCGGCTGATTTTTAATAAACGCAGCATTTGCGCTTTGGCTCTGCATCAACAGATTGCGGCTGTTTTCGGCATCTGATACGAGCTGCATGAGTGCCATTTCCTTCAACCGAGGATTCTGAATGGCGGAAGCTTGGATTAGCTTTTGCTGGCAGCTATACGCGGTCGCAAGCCGATCATACTCCTGACCTTGCCGGACTTCTTCAACTGCGACTTGAACAAATTGAATTTGCTCCGCGATTTGAGCCATCTGCATTTGTGTGGCGTAATTCGTCATTGCCTGTGAAAGCTCAGGAGACAGCTTGACCTTGCCGAGCGAAACGGTCGAAACAATTTTCTTCGTTTCGGGGTTGATGAGGTTTGCCATAAGCGAGCCATCTTTTTTCGTCATGAGTTTCAGTGCGCCGCTCGCTATTTTTGCTTTTTGCTCATCCGTGAGGATCACCTGATAAGCTTCCTCGGGAATTACAGCCTTGACAGCACCGACAAACGCCGGAGCAGAATAAAGCATCTTCTCAATACGGTTGAGCAGCCTTCCTGCGCTTCCAATCAACGGCTTTGCGACCTCGGGAACGCTATCAAAGCACTCCACCACGCTTTCTGTGTATTCGGTTAAGTTTCCGGTTTCGCTTTGTTCTTCCGGTACATGAATGATTTCTTCCATTTATGTTCCCCCTTGTTTCTGATTCATTAGAGGGCTTGCAAAAACCGCGAGCCGATTACGCTCCGAGCAAGCTCTGGTCAAAGGCAAACAGAGCCTCGTTGATCTCGAAGACATTGTAGTTCCCGTTCTCAATAAAATACTCAATGATGATGTCAAACTTGTTGGAGTGTGAGAGGGCAAAACCCGCCTTCATGAGCATTTCTTTCGTTTCATCCAGCGGAAGCTCCAAGGCGAGCGCAAAGGCAAGCGCCGTGGGCTTCGACGGTTTATACAGACGGTCGCTGCGGATCTTCGAGAAGAGCTTGCGGTCGATATTTGCTTTCTTGTAGCACTGCGCGTCAGTCATGCCTTTCTCGTCGATTTTACGAAGCAGCATTTCGGAAAAGCTCTCGTCAATCTGCGAAAGGGCATCGTCCAGCGTCCTTGCACTTGCAGCCATAGGAGCCGGTGGAGCACCAAACGATACCTCTTCCGGTTCTTCCTGTGAAAGCATCTCCAACCGCATCATCTGCATGGAACGGCTGTCGGTATGCTCATCCACATAGTTATCGTCTATGTATGCGGCAATGTCGGAGAACAGCTTCTCGCTGATCTGATATGCCTTGCGGTCGAAGATGACAATGTAGACTGTCATATCATTTTCCAGAAGGAAGTCGCTGATCGTGTCAATGGCTACCTTCAATGCCTGGTCTTTCGGATAGCCGTAGATGCCCGACGAGATCAGCGGAAAGGCAACCGTCTCGCAGCCATGCTCCTTCGCCAGCGCCAAGGAAGTGCGGTAACAGGAGACAAGCTTTTCCCGTTCTCCGTGTTTACCGTCCCGCCAGCGCGGTCCGACGGCATGGATCACATACTTGCAAGGCAGTCTATATCCCTTTGTGATTTTCGAGCTGCCGGTTTCGCAGCCACCCAGCGTCTTACACTCGGCAAGCAGCTCCGGTCCCGCAGCTCGGTGGATGCAGCCGTCAACACCGCCACCGCCCAAAAGAGAGCTGTTCGCCGCATTGACGATAGCATCTACCTTCATCTTTGTGATGTCATTTCGCACAATATGGAGAGGCACAATATCACCCACCTTTCATTACTCAAGCATTTCTTTTTCATCCCGTTCGTTATATTAGCAAACGCTGATTTATCGCTCAGAAATGAGCATATCTATTTTTTGAACATATTCCGCAGAGTGATTTATGCTTAAATCGCCATGATAATATTGGGGCAAAATCTCTAATGTTGCATCTGGAATTTGTTCACATAGGAGCTTGGCTGACTTTTTCATAATCGCTGATTCTTTGCTCCCCACTAATATAAGAACTGCTGCATTTGTTTCCTTTATACTTTCTTTCAACCTGTAATCTGAATTTGCTTTCATAAATGCCAACAGATTCTCTTTCGTGATAGCAATACTGCCTCGGTAGTAGTCTTCAAAGAAAATCCCTTTGATATGTAGAGCTTTGAATTGAGCCTGTGCAAACCAGCGAGTTTTAATCAAGGGATAACACATTGAAATGATCGGCTGAATCAGTGCGTTTGTCGCTTTCATTGGTAACACAAGTGCGCTCTCAACGATTGCAAATTTACAAATATTTTTTCTCCTTGCAAGTAAGTCAACGAGAATTTGCCCTCCAAGAGAAAGACCGCATATCATAAGGACTTTGCCGTTGCAATTCTTGTCTATGTAAGAAAGAATCTCGTCTGCATTGTTCTCTATTGTTGTAAAATCCTTATCGCTTCCACTATGACCATCAATGACAGGAAGCACTACATGGTATCTGTATTGCAGTAGCTTTGCTTCCTCAAAATAGTTCCATGGAGCCAATCCACCGCCATGCAAAAGTATAATTGTAGGATTACAGGCATCACCGTATTCAAGATAATTCACTCTATCACCACCATCACTTCTGCCGTGTCAGTTTATTGCTCACAGCGATTAGGCAGAAATCAAGTATTATTCCTCATTCTTCCGTCTCTACAATGCCATAATCAATCAGGATGTTCTTATCGGCATTGGGCGGATAAACAATACCCGTCATCTCATACTGATAACGCCGCACCTTCCGAAAGTCTTTGATCGGCTCCGGTGCATAGGCTGCTGTCTCACAGTGCTCAAATTCCGGCATACCAGCAAGGTCATCCGCTGCTGCTTTAATCAGAGCATCGGCCACATCATCAATGTTCTTTCCGATTTCAACGGCCACAAGTTCATGCTTTTTAATATCCTTATCAAGATCGCCAAAAGAGCGGTAGAGAATGTATTTCATGCGTCTTGTCCCTCCATATTCGATTCTTCGTCCAGCACCTTTTCAAGAAGCACCGTCAGTGTTGCTGCAATTCCTTCGATGCTCTTTTCCGCTTCTTCATCCTGCTGCATCACATAGTTGAGTGCAGCCTTAAATGCTGTTGTCCTGTCCACCTTGGTTTCGTTATCAAACCGGTCAAGAATTTCCTTAATCAACAGGGCAACTGCTTCTTCCTCCGGGGATAGCTCCGGTATATCAAACATGGAGGCCAGTTCTTCATCCTCCATAAGCGTCTCATATTTGAGGTAGGAGTGGTATTCTTCGGACATCAGCTCTTCAAAATAGTTGATCATGATATGGACACGATACCCGCCGCTTTCTTCGGGCGTGATACAAAGGTAGTGCGCTTTCTCACCAATGTCCTTTACAAAGGCCATATCCTCTGCATCGTCAAATTCCAACATTCTCAGATAGAGGTCGATATGCGCGTCCCAGTGCTCATAGTCCACAACACCGCGAATCCTTCCGTGATGCCGCTTTGCATAGTCATCGCACCGGTTGAGCAGATATTCGTAGTTTTCCTTATCCTTAGGCACAACCACCTTCGGGATTGCGTCCATTTTCTTTGTAAACTCTTCCATAAAGCCACCGGGGGCAAAGGCTCGCTCAAATACAGCCGTTGCGCGGTCATCTTTTTCTGCAATCTCATAATTGCGTTCAAATACGGTATTTTCCATTTTATATTTCTCCATGCAAATTCTATTGGTTCCGACTCACCTTGTTGGCAACGGGATGTTCAAAAGGAACATCGCAGCTAACGCCAAAATCCACGGGAGAAAAATGACAGGCAGAAGCAGGATTGCTTTGTGGTTCTCATAGTGATATTCCTCCACCGAAAACAGCTTGCGGGGATTATCCAAATAGTACAGATACAGATAAACAGGCGGTCTGGTTGGTTCTTTGAAGTAGGCGTGATATTCTCGCTCTTCACCCTGTAATTCGTAATGGTAGGTAGCGCTCCAATCATATTTTCCCACTTCGCCTTTTGGATGCTTTTTAACAAGAGCTGCCTTAATCACATGGTCCCTGCTTCGCGCAACATCCCGCTTGCGCTCCCAGCTCAGACGGGATGAGACTTTCCCATAAAGCGGAATGGCAATAATATAACCGCCAATTAGAATCGCAAATACAATTCCCCATTTTAACCAGTTGATGGGATCATCTGAAAATACTCCGATCAGCGCTTCTTTTATACTCATCTTCACACCTCCCGATTTGCTGTCTCATATCAATACTGAATGTTGCCTTCAAGGCATCTGGAAGTTTCGCAGTAAATTAAGGGATAGAATATTCAGATACAGATAGCCCAGCTCTGAAATATAGTCAATATCAATTTCAATCAACCTGTCCTGGAGCTGGTTGAAGACAAGCCTCATCAAATCCATCTCCGGCGCAGTATCAAACAGCTTTAAGCTGTGGATCGCTTTCTCAGCTTCGTCCCATGTTTGGGATGCCTCGACCTCAGCGCTGGTCATCACCGCTGTTAGAATCTCGCTCACAAGCAGCTTGCCGTCCAGCTGGTTGATCTCGTCCCTGAGTTGGGCGAGCATTTTCTTCTTGTCCCGTATCGGAAAGATGTCGCAGTTATCGTCGCATTCAATCGCAATAATCTCTGCAATGCACTCTCGCCAGACGGCATATCCGGCGTTGATCATGCCGTCTTCCTCGTTGGAATGCGCGTAGCCTTCACAGTATTCGTCATAAAAGCTTTTTCCATCCAGTTCATGGTGGGCGCAGTAGATGTGCGCCAGCTCATGCAGGAAGATATGAAGCAGCTCAACAGGATGGTAGGGTATGTCCGTGCGGAGCAGGATGCCGTCCTTGCCGCCGTTATCCATCCCGATAAAAGAGGACGCCCGGAAGTCAAAGTAGCCTTCCTCCTGATACCGGTCTTTTAGCCGGTAAGGGAAATACTGAGCGCAGAACTGCTCAAAGATTTCTTCCTGATCGTCGGTCATAAAGCAGGTAAGGATGACATTATCGCGGGAAAAGTCTGCATCCATCTTGTCGTTAAAAATCTCTATGGCACGGGCAAGATAGGAGTCATAGTTCAAATCGTTCGTCGCCTCCCTCTAAGGTCTTCATTTCAGGAAGTCGCTCCTATGTTCAATGCGCCGGAGATCATATCCGCTTTCCGCCAAGTGGGCAATTTTCAAGGCAACCAAATTGATGTCTGTTCCCATTGCCCGTGCAATCTGCTCGGATGTATAGCCGTAATCATAGATGTACTCAAGAATCTCATCGGTGTCGAGCAGGATTTCAGCGGCAACGATGTTCGCCTCATACTCCGGCTTCGTGGTCATGTCGTATAACATGAACTCCTGTATTGCGCTTCCTTTTGCCAGATTGCGGTGCAACTGGTCATGCCCAAGCTCATGAGCACAGACAATCCGCTGCATCCGCCCGCTCAGGTTTTCGTTTACGAAAATAAATCGGCTGCGCTTGATCACCCGGTACATCCCTTTCAGAGGGCCGAAGTTCTCACAGAACAGGACCTCAATGCCAAGCTGCCGTGCTATGCTAAACGGATCTCGTGTCCCGCAGCGCTTCACAAGTCTGCTGCCGACCTTCGAGAGATTTTCAGCATTCATCGTCTCACCTCCCGCTGATGGAGGCATCGCAAACAGCGAAACACCTTACTGTTTGCTCGTCCCCTTACGGTATTTCTTCGGAGTGTATTTCTTGTTTTTCTCTTTGGCGATCCAGTAAGCATCGTTCAACGCCTTCATCGCGCCATCGAGCGCTTCATCACTGAGCCGTCCACCAGCAAACATACCGGTCACTTCACTGACAAGCTCGTCAATATCTCTGGCTGCTTTGGAGCCGCCCTGTTCATGAGCCGCTACCACCAGCAACCCATTTTGCCCAAGCAGATACTCCGGCGTGGTATTCAACGCTTTCGCCAACTTTTCCACAATATCGAGCTTTGTCGGTTTGCGAGTGCCAAGCTCATAGTGCTGGATGGTTCTCGGTGTCACAGATACTTTTTCGGCGAGCTGCACTTGCGTAAGGTTCGCTTCCAACCTTTTCTCTTTCAGCTTATCCTTGAAACTCATAAGGCACCTCTTTCTAAAACAATTATGGACACGAACAGAATTTTCGCAAAAGGCATTGACATGAAATATCTGTTCATGCTATGCTGTAATCAACGCGAACGCACAGTTCGTGATTATGATACTACACGAACAGTGTGTATGTCAACAGGAATACGGAAGTTATGCCCGGTTTTGCGTAACTTTTAGAGCACATGGAGGTAGGCTATGACGAACACACATTGCCGAAAGGCGTATGTCTCGGTCAACTTGGATGTTGACGAAGAAGGAGTATGTCATCCTCGGTTTATCCGTTGGGAAAACGGCCTGATCTTTCAGATTGACCAAATCCTGTACAAATGCCGTGCAGCTTCTAAAAAAGTTGGAGGCGGCGGTATTCGTTATACTGTGATGATCCGTGGGAGGGAATCGTACCTCTTTCAGGAGGGAACAAAATGGTTTGTAGAAGCAAAGGAGGGAGCCAGATGATTTTATCGCACAAAGAAATTGAAGAAATCGCTGCGGCGGTCACAAAAGATTTTAACGAGTTCTTTTTCGGACCCGATACGGATGGGAGGCGATTGCCTCGCGGTACGCCGATTGACCAGTTTGCCCGTGAATATCTCGGCCTGAATGTTTCGTTCGCTTATCTGTCTGAGGACGGAAGCATCTGCGGACTGACCACTTACACCGATACCGAGTACATCGTGGAGGACAGAGGTTTTCAGCGCAAAATCCCGCTGCACCGAAACGAAGTTCTGATGGACAGGAACTTTATCGAGCCTTCACAGATTCGCAAGCTCTGCGGGAAAAGGCGGTTTACACTCGCCCATGAGTGCGCCCATCAAATCCTGTTCCAGATGGAGACAGACAAAATCCGGGAAGCTTGTCGGCGGAAATACTCCGCCCGGACAGCCTATTCGCTCCGGGAGCTAAAGACCCGCGAGGACTGGAATGAATGGCAAGCCAATGTCTTAGGCGCGGCCATCCTGATGCCCCAGCGGGAAATTGATCTTGCCGTTGCGTACTATGCCAGAGGCCGGAAACTCGTCAGCTATGATGGAACCTATGCCTATTGGGATAAGATTGCCCTTGATATGATCTGCCAACAGTTCGGCGTTTCCAAGACAGCCGCAGTCATCCGGCTGAGACAGCTCGGCCACTTGGAAACACGGCCATACAGCGAGTACAACGATCCTTTGGAGGTGTGGGCATGAAGAAAAACATTCGTGTCTCAGAGCCTTCACCGGAGATGCAGGAGAAAATCCGCAGGGCGCGACACGCCATTGTCAACCAGAAGATGCGTATGGTGAAATGCCCATATTGTGGTCATAACGCTATCGCTGTATTCGAGGATTCCCGTGGTCACATACAGGCCAAATGCAAAGCCTGTGGCCGGGAAACTGTATTCGATGTGATCAGTATGAGACGGTTATTCCTCCACCTTCACAGAAGGTAAGGAGATAACAAATACAATTCAATATTTTATAGCTGTGCTGTGGAGCCGCTGATTGGTGAGTCTTCCTAATGCCGCATGAACAGAGTTTTTCTAAGCTCTGTTTTATCGGTATGGGAAGATCAACTCACCGTCATGCGGCTCTTTTTAAGTCTTGTCCATCCGCTGCTCCGAGCCAGCGGAAAGGACAAGACAATGAAAAGAATCCCCAAAACACCCGTTGAGTTCGACTACGACCTCTGGACTACCGAGGACGGCAAGTGCATGGTGCGCGTGAAGGCTACCGGTGAGACTACGGAGGTTGACCGCGAGGTCATGAAAGCACTCCGCAATGAAGAAAAGAAGCTACGGCGCTCTTACACAGTTGGTGGAGCATCAGATAAGGAAGACGGAGAAGAAAGGCAGTCATCCACCATACTTTCGCTGGACGCAGCACCCGACGAAGATGTCAGGTCATCGTCGTGGTTGACTGATCCAAAAAACTACTCAGAAGAAATTGTGACTGGCATCCTGATTGAAGAATTTAAGCTGACGCTTACATCACTTCATCTAAGCGTTTTTGAAAATTGTGTGATGAATGGGATGACTGTCCGAGAGTATGCTGCAACATTTGGGATTAGCAAATCCTATGCGTCAAAGATAGAAAAAGCTGTAAAAGAAAAACTCAAAAATTTTTTTGAATTTTGAGTGGACAAATCTCAAAAAAATGTCCGTTGTAAAGTGAAGGGGTCAATCAGACCGCTTCACTGATCCTTGCTACGAAAATAGATCGTAGTGCGAACCTTGACAAATAGGTTTTCAACGCCTCATCAATGAAAGATCCGCAGCACAAGTAGCGGCAGGCATTGCCTGTCGCTGACGGAACAATATGGAGGATGTATCAATCGGGAGCTACCACCGTGTACCCCAACTTCTGCAATTCATTCACCATCCGATTGGCCCGTTTGCGTTCGCATCTCTGTCTGCGCTGTTCAAAGCATTCCTCACTATAGGGCGTTCCGGTTTTCAGCATGGTGTAAATGATGGAAAGAACCTTCCGGGCCAACGCAATCGTTGCCCGCTTCGCTCCTTTCCGCTGTTTCACTTTCCAGTACCAGCCGGAAAGGTACAGCTTGCGGTGAGAAGCCATGATCCATGCAGTTTCACAAAGCATGCTTTTCAGATAGGGATTGCCCTTATTGATATGAACGCTCTTTCGCTTACCGGCACTCTCATTGTTGCCGGGACTAAGTCCCGCCCATGAACAGATATGCTGGGAATCCGGGAATGCACTCATATCAGTACCGATCTCGGCAACGATAGCAGCCGCTGCTGTGACATCGATGCCGGGAATGGAGCAGAGAAGATTTAACGCATCCGTATGCTTTAGGACTTCCTCAGTGATTTCGTCCTCAATAGTGTGTTTATGTGCTTCCAAATCTTCCAGATGCAGAAACACTATGTTCAGAAATCTGCGCTGATGAACGGAGAGTGAGCCGTTTAATGCAACGAGTATCTCGTCAATACGGTTTCTGGTTTTGGTCTTCAAGCACTTATCCAACGCTTCACGGTCAATGCTGCCACGCTCAATAAGATGTCTGATGATGTTTCTTCCGGAAGCCCCAAAGGTGTCCGATAGGAACGCAGTGAAGCGGAACCCAGAACTCTGCAGGAACTTATCAATGCGGTTCTTCTGGGCAGTAATGTCGTGGACAACACTCTTACGATACCGTGTCAGATGCCGCAGTTCCCGGAATGTCTTATCCGGGATAAAGCTGCCTTTGAGCAATCCGGCTCGAAGCAGCGTGGCGATCCACTGAGCATCCTTCATGTCAGTCTTGCGGCCCGGTACATTTTTCATATGTCGGGCATTCACGACCAGGATGCTGACTTCCCCGTCAAAACAGGATTCCAGCATCTCGTAAATGGGCTGCCAGTAGATTCCGGTACTTTCCATGGCAATGTTCCGACATTCGGCTTCGATGACCCAATCCCGCAGCTTCTGCATTTCCGGGATGAGCGTACTGAAGGTGCGTGTCTCAGCCTCTGGCTCGGCATCCACAGCACCTTTGACCAGACAGGCAACAATGATATCCCGATGAACGTCCAGTCCCATGACACAGGTCAAAATATCTTGCATGAGATCCCCTCCTGTCGTATTGCAGGCTTGGGAATTGCCCGGGTAGGTATGAATATCCGGAACCTCGATGATGTGGTCGGTTCCATGAAGCAATTGAATGACGCTCATAATATGAAGCCTCCGTTATCATTGTAATGATACAACCACATTATATCATCCTGATGATAGTTTTGTCAATAGGGCATGAGAATTCAATCCGAGGAATATGCCGCCTCCCTCCAAATTCTTCTGCTTCCAAAAAATATTTTGGAAACGAGCAAAAAACTGTGGGAATCTCGCAGAAAAATTCGGCAAAGAGAAAGTGAGAAGGCAATCTCATAAAACCCGGTAGGAGTGATTCACATGAATAACAAAATAAACATCAACCCCAGCTCGACAAAGTGGCTCGAAAAAGATGATCGGGTCGTCGCTGATTACTTTTGCGATTTGGGCTTCCGTTCCCTGAAGCAGATCCTTGATATGCGCGTTTTCGACCTGATGAATATGCAGGGCCTGAACGCTGTCCGAGTCGAGGAAGTGATCATCTGCTTATATAAGTGGCTGAATCCCAACACAGCTATCGATGAGGCTATCTATAACGGTATGATGTCACAGCCCTTCCGCTATACTCCGTGGAGAAAAAAACACAAAGACCTTGCTGCCATCAAAGTCGGCGACTTGGTGCTGACCCCCGGTATCAACATGAAAGCTATCCAGCATTTCTATGATGCGATCCGTAAGGCGTTTTTCAAATCGGAGGAATACAACTGGAGATGGTACAAGTTCCGAAACAGAAGTGAATATGTGACCTATCTCCGGAAACACGAGGAGGCGGAATAAATGACGAGAACAGAAAAAGAAAATCTCGTTCCTGTTTGGGAGCGCATTACCATTAGTCTGGAAGAAGCTGCCGCATATAGCGGTATCGGCGTGAGGAAGCTGCGGGATATGACCGATAAGCCCGAATGCAACTATGTTATCTGGGTCGGAAACCGAAGAATGATCAAGCGGAAAAAGTTCGATGAATACCTTGAGTCGGCCTATTCTGTATGAGTCAAGTATGCGATTTGCTTGATATGGCCTGATTCGCAACATTGGAAAACGAGATGTCTCTATGTATCCTTAATGGTGCCAAGAGAAAAGCGAAAGCAAAGGAGTGAAGACTATGCAGTTTCAAAAGAAGGAAAAGCGGCAGACAACCGTTCGCTTTGATAGCCACCATGTCAGGCTACGCACCGGAGAGGTACAGAGAAAAACCGGCAGCTATATGTACCGCTGGACAGACAAGCTCGGAAAACGTAATACCATATACGCTGCAACATTGGAAGATCTCCGGGAGCAGGAGGAACAGATTCTTGTTGATCAGCATGACGGCATCAAAGCCAATATCAAAAATGTCACGGTGAATGATGTATATGAGCTTTGGTGCCAACTGAAAAGAGGCATCAAGGACAGCACCATGAAAAACTACATTTATATGTATGAGCTGTTTGTGAAGCCAACTTTCGGAAAGAAGAAGCTGGTACAGGTGAAAAAATCGGATGTGCGCCGATTCTATAACCAGCTCATCGACGATAAGGTCCTGAAGCCGTCTACGGTAGATGTCATCCATAATATTGTCCACCAAGTATTTCAGATAGCCGTCGATGATGATATGATTCGCAGCAATCCTGCGGCCAATATGCTGCGGGAAATCAAAATGGCGCACGGTTCGGAAATCGAGAAAAGGAAGGCTTTGACCCTTGAGCAGGAAGAACTGTTTCTTGGTTATCTGGCCAGTACTTCAAAATACCAGCACTGGTATCCTGTCTTTTATATTATGGCGAATACCGGAATGCGTGTGGGGGAAATTACTGGTCTGCGCTGGTGCGATGTGGATATGGAAAACGGCATCATCAGCGTGAACCATACGCTGGTGTACTACAACCACAGAGATGAGAAGGGCTGCTACTTCTCCATCAATACACCTAAGACAAAAGCCGGTATTCGGGAAATTCCCATGACCGAAGGTGTAAAGCAGGCATTCCTCATGGAAAAGGAGTTCCAAGAGGAGTGCGGAATGAAAAGTGTCAGCCACATTGAGGGCTATTCAGACTTCGTGTTTGTTAATCGGAACGGCGAGGTGCAGCATCAAGGTACATTGAATAAGGCTCTGCAACGGATCATGCGCGATTGTAACAGCGAGGTCCTTGAGAAAAAGGGCGTGGACTCCGATCCGGTTCTTCTACCTAAGTTCTCGTGCCATGTGCTACGGCATACATTCGCTACAAGAATGTGCGAGAGCGGTCTGAATGTAAAGGTCGTGCAGTCTGTGCTTGGTCACGCCGATGTAACGACCACGCTCGATATTTATGTGACGGTCACGAACGACCTGAAGAAACGAGAAATCACAGCCTTTGAAACATATTTGAAAACCGGAGCTAAGCAAATGGCAAATGTATAATATGGTTCTCTCCCCCTTGCGGTCGCAAAATCTGCGATTGCAGGGGGATTTCTCTTTTTGCACATTTCTCTTGTTTTGAGGTTTTTCTTATACTGTTAGCAGTACGCAGGAAGGGCGGCAACAGTATGGAAAACAGTTTGGCAAATAAAAAAACTTGGCTTGTAGCTGAATGGTCAGAAAGAAACGGCAGCATCTCACCGGATGATGTATCCTATGGTTCTAAAAAACTATATTGGTGGCATGGCAGTTGTGGCCATGAGTGGCAGGCCAGCGCAAAGGCAAGATCAAGCGGCGAGAATTGCCCGATTTGCAGTAACGCCAGAATCGTTGCGGGTATCAATGACCTTGCGAGTTTGAAACCGGAACTACTGAAAGAATGGTCGCCGAGTAATACTATCCAACCAAGCATAAACTTCGGCATTGATAAGAATGAGATGAAGCGGCTGGTGATTGCCCTTGCCGAGCTTGATCTGACCATAGATGAATGGCTCTGCTTTAAGATGAAAGAGTTGATTCTGGCCGACAGACTATCCAAGGAAAATAAAGGCGAAAAATAAGGGATTATGCGCTACTATGTTATCTCCGATGTTCACGGATACTATACGCAGATGAAGTCTGCTTTGGAAAAGGCAGGCTTCTTTTCCGATACAACTCCTCATAAGTTAATCATGCTCGGAGATTTATTTGATCGAGGGCATGAGGCGAAACAGCTTCAGCAGTTCATATTGGAGCAGATGGAGCAGGACAAGATAATTCTCATTCGTGGAAACCATGAGGACCTATTTGTGGAGCTTGTGACTACGGATGCAGGGATGCCATATAGCTATCACAAATTAAACGGAACTTATGATACTGCACTCCAGTTAACGGGCTTTGATCCAGTGATGGCATCTATACGCCATTATGATTTTGCCGATGCAGCGAAAGACACACCGTTTTACAAAGAGATTATCCCAGCGATGCTTGATTACTTTGAGACGGAACACTATGTTTTCACGCATGGCTGGATACCAAGCATTCCGAACAGGGATAAAAGCTACAGCTATATTTCTTCTTGGAGAGAAGCAGACCGTGAGCAATGGAATCAAGCAAGATGGTTCAATGGCATGGATGCAGCACAGACCGCAGATGAGAATAAGACCATTGTTTGCGGACACTGGCATACTTCGTATGGCCATAGCAAATACGAACACAAGGGGACCGAGTTTGGAGAAGATGCGGACTTCTCTCCCTATTATGGTCCCGGAATTATTGCCATAGATGCCTGTACAGCGTTCAGTGGAAAGGTAAATTGTCTTGTGATAGAGGATTAACGGCGTGGCGTAGTACGGGATTGAACTTTGCATATCCGTTTATAACCACGCTTTAGACGGGCACAATATAAAGAGTGAATGTAAGTAGAGTATTGAAGTTTTTTCTGAATTCCTTACGGGACGACCTGAAACCCATTGAAATTCTGAGATTCTACTGTTATAATATTAACTACAATCTTTCGGAGGTGCGAAAGGTTGGAGTTGCACCACATACACCACTTGGAGCACCACTATGGTGTATGCTTTCAGCAGGGAAATGTACAGAGTTATCACACACGGGAAAATGTGACCTGTAAGCAAAGCACAGTATTAACAGGGCTTCTACACAGCTATTCCATGTGAGGAATCTTATCCCCACTATGAAGCCTGTTGATTAAAATAGTTTGCAAATTTCTGTTTTCTCTTAGAAATCATCTGTTTATAATCATTAAATGTTTCTATTTTCAATGGCCGCTGGAGTTTTACCCCAGATTTACCCCAAATCAGCGCTCAAAGATTGAGGGGTAATGCACTGTTGGAGCGCTCTGTAAAAGCAAATCAGGGTACAGTTTGTGCTGTACCCTGATTACTATTTACCCCTTAAATCGTGTACATTTGCAATGCCCATTTGGATTACTGTGCCTGAGCCAATAGCTCGAAACTTCCACAATTCGTCCGCAGTTACGGCACTTGCATTTCCACCTCGTTTCGTTTCCTTTGATCCACCTGTTCTTGACCGGGCCAAGTACAAGGAGGTTTCCAAACTTTGCCCCGGTAAGATCATATTTCAGTTGGCGAACTATACAGCCACAAGAGCGTGTTCGTCCGCTGCGGAGCGAGTCGGAGGAAACAAAGACTTGATTCCCGCATTCACATTGGCACAGCCAGACCATCTTACCGGATCTTCGTTCGTTGGTTTCTGCCAAAACTTTCAGCTTCCCAAAAACTTGACCGGTGAGATCAATGCGTGTTGGAGAAGGGTTGTGACGTAGACAGCCACACGATTTCGTCCCATTTGTCTTACACAAATTGGTCGAGGACACGACCACTGTATTTCCGCATTTGCACTGACACAGCCAAGCAGGCCGTCCGGGTTTTATATCCTCCGCACGATGCAAAACACGAAGATTTCCAAACTGCAAGTCGGTAAGATCTTTCATTCTTCCCATTTTGATACCTCCATCAAGAAATCTTGATTTTGCCTTCCAGATTCGCAAAGGATTCCACTTTCTTTTCCGTGGTCGCCTCTGCATTTACAACAAGAATGCTGATCTCGCCGTCAAAACAGGATTCCAGCATCTCGT